>LQAJ01000231.1_pt1 | contig 18351 bp, 19 predicted proteins | sample 1535811 | NCBI WGS metagenome assembly LQAJ01 (sample SAMN04331587, study PRJNA305678) | bioreactor metagenome | isolation source: bioreactor_6 inoculated with Wadden Sea sediment 2nd replicate of a... | place: Germany: Wadden Sea, Janssand Flat
GGAAGAACGGCTGCCCGGAACCAACCCGTTCGACCCGCTGCTGCCCGATCCACTCCGCCACCTCCTCGGCCTGCCCGATGCCCGTGAGCGCGACAACGTGTCCGGGTACAACTTCTACCGCCTGCTCATGGGAGCAGACGAAGCGGTCATCTACTACCAGAGCGGTATCCAGCCCGGTCTTCTCGACTCCAAAAGCGTACGAAGCCGGTTCGTGGAGCAACTGCTCTGGGAGCGGGAAAAGCGGGAAAAACGCATCATCGAGACCGGTGATCCGCTCATCCGGGCCGTCACTTTTCCAACCGGATCGCTACGGACCGAAATCAGGTCGATCGCCATCACCCCGATCATCAGGGAAATGCTTGAGCACAAATTGCAGGAACGCGGTCTTTCCCCATCAGGCCTCGACAGATACATGAACTGCCCGAAGCAGTTCTTCTATTCGTACCTGACAAAAGTCCGTCCGGTCGAAGAAGTCAACGAACAGGGTGACCGCAGCGAATTCGGCTCGCTGGTCCACGATACCCTGCGTGAATTCTACGAACCGCATGTCGGGCGCATGACCGACCTTGCCGAACTGGACACTCTTCCGCTCCTGACGCTGTTTCAGGAGAAGTTCAGCAACAGTGAATTTGCCGCGACCCTGCCGTTCGACACGCGAATGGCACTGCTCAAGACGGGCCGCCACCGCCTCGAAGCATTTGCCGCCTCGCAGGAACCGGCCATGCTGCTCGGGCTGGAAAAATCCCTGTCCGCCACAATTGACATAGGCGGCCTGACCATCCCGTTCAAAGGACAGCTCGACCGCATTGAGCGTCGGGAAGAAGGTATCTTCGTTCTGGACTACAAAACAGGCGGCGGAGTTGTCCCCAAGAAAGGGTTTTGGGACGACATGGACATCTGGGACCGCATCTACAATCACGGCCCGGACGCCCCCGATCCCATGCTGCTGCCCGACCTGTCAAAACGGTGCAGTCCATCCAGCTCCCGGCATATCTGCATCTCTACAGCGAATGCGAAGAAGAAACACCGCACGACGCTGCCCTTGTCAAGCTTGCCGAAGACGGAAAAAATGCAATGGATTTTCGGGAAAAAATGGACCGATGAAGAACGCACGGAAACAGTGGACGTGATGACCCCCAAATTGATAAAAGCGCTCATCCGCCACATGCTGGATGCGACGGAATTCACCGCGCAACCGGGGCGCAGCTGCCAATGGTGCGACTTCAAGACCCCATGCGGAAAATAGGGAAAAGATAATGCAGTACAGTGAAGGAACCATCGGCAGAGTATTCACCCTGCGCCTTGAAAACGGCGACAAGATTCCCGACTGTATTGAAACATTCGCCAAAGACCACGACATCAAGGCAGCGCACTGCACCATGATCGGCGGCGTGGACAAGGGAAACATCGTTGTCGGTCCGAAAGACTCGACTTCCCCGATCATCGATCCCATCCTTCACACCATATCCGACGCCCATGAAGTGGCTGCCGTAGGAACAATTTTCGCCAACGAAGAAGGTATCCCGCTTCTGCACATGCACGCGGCTCTCGGTCGCGACGGCAAAACCAGAACCGGATGCATCCGCCCCGGCCTCGACGTCTGGCTGGTAGGCGAAGTCATCATCATCGAGATTCTGAATTCCGACATGCTCAGGAAGAAAGAACAAAAGAGCGGCCTTGAGCTGCTCGCCAAAGGATAATTCAATGTACAAGGCAGACATAGTCATCTGCGGCGCAGGCATCATCGGCCTGACCATCGCCCGCGAGCTTATCAAGTCCGGTCACAAGGACATCATCATTTTCGACAAGGAAAGCGACACGGGCTTCCATGCCTCAGGCCGCAACAGCGGTGTACTGCACGCCGGTATCTACTACGATCCCGGCACACTCAAGGCGAAGATGTGCCTCAAGGGCAACCTGCGGATGCAGGAATACTGCGAAAAGAACAACCTGCCGCTGTTCAAGTCCGGCAAAGTCATCGTCACGCGCACTCCAGACGAACTCGACACGCTGGACGAACTCGAACGCCGCGCCAAGGCAAACGGCGGCACCGTGGAAATGATTGACGCAAACAGCTTGCCGAAATCGAACCCAACGCCAAAACCATTGAGCGCGCGCTCCACTCCCCGCTGACATCAGTGGTCGATCCCAAGGCCATCCTGAAACACATGCGAAAGGAACTGGAAGGCACCGGCAAAGTCCGGTTCTTCTTCGGCACCCGATTCCTCGGCGCAGGCAAAAACACCGCCAAAACCACACAAGGCGACATCGGATACGGGCTGTTCATCAATGCGGCCGGTTCGTTCAGCGACAAGGTGGCACAAGCATACGGGATCGCTGAGAACTACCGCCTGCTGCCATTCAAAGGCATCTACCACGTCCTGAAAAAGCCCGCCGCCGACAAAATTCGCGGCAGTATCTACCCCGTACCGAACATCAAAAATCCGTTCCTCGGCGTCCACTTCACCCGCAGTGTTCACGGCGACGTCTACGTCGGTCCGACGGCCATCCCCGCCGTCGGACGCGAAAACTATGGCATTCTGAAGGGAATCGATTCCGAATTCCTGAAAATTCTGCTCCTTGATGCAGGCATGTTCTTTGAAAATGAGAAGTTCCGTCAGGTCGCACTGTCTGAACCACGCAAGTATTTGTCCAAATACTTTTTCTCGGACGCGGAAAAACTGGTTAAATATCTCGCTCCGCACGACATGCTGCCGTGCTCGAAAGCGGGCATCAGGCCACAGCTGATCAACGTGGATACCCATGAAATGGTTATGGACTTTCTGGTCGAACGCCACGAAAACACCGTGCACGTGCTCAATTCCATTTCGCCGGCATTCACAAGCTCTATGTATTTTGCTGAATTAGTGGTCAAAGAATATATAGATATCTAACAAAATGAAGTTCAAACAGGTGTTTCACTTGACTTATTACTCAATCACAAGCAATGGTCCTATATCTGACCACTCTTAAGAGGTATCCCAAAATGAAACTTCCTTCTTTGAACTTTGGCGATTTGTCCGCCAAACTGCCCATTATTCAGGGCGGTATGGGCGTCGGCATCTCCCTTTCCGGACTGGCAAGCGCTGTCGCCAACGAAGGCGGCATCGGCGTTATCGCTACGTCCATGATAGGCATGCGCGATCCGTTGCGTGCCAAAGACCCCGAAGCCGCAGACCATAGAGGCCTGATTGAAGAAATCCGCAAGGCCCGCACCAAAATGCACGACGGCCTGCTCGGCGTTAACATCATGTGCGCCCTGACCAACTACGGAGACATGGTCCGCACCTCCATCCGCGAACGTGTTGACGTCATCATCTCCGGTGCCGGTCTGCCGCTCGACCTTCCCGGCTATCTTCGCGAAGTTTCCGAAGATGCAAAGGAAGACATGCGCACCAAACTCATCCCGATCGTCTCTTCCGGTCGAGCTGCAGGCATCCTGTGCCGCAAGTGGATGAACAAATTCAGCTACCTGCCGGACGGATTCGTGGTTGAAGGCCCCAAGGCGGGCGGTCACCTCGGCTTCAAGGCTGAACAGATCGACGACCCTGCCTACCAGCTTGAAAATATCGTCACCGACGTTATCGGAGCAGTGACCCCGTACCGCGAAAAGCATAATAAGGACATCCCTGTCATCGCAGCCGGCGGCGTTTACACTGGCGAAGATATCGCCAAATTCCTGGAACTCGGCGCATCAGGAGTCCAGATGGGCACCCGCTTCGTGGCTACCGAGGAATGCGATGCCGACGAAGCCTTCAAGCGCGCCTATATCAACGCGAAAAAAGAAGACCTGACCATCATCAAAAGTCCGGTCGGCATGCCCGGTCGTGCACTCAAGAACAACTTCCTTGACGCTGTATCCACCGGTCTCAAGCATCCCAAGAAATGCGTACACAAATGCCTGCACAGTTGTGCCGAAGAAGATTCGCCCTACTGCATCGCTCAAGCTCTGGTGAACGCATACAGAGGCAAACTCAAACACGGTTTCGCCTTTGCCGGTGCCAATGCTTACCTTGTAGACAAAATCGTCACCGTCAAGGACGTGATGAACTCCCTCAAGGATGATTTTGAAAGATATCGTCGGGAGACACTGACCAAATAAGCGTCAGTCAACGAAAATGAAAAAAAGGGCGGAACCATCAGGTTCCGCCCTTTTTTAATGGTACTTTGACCGACGTTTTTACTCGAAACGGCGAGCCGTAATGATGGAAATGGGATCCACCGGGACATCATCGAAGCCCTGATAGCTCTTGGTCTTCTTCTTGCTGATCTTCATGGCGACGTCCATGCCGTCAACCACTTCGCCAAACACACAGTAACCGAAATTCTCGTCTGTCTCGTCCGTGTGATCAAGGTCCGCGTTGTCAGCCACGTTGATGAAGAACTGAGCTGCGCCGCTATGCGGATCAAGGGTACGAGCCACAGCCACGGTTCCCTCGACATTCTTCAATCCGTTGGTTGCCTCATTCGCAATGGCCTCACGAGTCTCCTTTTCCTCCATGGAAAAAGTCAGCCCGCCTCCCTGAACCATGAACCCCTTGATGACACGGTGAAACAGAGTGCCATCATAAAACTCATCGTCCACGTATTTGAGAAAGTTCTCAACGGTTGCAGGGGCCTTGTCTGCGTACAGCTCTATCAAAATCTCGCCTTCCGGGGTTTCCAAAAGGACCATGGGATTTTCCATTCATCTTCTCCGTATGGTGGTTGTAAAAATTCTATTTTTCCCCGTCGTCTTTTTCCGCAGACCGGGGGTGCGCCTGATCGTATACCTGCATGATATGCTGCATGTCCAGATGCGTATAGCGCTGAGTCGTGGTGAGATTTTCATGCCCGAGCAACTCCTGCACACTGCGTAGATCGGCCCCAGGCCTCCAGCATGTGTGTGGCAAAACTGTGGCGCAGCATATGCGGATGCACATCCTTGGGAAGCCCTGCCAGCCTCGCAAGCTTGGCCACAATCCGATTAGCCTGCCGCCGATTCAGCCGCTTGGCCCCCCGCACACTCAAAATAGTGCCTGCTCGGAATAGTCATCCTTGAGCAAACCGTGACGCTGTTCCATATACCGTCGAATACGTTTCACTGCCGCGTCACTCAGGGGAACAATGCGCTCCTTGTTCCCCTTTCCAACGACACGAATAACGTCGGAATCCACATCATTCAGATCAAGGCCGATGGCCTCACTGATGCGGAGTCCCGATCCATACAGCACCTCGGCGAGGGCCAGATCGCGCAACCCTTCTGGGTCCGGTTCAATGGCGGCTTCCATCATGGAAACAGCCTGATCGACATTAAGCAGTTGCGGATGCCGCTTCTCCTGCTTCGGATTTCGGATACCCGCCATGGGATTTTTTGCCACAACCTTATGGCGCATGAGATATTTGAAATATGCCCGAATACTGGAAAGCTTGCGCCCCACCGTGCTTTTAGAAAGCTGCTGCCGGTGCAGGTCCGCCAGAAAACCACGGACATGATCGCGTGTCACACGCCCCGGCTTCTCAAGGGAGCGTTTCGCCCGTTTCAGGAACAACTCGAACTGCTCAAGGTCCGTACCATAGGAACGGATCGTAGCCGCAGAGTATCCTTTCTCCACCTCAAGGTAGGCGAGAAAGCCGCGAACAAATTCTCCGGCTGATTACGCTTTGCGCCGATCGATGACATAACAGCTCTCTGGATCTTCCTTGGCCTTCTTTTTCAAGCCCATGGCGATGGAAGAAACTTCACCATAATGCTCAATACGGGCCTCGGTATTGACCACGACTGCAATGGATATGGCCATCAACGGAAAGACCTTGGTGTTCCCTTCACGATCCACGGACGTAATATTGCCACGGGTCCGGTCATCCGGGTCATAAAAATGCGGCACGATATCATCAAACGCCGTGATAATTCGCTGACAGGCATCTTCCACCTTGTCCGGCGGCAAAATGAACACGAAATCATCACCGCCCACATGGCCTACGAAACTCATGACTCCCTGATAGCTACGGATAGTATTGACGATAAGCCGCGCCGACATCATCAGAATTTCATCGCCTCGCGAAAACCCATACTTGTCGTTGTATGATTTGAAGTAATCCAGATCACAATACGCGAGGGCAAAGTCTTCCTTGCCGTCGATAAGCTGTTGGATACGCTGAATGATCGAAGTATTTCCGGGCAGTTTTGAAAGCGGATTGGCATCAAGCGCGCGCATGGCACGGCACAGGGTCAGATTGATACGGTCACGCACCTCGGAAGGGTTGAACGGCCGCACCAGAAAATCATCGACCTCGATCTTGTTCCAATTCCATGGCTCTTCCACATCAACAGGGTCCACGCACATGACGACCGGAAGCTGACGGTACACATTCTCGCTCTTGACGAGATTGGCGATCTCCTTTCCGGAAATATCACTGAGGCGATTGTCCACAACCAGCAAATCCGGCGGTTCGTTGAACAAATGCTCAATAGCGCCGCCGCCGTGCTCAAACACCTTGAATTCGATAACGTCCGGCGACCACAGCTTTTGCAGCATCTCGGCAAACGCCTTGTCCGGAGACAGGAGGAATGCAATCTGCTTGCGTTGAAAAAGAGAATCTTCGAGGGTCTGGCTCATGCAAAAAGCCTAGCACTGCACAGATGCTTCGTCAAAGAATGGGTAAAGTTACCGTATGTTGGAAGCGCAGAATTAATTCTAAAACGTCAAGTCAGAGACTTCTAGGAACTGATCCGCCATCTCATCCATTACCTTATCGAGATCGGACATTTTGAACTTGAGTTCAATGAGCGCCTCAGGTCTGAGGTAGGCCGTCTGGTCATCGCCGGAATTGCCAAACTCGAACAGGCGAACAAGAAAATCACCGATATGCACGACGCAGGACATGGGCTTGTAGAACTCAGCCAACTGCGGCGCATGATGACGGGACATGGCCTCCCGGATGTTCGGAGGAAGCCCCCAATGACGGGCGAGCCATGCATTGATGCGGTCATGCCCGAATCCCATGACATCCTTTTCTGCCTGAAAATACGTCAGTTCCTTGGCCTTGACGGTATCAGTGATCGTCTTGTGCAGATCCGGCAGCTGAACGGCTGTTACGACCTTGCCGAGATCATGCAGCAATCCGGCAACGGCGTATTCTTCAGGGTCTTCAAAACCGGCACGACGGGCGATAATGTTGCAGGCGGTGGCGCAACCAAGACTGTGCTCCCACAACCCTTTCATGGCCTGCTCCATCATGTCGAAGACCGATGTGGAAATGATGATACCGCGAATGACATTGAAACCGAGCAGGACAAGTGCGTGCTGAATCGAACTGATGCGGCCGGGGAACCCGTAAATGGGCGAGTTGACCATCTTGAGCACCTTGGCTGAAAGCACCTGATCGGTAGAAATAACCTTGGCGATGGCTTCACTGGATGCGTCAGGATCTTCCACAAGCTTGGTCACCTCATCCAGAACATGCGGCAATGTGGGCAAATCCTTGACTGAAAGAATTTCACCCCGGACACTGGTTTTCAGATCTTCTTCCATGACCTACTCACCACCGTTTCCGTTTTCTTCCACGCCGCCTTCTTCCTCGGCACCTTCATCGAGAAGCGCTTCCATGGCCTTCATCTTGGCTTCCTGTGCAGCCGCCTTGATACGGAAATACTGCGCCATGCGATCCCTGACCCGCGTCATCCATTTATCCTGAGCATATTTACGGAAAAGAACGTCCAACCGCTCAATGCGCTCCGCATATTTGGTCCCGGAACCGGCTCCCCCCATATCCACGGGATGCCCCTGCACCGTAATGCGGTCAATCTTCATGTTCTCAAGACGCGAAATAAGGCTGTCCGTGAGCTCCATGCCCTCGGCCATAATGGTCATGCCGCCTTCCTTGGTCACGGCCTTTCCGAGCTTCATGCCGGGTGCGGCAAGATCAATGGGGATTTTCTGCATGGCGTCTTCAGTTGATTTTCATTTGTGCCCGACCATTCAGGCGAACTGCCAATGTACACATGTAGCAGTGTTGCCTCAAGTCCACAGAATCATCATATTTTATCAAAAAAATCAGGCAGCCCATCACGACAAAGGAAACGGCAGCAACTTTCTTGATTATTTCCGGAGGGATGTACTGACAAATGAAATTCGCAAACATGACACCGAGAAAACTGACAAGAACCAGCGCCAATGATGATCCGAGAAAGACGGTCCACGGCTTCTGCGTTTTGGCTGTCATCAACATGCACGCCAACTGCGTCTTGTCACCAAGTTCGGCCACAAACAACGTACCGAAAGTCGTTGCAAGAAGCTTCCAGTCCATAACGCCCCCTATTGTTGACATTCTCGAGCCAGATACCACATCCCGGGCAACTGCTGCACAGCACCGCGCATCTCAAGCATGAGCAACACCTTGCTCACACGCGCAGACTCCCATTCAAGATCACGCCCAAGGGCATCGATATGAACTTTATCCATCTGGTTGAGCACTGCCATGACTTCCTGCTCTTCCTCATTGAGGACAATGTCCTCCCGCTCTACGGCACTTGGCCGTTTACGAGGGGGACGCCTTTCCGAATCAGGGACGCCAAGCTTCTGCTCAACCTTCTTTTCGGACGACTTTTTCGCAGTCTTTTTGACTTTGGCCTCGGAAATATCTATCTCCTCAGCTTCCTTCACAGGCTCGGGATCAGGGATATTCTCCAACTCACGAGCAAAATCATACCGCAAAATTGCAACAATATCCTCAGCATTTTCCACCAGAGCAGCGCCCTGCTTGATGAGCCGATGACAACCGGTAAATGTCGGCTGCCCAAGAGGACCGGGCAAAGCGAAACATCCCGTCCCTGCTCTCCGGCCAGTCGTGCCGTGATGAGGCTCCCGCTGTTGTGTGCAGCCTCGGCCACAAGCACACCAAGCGACAAGGCGCTGATTATCCGATTGCGATACGGGAAATGGCTGCCCCTCGCCCCCTCACCGGGACCATATTCGGTCACCACCAGTCCATTCCGCTCAAGCGCCTGCCGCACATCACGATTGCCGCGCGGATAATCAATATCCAGCCCACAACCAAGAACGGCTATGGAACGACCAATCCCGCGCAGACCGCCAAGATGCGCCTGCCGGTCAATACCGAGAGCAAGGCCGGACACGACTGTAATGCCGATATTGGCAAGCTGTGCGCTGATGCGCCCTGCGGATTCAAGTCCGAGATGCGTACACTCACGCGCACCCACAACGGCAACTCCGGGATTCCTGAGAAGCGAAGTGTCACCCGAAACATAAAGGAACAATGGAGGGTCTTCAATATCCCTGAGAGATTGTGGGAAACGCGGATCAAACCATGTAATGACGGTCATGCCCGCCTGCGATGCGGCCTTGTATTCCCTTTCCGCCTTTTCGCGCCAGACTTCGGTGGCACACGCCTTGGCAAGCTGTTTTATTCCACGGGCCTCAAAACCTCGTGCTGGCCAAAAAGCGGCATCCTGAACAGCGTCAAACACACTGTCATAACGTGCAAAAAGCTGCTTCCAAAACACCGGTCCGAGACGCGGCGTATGCCTCAGTGCGAGACAGGCGAAAAACTCTTTTTGCATATCCATGCAGGAAAGCTCGATTGGCTAGAAGAAAATAGTATCAGACAGAGCAGAACAAACCGGTTGCAGTCACGTTACCCGCCGAGACGAGTCAATTCCTTGCGTGCAAGCTTGGCCGGTTCGGACTGAGGGAAATCCTCCACCAAGGCACGCATGTAAAAGATCGCATTGTCAGGATCGCCCCACCCTGTCATACGACATGCCGATCTTGAGCAACGCAGAGGCTGATTTATGATGCTTCGGGAAACGCCCGGTCACTTCCTTGAAAGTCAGGATGGCCTGGGCAAAGTCCTTTTGGGAATAATACGTCTCCCCCTTCCAATAAAGGGCATTGGGAGTCAGATCGCTATTGGGGGTACTTCTTCAGGAGTTCATCGAATGCCCCGCGTGCGCCTTCAAAATCTTCCGCACGATATTTGGCAAGTCCCTTATCATACATGGACTTGGCACCAGTCCCTTGCGTTTGGCAACGACCGGCTTTTTTGTAGTAGTATGACGCTTGACGACCTTGGGTTCCGGAATGACCGACGGCGGTCCGGGCACCTGTGCCCACGGCTTTTCCTCTCCACTCTGGGCAGTGGGTTTCGAAGGAACAGGCTTCTGGCCTTCAACCCATCCATCCTCATCCGGCTTGAGGTCGGTCACCCACCCCTTGTCCTCGGGAGGTGCTGCCATATCATCGGGAGCAGCAGCCACGGATGCATCACTCTTCAACGAGGCAATCTGCTCCTCCACAGCGTCAAGACGTTCCTTGATCTCTTCTGCTTTCTCAGTGCTCTGGTCAGCTTGACGACGCTGCTCTTCACGAAAATTCAGAAAACTTTCCTCAAGACTCTTTATTCGCCACTCAATGCTTGCCGTATCCGTGGCCGCGCTCTGTTTGGCAGCCGTGCAGCCAAAGGCCAGTGAGCAAAGTGAGACGAGTATAATGAGCTTCAGGTGTTTCATGCGGAATTCTCCAATTTCTCCCATTGAAATGTTTTATCAAAATAGGCGATGAACAGAGTTTTTGCAAGGAATCGTTGTGAATTGAACGATGAACGCAAAAATGGCAGAACCTTGCACACTGCGCGATTTTCAGGCAAATAACCCACGCGGCATCCGTGCAGGCGAATGCTGAAACAAACCCGGAGTATCTATTACCATGAATATGAACGAAACCCTGATCATGGTCGCCACAATGCTGGCTCCCGCCTTTTTCAGCCTGTTGGGCATGGCCGCATACGGCAGCCCGGTCGTCGCCGTTCTCGGCGAAATCGCAGCCAAGGCCAAAAAGCGCGTCTTCTATGATAAATACGGACAGCAGACCTCGACCATGGGGCTGATTCTGCTCATCCTGACCCTCGTCGTCTGCGGCGCAGGCGTGGGCGTAGCCTTCACGAAATTCCCTGAATTCATCAAAAAATTCATCAATCCGGCTTCGCCGCTCAACTACGCGTTTATCGGCATGGGCGTATTTGCTCTTTTCACATTCATCCACGCCCTGAGCTGGAAGAAAATGCGAAGCGCAAAGGGATTCCACATCGTGTTGGGACTCATTGCCGCCCTCGCCGGACTTGCCGCCGTGAGCATTGCCGTCCCGGCCAAACTGCTGATCGGCCTGACTGCGGCTGACCCGACACAGGCCGCATACGGTGCACAGACGCTCCAGCTTCCAATGGCCGTCATGTACGCCATCCTGACCATTGCCGCAGCAGCAGGCCTGAGCTGTGCCTATCTGGTACTGCGCCGCAACAAGGACGATTTCGGGCGCGATTATTACAACTTTTCCCTCAAACTGGCCGCCCGGTGGGCCGCGATCCCCATGGTCGGTTTCCTTGCCTGTCAGGGATGGCTGTTTGCCACACTGCCGGAAAACTTCAAAACCATGACTGTGGGCACGCCACTCGGATTCGTCTGGGCCGGAGCCGCCGGACTCGGAGCAATCTGCGCAATCCTCTGGCTGATCATTGCCCGCAGCGCTGCACCGCTTCAACTCAAGGGACTCACCTTTCTGGCCGCGCTGCTCATGTGGCTCATGCATGCCCTGAACGTCACACTGTTCATGAACTTCATGTCCATGTTCTAAAGACAACTAATCTGCACATCAAAAAAGGCCGGGGAGCATATGCTCCCCGGCCTTTTCATTATCTATTCGCTATGATTATTTGCCGATGGTCAAAGCAGAAACCGTAGAGGTATCTCTGCGGCCGAGCTGTGTGGAAATACTGTAGATTTCATGCGGATCAAGAATCAGGACCACGGAACCGTCACCCATGATGGTTGCACCGGAAAGTCCCTGCAAATTGAAATCATTCAGATACTGACCAAGCGGCTTGATGACAATTTCCTGCCGCTCAAGCAGACGATCAACGACCAGCCCAAACGACGGTCATTGTCCTGAATCACAACCATCGGCAAAACGTCCCGCTCCTCCATGGATTGAGGCAGATCAAGCAGTTCAGCCAGTTCCACAATACCGAGGACTTCACCACGCAGGGTAACGGCCTTGCGGTTGTTAACATCGGAAAGCTGTTCAACCTCAATCTTGGTGGTCTCGGAAACCGCATCCAACGGAATCGCAAATGTCTCACCGGCCACCTGAACCATCAGCGCATCAATGATCGCCAACGTAAGCGGCAAGGTCAAAGTCAGCTTGGTTCCCTTACCCACTTCGGACTGGGTGTGCACGCTGCCCTTGAGGTTCTTGATATTGGTCTTGACCACATCCATTCCCACACCACGTCCGGAAATGTCCGTCACCTTTTCAGCAGAAGAAAAACCAGGCGCGAAAATCAACTCAAGCGCCTCGCGATCATCCATGCTGTTGGCTTCCTCGGGAGTGATAACACCCTTTCGGATGGCAACCTGCTTGAGCTTTTCCGGATCCATTCCGCGGCCATCGTCTTCGACCTCAATGGCAACAGAATTTCCCTTATGGTACGCACGCAGCCAGACATGGCCCTTAGGCTTTTTGCCCGCCATGACTCGCGCCTGCTCATCTTCAAGCCCATGGTCCACAGCGTTACGGACAAGATGAACCAGAGGATCGCCGATTTCCTCGACAACACTCTTATCAAATTCGGTCTCTTCACCTTCCATGATCAGCTCGACCTGCTTGCCGCTCTTGCGACTCAAGTCTCGAACCAAGCGAGGGAAGCGGGAGAAAACAGACTGGACCGGCACCATGCGGACCTTCATGATCGTATCTTGAAGGTCATCGGAAATACGGGCCATGGCATACGTCGTTTCAGTCAACTGCTGGGCGACAACCTGCACATCCTCATGGCCCTCTTCAAGGGCGCGGGCGAGCATGGCATACCGATTGCGGTTGATAATAAGCTCGCCAATGACGTTCATCAAATGATCAAGCTTGTGATGGTCAACACGAATCGTGCTTGATGCCTTGGGTTTTGCCGGAGGCTGTCCACCGGAAGCCCCGTTTTTCACAGGAGAAGTCGGCATGGCTTTCTTGGGCGCTGCGGGCGCAGGTTGTGGTGCTTTCTTCGGAGCCGCCGGTTTCGCTGGTGGGGCCTGAGTATTGGAGGCAGCCGCGGGAGCCGGTGCCTGCTGCGGCGCGGCGGGAGCGGCTGGTGCTGCGGTCTCGACCGGGGCGGCAGACGCGGGCTCAACCTTCGGAGTGCCACCAGCTGAAGGTTCAGGAATCACAACATTTTCAGTAGGATCATCAACTGGCCCACCGACAATTCCCTCCATGGCCTTGAGAATCATCTCCTTCAAAATCGCAAATTCCTGTTCAAGAATATCCAGCATCAAGCTGAAATCCATATCAGTCTTGCGGCCCTGATCCACCAAACCAACGGTTCTTCCGGCATATTCCTTGATTTCATCAAGCCCCATGTATCCGGTAGAATTCTGAATAGTCTGGAATGTCCGGAACAGGCCGTCAATCAGGTCTTTCTGGTTCGGATCCTTACGCAGCAATCCAAGGCGACGACAACAGCCTCAAACTGCTGCTTGATCGTCTGCTGGAAAAGAGAAACGTCCTCAGGATCATATTCGGAAGCAGACACCGCACTTTCAGCATCTGCCGCTTCCTGTTCTCCCTGCACCGAAGACTCACCAGCCGCGCCATCACGGTCGAGTTGAATCATGGACGCATCCCCTTCTTCAGTCACTTTCTGAAGCATCTGTGCCATGACACTGGTATCAACAGGCGACACCTTGTTGGTATCCAGATCAACTTTGCCAATCAGATCTTCAATAAGGTCAACAGAAGCAAGCAGCAAATCAATGATTCCCTGATTGCACTCCATATCCCCCTTACGGACCTTGTTAAGCAATGTCTCAGCTTCATGGGTCAGGGAATTAAGCTCCTTGAACCCGATAATCCCACTGTTCCCTTGAGGTTGTGAAAATAACGAAAAGTATCATTAATCAATTCATCATTTCCGCTGGGTTCACCTTCCAGCGCAAGAAGACAACGGTTAAGATTTTCGACAATCTCCTGAGCTTCTTCAAGAAAATCGGCAAGATGCCCTTCGCCAACAGTCGTCAGCACATAGGGAGTGTCATCAAAATCAGGATCAGGAATAGGCTGAAACGATGCAGTCATGGCAACACTTCCTGTTTCTTCCGCAACAGGAGCGGGTTCGGGTTCAGGCTGAGGAATTTCTACAGTAATCGGTTCAACATCAATGACAGCATCCGGCTCACTCTCAAAAACAGCATCAGATGTCGGCTCAACAGCAACCTCGGGAACTTGCTCGCCTAGGGGCTCACCAGCCAAAGCCAGCTCAATCTGTGCGATGATGGGATCGGTATCAACCTCACCCTCAACTCCGTTCTGCTCAAGATTGTCCACCATGGTCCGCAGAGCATCCGTAGCCGAAAGAATGAGGTCCATAATAGACCCGGTCACCTGCATGGAGCCTTGACGCAATTCATCCAGAATATTTTCAGCCTTGTGGGCCAACCTGTTGATTTTATTCAAACCGAGAAAACCAGATGCCCCCTTGAGGGAGTGCATCGGGCGAAAAAATCTCATTGAGCAATCCTAGATTCTCGGGAGCCTTTTCCAGTTCGAGCAGATTAGGCTCGATCGTTTCCAAGTGCTCCTTCGCCTCTATGAAAAAATCAACTAATATTTCCGGATCAAGGAAGTCCTGGCTCATCGAATATCCTCTGGCTTTATCACTCTACGAAACCGAACTACTGTCCGGCCAGCCTGAATTCATTACGTTTATTACATTAGGACGCCATAAAATCTAGCCAAGCAACATTTTGACGTTTCGTACCAGTTTTTCCGGTTGTGCAGGTTTGACCATGTACAAGTTGGCCCCAACCGTCAAGCCGGTCTGAATATCCCTATCCTGCCCTTCGGTAGACAAAACCACAATGGGAATATCCCTGTATGCTTCCTGCTCACGCACCGTCTTGATAAAGGTCAATCCGTCCATGCGCGGCATGTTAACGTCCGAAACTATCAAATCAACTTCACTGGCACTGTACAATTTTTCCAAACCGTCCAGCCCATCTTCAGCCGTGGTTACCTTGAATCCTTCCTTTTTCATGATAAAGGCGACAAGATTTCGCACAGTCTTTGAATCGTCTACTATCAGAATATGTTTAGGCATGCTTCCTCCTTAAGGCACCAACTCAATACATTCAACTCTATCAAACAACGTACTTGATCTGTCATTTCAACACACTTCCCCCAATTTCTGCACAACTCCGTATCTATGCTTCCTTCCTGTAAATAATGGCGCCCGGAAAGTGTATGGGCTTGAAGGCGCGGGTAATGTTGTGCAGAGACTCGGAATGACCGATGAACAGATAGCCACCGGGCAACAGGTTATCATAAAAGGCGTTAATGACTTGCCTTTTCATTTCATCATCAAAATAGATAATAACATTGCGACAGAAAATTATCTGTGACCGCTCAACACGCTTCAGCTGCATCCGGTCCTTCAGGTTAATCTGCCCGAAACTCACAAGCTTCTTGACTTCCGGCTTGATCTTGTTGGTCCCGCTATTCATATCGAAATAACGCTTTGCGATGTCTTCCGGTGTCGTACGCAAGGTGTAATCATTGTAAACACCCTTTCGAGCCGACTCCAGAACGCGTTCCGACAAATCATTGGCGGTTATCCTGATGTCCCAGGAACCAACCTCACTTTTCAGCAATTCATGAATAATCATGGAAAGCGTATACGGTTCCTCACCCGTTGAACAACCGGCGGACCAGATACGAAGACTCTTTCCATGGGCGCGGCGCTCCTTGAGAACCTCGGAGAGCACCTTTTCCTGAAACACCTGCAACTGCGGTGGATTTCGATAAAAGCTGGTTTCATTGGTCGTAATGACCTCAAAAAGCTTTTTCAGCTCGTTCGCCTTTCCCACATCGAACCGCAAAAAATTGTAATACTCATCAAAATTCTTGAGATTCAGCTTCTTAAGCCTGTTCCCGAGACGATTTTCCAACAAATATTTGCGGTTGTCCGCGATGTAGATACCACACTGTGCATAAATGAAATCCCGCAGGCCAATGAACTCCTGATCCGTAATCTTGAGTTCCTTGCCAAGGGAAATGGTCTTGGAAAAAAGGGAAGACATCGACTGCGCCTACTCCTGGGATTCCTGAATCTTGACAATGGCTTCCTCGGCGGCAGTCACCAACTCGTACTCATCACTGTTGGTTATCTCAAGCAACGCCTCAAATGCGGCTGTGCCACCAATATTACCCAAACCTTCAATCACCTTCATGACAACAAATCGATTGGAACTTCCAAGCATTTCGACAAACTTCGGCAGAGCCTGCTCTGACTGATGCTCACCCAAAGCATCAACAGCCCGAATCTTGACCCAGTCATCGGCATCTTCGAGAGCATCGATCAGATGCGGAATGAAATCCTCGGCATAACACTGTCCCATGACTTCAATCACCGTCAGCCGGACATCCTTGCTCTCATCGTCGAGTTTCGGAAGCACCAAGGTACGCCAATCATCACTGATGTCACAGGAAGAAGCCAAAGCCTCAATTGCAACCTTTCGTATATCAGGAACTTCATCTTCAAGCGCCTGCTTGAGGTATTCCAGATTATCCACAGCACCAAGTTTCCCGAACGCGTATGTCGCCATGAGCCGGTGAACCGGTTCCTCGCTACCGAACATTTCCCGGAAACGCTCCTGCACCTCCAAGCCGCCGATAGCGATACACGCCTCAAGCGCAGCTTCCTTCACGTCGTCATACTGATGATCGAGCAGTTGAAAGATTTTGCCCGCCACTTCCTGATGTCGCAATTTCTCACCAAGAAAATACACAGCCCCCTTGAGGACTGTGCCATCGGTATGCTCATCAAGAATTCGAATGAAAAAGTCCTTGGCGTGTTCACTTCCGCGATCTGCGGCCACACTGACTATCTGACGCTGAATGGGAAGTCCCACCTTCCAGAAGGCATCCATCAGCACCTTACAAACCGCATGCTCACCGTCACACTGATCCGGAGAAATCAGCGACAACACCTGCACCGACACGCGCCCTGTGTCTGTATCATCACCGAGAATCCCGGCCTTGAGCGCTTCTGTCAGCCCTATCTTCGCCAACGACTCGATAATTGAGGACAGACGTTCCTGATCACGATCCTGATCGAGCGCACTGGCAATACGCAAAATACATTCCGAGGCCAATTCACCGCCGACATGAGCCAACCCCTGAATGGCGGCATCCTGAATTTCTATTTCCTCATCATCAAGAGCGACAATCAAATACTTGCGGAACCGCTCCCTTTCCTCTTCATTCAACAGAGTCAACGACTTGCCGCCAAGGATTCTGACCACAGCCTTGACGATCTTGTTTCTGAGAGCTGTCGGGGCATCGTCCATCCGGCGCAAAAGCATGCTCACGGCCTTTACATTGCCCAGTTCTCCCAGCGAATCGATAATCATTGATGCCACAAGGTCGGAAGCGCCATCCAGAGCCTTGACCAAAGCATCCACAGAACTGGCATGCCCGATCTTGGTCAGGGCTTCGATCACCGAATACTGCACCCACTCTTCATCCCCGATGGCCTTATTCAAACATGGAGCCGCTTCAGGCTTTCCGAGTTCGCCAAGACTGACAGCAGCCTGATAGCGAACATTCACTTCAGGGTCCTTGAGCAAGGCCTCGCACAAAGGCTCAACAGCCAGCACATTGCCTGTTGAGCCCAGAATATCGGTCATAAAAATACGAATGTCCGGGTCCTCGTCCTGAACCAAGGAGATAAGCGACCCCATATCCTGGCTTCCCACTTCCCGGAGAATATCCATGGAAAGATTGCGAACAGGCGCGTCGTCCGACCGCAGCAGTGGCAAAACAGCCTGTACCGTGGCCTTGCCGCCGATCTTGCGTAAAGAACTGTCGGCAGCCTCCTGAATGCCTAAATGATTGGTCTGCAGAAGTTCTGCAAGCGTTTCAACGGCCTCAACGCAATTCTCTTCACCGGCCCGAAACGCCCCCTCACGAACAATTTCATTGTCGTCACTTTTCAAAAGAACGAGGTATTCAGTGCAATTCGACATATGATCAGATCTCTCTGTTTAATATTGGAGTCGATTATCCACAACTATTTGTACAGATTGGCAACAATGGCTTCAGCCATATCGTCCAAATCAACAATCTCGTCTGCAAGATTTTCATCCACTATGGCCTTGGGCATCCCATAAACAACACAGGTGGAATCGCTCTGAGCCAAAGCTCGCCCGCCCTTGTTCTTGAGATCCCGAACACCCTCGCAACCGTCGTTGCCCATGCCGGTCAGAATAACGCTCAACCCGCGCTTTCCGACCGCCTTGGCAACGGAGCTGAT
>LQAJ01000232.1_pt1 | contig 18198 bp, 22 predicted proteins | sample 1535811 | NCBI WGS metagenome assembly LQAJ01 (sample SAMN04331587, study PRJNA305678) | bioreactor metagenome | isolation source: bioreactor_6 inoculated with Wadden Sea sediment 2nd replicate of a... | place: Germany: Wadden Sea, Janssand Flat
GATGCGCCTTCGGCGCGACTGTCGGGTGATTTCGCCTCCGGCGGCTTAAGGCCGAGGGCCTCAAGGCTCCCGTGTGCGCCTGTCGGCGCAGAAGTTTATGAATAATGAAGAAGGCCGCTCCGGTTTGGGGCGGCCTTTTTTTGTTTGTGTTAGTTTTTTATTTCTTTGAATTTCCAGTATCTGCCTTCGCTGCACTCGATGCATTTAAGACCAAAACGTTCTGGCGCCCTGTGTTCATTCACCATCAGGGCATAGATGTCTGCAAGGAGAGAATGGATATCGCCGATATAGCTGTGTCCGAGAAATCCGGTATCCTGTCCTGTGGCATCAATGGTTTCCATTCCCGGAACGATCGTTACTCCGAATTTGCTGCTTCCGGCTCGCGGGGCTTTATGGACTATGCGTGAGGCGTCTAGGGCCTTGTCGTCGGCTGATGTATACAGGGTCAGATTTTCTCCATGGGAAATGATTTGAGGAGCGATGTCACGTTTGAAAACGTCGGCGTCAATATTTGGAGCAGCCAGAATTATTTCTTTGAGTCTGGTCTTTATTTCCGGCTTTTCGCGTAAAATTTCGATTAACGCTCGGGTCAGCCCCCGCGTTCCCATGCTGTGGCCGATAAGATAAACGTTTTCGGCGTCTGATTTCTCAAAGAAGTCTTCAAGGAATCGTCGCATGTTGGCTTGGGACCATTCAATGGTTTGTTCATCAACAGTGTAAAGCGCGACCTTGCCTTGTGAAGGCCAGCTATAGAAGACTGGTGCGCCCTTGAAGCCGAGGTCATATGCCATCTGTGCAGTGCGGCGTGCTGCATCATCAAAGTGACGTTAAAACCATGGAAGAAAATGAGAGCGCTTTTATGGTCGCAGTTCATGATCTGTGACTGCAAGTGGTCGAAATAGATGTCAGACGGCAGGACTACCGCATTGAGAGTTACGATATGATATTGAGGATCTTCTTTGAGTCTCCAAAACAGGAAACGACCTGGAGCTTCAAGTTCACCCATCCGGTGGTCACGAGGAATGCTGACAGAGCATACTCCATATTTGAGATCTGAACGTTCTACTCCGAAGTATTTAGGGGTTTCACCGGGTTGGAGTTGGTTTCTGTCGGTTGCAAAGAATACTTCGACTGCGGTATATCCTTGTTCTTCAGAATCTTTTGCTGATTCGGGGACGGCAATGCATCCTTCTTCTACAACAACTTTTTCTTCAACAACTTCCTCGTTGCTAGCCGTTTCTTCTGTCGGAACCGGCGGCTCTGTTTTTTTCAAACATCCAACTACTGCGATTGAAATGATCAGGATTAATACAAGTTCAGCCCAGTTGATTCTGTGACGTGTTTGCATGTCATTTCTCCCCTCTTTGAGGTGGATATAGCATGGTTTATGGAATAAAGGCTATTGAGTTTACGTGTGTGGTCAAACAGCAGCGGTTTTGCGGGCATATTACTTTGCTTTTGTTTGAAAAAGGGGCGGTGGATTCATTGCGTCTGTATTGAGGAAGCTCATCCCTATTCCCCTTGCCACCTTCCATTACACCGTCTATCCTTGCAAAATAACGCAAGGAGAGCCCTTAATGAAAATCGGTATCCTCGGCGGGAGTTTCAATCCCGTTCATAACGGCCATGTGCGGATGGCTATTGAAGTGCTTGAGCGGTTGTCGCTTGACCGGGTGGAACTGGTGCCCGCGAAGCAGCCGCCGCATAAGCAGGAGGGGGATATCCTGCCGTTCGACCTGCGTCTGGAGTTGGTCAATCAGGCCATTGAAGGCGTGCCGGGGCTGGGCAGCAATCCGCTTGAGGGGGAGCGGGAAGGGCCGTCGTATACCTGCGATACCCTGAATTGCTACCGGACCGAACAGCCTGATTCGGATTTCTTTTTCATTGTCGGGGCGTCCACGTTTCTGGAGCTCGACCAATGGCGGCGAGGCCTTGAGATTCCTTCCATGGCGTCCATTGCCGTGGTCAACCGATGGGATGCTGCCACGGCCGTGGCCGGATTCATCAAGGCGCACTGGCCGGAAGCGAAGCAGGAACCCGAGGGCGTCTGGATCTTCCCTGAAGGGCATACCATTCGACTCGTGGACATTCCGCGGCTTGATATCAAGGGGCGGCACATCCGTGAACGGTGGCTTGAGCGTCGAAGCCTGCGGTTTCTCGTTCCGCCCGGTGTGGAAACATTTCTTGAAGATCATACCGCAGAAGTCCAGAAATATTGGGGAAATCGCAGTCAGCCCGTTTCGGCGGGAAAATGACTTGATGCCGACCTTTCGGTAACCCCTTGACAAGTGCGGTTCTCTTCGCCTAGCGTTTCGGCATGCAGAGCAACAATTCTTCCTTTACACTTCGCAATTGGTGGTGGCGCTGGTAACGGCGCCGTGGGAGAGTCTTGGCCTGCAACTAAACGAGCAGAAACGAGATATGATAACCGCGGCAGTGCAAACTGACCGCGGTTTTTTTAGGTCTGGGCACTGCCGGAAACTCTAGGAGAGAAGAGATATGACAACCCAATGTACTGCGGATGGTTTTTTTGGCGAATACGGCGGACAGTATGTTCCGGAACCCCTTATCCCCATTCTGAACACGCTGGCCGAGGCGTTTGAAAAATATCGCGATGATCCTGAGTTCATCGAGGAATTCAATTACTACCTGAAGCATTTTCCGGACGCGAAACTCCTCTATATTTCTGCGAAAACCTGACTGAAAAGCTGGGCGGCGCGAAAATCTACCTGAAGCGCGAAGACCTGAACCATCTCGGCGCACACAAGGTCAACAATACCATCGGCCAGATTCTGCTCGCCAAGCGCATGGGCAAAAAGAAGATCATTGCCGAGACCGGTGCCGGACAGCACGGCGTTGCCACTGCCGCCACCGCTGCACTCATGGGCATGGAATGCACCATTTACATGGGTGCCGTGGACGTGGAACGCCAGAAGCTCAACGTGTTCCGCATGGAAATGCTCGGTGCCAAGGTCGTTGCGGCCCAGTCCGGCCAGCAGACCCTCAAAGAAGCGGTCGATGAAGCGCTCGGTGCATGGATACAGGACGCAGAAGACACTTTTACCTGCTCGGTTCCGCTGTGGGGCCGCATCCATACCCGCTCATGGTGCGTGAATTCCAGTCCGTAGTAGGACGTGAAACCAAGAAACAGGTCATGGAAGCCGAAGGCCGTTTGCCGGATTACTGCATTGCCTGCGTGGGCGGCGGGTCCAATGCCATCGGCCTGTTCTCCGAGTTCATCTGCGACGAATCCGTCAAGCTGGTGGGCGTCGAGCCTGCGGGTCGCGGTCTTGATTACGGCGATCATGCCGCCACGCTTTCCCTTGGCGAACCCGGCATCATGCACGGCTTCAATTCCTACATGCTCAAGGACAAGGACGGCGAGCCTGCCGAAGTGTATTCCATCTCCGCCGGTCTCGATTACCCGAGCGTCGGTCCCGAGCACTCCCAGCTGAAGGACCTGAATCGGGCCGAATATGTGTACGCGTCCGACAAGGAAGCCGTGGACAATTTCTTCCTGCTTTCGCAGATGGAAGGCATCATTCCCGCGCTTGAATCGTCCCACGCGCTGGCACATGCCGTTCGCATCGCCCCGGACCTGAGCAAGGATACCATTATCGTGGTCAACCTCTCCGGCCGTGGTGACAAGGACGTTGCTGAAATTGAGAAAATGGTCAGCGAAGGCACCATCGAGCTGCCCAAAGTTCGCGGCTAATTCATTATAAACGAGTCATAAGCATCTCTCTATCAGAGAGATGGCTTATTTTTTGTTACTGTCCCGCCGATAGGCGCACTGGGATTCTTAAGGCCCTCGGCCTTAAGCCGCCGGAGGCAAACTCACCCAATATCGCCGCAACGCGGCATCCTCTTCTGACCTACTCCGCGAATCGTCGCGTGATCACTTCCATGACCATCTCGGGTGTCTGGCTTGCGAGGCATTCGTAGCCTTTTTCGCATGTCCTGCCGCCGTGGAGCGAACAGGGACGGCAGTCCATGTCGAGTTCAAGCACGACGTCCTGCGGTCCTGCGGGGTAGAATCCCCAGACCTTGGCAGTAGGGCCGAATAGGGCGGTGACGGGCGTGCCCACGCCGCTGGCGAGATGCATGGGGCCGGAATCGGCGGTGACGAGCATGTCGGCTTCGGCGAGGAGCGCGCAGGTATCGCGCAGGTTGGTCACGTTGGTGAATTCGCGGTCATGACCGGGAAGGAGCGGGGCGTCGTCGTGCCCGATGACAAACCAGTCCATTCCGGCACTGGCGAGCAGGCTGGTCAGAGTGAGCCAGTGCTCACGCGGCCACTGTTTCGCCGGATGCGTGGCGTATGGATGGATGGCGATGAGCGGCCGTCCGTTGGTTATATTGTCGAGCAGCATTTTGCTTCGTCGCGTTCGGCATCGGTCAGATGAATGCGGGGCGTGAGCTGTCCTGCTGCCGGAGGCTTGCCGCCAAGGGCCATGGCATATCGTTGCGTCACGTTGGTGGCTTCGAGAATTTTCGGTACGCTCGGCATGGGTGCGGTCATAGAGGCGGCGGACAATGCCGAATTTCGGATAGCGGCGGACCTCTCCTTTCCAGACAAGGGAAAGAATGCGGGACCGCAGGGTGCCGTGCAGGTCGATCAGCCGATGGCCTTTGTATTTTGTTGCCAGCCGTAGGGCTTCCCTGAACCAGTCCATGCCCTTGAGCACGGCGTCGTCAAGGCGGATGATCTCTGCCACGGCGGGGTGGTTCTCCAGAAGCGGCGAACTTCCTGCGCGGGTGATGAAGATGAATCGGTCACCGCTTTTTTCGTGCCAGTGGGAGAGTACGCCCGTGGTCAGGGCCACGTCGCCCATGTGGCTGAGGCGGAACACGACAGTGAGTTTTGATGCACCGGATTTGGACATGTCTTCCAGTTCGCCTCAATCCCCGTGGAAGTCAAGGGTGTTGTGTGTTGCATGCGCGGTTTCCATCTGCTACCTTGAGGATTCAAGACTCCGGCTTCAACCGGAGTGATCGAGGTAAAAGAAACAACCAATGTTCGAACTCATTCTCGCCGTCGGCGTGGCCGTGTTTGTCTCCATGTTCTGCTCTGTGGCAGAGGCCGCGCTCTATTCAATGAGCTGGGGAGACATCGAAAAACTGATGTCTTCCGGCAGCAAGTCTGCTAAAATTCTACACAAATTGCGTTCAAATGTGGATGAGCCCATCACGGCCATCCTGACGCTGAACACCTGCGCCCATACCGCCGGGGCCGCTGTTGCGGGCTGGGCCTGGGCAAATTTGTACGGAAAAGAAACACTTTGGGCCTTTACAGCAGGCTTTACAGTAATTATTCTCATCTTCACCGAGATACTCCCGAAGACGATAGGTGTGGTGTACAGCGACCAGATCGCTCCGCCGCTTGCCCGTCCGCTTCGGGGGCTGGTCTGGCTTTTCAAGCCGGTCATCAAGGTGCTTGGCCTGCTGTCCATGGCGGTCAGCAAGAGCGATGAAGGACCGGACCATACGGAAGACGATATCCGGGCCGTTGTCTCGTTGACGAGACGATCCGGGTCGATCAAGCCGTATGAGGAACAGTCCATTAAAAACATCCTCTCGCTTGATTCCAAGGTGGTGGAAGAGATCATGACGCCGCGCACCGTGGTGTTTTCGCTTCCATCGGATATGACGGTGGCCGAGGCGCGTGGGGAACATCCCTCGTGGCCGCACAGCCGGATTCCGGTGTATGAAGACGACCCGGAAGATATTGTCGGCGTGGTGTATCGTCGGCAGGTGCTTGAGGCACTGGCCGATGACAGGGATGAACTCAAGCTGAGCGACATCATGCGTCCGGTGCGGTTCGTGCTTGAAACCATCACGCTGGATGCGCTTTTGGTGAAGTTTCTCGGCAGTCGGCTGCACCTGTGTGTGGTGCTCGACGAGTATGGCGGCGTGGCCGGTGTGGTCACGTTGGAAGACGTACTTGAGGAGATTCTCGGCAGCGAAATTGTTGACGAGACCGATCAGGTCGTGGATATGCGGGAACTCGCACGCCAACAGCGTGATGAACTGACCAATGCCCGTAAAAAGGCTGGCACGGAAAAGAAAAAATAGCAGCGCCGGTCCGGCGTTCATAGGGTTAAGTATGGCGAAAAGTTCCAATAAAGCGGTATATGCCGTGGCTCTCCTGCTCTTTTTGGGCGGCCTCGGGTATCTTGTGTTTTCCGGATTGACCGAAGACAGTGTCTATTTTCTGAACGTTTCCGAAGCGTTGGACATGGACCGTGCCGAGATCAAGCAGGCACGTCTGTTCGGCAAGGTGTCGCCCGCGGGCCTTGTTATTGCCGAGGGCAAGCTCGGAGCGTCTTTTGATCTCATTGACAAGCTGGACGTACAAAAGAAACTGCGTGTCGATTTCAAGGGTGCGCTGCCGGACACCTTCAAGGAAGACGTAGAGGTAATCGTCGAAGGTTCGTTTACGCCTGACGGGCAGGTTTTCAAGGCCAGAACCCTTGTGACCAAGTGTCCGTCCAAATACGAGGAACAGAGCAAGGAAATGGAAGCGGCCGGTAATTAGGCCCGCATTTGCTTTGTAGTTGTTAAAATATCAATGAACATCAGGCCTGTGCGGACGGCTCCGCTTTGGGTCTGGTGTTTTTTGTCGAAGCGGGATCGCGGCTGGTGAAAATTTGTTCACATGGTTGCGCATGACGATACGGCTGATTTATCGCCATTTGACTTTGATCATGGACGTACAGTCCCGATGTGCGGTATGGCTGTGCATTCCGCAAGCAAAATTCGTTTTGGAGGAGTTTTTATGCACCTGACCGGTTATGTGGGCCTGCTTTTCGCATTGCTCGCTTTTCTTTTTCTCGCAGCGTGGGCCGCAATGGCCGCGTGGAGCGGGAAAGACTCGGCCCTGCCGCTTATTGAACGCGGCCAGCAGATCGCGTCCGGCGGCGTTGTCTTTTCCTCACTTATACTGCTCGTGGCGCTGACCTCACGGGATTATTCCTTTGAATACGTATATGACAACGTGGATAACGCGCTGTCGTTCATATATACGCTCACTGCTTTCTGGGGTGGGCGTGAAGGTTCGCTGCTGTTCTGGGAACTGATCATCGCTCTCTGCGGTGTGATTTTCGTGCAGACGCAGGGATACAAGACCCTCGCTCCGAGGACGCGGCTCTATTTCTGGATGTTCTTCCTGACCATTCAGGGCTTTTTCCTGCTTCTGCTCACAAGCTGGAGCAATCCGTTCATCGAGATCATTCCGGCTCCGCATGATGGTCGCGGCCTGAATCCGCTGCTTCGCAATCCCGGCATGATCTTTCATCCGCCGCTCCTGTTCCTCGGTTTTGCCGGGTATGCCGTTCCGGCTGCCTGTGCCCTTGCCGCATGCATTGCGGAGAAGAGAAATCATGGATCAAGGTCTGTCGCAACTGGAACATCCTGTCTTGGACATTCCTGACCGCAGGCATCGTACTCGGTGGCTGGTGGTCCTACATGGAACTCGGCTGGGGCGGCTACTGGGCATGGGACCCGGTTGAAAACGCTTCGCTCATTCCGTGGTTTGCAGGAACCGCCGTCATTCACACCTCCATTATCGAGGCGCGGCGCAACGCACTGCAGCGCACCAACGTCTTCATCATGTCCCTGACGTTCCTGCTGTGTGTCTTTTCCACGTACCTGACCCGTTCCGGCGTGATTCAATCCATTCACGGGTTCGGTGAATCCGGTGTGGCGATTCCGCTTTCTGGCTCAGATAGGCTGGATTGCCGTCACGCTGATGGTCGTTTTCATGGGCGAGCGGCATACCCATCGTTCCCTGTCCGACCTTGTCAGCCGTCAGGGCATGCTGGTCATCACCGCATGGTTCCTGCTCGCGCTCGGCGCGGTCGTCACCATCGGCACCATGTGGCCGGTCATCAGCCGCATCTGGACCACCGAGTCCATGGGGCTGGATGCGCATTTCTACAACCGTGTCTGCCTTCCGTTCCTGAGCTTGATCGTGCTGGTTTTCGCCTACTGTCCGTGGCTCGGATGGAAGGGCGGTGTCCGCAATTCAAAGGGACTGATCGGCGTGAGTGTCGTGCTTGTCGGAGGTCTGATCGTCTTTTACCTCTTCGGCATGACCAAACCGCTGGCTCTGCTGACCGCTGCTGCGTCGGTGGCTGCCATGGCTTCCATCGTGATGCTGTTCATTTTCTACCCGGCTGTTCGGAAGACTCGCCGGTCATGGGGTGCCTACGGCATTCATCTCGGACTGGTGCTCATGGCGCTTGGTGTGGCCTTTTCCGGCCCGTACAAGATCGAGCAGGAGTTCGTGCTGGCCGAAGGCGAAGTGGCGCATATCGGAGAGTATGACGTCAAGTATGTGAGCATGGCCGAGGACCGCACCAAGGAAATCCGCGCCCGTGCAACCACATTGCTGGAAGTCTCGCGAGACGGTGAACTGCTCGGAATGATGGCTCCTGAAAAACGTATCTACGTGAACTGGGAAAGACAGCAGTTTGCCGAGGTTTCCACCATTTTCAGTCTTGGTGATGAGCTGTATTCCACGCTGCTCGGGTTTACCGAGGGTGACAAGGCGAGTTTTAAGATCAGCATCAACCCGCTGGTCAACTGGATATGGATCGGCGGTACGCTCATGTGCCTGCTGCCCCTGCTCGTGTTGACCCGTACGCGACTTCCTGAGAGGGAAAAATAATGACTGCCGATTCGGGGAAGCCGCTTCTCACTGTGAAGCGTGCCGCCAAGTTCTACGGCAGCAAGCTCGTGTTCAAGGAGATATCCTGCGAGGTCGGGCCGGGGCAGATCATGCTTGTGGCCGGCCCCAACGGCGCGGGCAAATCCACGCTCATGCGGATTATGGCCGGATTGTCCAAGCCGTCTGCCGGGGATGTGAGCCTGAATCTTGAGCCTGAGGATGTTGCCTATCTCGGCCATTCAACGTTCATTTATCCGGGGATGTCCGCGCTTGCCAATCTGAAATTCTGGGGCAGCATGTATGACCTGTCTCCATCCCGTGACGAGTTGATGCAACTGCTGAAACGGGTGGGGCTTGAACGTGCCGCCGAGGAAAAGGCCGGGTCCTTTTCGCGTGGCATGGCCCAGCGTCTCAATCTGGCACGTATCTACCTCGTGGAACCGAAGCTCATTTTTCTTGATGAGCCCGGAACCGGACTTGATCCGAAATCACTTGCGACCCTGCGAAGGGAAATCGTGGGATTTCGTGATCGGGGAACGAGTGTGGTCTGGATCAGTCATCACGTTGCCGAGGACACCGCTCTTGCTGACATCGTGCTCGCCATCGGCGGCCGGAAGGTCGAATATTTCGGGGCGGCATCGGGATATGCACCGGAGGTGGAGGCATGCTGAAGCGCGCAGGAGTCATTGCTTCCAAGGATTTGAAATTGTCCATGTCCGGTGGGCAGGGACTTGTTCAGGCCGTCCTGCTCGGACTGCTTCTGATTTTTCTGTTCAGCCTGTCCAAACCGCTGGGCGGGCAGATTACCGCACAGGCCGCCGGGGCCATCTTCTGGCTTGCGTCGGCATTCGGGCTGGTGCTCGTCTTTAACGACCTGTTTGCCATCGAGGAGGCCAACGGTGCGCGTATCGGCATTTTGTCGTCGCCTGTGCCGGTGCATGCCGTCTGGATCGGCAAGGGCGTTGCCGGACTGAGCCTGCTTCTGGTCTCGCAGCTTGTCTTTCTGCCCGCGACGGTCGCGTTTCTCGGTCAGACCATTTACGGCCCGTGGTGGCTGCTGTGCATCACACTCATCGGTGCGGATATCGGACTGGTGGTCATCGGCGCGCTGCTCGGAGCCTTGTCCCAGGGACAGGCCGCTCGTGAGTCGCTGCTGTCGGTTATCGTTTTTCCGCTTCTGCTGCCGGTGCTTCTGTCGGGCATTACACTGTTCGGCATGTGTTTTTCTCCGGACGGCCCGGATGGCTACAACAGCTGGGTCGGTTTGATTTTCGCATTTGACTGTTTGTTCGCCGGAGCGGGTCTGTTCCTGTTCCCGTTTGTCTACAGTGGAGAAGAGTAGGTCCTTATGAAGGTAAAGATACTGGCTGCAATGGCGGCAGTCGCCCTGTTGGTTCAACAGTATATGATCTGGTTTTATGCACCGGTTGCCCAGTCCGGGCCGGTGCAGAAGATTTTCTACATGCATCTGCCGTGTTCATGGTGGGGCTGGTGAGCTTCTTCGTGGTTTTCGTGTCGTCCATTCTGTACCTGTTCAGCCGCAAGCCGGTGTATGACCGGGTAGCCGGGGCGGCCGCGGAGATCGGCGTGCTGTTCGCAACACTCGCACTGGTTACCGGTTCGGTCTGGGCCCGTGCCGAGTGGGGGCACTGGTGGCTGTGGGACCCGAAACTGACCACCGCACTCATCATGTGGTATGTGTACGCGGGGTATCTCGTGTTGCGTTCGACGCCCATGGGCCGGGACCGCAAAGCGCTCGTGTGCGCCGTGCTCGGTATTGTGGCGTTTCTCGATGTGCCGCTCGTGTTCTTTGCGGCGAAGCTGTGGGGCAGCGCACATCCCGACGGCTTGGCACGCAAGGGTTCCGGCATGGAAGTGCGGATGTGGCAGACGGTTTTTGCCGGATTGGCCGCTTTCGGTTTCGTGTGGGGAGCCATGCTTCTGACGCGGGCGAAGCAGTTGGCGCAGCAGGCTCGGCTTGAAGCCATGCTCATTTGGGACGAAGAATAGAATCAACGGATTAAAGAGGGATATATCATGTCTGCAACCACGTATCTTTTTATGGCAAACGCGGCAGTCTGGCTCGGTGTGGCCGGATATCTCATTTTCCTGGCTGGCAAGTCCAGCACGTTGGAGAAGCGTGTCCGACAGCTCGAACTTCTGGGGGAAGACAATGACGGCTAAATCCGTGGTTTTCGGTCGCAAGGCGGTGATTCTTGCCGTGGTTATTTCGGTTGCGGCCATGTTCGTGACCAGTTTCATGTACCGCATGGACAACCCGAACCTGTTCGTGAAAGGGCAGCAGCCCAGCAGCATGTCCGGCGAGGGAGCGACTCCTCCGCCCGGTATGGGGCAGGGTGGCGGCATGGCCCGTGTAAAGGAATTCATGGCGCGTGTTGAGGAGAATCCCAACGACGTGAAAGCGCTTGTCAATCTCGGCAACTCGTTTCTCATGATGCGTGCTTGGGACCGGGCTCTGGAACCGCTTGAAAAGGCCAATGAACTGAAGCCGGGGAACACCGACGTGCTCAAGGCGATCGGTATTGCCTATTTCAACAAGGAAGACTTCACCAAGGCATCTGCCTTCTATGAACAGATTCTCAAGATCGATCCGGCTGACACGCTGGCGATGTTCAATCTTGGGGTTATTTACAAGCATTATTTCAAGAAACCGGTTGAAGCCCGAAAATATTTCGAAAAAAGTGCTGAAACTGGAAAAGAAATGATGCAGAAATGCGAAAGTTGGCGGCTCAAGAACTTGAGAAGTAAAAGATTTTGAAAAAACAAAGGGTTAGTGGAGCGCAGGAAAGAGCGTAACATATTGACAAGATTTGTAAAATAAATACAATGTGTCATTGTGTTGAAAATCCGTGGGGAGACGGAAATTCAACCAAGTGATAATGTCCTGTGTATGTAAGCAGTATGTTGCTGTTGGAACCTTATACGAACTGAGGAGAGGAAGTATGAGAAAACTGCATCTGATCGCACTGTGCATTGCTATGGTAGCAATGTTGGCAGCTTGTGGCGGAGAAATGGAAAAGGCTGAAAAAAAGGATGAGCAGGCTGACGTGGCGACAGGGGAAATCGCTCCGGCCGGTAAATTGGTACTCGGTGTTGCTGGTGCTCATTCCGGCGACCTGGCTTCTTATGGTCTGCCCACTGTCAATGCTGCCAAGCTCGTTGCCGCCAAGGTCAACGCTGCCGGTGGTGTGAACGGCATGCAGGTGGAAGTCGTCGCACAGGACGATCAGTGCAAGCCTGAACTGGCTACCAACGCCGCCACCAAGATGTTGTCCGACGATGTGAAGATTGTTCTCGGTCACATCTGCTCCGGCGCTACCAAGGCCGCGCTGCCTATTTACGCCGAGTCCCAGATTGTTCTTATGTCCCCTTCCGCTACCAACCCGCCGCTGACCCAGTCTGGCGAGTACCCGAACTTCTTCCGCACCATCGCTCCTGATGATGCTCAGGCCGCTCTTGAAGTTGCCTTTGCCAAGGGCCTCGGTCTCAAGAAGATCGCCGTTATCCATGACAAGGGTGACTACGGAAAGGGTTTTGCCTCTTTCTGCAAGCAGTTTGTCGAGAAGGAAGACGGCATGGAAGTCACCTTGTTCGAAGGCGTGACTCCCGGTGCAGTGGATTATTCCGCTGTCGTCCAGAAGATCAAGAGCAGCGGTGCTGACGCTGTCATCTTCGGCGGTTACCACCCCGAAGCTTCCAAGATCGTTTCTGCCATGCGCAAGAAAACATCGATATCCCGTTCCTGTCTGATGACGGCGTGAAGGACGACACCTTCATCAAGGTCGCAGGCAAATACGCTGAAGGCGTCTACGCCACCGGCCCCATGGATTTCTCCGCCAACGAGATTTACAAGGAAGCCGTTGCCGCTCACAAGAAGGAATTCGGCGCCGATCCCGGTCCGTTCTTCCCGGAAGCATACTCCGCCGCTCTGGCTCTGCTGACGGCTGTCGAGAATGCCGGTTCCACCGATTACGCCAAGGTCACCGAAGCTCTGCGTACCAAGTATGTTGATACCGCAGTCGGCAAGATCAAGTTCGATTCCAAGGGTGACGCCGAGGGCGTTGGCTTTGCAATCTATCAGGTCAGAGACGGCAAGTACGTGGAAGTAAAGTAGGTTTTAACAGATAAAAGCATTGGGCCAGGGGACGGGTTTTTACCTGTCCCCTGGCGTTATTTAATACAGGGACGCAAATGGATTATTTTCTGGAACTGCTTTTCGGCGGATTGACCCGTGGCAGTATTTATGCGCTCATAGCCTTGGGCTACACCATGGTCTACGGTATTATCGAGCTTATCAACTTCGCTCATGGCGAGATCTACATGATCGGCGCGTTTACGGGCCTCATCGTTGCAGGGCTGCTCACCATGCTCGGGTTTCCCGGTGCCTCGATTCTGGCGATTGCGCTTGTCTGTGCCGTCATCTGGGCTGCCGCTTACGGTTACACCATCGAAAAAGTCGCGTATAAGCCGCTTCGCGGTGCCCCGCGTTTGTCGCCGCTTATTTCCGCGATCGGTATGTCTATCTTTCTGCAGAACTACGTCATGCTTTCTCAGACCTCGGACTTTCTGCCGTTCCCCGAACTCATTCCCGAGTTCGACTTCCTGAAGGGCAGCGGGTTTCCCATGAGTTCGCCAGAACTGGTTATCGTTCTGTCAACGGTTGCCGTTTGCATCGGGCTGACGTTGTTCATCAAGTACACCAAACTGGGCAAGGCCATGCGTGCCACTGCGCAGAATCGCAAGATGGCGCTTCTGGTCGGCATCAATGTTGATATGGTCATTTCTGCCACCTTTGTGATCGGCTCCAGTCTGGCAGCCGTCGGCGGTGTGCTTATCGCCTCGCACATTGGGCAGATCAACTACTTCATCGGCTTTATTGCCGGCATCAAGGCGTTTACCGCTGCGGTGCTGGGCGGAATCGGTTCCATACCCGGAGCCATGCTCGGCGCACTTGTTCTCGGACTGACCGAGGCGTTTGCCACGGGTTACGTTTCCTCGGACTACGAGGACGTGTTCGCATTCTGCCTGCTGGTGCTCATTCTGATCTTCCGGCCTGCGGGTATCATGGGCAAGGAAAAGATTCAGAAGGTGTAAATTGAGATTTTACGACGGCTTCGGTCGTCTGTTCACGCAAGGAATATATAGTGAGTAATGCAATAAAATCACCGGACCAAATGAGCTTTGTGGAGTTCTTCCTGAGTGCTGGGTGCGACAGTGTCGCCCATGCGTTCAAGAAGTCCTTTCTCGCGGCGATCTGGTTCGTTTTTCTTACTTTCCCGATCATGGTGATCCGGGTCAATACCATTGAGAATACCGTGGCGTGGCATTGGGAGAGAATGGCCTACGTTGCGATTTCCATTTTCTTTGGTTCCTTTGTCTGGCGTTGGCTGCTGGCACGCAAGGAACTGAAAAAGGACGAGACCAGAGAGGAAAGCAAGGTCGAATCCCTGCTGACCCGGATTCAGTCCAACACCATTCTCAAGCTGGTGGCTGTCGGCGTGATCCTTCTGGCTGCGCTTGCCTTCCCCAAGGTGTTCAATCTGTATCAGACCAACATCATGATTTCCTGTCTGGTCTACATCGTGCTCGGCCTCGGTCTCAATATCGTTGTCGGTCTGGCCGGTCTGCTGGACCTCGGATACGTGGCCTTCTACGCCGTAGGCGCTTATGCCTATGCCCTGTGCAACATGCACTGGGACATCGGTTTCTGGTACATGCTGCCCATCGGCGCGGTACTCGGGCCATCTGCGGTATCATTCTCGGTTTTCCCGTTCTCAGACTGCGCGGCGACTACCTTGCCATCGTCACCCTCGGGTTCGGTGAGATCATCCGCCTCGTACTTGAAAACTGGGGCGAAGTGACCATGGGACCTTCCGGTATATCCGGCATCGACCGTCCTGCATTGTTTGGAATGAAAATGGGCGTGATCGCCTCAACCCAATACATGTATTACATCATGATCGGATTGGTTATCTTCACCATCTTCTGCGTCAATCGATTGCAGAATTCCCGTATCGGGCGTGCTTGGCTCGCCCTGCGTGAGGATGAGATAGCCTGTCAGGCCATGGGCATCGACAAGATGAAAACCAAGCTCATGGCATTCTCGCTCGGTGCGACATGGGCGGGTATGGCCGGTGTCGTGTTTGCGGCCAAGACCACATTCATCAACCCCGCTTCCTTCACCTTCTGGGAGTCGGCCATCATTCTGTCCGTTGTCGTCATCGGCGGCATGGGCTCGATCCGGGGTGTCATCGCGGGTGCCATCATCCTGATTCTGGTACCCGAATATCTGCGTGATTTTGCTGAATTCAGGATGCTCCTGTTCGGTGCCATCATGGTGCTGGTCATGGTCTTCCGCCCGCAGGGGCTTATCAGCGCCAAGCGCAAGATCTACAAGTACGAAGCAGCAAATACGGCAGGCGGTGCCAATGAATAATCCAGTTCTCAACGTTAATTCCGTGAGCAAGGACTTCGGCGGCATTCGTGCCCTTGATGAAGTCGATCTCATGGTTGGCGACAAGGAAATCGTGGCACTTATCGGACCCAACGGTGCGGGCAAGACCACGTTCTTCAACTGCATCACGGGCATTTACAGCCCGACCAGCGGCAGTGTGCTCATCGATCCTGAAGCCAAGGGTAAAACCCTGCGTATCAATGGCCGCAAGCCGAACATCGTTACCGAGCTCGGCATGGCGCGCACCTTTCAGAATATCCGGCTGTTTCCGTCCATGACCGCCCTTGAGAACGTCATGATCGGCACGCATTGCCGGACCAAGTCTTCTATCTGGGGTGCCGTTTCACGCAACAAGGCCACTCGCGACGAGGAACAGGCCGTCATCGGCAAGAGCTATGAACTGCTCAAGCTTGTCGGACTGGAAGAGTACGTCAACGAACTGGCTTCCAACATTCCTTACGGAAAACAGCGTCGGCTTGAAATTGCCCGTGCTTTGGCCACCGACCCGTTCCTGCTGCTTCTGGATGAACCTGCCGCAGGCATGAATCCTCAAGAAACACTGGAGCTTGAGAAGCTTATTGTTGACATTCGCGACCGGTTTGACATCTCCATTATGCTTATTGAACACGATATGAAAATGGTCATGTCCATGTCCGATCGCATTTATGTGCTTGACTATGGGCGCATGATAGCCGATGGAACGCCGCAGGAGATCGCCGAGAACCCGGCCGTGATCAAGGCCTATCTCGGGGAGGATGACGATGCCTAGAATTCTCGAACTTGAAAATGTCAACAGCTTCTATGGAAATATCCAGGCGCTGTATGATGTCAGCCTGCATATCGACCATGGTGAGATCATTACCCTGATCGGAGCCAACGGCGCGGGTAAGTCCACGACGCTCATGACTGTGTGCGGTGTGGTGCAGGCCCGGACCGGTTCCGTTACCTATCAGGATCTGGATATCACCAAGGAACTGCCAAACAGGATCGTATCGCAGGGCATCTGTCAGGTCCCGGAGGGGCGTCTCATCTTTCCGGAACTCACGGTTCAGGAAAACCTGGACATGGGTGCGTTCATGAGGAAAGACAAGGACGGCATCAAGCGGGACATGGAATATTGTTTTGACCTGTTCCCGATTCTGGCCGAACGCCGCAGGCAACCGGGCGGAAACCTGTCCGGCGGTGAGCAGCAGATGCTCGCCATTGGCCGGGCACTCATGGCCCGTCCCAAACTCCTGCTCCTTGACGAGCCATCCATGGGGCTTGCCCCGCTCGTCGTGAAGCAGATCTTCGAGATTATCGAGAAGGTCAACAAGGAGAGCGGCACCACCATCTTCCTTGTGGAGCAAAACGCGAACCTCGCGCTCAAGATAGGGCACCGAGGGTACGTCATGGAAAACGGGAGGATAGTGCTCTCGGATTCCTGCGACAAGCTCCTTGCGGATGAGCAGGTGAAAAAGGCCTACCTGGGTCTGTAAAAATGGAAGTAAACAAGGCCGGACGTCAAGTTCGGCCTTGCTACATATACGCATCAACACGCTCTGGAGGTTAGATATGAGCAAAATATTAGAGAAGGCCCTGACCTTTGACGACGTCCTGCTTCTGCCGGGCTACTCCAACGTCCTGCCTGACGCAGTGGACGTGTCCACATACCTGACTCCGGAAATCAAGTTGAACATTCCGCTGGTCTCCGCAGCCATGGACACCGTCACTGAATCCCGTATGGCCATTTCCATGGCCCGTCACGGTGGTGCAGGTGTCATTCACAAGAACATGTCTGTGCGCGAACAGGCGCGAGAGATTGATCGAGTCAAGAAGTCGGAATCCGGTATGATTTCCGACCCCATCACCGTCCATCCGGACGATGATCTCGGCAAGGTACTCGGCATCATGGCTGAATACCGCATTTCCGGTCTGCCGGTAGTGAAAGGCGACCACCTCGTCGGCATCATCACAAACCGCGACATTCGTTTCGTGAAAGATGAAAACGTGCTCGTTTCCGAGCTGATGACCACCCGCGATCTCGTCACCGTACCCGAGGGTATCAATAACGACGAGGCAAAGCGCAAACTGCATCAGCATCGCATCGAGAAACTGCTTGTGGTCGACAAGGACAATCGTCTGAAAGGTCTCATCACCATCAAGGACATCAACAAGCACAAGAAGTACCCCAACGCAGTAAAGGACTCCAAGGGTCGTCTGCTCGTCGGTGCCGCTATCGGTATCGGTGCGGAGTGCCTGAGCCGTTCCGAACAGCTGCTTCACGCAGGGGCCGACTTCCTTGTTCTCGATTCCGCTCACGGACATTCCGAAAACATTTTGAAGTCCGCACGTGATTTGCGTGCCGCTTTCCCCGATGTCCAGCTCGTCGGCGGCAACATTGCCACTTACGAGGGAGCCAAGGCTCTTATTGAAGCGGGTGTGGATACCGTCAAGGTCGGCATCGGTCCCGGTTCCATCTGCACCACTCGCGTGGTTGCCGGTGTCGGTGTGCCCCAGATTACCGCTGTTATGGAAGCCAACCGCGCTGCCCGTGAAGCTGACAAGTGCATCATCGCTGACGGCGGCATCAAGTACTCCGGCGACGTGGTCAAGGCCCTCGCCGTGGGTGCCAACGCCTGCATGATGGGTTCGGTCCTCGCCGGTACCGACGAGAGCCCGGGTGAAACCATTTTGTACCAAGGCCGTACCTACAAGCAGTACCGCGGCATGGGTTCCATCGACGCCATGAAGAAGGGCAGCTCCGATCGTTACTTCCAGGAGAAATCCAAGAAGCTCGTTCCGGAAGGTATCGTTGGCCGTGTTCCGTATCGCGGCGAAGTCGGCGACTCCCTGTATCAGTTCATCGGCGGCCTGCGTTCCGGCATGGGCTACACCGGTCTGCGAACCTTGATGAACTTTACGAGAAGTCCCATCTGTGCCAGATCTCCCCGGCCGGTCTCAGGGAGTCCCATGTTCACGATGTTACCATCACCAAGCAGTCTCCGAACTATCGCGGCGACGGCTAAGAGAAATCAGGACTTGAAGCCGCCTTTGGCGGAATTGACGGGTG
>LQAJ01000234.1_pt1 | contig 18072 bp, 22 predicted proteins | sample 1535811 | NCBI WGS metagenome assembly LQAJ01 (sample SAMN04331587, study PRJNA305678) | bioreactor metagenome | isolation source: bioreactor_6 inoculated with Wadden Sea sediment 2nd replicate of a... | place: Germany: Wadden Sea, Janssand Flat
TGAATATGGGCTGCGGTCTGGATATGCGGTTTTTCCGAATTGATAATGGCGAGGTGCGTTTATTTGACCTTGATCTGCCCGATGTGATTGACTTGAAACGGCAGCTTTGCCCGCAGAATGACCGCTATCACCTGGTGGCGACCTCCGTTCTGGATTTTGATTGGATGGATCAAATCGTGACTAATGGCGGTCCGTTCCTGTTCCTCGCCGAAGGGATTTTTATGTATCTACCGGAGCAGGAAGTCAAAAGACTAGTGCTGGCAATTCAGGCTCGTTTCCCGGATTCGGATCTGGTGTGTGAACTGACCAACCGCACCTGGGTGGAGGGGCTATGGGGAAAGATGGCTCAATTCAAAATGCAGCACCGGCTGAAAATGCAATCCCAGTCGGCATTTCATTTGGTGTTCCTCGCCAGAGGAATTTGAGTCATGGGGGAAGGGGATCGAATTTCGTGAGATGTGGTTCTATATGGATGATGACCACCCCAAAATTGGCTGGTACCGGATCTTCAGGGGGATGAAGATCATCCGGACGGCACAATTCACGGTCCGTTACACCCTGCACGCAGCTTAGCCAGGTTGCGATTGCTGCTCGAGGATGGCGGCTTTCATCTTTGAGAGCAGTGATCGCGCTGCTTCCAGTTGTTCTTTGTCGATTTCCTGCCGGGTGTAGCGCGCGGCGATAAAATCGTTGGTGAAGGGTGTGAGATCGGCTTCAATCTCCGGCCAGCGTTGGTGAATGGCGTCTGCATATTCGTAGGGGGTTTGGGATTTCTTGCGTTGGAGGCCGTGCTTAGCGTTCCAGTTTACCCAATCCAGATAGGTGAGGATCAGCGCCTGGCGGGGCGGCAGGTGACGGATGAGGGCGCTTAGGTTGGGAAGTTTCATATCGCGGTTGGTGAAGTAACTGCGGATCTGCTGAACGCCTTTTTGAACCGTCTCATTGGCCGCTTCACTAACCTTTATTAAACCCTGCTTGATCCACTGCCAAAAATCCGACAGCCAGGATTTGACCTTGAGTTTCTCGAAGAAGGCTTTCAATCCCTGATGGTTGTTGATGAAGGTGCGAACCGCCAGAAAAATCACCCCAACGAAGATCAGCCAGAAAAGGATGGACTTGACTAAATCCCACCAAGGCAGCGATCCGGTCGTTTGGATGGTCTCCGGTGTGAATTCTGGGAGTTGGGGTTGGGGTATGTTTTCGTTCTGCGGTGTACCCAGCAGGCTGCCTAATAAAGACAAAACAAATGAGATTGGCAGCAGGACCAGAAATTGAATCAGGCCAAAAATATATACGAGGACTGTGAACAGGGTCTGGGCGACGGGCAGGAAACCGAAGGCGAAATCCGTGGGCAGGAAAACCGTCAGCAGGATGGCGATGGCAATGAAGATCACCGTGTAGAGCAGCCAGCGCTTGGAAAGCTCCGGGCTGACCTGGATGTCATTGAAATACCAACGGGCTTTCTGGATGGCATAGTGGTTGAGCGCCAGGAAGATGAAAGCTAGGGAGAAATAGACCAGCAGCGCGACTACGAAGCTCCGTGTGGGCGTGGTGATGGCAGGGAGGCTCTCAAAATTACCCTTGATGATGACTGTCATCCCTACCATGATGAAGCCGAGGACAAAAACCAGGCCCATCAGGCTGCGACGTGCTTCCTGGCGGTCATTGAAGGTCACCCCGAGCTTTTCCTGTTCCATCAGTTCCTGATCTTCTTCCAATTGGAAAAGCGGCGGACTGAACAGGCGGGTGAGCCCCCAGATAACCATCAGGAAGAATATCAATAAAAAGGTCTGGATATCGAAAAACTCATCCAGGAAACCGTGTTGCCAGGTAAGCACTTCCTGCCAAAAGCCGCCAACCCCAGGTTGGAGCATCAGGAAGAGCTTGCCAATCAGCAGGATCAGCACCCACTCAGCCGCAGCAGATAGGATTGGGTTGTTGCCGTGGCGGACGATTCGTTTCTGAACGTAGTGCACCAGGAGGCTCACAAAAGAGATCAAAAAGGTCAGGACAGGCAGCCCGGTGACCATCCATTCCACATAGAAGACGCCGATGAACTGGTTGGTGACAAAAGCCAGCCCGCTGAACATGCCGCTCAACAGGAGAAGATTCACCAGGGTGGTGAATTGCTGGGAATTCTGGGTAGTTTCGGGGGTAGGTGCCGAGCTGACTCATTGGGGCACCCCGAGAGCTTCCACTTCAAAGATTGAGGTGGCCGTATAAAGCGGGATGTGGTAACCCGCAGCGGTTTTCCGATCAGTTTGGATATCGTGGGGTTGACCGGTGAGCAGAATGACCGGGTTGAGCCCGGCTTTGCGAGCCTGGAAGAGCTGCTCGAAGGTCTCCGGGGAGACTTTGCCCGAGATATAGATCAGAGTGGTCCCCCAGCTTAGCAGACCGCGTGTATCCTGCAGCCAAGGCCCGACCGGGCAAGTCGATCCCGGCTGGATGCGGGCCAATAATTCCAGCAGACTGATGAGGTGGGCGGCGCCTTTACGGGTTGCGAGGACATGAGATTCTGTATTCGGAGACAACGGGTCCAGTCCATTGGTGAAAAGCCCAACGGATTGCTGGTGCTGTTTGGACCATGCCGCCAGCGAGGCAGCGGCCGTCACAGCCAGTTCGGTGGCGTCATAAAACGAATCCATATCGTAACTGGCTTTATCCAGATCCAGCAAGACGGCCAATTCCAGGGCGAGTGAAGCTTCGTATAGTTTAACGAGCAGCTCCCCACTGGAGGCGCTGGATTTCCAGTCGATTTTGCGGACCGAATCGCCATTTTGAAAATTGCGTTTACCCATCAAACGGGTGGGGTCTTCATAAACCGGGTTTTCATTACGGATCGTGCCAAAGGGGGAGTGGGAAGGCAGCCCAAGAGCGGCCAGGTCAACGATTCGGGGGTAGATGGTCAGGTTTGCCTCAGGAATGCTGACCTGCGAAGGTTTGGTCAGGCCCAAAGGATCACCCGATTCGATGATCAGGGGGCCGATGGGATAATACCCACGTTTGAAAGCATTTATCTCATAGCGTATGGTCTTTTTGCTGCGCAAGCCCAGGCTGAATACCTCTTTGATGTCCCTGCCTGCCCTCAGGTTCACCGGCAGGCTCTCGTGGACTTCCAGCCAGAGGATCGGCAGCAGGCTGGTGTTTTCAATGGTGAGGTCAATCTGAACTGTCTCACCGAGGTAGGCATGGTCAATGAAATGCCGGGTGACCTTGAGATGTTTCAGGGCGCGTTTCTGCCACCATAATCCTAATAAGAAGCTGCCGATGATCATGTAGAAGACCGTGAGCGCAGGGCCTGCCTGCAGGAACACAGCCAGGATCATCAGGAAGATCAGGAAGGGCAGAAAATCCGCCATGAATTATTCTTCCTGGTCCTTGAGCTTCAAGGGGTCTCTTCAAGGATGCGCTCAACCAGGTCAGCGCTGGTGATGCCGCGCAGGGCAGCCTGTGGTTTGAGCATGATGCGGTGAGCCAATACAGGACGTGCCAGGGCTTTGATGTCATCCGGCAGGACATGATCCCTGCCATTCAGAGCGGCCAGGGCCTGGCCAGCCTTGTAGAGCGCCAGGGAGGCACGTGGGCTGCCGCCCAGCAGCAGGTCTGGGTGATTGCGGGTGGCCTTTACCAAACGGATCAGGTAATCCACAATGGTCTGATCCACATGGACGTCCCAAACCAGGGGCTTGACCCGATCCACTTCTTCAGGTGTCGCAACGGACTTGAGGGAGTCAATGGGATGTTGACGGGATAGGCGTTTGAGAATGGTTGCTTCTTCTTCCGAGCTAGGGTAGCCCATGTCAATCTTCAACATGAACCGGTCCAACTGGGCCTCGGGCAGGGGGAAGGTACCTTCATATTCGACTGGATTCTGCGTGGCCAGCACCATAAAAGGGCTGGGCAGGGGATAAGTGACGCCGTCCATGGTAACCTGGCGTTCCTGCATAGCTTCCAGCAGGGCGGCCTGGGTGCGGGGGGTGGCCCGGTTGATTTCATCCACCAGCAGGACGTTGACAAATAAGGGGCCGGGCCTAATTCAAAGTCCTGTTCAGCCTGATTGAAAATAGACACACCGGTGATGTCATTGGGTAATAAGTCCGGCGTGCATTGCAGGCGCTTGAACTGTCCGCCCAGGCTGATGGCCAGGGAGCGCGCCAGCATCGTCTTGCCAACACCGGGGACGTCTTCGATTAAGACATGCCCGTCACAAAGCAAAGCGACCAGCAGCAGCTCAATGGTGTTCAGTTTGCCGACGATCACTTTGGAAATGTTCTTTTCGATCTTTTCCCGCAGTTGTGTAATTTCAGTCATTTATTATCCTCTTTTCAACGAGACCGTATCATTATTATAATGATAAAACATCAGGTAGAATTGAAATGCAATTCATTATAAGTACATAAATGGAGAATCTATGCCTGAAATAGATATCATCAATGAACCCTGTTCGGATGGTGTTGCTATTGTAATCTTTGGAGTCACGGGGGACCTGACCCGCCGTAAACTGATGCCGGCGCTCTATGAGAATGCCAAGAATGGCCGCCTTCCCTATCCTTTTTACATCCTCGGCTTTGCCCGTCGCCCCTGGGACCACGAAGAAATGCGTGAAGTCCTGCGGGAAGGCGTTATGGAATTTTCGGGTGACAAGGATGTGGATGTTGAGATCCTGAATTTGCTGCTGGAAAATGCCTATTATGTCGAATCGACTTTTCAGGATGAGGATGGCTATCACCGTTTGGATCAGGCGCTGCACCAATTGGGCGTGCAAAACACCCTCTTTTATCTTTCAACACCCCCGAGATGGTATTCAACCATCGTGGAGAATTTGGGAAAATCCCAGCTTGAATCCTGTCAGGAAGGCTGGCGACGGATTGTAGTTGAGAAGCCCTTTGGCAGAGATTTGGAATCCGCCCAAGTGCTGGATAAACAACTGCACTTGGTTTTCAAGGAAGACCAGATTTACCGGATGGACCATTATCTTGGGAAAGAAACGGTCCAGAATATTCTGGCATTCCGATTTGGGAACGGTATTTTTGAACCACTTTGGAATCGGAATACATCGATCACATTCAAATCACCATGGCTGAGAATCATGGTGTTGGCACCCGGGCCGGGTATTATGACCAGGCTGGAGTGATTCGGGATGTCTTCCAAAATCACCTGCTGCAATTGATGGCGCTCACGGCGATGGAAGCGCCGGCAGTTTTCAATGCCAAGGCTGTCCGTGATGAAAAGGTAAAGGTGCTCAAATCCATCGCAGAGCTCAAAGGTGAGGCGGCGCTCGAGAATACCATTCGTGCGCAGTACGTCTCGGGGACGATTGATAGCAAGCGGGTCCCGAGCTATCGGGATGAACCCAATGTGGCCCCGGATTCCACCACGGAAACCTACCTGGCGGCAAGACTATTTATCAATAACTGGCGCTGGGCGGGAGTGCCTTTCTACCTGCGTTCAGGAAAACGGTTGCCGCACCGGGTGACGGAGATTGCGATCCAATTCACCCAGGTGCCTTTGGCTTTGTTCGGTCAGCGTAACCTGGCCGGGGATGCGCCGAATGTTCTCGTTCTCCGAATTCAACCGGATGAGGGCATCACTTTATTCCTGGGAGCGAAATCCCCTGGCAGTGTGATGCAGATTGAGCCAGTGCAGATGCGGTTCTCCTATGCAGAGGCTTTCCCGGGTGACCCGCCGGAAGCCTATGAACGTTTATTGTTGGATAGCTTGCTCGGTGATGCAACGCTCTTCACCCGCAGTGATGAAGTGGAAGAGGCCTGGCGGCTAACCGATGGGATCATTGATGCCTGGGCTATGCAGGGTCTGACGAACTTACCAGTCTATGAGGCCGGCACACAAGGCCCGCAGTCCGCTGAGGAGTTCATCCGCAGGGATGGCCGCCAGTGGCGGAAGATCTAAGCAGAATAAATTTACGAATCAAAAAACCGGTTGGGTAACCAACCGGTTTTGCTTTTTATCGAGAGGGGAGAATTGCCCCACAGTTCGGGCATTCACGTTCGATGTTGCGGACCACAAAACCGCATTTCAGACAGGATTGGGGCTGAATATCACCCAGAGGTGCGCCACAGGCTACGCAGCGGCCAGCGCCTTGCTCATTGGCCGTGTTGCAATAGGGGCAGATATAGTGATTCAGTCTTTCAGAAAGGACTTTGCCCACGCCGTGTTGACGGGCAGAGCCTTCAATCAACTGCCAGACTTCTTCTTCCAGTTGCAGGGATTCAATATCCTGAGCTAGGTCATCCAGGCGACCCAGAAGGGTCATTGGGTTTCGCAGAGCGCTCAGGGCAGTGATGCCTAGGCTGGCTGCCACGCCCATCCAGGCCTGATTGCCCACCTGCACGGAAACGCCATCTTCCACCTTGTGTAGTGTGATGGTCAGCGCAGTTTGCCCGCCGGATTGGGCGAATTGACGGGTGGCGATTTGGACAGCGATCTTGGGATCGCGGCCGATCTGCTGCACCTGGTAATTCCCGCGGTTGAATTGCGAGATGATGTCCCGGGCGATATCGCTGGGATTGAAGTCACCGTGATAGATGTGGGTTTCTGGCATGGTTTTGACCTTTAAAATAAATCTCGTGGCAATTACAGGTTTTATTATAGCGGAAATGAGGGCATAGAACCTAATAAAATCTGATGCTATTGGACCTAAACAGAAAAAGGACGACGGATTTTTTCTGGAATAGGCTCATTTGCAAATGACGGTATAATGTGGTGACTTGAAAAAAACTGGCTGATGGGGAAGCCACTAACCGGAGTATCTGATGAAATCTCGGAAAACCAGAATAATCGCAATATCTTCAATTGCCTTGATTCTTTTGCTGGTGATGATGATCCGCCCAAGCGTTGCTGAAGCCGGTCCGCTGGCGCAACAGCCCACGGGCAGCATCCCGACGGTCACGAGCACACCACGCGGCCCTTATGTTGTCGTCAATTCCTTGACGGCCAATGACACCCAGATCAACGTGCGCGCTGGTCCCAGCCGGCTGAGTGAGCTGGTGGGTGTTCTCCTGGTTGGGCAGGAAGTAAATGCCCTTGGCGTGTATGGGGAATGGGTGTTGATCGAATACCCGGTTGGCCCGGATGGCACAGCCTGGGTTTATGGCAACCTGGTGACACTTTACGGCGGTGATTTACCCCAGGTGTCGCCACCCGCCACTGCCACCCCGGATGTCACCCGGACGGTGGACCCGACTTTGGCGGCTCAGTTCCTGACCACGCCGAATGCTACCCAATTGCCTACCTTCACCGAACCTGCGCCTTTGGAAATCCCGACCTACACGATGGATTTGGGAAACACTGCAGTAGGCGGTGTGCCGATGGGTTTGATTATTGTCGGCTTGGGCGCGTTAGGCCTTTTCCTGGTTGTGATTGCCCTCATTAGTGGACGGTGAGCGAAAGTAATCCCCCAAACCTTTGAAACAACCGGCGCTGAGTTTGTGACCTGTATGCCCTTCGCAATAGGTCACCTGAGCGCCTTTTTCTTTTAACCACTCGATGGACTGATGCGCTTTGTGAATCGGGACGACCTCATCTTCAGTGCCATTTGAAATGAAGTAGGATCGGCCTGCCAGTGACCGATCTTTCAGGGCAGATTGCCAGATATTGGGACGAAACCGGCCAGCGCAGCCACTTTGTTTACCCTTTCAGGGAACAGGAAGCTGAGTGCATAGGCCATTACCGCACCCTGGCTGAATCCCATCACATCAAATTGTTTGATATTCATGTTTTTTTGGTCGATCCACCGCTCAACGCGGGAAATCAGTTGCGCACAGAGGGCCTGATAGGTGTTTTCCAGGTCGGGCCACTGTGACCCAATAGCGTGCCAACTGTATTGATTCGGCCCCAATTAACGGGCGCTGGGTGCCAGCATGATGAATGTCTTTGGGATTGGGTTGGTCAGGATCCACATTACGTTTTCATTCCCAAGGTGTCCATGCAGCAGGAGCAGTAATCGTGTTTCGGATGTAGGGACTTGTTGGGGGACTAAGACCTTAAAAGGCCAATCACCAATAAGAACATCTTTAGGTTCTGTATGTTTAGCCATTTTTTGCTAGTTTTTCCAATAAATATAAGAAACCGATAATCAAGAAAATGATCAGGACCAGGCCGACAAGGCAAAGCAGCCCAAAAAGGGCTGCGCCTTGGCCATAGAAGATATAAATTAGGAAAATACCCACCGTCGCGACCAGAAAAACAAGTCCAATGACTATGCGGTTCTGGGTCTGGCGGGCGAACTTGCGCAGGTCTCTCAAGCGGTTTTGGTCTCGTTCTCCCAGATATCCGGCAGGGGTTCCGGGTTCAGCCGCTGTTTGACGGCCCGTTCGATTTGCTTCACCCATGTCGTCTCGGATTGAAGCTTGTTCAAAACCTCTTCCGTGGCTTCCATGCCAGCCTGGATAAGTTCTTTGGTATCCACGTTTTGGAGCATGCCAATATGTCCAACCCTGGGTTCAATGAGAACTTCCGGCTTATAGAGTTTTACGCCCATATCTGTCAGCCGGGTGCTGGTCACTTCCATGGATTGGGCGAAGATTTGTAGGGCCTGAACCATCCGCAATTTCGCGATCCGTTCTGTAATGGTTGTTGGCACTGGGATTGGAATGGGGAAGGCGGTATCATCCACGCTATAGCCCTCTGGGCGTTTATGAAGGACAACGGCAACCACCGGCAGGTCGGGTTCCATCCAGCGCGCCAACCGGATCGGCACCGGGTCAAGAACGCCACCATCAACGAGGACGCTCCCACCGATTTCCTGGCTGGGGAAGACGCCCGGAATGGCCATCGTCGCCAGAGCAGCATCCAGCACTTTGCCTTTACGCAGGATGAACTCTTTACCGGTTCGCAGGCTGACGGCTGTGGCGGCATAGGGGATTTTTAATTCCTCAAAGGTCTTGTCGCCCAGCACACCGGATAATTTCTTTGCAATCGCGCCAATCCCGAGGATGGCAGGCTGATCTGAGCTATTGCGGCTGAAGACCCAGTTGGTCCCCAGGTTGTTGACAATGCTTTCGATCTCTTCTGTGGAATAACCGGCGGCATATACTGCCCCGACCAAGCCTCCGGCACTGGTGCCAGCGATGGCTTTTACGTTGAAGCCATGTTTCTCAAGTGAGCGCAGGACGCCAAGGTGAGCGACTCCCCGAATGCCACCTCCACCCAGAGCTAAACTGATATCCATAACAAAAACTCCCTTTATATGTTGTCTTTCAATTCTATCTAATTATACCCATTGACGGCGTATCATACTTTGAAAAGGGCATGATACTTGACCTGTTTTGAGAATGTGGTCCTTCAGTTCTTAGTAGTGCGGGTAGTCTGTGTTAAAATTAGGCATTATGGAAGGTATAAAAATAGTTGCAAAAAATCGAAAAGCTAAATTTGAATATGAACTCGGTGACACATTTGAAGCCGGGCTGGAATTGCGTGGCACGGAGATCAAGTCGATCCGAGCCGGTCAGGTCTCTCTTTCTGAGGCGTATATCCGCACAAATGGCAAGCAGGCCTGGCTGGTTGGGGCGCATATCGCTCCCTATGACCAGGCGAGCGTATTCAACCATGACCCAGAGCGTGAACGCCGACTTCTGCTGCATAAACGCGAGATCAAGACCCTTTGGGATGGCATTCGAATAAAGGGGATGACGATCGTTCCGACGATCATGTATCTGAAGAATGGCAAAGCAAAGGTTGAGATCGCCCTGGCAAAGGGGAAGCGGCAATATGATAAGCGCCAGGATATCAAAAAGCGGGATATGGACCGGGACATTCATCGAGCCATGGATGATCGCAGATAAGTGCGGTTGAAGTGAACCCCAACAAAGGAACTTTGTCAGATGCTCAAAAATAATCTTATAGCCCTGGGGATCACACTGGTCATCGCACTGTTTTGGCTGCGGATCAATGATTTTTTTCGCTCACAAGGGCTGGGTCTCCAGTTCGATCAGCCGTAAAATCATCCATATCGGTACAGGACCGATCTTTGTGCTTTGCTGGCTTCTATTTAATGATGCGCCTATCGCCCGTTATCTGGCAGCGATTGTCCCCCTGGGGATCACCCTGCAGTTTGCCATGGTAGGAACGGGAATCATCAAGGATCAATCTTCCGTGGATGCCATGTCACGGACGGGGGACCGGCGCGAGATCCTGCGGGGGCCGTTGTTTTATGGGATTGCGTTCGTGTTGCTGACGATTCTATTCTGGCGTAACTCACCCATTGGGATTGTCGCTCTGATGGTGCTTTGCGGTGGGGATGGGCTGGCAGATATCATTGGTCAGAGGATTAACAGTGCGTCCATTCCCTGGTCACCGAAGAAATCTCTGGCCGGTTCGTTGACAATGCTGCTAGGGGGCTTCACCTTCGCGATATTAATCTTAGGTATTTTTGTCTGGCAGGGGTATTTCCCCGGCCCGTTGTCATCATATCTACTGCCCGTGGGGATTATCGCGGTGGTCACAACCCTGATCGAGTCCCTGCCCGTTGCGGATATTGATAATCTCACCGTTCCGCTGGTTTCAGTTTTGTTGGGGTTCCTATTGTTCTAGCCAAGGAGAGTTAAGTTGGAAAAAGTCACGATTGACGGCAGTCATCTCACCATTGAAGACATTGTTGCCGTTGCCAGGCGAGGCGCTCAGGTGGATATTGCGCCTTCCGCCAGAGATGCGATCAATCAGGCCCGAGGCTGGGTGGAAGAGATCGTTGCCAAGGGTGATCCGGTTTATGGGATCAACACTGGTTTTGGCATCTTTGCGGAATATCGGATCCCCTCCAAAGATTCAGCCAAGTTAAGCCGTAATTTAATTCTGAGCCACGCCGTGGGAACCGGGCAGCCACTTTCCGAAGAGGTGGTCCGGGCGGCAATTCTCGTTCGGGCGAACACTCTGGCGAAAGGGTTTTCAGGTGTTCGCCTGGAAGTTGTTGAGACGCTGTTGGCCCTCCTCAACCGTCATGTGACTCCTGTGATCCCTTCACAGGGATCTTTGGGTTCTTCCGGTGACCTGGGTCCGCTTTCCCATATGGCTCTGGTCTTCACGACTGATGCTGCGGATAAGGATGAAGAATCTGGCTATGCCCTTTATAAATGTGAGATGCTCTCCGGTAAGGAAGCCATGCGACGAGCTGGCATTGAGCGTTTGATTCTTGGTGCTAAGGAAGGTCTGGCAGTCAATAATGGAGCAACCTTTTCAGCTGCGATCAGCGCTTTGGCTGTTTATGATGCAGAAACGCTGCTGAAGGGTGCGGAAGTCTCTCTTGCGATGTCCCTGGAAGCTGTTATGGGCTGTATGGCGGCTTTCGATCCCCGCCTGCACGCAGCACGAGGACATGCTGGCCAGATGCGTGTGGCAGAAGATATCCGCAAGCTTACAGAGGGCTCCAGTTTAGTGGATGCCACCGGCAGGATCCAGGATGCCTATTCGCTGCGCTGTGCACCGCAGGTACAGGGCATTGGCTGGGACACGCTGGCTTTTGTCCGAAATACGATTGAAACCGAGGTTAATGCCGCAACCGATAACCCCTTGCTCTTTGATCCTGGGGTTGCCGTCTCTGGCGGTAATTTCCACGGCGAGCCGGTGGGGGTGGTGATGGATATGCTGGGGATCGTGATTGCGGAGATTGCCTCCATTTCGGAGCGGCGGACTTTCCGGCTGACCGATGGACATTTGAATGCTGATCTGCCACCGATGCTTGTGGACCGGCTTTCGGCTGCGGGATTAAATTCCGGCTTAATGATGCCGCAATATACGGCGGCTTCGCTGGTACTGGAAATCAGACCTGGCGACACCCGATTCGGTCCATTCTCTGCCAACCTCTGCTGAGCAGGAGGACCATAACGCCAATGCGATGACCGCTGCACGGCATACCCGCGAAATTGTGGCAAATACGGCGCATGTGCTCGCGATTGAAATATACACAGCGTCTCGTGCGTTGCATTTGCGCAAACGACAGAACCCCCATGTGACTTTTGGTAAGGGGACTACTCAAGCCTATCAGATCGTCCGTGATGAGGTGAAATATCAAGCCGGCGATGCCTGGTGGGCGCCTGAAATCGATAAAGTCAAAGCGCTATTAATGAATAAAGCCTTTGAAAATTTGGTAAGTGATTGACTTTGTTGACATTTTGGATTATTTTAATCTGGATATGAGCCATAAAAATAAACTTTCGCGACGTGAATTTTTGAAATTATCAGCTCTGGCCCTGGGCGGCGCTGCTCTGACAGGGCGGCAGTCTGCCGGATCACTTCTGAAGGGGCTCAATCTATTTCAGGAAGATACGACTATCTTCCCGGAGGCTCAATGGTTGGGGAGGATGTGTGTGGGTGAGCCTGGGGCAAATGTCTCCATGATGTCCGAACCAAGCGCGTTTGCCAACGAAGTCCGCAAAGTTTATTTCGATGAGGTTCTGACCTGGAACCGCGAGGTCATCGCTGACCCGGTGGATGCCAATAAGATCAATCAGCGCTGGGTGGAGACGCCTGAGGGGTATATCTATGCGGACTACGTGCAGAAGGTCCGCTTAGACCGTCAGACCCCTTTGGAGGAACTGCCTCTGAATGAGTCTGGTGAACGCGGGATGTGGGTTGAGATCACAACGCCCTATTCAGGTTTGGATCTGACTAAACCTCAATCGTCTTATCAATACTGGATCAGGTCGACAATTCGGCCTAGGATCTACTATTCCCAGGTTTTCTGGGCTTTTGATGTTCGTCGCCATCCAGATACAGGCGATGTTCAATATTGCCTGACCCAAAAATACGGCGCTCTGCCGGATGTCTATTGGGTCAATGCCGACGTCTGCCGGCCAATCACAGCTGAAGAGGCTGGGCCCATTCATCCGGACGCTGAAAATAAGAAGGTTGTGGTCAATATAAATTATCAGACCATGTCCTGCTATGAAGGGGATGAAGAGGTCTACTTCGCCAAGGTGACCACAGGCGGCTGGAATTCTGAAGATGAGAAGTGGTCCACTCCAGTGGGTACACACACCATATGGCGTAAATCCCTTTCCATCCACATGAGTGCCGGGGCGGCCGTCGGCAATTATGATATTCCAGGCATTCCCTGGTCCACATTCTTTGATATTAATGGCGCCGCGATCCATTCCACATTTTGGCATAACTACTTTGGCTCAGGCCCGCGCTCGCACGGCTGTGTGAATTGCCGGCCGGAAGACGCAAAATGGGTCTATCGCTGGACGCAACCAGCAGTGCCTTATGAAGCGGGTGATATTTTCATTAGTGGGCTCAATCAATCCACCCAAGTGCAAGTTATAGCAGCAGAGTAGGATCATATGGATTTCTTAAACGTATCTATTGGGCTGGCCTTCGTGGCTGGTCTGGTTTCCTTTTTTCACCTGTGTCTTTTCGCTTGTTCCGGCTTATATTGGTTATCTTTCCGGACGTCGATAGTGCAGGCAGAAGATGATTCCGCAAGGTCAAATGGAACACCTTCTTTCATGGGTGGCCTTTGTCCTCGGGTTCAGTTTTGTGTTCATCACTCTCGGCCTGGCATTTTCAGCGCTGAGCCAGTTCTTTTATGACACACGTGATATCCTCGCCAAGATTGGCGGGGCGGTGATCATCCTTTTGGGCTGCATATGACCGGCCTGATCAAAATTCCATTCCTGGATTATGACCTGCGTCCACAATCCAAGGCAGGCCAGAGCAGAAGCCTGATTTCCTCATTTCTGATGGGGATTTTCTTCTCAGCTGGCTGGTCACCCTGTGTTGGCCCCACACTGGGTCTGATCCTGACATTGGCGATTGAACGAGCAAATATCGGTCAGGGTGTGGTGCTTCTGACTTCGTATTCTCTCGGTATGGCCATTCCATTCCTCGCTGCGGCTTTTGGCGTGGGCTGGGTGACGCAAATCCTGCGGAAATACAGCAAGGCGATGAAGATTGCCCAAATTGTGATGGGTGTCATTTTGATTGTTGTTGGTGTCCTGTTGTTCCTTGGAATCTATCAGCGCTTGATCACTGTCGAGTCTTTAATTGATTTTGGCATATAGGTAGTTAGAAATTGGAGAGCAATGTGAAAAACAGGCGATGGTATCTTGATGCAGCATTAATCCTGATTGTTCTCATTTTAGGTGCGCTGTTGGTCCTAAAGCTGACAAATTTTGCTCAGCCTGAGGCGGAAGCGCTAACCAGTCAAGAGACTCCTGCCCCAGAGGCAGTAGCCAACGTTGAAGTTGTGGTTGACCCCACTTCAACACCTGTGGTGCTGACGGCTGACGAGGAAGAATCGGAAGATGCCGATTATGCCATTGATTTCACATTGAGCGACCTTGAGGGTAACTCGGTATCACTCTCTGATTATGCCGGAACACCAGTCCTGGTTAATTTCTGGGCCACCTGGTGCCCGCCTTGCCGGTCGGAATTACCGCTCATTCAGGATTATCAGGATAAATTTACCGATAATTTTGTTGTTCTAGCCCTTTCTGGCGGCGAGGCTGCTCAGGATGTCCGGGCGTTTATTAACGCCAACGGCTATACCTTTATGGTGCTGCTGGATTCGGATTTTGCCATTTCAGAACTTTATGGGGTCAGGGGCTTTCCGACCTCCATCTTCATTGATGCTGATGGCGTGATCCAAAAGGTCCATATCGGTGAACTGACGGAGCCGATTCTCGTGGCTTATCTGAATCAGATGGGAATATCTGAATGATCCAATCAACGCTGTATATTTCCGGGGAAGATCAAAACCGAACAAAGATCCTCGGTTGGCTGGCGGAAGCCCAAAAAGAGCACCCTTGTGACTTGCATGTGGTGGATATTGATAAATCAGAGGTCTTGAAAGATGAATTTTCCGAGAAAGCACCAGTTCTTGATATTGGCGTTTTCCGGCTGGTCTATCCATTCGATCAGGCTGAGATCATATATGGGTTCCAGAAAGCCGAAGACCGGCTGCGTGAAGCCATCACCAAGAATAACAACACAATGGTCAAGCGGATCACAGAGCCGGTATCTTTCACTAAATCCGATCGCTTCTCGCGGTGGTTCTCAAGCCATTATATGGTCTTTCTGAATTTTTTCACCGGTCTCTATGTCCTCCTGGCCTTTATGGCACCTGCGCTGATGAAGGTTGGGCTGGAAGGGCCTGCCAATGTGCTTTATAAAATGTATCGTCCTTTTTGCCACCAATTGGCATTCAGGTCGTTCTTCATATTTGGCGAGCAGCCCTATTACCCGCGTGCCTTAGCAGGGATGGATGGTGTGATCACCTATGGGCAAGCGACCGGCTTTGATGAAGAGGACCTTCAAACAGCCCGAGAGTTTTTGGGAAATGATGCCATGGGGTATAAGGTGGCACTATGCGAGCGCGATATTGCTATCTATGGTGCGCTTTTCCTGTTTGGGCTGGTCTTCTCGCTGACTGGGCATAAGATCAAACCACTGCCGTGGTTTCTTTGGATCCTGATCGGTTTGGGGCCCATTGGACTGGATGGCTTTTCGCAGTTATTAAGTCAGACCGGTTTGGGGATCTTTAGCTGGCTGCCGCTGCGCGAGAGCACACCGTTGCTGCGTACGCTGACAGGGGCTTGTTTTGGCCTGGCGACGGCCTGGTTTGGCTATCCTTATATCGAGGAATCGGTCGTGGAGAGCCGCCGAGACATGGAACTCAAATATGCTGTTTACGAACAGACCTCCAAAGATAAAATTAGTTAGGTTGGCTCATGGGTTTTCACGAAAGCAACGGCCTTCGCTATTATCAATTTGATATTTTCAAGGGACACCCCTTGTTTCACGCGGTTATCACCCGTCAGGGCGGATTTAGTAAGGGACCTTATGCCAGCCTGAATACCGGCGGCACGGTCGGTGATGACCCTGCGGATGTGCTCGCAAACCATCACAAGATTTATGAGACCTTTGGCTATCCCTTTGATTCGCGATTCGATGTCTGGCAGGTGCATGGGAATGAGGTGCTGTGTACGGATGCACCTAGGGAAGCCAGTGCACCGCATGCCAAGGCGGATGGCATCCTCACCACTAATCCCGCGGTAACCCTTTTTATGCGTTTTGCGGATTGTGTTCCGATCCTGCTTTATGACTCGGTTAAGCAAGTGATTGGTATTGCCCATGCCGGCTGGCAGGGAACTTTTAAAAAGGTCGCTGAGGCAGCGGTAGAAAAGATGACCGCCTATTATGGCTCCCAACCCAAAGACATTTTGGCGGGAATCGGCCCTTCGATTTGTCAGCAATGTTATGAGGTGGGGGAAGCACCCTGGAAGGCATTTAAAGAGGCGTTTGGCGAGACACAAGCCAGGCGTTACTTCCAGGAACAGGATGGTAGGTTATTCCTCGACCTATGGACACCTAATCAGGATGTCTTGTTCTCAGCAGGTGTGGAAAATATCGAAACTTCCGGAATATGCACGGCGCAGAACCTGGATGATTGGTTTTCGCACCGGGCGGAGCATGGTAAAACAGGCCGATTTGCGGTTTTGATGGCATTGGATGATAATTGATCCCGGAGGAATACATTTATGAACCGGGGAGACATTTCAGAGTGCGCTGAGAAGATAAAATCCAACCTTGAGGCCATCCAGCTCAAGATCAGGGACGCTGCAGAGAAATCCGGAAGGGATCCGTCAGCTATTCAACTGGTTGGCGTCACAAAACTGCTGCCATTGGGGGTTGTGCAGGCTGGTGTGGAGGCTGGTCTGACATGTTTTGGTGAAAATTACCCAGAACAGGCTATTGAGAAAATCGAAACCTTGAAGGACGCGCCGAATATCCAATGGCACATGATTGGGCACATCCAGAGCCGCAAGACGGAACTTGTCTGCCGGTACTTTGATATGGTCCATTCTCTTGACCGGTTGAAGATCGCCCGTTTGATGAACCGCTATTGCGGTGAGCTCAAACGGCAGATGCCTGTCCTGCTGGAGGTGAACCTCAGCGGGGAGGAAAGTAAGAACGGCTGGGATGCCTGGGAAAAGGAACGGTGGGAGCTGTTGCTCGAACCGTTCGCAGAGATTGTGGCAATGGATAACCTTAAGGTGATGGGGCTGATGAGCATGCCGCCCTTATCCACGAACCCAGAAACCACCCGTCCGCTTTATCTCCGGTTGCGACAATTACAATCCTTCCTCAAAGCTGAATTACCAGCAGCAGCATGGGACGAATTATCCATTGGAACAAGTTTTGACTATTCAGTTGCGATCGAAGAAGGCGCAACCATGGTTCGGATCGGTACGGAACTATTTGGCCCGAGGCCAAAATAAATATTAATTTGGAGTGCAAGGCTTATGACTATTCTTATCACGATCATCAACGCAGCGGTCAATGTGTTTTCGATATTTATCCTGATTTATTCGTTGCTGAGTTTTATTCTTGGCCCGTTTAGTCCCATCCGGCAGACGATGGCACAGGTTGTCGAGCCGATGCTTGCACCCATTCGTAAGGTTATCCCCGGGATAGGCGGCCTGGATTTTAGCCCATTGATCCTGATGATCCTGGTGCAGGTTGTGGGTTCGATTTTGGTTTCGATATTACGAGGTTTTAGCTAATCGGGATTACTGGCTGAACAGAATTCGGCCGCAGGAGGGACAAAATTCCACGCTCGAACCTGAACGGACAGATTGCATATCTGCGGGGGTGAGCGCCTGGCCGCAAATGCTACATCCCCCATCGGAGATCACTGCTATGGCAGTTCCCCGTTTGGATTTCCGAAGTTTTTGATACAGCACCAAATTAGATTCAGAAACGCTCTGGAAAACAGCTTCTTTTTCGCGAAGGGCTTTATTCAGTTCCTCATCCAATGCCGTCCTTTCACCCAACAGGGAGGCGTTTTCTTCCGCGGCGGTCCCTTTGGCCTGGAGGAGGGCTTTTTCAGCATTGGCTTGAGCTTCATCGGCCGACTCACTGGCGATCATCGCTTCCAATTGTTGATCTTCAAGCTTAACGATGTAACGGGCAAGGGCTTCTGAATCCATCTGCAGGTCTTGCAGATCCTTAGGGTTTTTGATTTTTCCACTGAACAGTGAGGCTTGGGTTGTCTTGCGCTTCAGGCGGGTATCACCGACCTGATCCTCGATTTGTTTGAGGGCTGTTTGGGCT
>LQAJ01000235.1_pt1 | contig 18062 bp, 26 predicted proteins | sample 1535811 | NCBI WGS metagenome assembly LQAJ01 (sample SAMN04331587, study PRJNA305678) | bioreactor metagenome | isolation source: bioreactor_6 inoculated with Wadden Sea sediment 2nd replicate of a... | place: Germany: Wadden Sea, Janssand Flat
ATGTAAAGGTGTGATTAGAATGATCAAAAGACTTACAATAAAATGACCTGAACTTAATTGAAATATTTATCAGTACTCAAAACAAAGTCGGTTTCAATGGAGAAAGAGTTGAGTCATTTCTCAAAAACAAAGCCAATTATTTTCTAGCTTATATCGAAAAGAATATGATCGTTGGATATGCGATAGCTTATGTACTTCAGCGTTATGATGGTAGAGAAAGTATGATGTATCTTCATGAAATTGAAGTTGCAGAAACTTCAAGAAAGCAAGGTATAGGCAAGGCTCTTTTATCAGAGATGAATCGAATTTGTGGTGAGAATGATTTTATGAAATTATTTCTTATTACTAATAAATCAAATAGACCTGCAATTGCTCTTTACGAATCTCTTCAAGGTGAAACGTATAGCGATGATGATATTGTATACACATTTAAGTTAGAATAATATTTTCGGGGGCGTCAATGGAAAAACATGAAAAGGTTTATATTCAGCTAAAAAGAAAGCGGTTTTAAAGGATGGGGTGGAAAGAATTATGATAATAGAATGGTTGGTTGGGAAAAGCAAATACAATTGATTAAGGAAGTCGTTGGCGACGATGTGGAAAGTATAGCTGAATTTGGATGCGGAGCAGGTGACGTCTCGATCAAGTTAGCGCAAGAAGGATTCCGTGTTACAGGAATCGATATTTCTCCAACAGCAATAGAATGGGCAAAGACCAAAATGGGTGAATTTGATTTAGACATTGAATTTATAGCAAGTAGTATTTGTAGTGAAGATCTACTACTAAACAGAGAATTTGACATGGTGATTGACGGGAATTGCATTCACTGTCTATTTGATGATGATCGAAATAGGTTTTTATTATAATGCAAAGCGAATATTGAAATCAGGCGGATACTTATTTATGAGCTCAGCTATAAAAGAAAATGATGAAGACGAAACACCATCGATTTCGTCAATTGAAAGATGTGTCATTACAGAAGAAGCACTTCGAGATGAACTTGATACAATGGGATTTGAAAAAGTGAAAGACTGGATTAGTCATGAAAATCACAGACATTATTACGGTCTGTATACTTTACTAAAAGACTAGTTCGTGGTGAAACAAACAACATAATAAAAACATGAACTGTTGCCTAGACAGTATCAGAAATTAGACAAATTAATAAAAAATACTCAATGAAGAGCAGTAGGATAAGTTTAATATGACTGGAAAAGTATTATTTTTAAATCGTCCTTTTATCCTAAGATTAAAATACACCGGAGGTAATGGTTTTAAATGGGTATCTATATAAAGTAAGGCTTATCAAGGCGATATAGAAAATTCGTAAATGCGGACACTGCTATGAACAGTGACAATTCATTATTAATTTCACTGTTGGATTGTTCTAATCAGACATAGAATTAAGCAAATAAATAAGGAGCTTGAGAGGAAGAAGTATTGTTAATCACTCAGTATAATATGAAATGAGATGATGAATGTGTTAGCCGTAGAATATTACTTTATAAAAGAATCGGTTGATGTTGAAGAAGTTAATCAGATGCTGAAAAAAGGCTATAAGTTGATCAATACGTATGTGAAATTCAATCAATTAGGAGAAGGGAGAATCGAAGAAATACTTTGCTATGTTCTTGGTGTAGATAAAGAAAAATATGAGCATTTAGCAGAAGTACAGAAGGCAGAACGTTCTCCTACAGGTTGGCAAAACGAGTATAAGAGCGAAAAGTAAAATAAGGATCTCTTTAACAATGCGGTAACCAGCAAGCTCCTATCATCTAATCATAGGGACTTGCTGGTTTAATTGCATAAAATAAATATCATATAGATACCTGTATTCAGTAACTGTTTAAAGATAGTACAAGGACACTTCTGAATACATCTAATATACTCCCAAAATAACATTTTTAGTGATTGCATATGAAAAAAGTGTTACGTGTTGTTGAAGCGGGCAGCTATACAGATATTGTAGTCATACTGGAGCATAAAGAGCAGAATGTAAGCAGTACTGCCGCCTTTTAAACCTAAAGGTGGAACTATTGTTGGGGAAAAACTGACATCTATACCGGCCAAGTCTTGACCAAACTCATTCTCTCATAATTGTTTCAACGATCCATCTACCTCGTTGGTTAAATAACGGGGTATTACTATATGCACAAATAATGGTAAAATAGACAATAGAAAGTTGATTCCTTAACAGCATCATTGAAGGTCAAAACGATAAATATACAGCGGATAAAAATGTATAAACATAACCATATGAGGACTGCTCATGAATAATGATATTATTAAGGCCTTAATATATATGGATAAGCAAGAAATTAAGAGGATAGAAAAAGCTGACTTACATAAACACTTTGCCCTGGAGGTAATTGAAAACACATATTTAAATCCACTGGTATTGATATAGTGATTCGTCATAGCCCTTAATAATCAATGAAATCTATGCACAATTGGTATCAGAAGAATATTAAATCGCTATTTGACTCTAGAGAAATGCGAATTCAGATGCTAGAGTGATGTGAGTAAGGAATATGAAGGATTGCATACAGCGGGTACTTTATCTGCTAAAGCGCTCAATGATATCCGCCTAAATGGTCTAAAAAGAAGAACACAAAGATGAGGAAAACAAATGAACGAACAAGAGGATATTTAAAATGAATGGAATTATGAATATAAGAGTTGAAAAAGGAACTATGGCCTTTTTAGAAGACTGTAAAGATGCACTGGTACATTCAGAGCTTGGCAGACAGTATTTTAGTGGTGGTAAAGGAGCAGAAGAAGCAATCCTAGAAGGATTAGAACGTGATGGATTGTACGTTGCACTCTTAAATGATACCTGTGTAGGGTTTATGTATTACATACCCCAAGGCGCATTCCATGCATTTTCATACCTGCATTTAATTGCTATAAAAGAAGACTTTAGAGGTCTTGGCATTGGAAGCATGTTGATAAAACACCTAGAAAAACTGGTTTTCGAAAATAACGGCAAAGTCTTTCTTGTGGTCGCTGATTTCAACCCCAGAGGAAAGAAGTTCTATGAAACACTGGGATATTCCAAAGTAGGAGAAATACCTAGTCTGTACAGAGAAGGTATAACCGAACATTTAATGATGAAAGCCAAGCCCTGTGGAAAAAATGACACGTAATATTGCCTAATATTTAGGATCAAAGAACAATAGGCATAGACCGCTTAGAGTCTACAGTAGCCAAAGCCTGACTTGTTGTTTTTCAAAAATCATTGACACAGACATAAATAAAACGTGTAAATTCTCTGTTCACACTTTTAATATAGGCACAAGTATCGACAATTTTAGTGGGTTCATCTGTTAAGAGGTTCAAAATATTTTTCGAAGATACAATAATGGTTCTATTAGAAATACGAAGGGCATTTTGAATAATCAATCTTTCTTCTTCAGGTGTGATCTTGCTGTATAGCCCATAAGGCAAGTCAATTATAGCACTATCGAAGTGGCTTTCAACCAGTTGAATAGGCAACTTTTGGACCATGACATTATAGTTGAAATGCTCAAGATTGCTTCTGGCATTTCTAGCAGTTTTCCAACTTATATCAGATCCTGTTATATTATAGCCTGCAAAATAACCTTCCATAAGAACAGTTCCTGCACCACAGCAAGGATCGATCAAGGTTCGCGTCGTATCTCCTTGACCAGCTAGATTGACTAAAACTTTCGCCATAGTAATTTTTAAGGAGTTTGAGTAAGTGTAGGGTCTCTTGTTATGTTTTTTCCATTGATTGGAGTTTTGAAGAAGCTTACCAAAATACCACACACCTTGAAAGTGTGTTAGCCCATACAGAAAATCTGGATTGGTGTAATTTGGAGTGGCCTTTACCATTCCTATAATTTCCTTACATAAAGTATTTCTTCGAGCTGCAAAAGAATCACCGCGAGTAAGCTTAATATATTTAATCTTGTAATTGTCTTCAATGTGTCCTTGATCTCTTATCTGTTGAATTAATCTTGTGTGATTCACATCACTAAAGAGTATTTCCAATCTATTTTTGATAAAGGGGCTATGGGATGGATTGATTTTGTTTTTAGAAAAGAACACTTTCCCCTCAAAGTCTTGACCAAAAAGTGATCGCTGTTCAATAGAAGAAAGGGATTTTTCATATTCTGAATAATTGGTGTTATAAAGGTATTGTATATTTGCCACACGAGCCTCCGAATATTGGTGAGAGAATAAAGCACTAAGACATAATTCTAGCACTATATAATTTGGTATACAATAGTGTAGACTTGAAACTCTTATAATTATTTGCTTTGTTGCTGTAAAATACCAGCTGAAAATTCCTTAGTGTATTATAGTAAGAATTTTTAAATGAAGGACCTAATTGTGTGTTTTATATGAACCAGATAAATTAAATGATTTTAATGAATCCTAGAATTGATAACATATGATTAAAGGTGACGTTCATACGTTGGGAATGTGAGAGATTGAGACTTCACATGATAGTAAAGATGATACTTTAGAGAATATTAGGGGGACCAACTATGAAAATTGAAAGATTAATAGGGATCGTGTTCTATTTGATCAACAGGAAGCTTGTGACAGCGAATCAATTAGCTGAGCATTTTAATGTTTCAAAGAGAACTATCCTTAGAGATATTGATGTTTTAACGCTTTCAGGATTTCCTATATACTCTGAAATCGGCTCCAAAGGCGGCTATACAATGAGTCCGGATTATCGGGTAAATGAAAAAATTCTCGATCTGTCAAACACGCAGTATATGTTGCTTGCACTTAAAAGCTTGAAAAGTGTTTATGGTGAGAACAAAGTCATTGAAACTTATGAAAAGGTTAAGCATATTTACGATTTGGAAATCGAAGAATCACATATAGATATTGATTTTTCAGTCATTAATGAAAACGAGAGTGTCATTTCTAAAGTATCAGAACTTCGTACTGCACTTATAAAAAAGCAGACAATTTTGTTCGAATACACGAATCAAAAAAGCCAAAAAACGCCTGGTAAAAGGTAATGTTATATATGTTTATTACAAATGGTATGCATGGTATGCATTCGTCCATGATCTTGGAAAAGATATGAATTTAATGTTTAAAGTCGTGCGAATGGACAATATTCAAGTGACAAACGACTATTATACAAATGTTTATGATGCTAAAAAACTCCTTGAAGTCTATAGCCAAAGCAACCAAAACGAGAAAATTCCGGTGGTTATGGAGTATCCAGATGAGTGCGAAAAACTGGTTACTGAGTATTTTGGAGGCGTTATTATAGACAGCCAAAACAAAGTTATCAAACGGAAAATTCACATCAAAGAAGACGATTTTATGATATTTTCTCTCATACTAGGTTTAGGTGACAAGGTAAGAATTGTGTCTCCAAGCTCATATCGCGAAAAAGTGGTTGAGCATTTAAGAGCGTCCATATTGAAAAACACTTTGAATGGTGACATATAGTTGTCATCAATACTATGCTAATATGTTCCCATACTAAAAGGAGGAACATATGAAAACTATTTATATTTATCTACTGGACTCAATGGCTGAATGGGAAATAGGCAATATACTACAAGCCGTTAGCATGGAGAAAGCTGTGCGAAAAGAAGAACCCGAGTATCAAGTTAAGACCTTTGGCTTAACAAGAAATCCCGTTAAAACAATAGGTGGATTAAGACTTATACCAGACTTATCTATTGATGAAATCATTGAAGAAGATATGGTGGCTTTACTCTTGCCCGGTGGGGAGACCTGGTCAGATAAGATGCATGATGAGGTTTTAGATAAGGCTGAAGAAACACTGAAAAAAGGCACTGTCGTTGGGGCAATATGTGGAGCAACATTAGCCATCGCCGAGCGTGGCTTACTCGATAAATATAAGCATACCAGTAATTCTATTGATTATTTGTCCTACTTTTCAAAAACATATCAAGGTCACAGTCACTATGTGGACACATTGGCAGTTTCTGATCAAAATCTTATAACAGCAAGTGTGGCAGGAGGCCTGGAGTGGGCTAAGTTGATTGTTGAAAGTCTAAAAATTTACCCTGATGGCAAAACTGATTTGTGGTACAAATTTTTCAAAACAGGTAAGGCTGAATATTACATGCATTTGATTTCATGAGCCGATGTGTGGTCTTAGCTAAAAATGTCCTGAGAATTTTATTATAGTAATTTGGCCAACCGTCTTCATAACATGAGGACACTCAAATACACATGTAAAATGTCTTGCAGTGAAAAGGCTAAGGAAACATTGTCCTTGTTTTCGCCACCAGCAAGTAACGTGGAAATTACAGAATTGAGTATGGAACCTGATCATCTATATAATATTATATAGATGCACTCGCATAGAATAAATGGAGGTTTTCATGAAATTACAACGAGGTAACAGCTCAGTACAGTTGATTTAATCTGATAACACACTGTGTTGAGCTAAAATCTGTTATCAGTCAGCTGTGCTTCTTTAATTGTCCGTAAATGGTTAAAGAAAAGGAGATTCAAATGAATCATAATGAGCTGAAAAAACTATGGCATGAAGATGAGAAGATTGAAATAATCGGTTGGGACTTCTCACATATTAAAGATAGAAAAAAAATCAGAGGCACTCCCTTGGGATTATAAGGCTATCATCGATGACTATTTAAGTGATGATATGACTTTACTTGATTTAGGAACAGGTGGAGGTGAGTTCTTGCTAACTCTTGATCATCCATATGAGAAAACGGCTGTTACAGAAGCTTATGGTCCAAATTATGAAATTTGCAAAAGTCGTCTTCAACCTCTAGGCATAATGGTCAAATATGGTGATTACACCTGTCCACTTCCTTTTGAGAGCAAGAGTATGGACATGATTATCGACAGGCATGAATCCTTCAATTTAAAAGAAGTCCATCGGGTGTTAAAGGCAGGTGGACTCTTTATCACTCAACAGGTGGGGAAAAGAAATAATATAGAAATCTCTAGATTTGTTCTTGATGCCCCGCACTTGGAATTTGAGACTGAAAATGAGTTTGATAATGTATTGCAGCAGGCTAAAACTTTAGGATTTGATGCAATAAAAGCCTGCAGGCACAACCGGTTTCAAAATACTATGATGTAGGTGCGTTTGTTTATTTGGCAAAGATTATTGAATGGGAGTTTCCAGACTTTTCTGTTGAAAAATGCTTCGATCGCCTACTTGAACTGAACGCTCTAGTGGAGAAAAAGGGCTACTTTGAATCAGTGGAAGATCGATACATTATGGTACTCAGAAAAATGGGAAATATATAGCTTTGATAGGACTCGGGCTTTAAAAAAAATTGAATTAGAGCATATAAGAGGACGCGCCTCCATATAACACAATGGGGCGTGTTTTCCTATAGCAGAATGAAGTCATACCAGAAGAATCACTACAATTGCTAATCCAAAGCAAATAGGGTTAATGGCAGGCCCCTTATTTAAATATAGTAATGCCCTGCTTATGGAAAGTATTTCAAAACACAAATGTATATATGTCATATTAATGCTAAAATATAGTATGTACAATTTATAAGAAGCCTATTACTTAAATCCCTAATTATTGAGAACTCTTAGAACAGGTCATTAAATTGAGTGATCAATAAAAAACGATTGTTTGAGGAGACTGTTTATGAACCACACTGAAAAAAAGTTTATTGATTTACATATACACAGCACAGTGTCAGATGGCACATGGACGCCGAGTGAAATTGTGAAAGTCATAAAAGAAAAAAAACGTTGAAAATATTTGCTATTACAGATCATGATGATACAAGTGCTGTCATGGAAGGAGAAGCCCTTGCCAAGAAGTCTGGTTTAAATTTCATACGTGGTGTTGAGATTTCAAGCACATTTGAATCTGACTGGGAACATATCTTAGCTTATGGGATTGACGTGGATAACGCTCCACTTCAACAACTATTGATGGAAAACAGAAATAAAATTCTTGAAAAAGACAATGCATCTATTAAACATTTAAAGAATCACGGTTATAATGTCTCCAACCATGAGTATATGGATTATATCAATGATAAACGTCGCGGCGGTTTTAAGCTTTTAAACTATCTGATTGATAAAGGCATATGCGAGGACGTTCGTGACTTTTTCAATAGATTCGCTGAAATAGAAGAGGTGACTAATTTCCCTGAATATAGGTCTGTCAAGGAGGTTGTTGAAATAATAAAACGTGCTGGTGGTATCCCTGTCCTTGCTCATCCTTTTTATACGAACCGCAACTACGACAATATTAATGCTCGGCTTAATCAATTCGTCGATCAGGGGATAGAGGGGATTGAATGTTATCATCCGAGCCATGATTTGAATGTTTCTGCTGAATGCATTGCGTTTTGCAGGAAAAATAATCTGATTATGACTGTTGGATCAGATTGTCATGGGGCGTTTGTGCCAAGCCGTATAATAGGTATGCACTCCATACGTGTGGAGGACATTGAAATCGGTCAGCTCAAAGAACATATCATTTGAATACAATCATGTGTTCAAATGATGAATGGTTTGGTAAATAAGCGAGTGGATAATACTGCCTGTGCTTGATACCGGAGTGGCAAACCAAGATAAGCCTCTGTTTAGTCCTTAAGTTCAAGGTGGTTTTGAGAATTCTCATTGTGAAATACGCTTTTGTTATTTCAAACGGTAAATTTGGAAAATGTCAATGAATGATAGTGAATGGTTTGATAAAGAGTAACGATTTACTGCTTTGTTTATAAAAGGAGGATTATAAAATGGAGTATAAGGGTCATGTCTATGTAAGGCTGTTCGTTTTAAAGTGGTGGGGTCATTTGATGATTTTTACTTATGTCACTGTAAATACTGTAGAAAAGACTCAGGATCCGCCCATGCAGCCAATCTTTTTGCTTCTCATGCAAGTTTAACTTGGCTTCAGGGTCAAAGTGAGGTTTCAACTTTTCATTTAAAAGATACGAACCATTCAAGGAGTTTTTGTCGTATTTGTGGGTCAGCCCTACCTAATCTTCAAATGGATGGTGATCTCATAGTTGTGCCAGCAGGTTGTCTGGATACGCATCTTGATAAAGAACCTGATGGTCACATTTTTATCTCTAATAAGGCCAACTGGGATGTAGACCTATATAAAATAAAAACACTTTGATAAATTTCCAGTTGCAAAACCATCCAAGGAATAAAGAGTGGTTTCATATTTATATACGATGATAAATGTATAGACTTTTATTACGAGGAAACACAGTGGAGATTATGTGCCTTTCACATTAAAAAAATGTCCCTTTTATAGCTTATGACCGGTCAAGATACAACATGACTGGTACTATAAGTTTATCGAAAGGAGTGCTTATAATGAAAAAGCATAGACACGTATTAATGTATATATTAGCAATTGTTTCAATGGCACTAAGCAATGGAAAGTACTTATATGCTCCGGCCGCTTTTGTTTTTCCATTATTATTTCTCATGTCATTTAAAAAGGAGACTTTTAAAAAATCATCGCTCATGCTTGTTTTGGGTCTTGCTATAGGCAACGCCATAAGTTTTCATGGCATGTTGCCAGACGTGGGCATGAAGTATTTGCATGCGCTGCCATTTCTGGCTGGGGCACTTATGGCGCCTGCCTTCATTGCGCAAATGTACGCTTTTAAGAAATCAAAATCATATTCAATGGTTCTCATTTTACCAAGTCTCTATACCCTTATGGATTTTCTCAATTCTAAGTTCAATCCATTCGGTGGATTTGGATTATTAGGCTACTCACAGCATAACTTTTTAGCACTGGTCCAGTGGGCATCTGTTTTTGGAGCCATTGGACTGACATTTCTTATAATGCTCTTTGGGTCTGCAACATTTTGGCTGGTTAAAGAGAATAAATTCACTTATCCCAACAAACATCTAGTCATATATGCTTCAATAATAGTCGCTGTTTTAGGTTTTGGCATGGTTAGATTATACACGCCAAATGTATCTGACACGTTTAAAGTGTCAGGCCTTCACACTCTTGATAGAACTGTAGATGAAACGGCTGACTTATTTTCAGACTATGCCGATAATCCAAATAAATTTATTGAGGCATCAAATGCAAATTTGGATAAAGTCCTTACTTTAACAATAAATGAGGCACAAAGTGGCGCTGATGTGGTCAACCATGCAGAAGCCACAATTGTTTTATCCCATAAAAACAAAGAGCTCGGTATAGAAAAAATTAAAAACACAGCAAGAAATCAAGGTATTGTTATAGTTACTACGATTTATGTTTTAAACCCACCACCTGAGAAAAATGAAAATGTCTTGCTGATCATTGACGAAACGGGTCAAGTGGTGGTTCGACATTATAAATATGGAGGAAATGAGTTTGAAGGCTCTGTGAAGGGCAATAGAGTCATTGAATCCGTCGAAACCACACATGGGCACATAGCTGGTATAATATGCTGGGATAAAGACTTTCCATCGACAGTTGCTCAAGTGGGTAGACGAAATACAGACACACTCTTTATTCCATCCGCAGACTGGGAAGCCATTTCTCCATATCATGCCATTGTCGGAACATTTAGAGGTCTTGAGAATGGTGCTAATGTTGTCACACAAACTGTCAATGGCATGTCTATGATTGTGGATTATAAGGGTCGTGTCATTAGTGAAATGGATCATTTTCAAAATAAGACTTGGATCAACCGAGGAGACTTGCCTGTGCATACTGCAAGTACCATCTATCCGCATATAGAGCCCTATTTAGGGTATGTATTTATCATACTATTGGGATATGCGCTGTTTAAGCTAAAAGTATCAAAAGATAATGAAGGAGTCATATGAAACTGGGACTGATATGTGATGACAATTTCAAGAGTGAAATTTCTGAAATAGCTTCATCTAAAGGCATTACCTTTTATGATAATCCCGACTTGTTCATCGTTCAATCAGGGAGGGAAGGGCCGTACTTACCTTGCATCGTCTTTGACACGAAAGATGGTAAACAGGTTTTAAGTATAATTGAAACATTAAGCCATACGGCTCAGACCAATAAAATCATCGGCTATGATGATGAAACGATGCATATTACTGATTTGAAAGATATACTTTACTTTGAAGCCAAAGAGGCCTGCGTGTATTTTGTGACTGAAAAAGAGGCATTAAAGATTAAAGAGAAACTTTATGAAATTGAACACAAAATTATGCATGCTGGCTTTATTAGAATCAGTCGGTCTGTAATCATTAATATTGATAAAGTCAGCACCATAGCGCCTTGGTTCAATAGAAGGCTCTTAATCACTTTTGAAGGTGTGGACTTAACCGTTGAAGTTTCAAAAAAATATGTTTCTGACTTTAAAAGATTTCTAGGAATGGGGTAACTATGGGAAGGATAATTACTTTTATAAGAAACAGTCTCCTGCTTGGACTTTTTATAGCCCTTGCAATTGATCTTATAGGGGACCTGAGCCTACTGAACGATTTAAACCTATATGTGTTCTCAATGATATTGTCCATGGTTACTGGGGCAACAGTTGAAATTGTTTACAAGAAGGTGATCATACGCAAGCATGTTTCACCCTTTACCAAAATCCTATGCGTATATGGTATTACTGCGTCCATATACACCTTCGCCAATGGTCTCTTCTTAGGTCTTGAAATATTGACAAATGGTTTGTTTTATCTGTATGGATTTCTTATATTAATTTTGGTAACACCTATGTTTTATTTCGTAAACAATCAGATGAAAACCTATGAGCATCATCTTAGTATTAAGAAAAAATCAATTGATCTAAGGGATTAGCAAGATTTGATGTCCTAAATGTTAAAAAAGAACAAATAAAACGGATAAGTGTTTTGCCTAAAGAGCTGGTTTTGATCATAGTTCTTGAGGCAAGGCACTTTTTTTATATGCATCATAAACAGATCAGATAAATCATATCCATCCACTCCCTATACTGGCAAATATTAAGATTAGAAGACAAGACCTATGTCCAAATTGTGTGAAAGTTAAATAATGTTAAAATAGGAAAAGAACATATTGGTTGGAATCACTGATATGCCGATAGAAATTTCATTCTAATTTCTATATTTTATAACGTCTTTCTAAAAGTTTGGGGGCTCGAATATGATTATATGGCTAAATGGTGCTTTTGGCAGTGGAAAAACAAGCGTTTCAAAAGCACTCAAAAAAAATGCATCCAGAACTTGCAATATTTGACCCGGAAGATGTGGGACAATTCATAAGACAAAATCTGCCTGATGGAGATCACCACTCAGACTTCCAAGATCATGGCCTTTGGAGAACTTTAAACTATGAAATTATCCACCACATCGATCAGTCCCATGAACATCCAGTCATTATTCCCATGACTCTTGTGAGTCAAGACTACTATATAGAAATTATTGAAAGACTTAGAAACGGGGGAACAAAGGTAAGGGTGTATGCCCTCTTGGCCTCTAAAGAAACCATCCATTCGCGGCTGTTAGAAAGAGGAGATCCGCTAAACTCATGGGCTTTTCATCAGACTGACCGCTGTCTTGATTTCTTCAAGGATGATAAAGATGGTATTCAGCTTGATAGTGAGCGAATGAATGTAAATGAAATTGCACAGCTCATTCTAGAGGACATTAATACCTGTGATCAATGAAAATAAAGATAAAAAAAAGAAGTGGCATTCATTTGTAAAACATGTCTTAGAATATACTAGGAAGGTAAATGGGAGGTTTTGATACATGAAATTAAAGATACTAGGCAGTGGTGGCGCTATGCCCACACCAAGACCCTTTTGCCAGTGTGATCTGTGCCAGAAAGCCAGATTGGAAGGAGAGCCTTACAAACGTAACAGCAGTTCTCTTTACATTGAAGCTGCCCTTGCGGTCATAGATTGTCCAGAAGATATTGGCGACTCCTTAAACAGAAGGATGATAGACAGGGTTGACAATCTATTTCTAACTCATTGGCATCCTGACCATACTTTCGGGCTTAGACCCATTTTGGAAGCCAATTTTGATTTTATAAACAACAAGACAAGCAAGGTAATGAACCTATATATGCCAGAAAAAGTTTATGAACAAGTGAACAAGGTCTATCCAAATTTCTACTATTTTGAACACATAGCAAAAATGTGTGTGGTACATAAGCTCAATCATATGGAATCGTTCCAGATTGGTCCCTGTAAGATAACCGCTATTGGATTCGAAGGAAAATGTTCAAATACATTTGGATACTTAATCGAAGAAAGTGGTCGAAGTGCTTTATATGCCCCTTGTGACACCATCAGTTTTAATTATGACATCCATAATGATCTAGATTTATTAATAAATGAGTGTGGGATTCTATCACCTGAAGTTGAAACTGAACAGTCGTTTGATAGCCTTATGCAGGTTATTTCTAAGCTAAATATTCAAAGAACAATTTTAACCCACATTGAAGAAGTTGAGTTGCAGCGCTATGGCATGCCTTATTATCGGGCCCTTAAAGACAAGTATCAAGATATTAACTTTGACTATGCATATGATGGTATGGAAATTGAACTGTAGTCGTAGTGATCTAAGATCCGGCAATATGAAAAATCAATAGATGTATCATTCCGCTGGCCTGTGAAGCGGTTTATAAATTTGGTCTTAATAAGTTAGGGAGGGTATAAATGGAAAATTTTATGATTGGACATTATGCCGTGTTCAGCTCAGAAAAACAAGAGCGGGACTTCAAAAATAATTTCTGGGGTGTAGAAGCCTGTCTACTGCAGAATGAAGAAGAAGTTGAAAAGCTTATGGAAACAAAAAAGAAAAATGATTTCCATATCGGAATCCACTTTCCACTTAGGTCTGGTGTATGGTCCCATAGAGACCCCCAGTATCTTTCTTTAAACGCTGATACTTATAAAGCCTCCTACGATTACATGAATAAGGAACTGGACTATGCGATAAAAATATCTCCTTCATATGTTTTAATCCACTATCCCAAACCAGTAGTGTTAGACCCAAGAGTGGATTGGCATGGATGGGGTTGGCGTTTTAGTCATCCGACAGAATTCATATGTGCATCTGACTTTGACAAAGAAAGTTTTCTAAAAAAAAGCAGGAATTTTTTCCACTGGTTTTCACACGCCGCAAAAAAGTATGATTTTGAGCCTATAATTGAACTGGATGCCATTCCTCCTTACTTGTATGAGCAAAATCTTTTAAGTGTATTACTGGAAGAGTATCCCATGATAAAAGTCTGTGCAGACATTGGTCGCTTGCATTTACAAGACAAAATTGACTGCAATTTTGATCCATTTGCATTTTTAAAGTCCATAAAAAGGCATGTCACCCAAGTGCACCTTTGGAATATTAAAGTGGCAGACAAAGTAGAGTACAGCCATTATCCAGCCCTCCCAAATTTAATTGTCGAAGATGGATGGGCAGACATCGAGAAATACTTTAATATTCTAAAACAGTGTCCCGTTAAACCCAGGATACTTTTTGAACATGACTCCAGCCAGATTAGTAAAAGTGATCTTGAATCGTGTTACGAGTGGATTTTAACAATGCAAAAGTAGGGGCAATAAGGATGAATCAAAGGACAGATATTTATAATTTTAATCTCAATATCGTATTTTACAGATAAGTAACATATTACACCTCAAGTCCTTCGATGAAATCTTCCGATGTTATGATGAATGTAAAGTATAAACATAATTGAACGTCTAATCGAATTGATGAATGGTGAGGTGACAAATTGGGTTACAATAATGATCCAAGCAGGCAATTCAGAGAAAGCACACGTATGCTGGGTGAGACTTATAGTCAGTCGACTCAAAGGGCAAGACAGGGCAGTAAAGTAAAAACGTATCCTATTCCACGTGTGGTCATCGGACTTATGGGTCTCATTTTTATTAAGGTGGGTCTAATATTAATGGATAGCGAATTTCATTTATCTGTTAAGTTTTTAGCGTTCGCATTGTTCGGCAGTGGTATAGTAATAGCCCTTCATTTAACAGCAGTTTTTATGGGCTTTATTATAACTTTGTCACATCAAAGACTAAATCGATATAGTCCCAAACATAAAAGAGAAAAGAAGAAGAGACGAAATGATGATGATGACCCTTATTCTCACATTTAAAGACCTCCTAAACAGTGAAAGGACTCCAAGGAATGATTGATTCATATAAAGTTAATTTAAACAGCCAAGACTTGAAAAAGCAAGTTAAAATCTATTTTGAAACATTCAATAAAGATGAGACTTATCAACACACACTTGATGTTGTGAATGAGCTTGATAAAATACATAAGTTTCATGACATTGACTATGACAGGGCCTATAAGGCCTGCCTTTTACATGATATTGGACGTGTGGTAAAAAAAGAAGACCTTATAGCGTTCTGCGAAGAACAGGGACATGAATTTCTAGAAGGTGAAAGAGACCTGCCTAACATTTTACATCAAATCGCTTCGAGAATACTTGCAGAAAAAGTCTTTTATATTACGGATCCTGATATATTGTCTGCGGTTCAATGCCATACAACTTTAAAAAATCATCCAAGCTATTTGGAAGAAGTTGTTTTCCTTGCTGATAAACTCAGTTGGAAGGAAAAAGTGCATGAGGAAAGTGTGATGGCCCTGAAATCTTTAATGGAAAATTCCATTGAAGCGGCAATTTATCACTACCTTGCTGCTATGCACAGTGATCGACATAATATGATATGTTATCACAACTGGTCTCGAGACGCCTATAATTACTATAATAAACGGCAGAACCAGAACCATGTGAGTCATTTCAAAAAAAAGGATGATTAGAATGTATAAAATGACTGCCTGTTTAATAAGCCTTGTTGTTGTCCTAACTGCATGCACGCCACTTTCAGTACCAAGACAAGAACTCATAGAGTCTAAAGGAAATGAAATGCAGTCAAATGATCATCTTGATATAAAGAATGAAAGGTTGAAGAAATCACTTGCAGACAACCAAGAGAATGAGCGCTCAAGAAGTGAAAAATGGTCTGAGGATTTAGACTTTTATTCTTGCAATTTGAAGAGTTTACATGATGATCTATATAAAAACATCTCTGAAACCAGTTTTGATGCCGAGGTGGACTTATTAAAAATAGGGCTCACAGATTAAGCGATGCGCAAATTGCTATTGAGCTTAAACAAATCACGGCTAGAATAGGAGATTCTCATACTCAATTAGAGATTATTCCATTTCTTTGCGATGACTTTATACCTCTTAAGTTTGCTCACATTGATAATGAAATTTATTGTGTCAATGCAAGTGACATATATAGCGATCTCCTTTTCAAGAAAATCACACGCATTAATGGGGTTGAGTCTATGACCCTTTTTAATGGTTTTATGCCCCTTGTCGAATCTGAAAATGAAATAGGCAAGGCATACTCAGCACTTGCTTATTTAAGACTGCCGGACTTATATGTTGCAATGGGGCATTCGACTTCTTCTGACAGTCTGGTGGTCGAATATGAAGAAAGTGGCCAGAGGGTAACTCGTCGTGTTGAGTCCCTAGACTTTGATGCCCTTAAACCACTGATTATATGATAGATTCTCCTATTAACAACAAGCTAAGCTTTTTAGACATCTTTAATGATACATATTACTGGTATGACTACGATAAAATGAATAAAATCCTATTCATTCACTATAACAGATGCATGGATATGCCTGATTATAGTTTTCAGGCATTTTCTCAAGATGTCTGGACATTTGTAGACACTCATACAGTGGATAAGCTTGTCTTAGACCTAAGATACAATACGGGTGGATTTCCTTTTCTACTAGATGATTTTAGAGTGGGTCTGCTAAAACATAAGGCCTATAATTCACCAGAGAAACTTTATGTTCTTACGGGAAATGCCACATTTTCAGCTGGCGTATTAAGTGCTGCTACCATGAAGCGTCTTACAAATGCTTTGATTATTGGTGAGCCCACATCTGGATCTCCAAATACCTTCGGTCGTGGTCAGGACATAGAATTGCCAAACTCAGGGATATCGCTTAGAATTTCTAGCAACTATCAAGAATACTACCCGAATTATGACTATAAGACCCTGATGCCTGACGTTTTTGATTTCTAGAACCTTAAATGATTATAAGAAGGGACTTGATCCTGTTTTAGAATATATATTGAGTCAAGAATATAAAAACTAAAAAATCCGCTTAACGATGCATTATACAATCATTAAGCGGATATATTCTATTAGTGATATTGTTCTGTTCGTCATTGATTCTATTCGTCTATGTAATCACTGATTTTTTTATGTTCTGAAATGTCATTGTGTTTAGAATTGTATATTCTGATGACTTCACGAACAACGTCATCAGACAAATCATCGAGGTAGGGCTCAATATAGTCCCAATTTCCCGTTCTTTGAATAAGCTTAATGGCATTGTTTTCTAGTTCACTTGTGGTCAAATCAAGGGCCATATTTTGACTGCCTTCGTTGGTTTGAGAAAAGTCTTGCATACTTAGAATAACAGTGTCAACATCTTGATTCCACTCAACGTCGAAATTGAAATAAGTCATGATCTCTTCAAGTGGCATATAAAGGACTGCTTCACTTCCATCAGGACTTACAGCTTCTATTAGCTTATGATTAAGGGGCACTTCATTTTGATTGTAGTATACTTTTGAGTCATTAAAATAAACACATTTAACTTTTTCTAGCGCTGGATCCTCAGATGCGATCGTGACTGTACCAACACATAATAGACCCAGTGTTAGTCCTAAAACAAGACTTTTCAAGTCGATTTTAAACATAAGATCACCTCATTCATATATACCATTTTTATACAGCTATCGTCTTGATCCTATCATAATTTATGAAATATTGAAAGAATCGATACTTGATTTGCAGTTTTATTGACACAAACTGTATTTTATCTAAGATAAATAGCATGTATTATTTTTTTAAAAGTCAAATATAGGGAGGCAATTTTATGAAGAAATTTGAAAAGGCGATACCAATTCTATTTCTAGGTATTTTGATATTTGGCATTGTTCAATCATCACAAAACAATTTTATTGTAGTAAATCAGTTGGTTCAGAAGAGTATGGGCCAGATCATATTGGTTTTTGCAATGCTTTTACCTATAACTATGGGGGTTGGAATTAATTTTAGTATTATTGTTGGCGC
>LQAJ01000236.1_pt1 | contig 17965 bp, 20 predicted proteins | sample 1535811 | NCBI WGS metagenome assembly LQAJ01 (sample SAMN04331587, study PRJNA305678) | bioreactor metagenome | isolation source: bioreactor_6 inoculated with Wadden Sea sediment 2nd replicate of a... | place: Germany: Wadden Sea, Janssand Flat
AAAAACAGCCCCCGCCTGCAAAAGCAGGCCGAGGCCATTTATTATTGACATACTTCGCCGCTAGTTGGCGACGATATTGACCAGCTTGTTCGGAACGACGATAACCTTTCGGACAGTTTTGTCTTCAAGGAACTTGGCGACGTTTTCCTGTTCAAGGGCGGCCTTTTCCATTTCATCCTTGGGCGCATTGTTCGGAGCCTGGAACTTGCCGCGCATCTTGCCGTTGACCTGCACGACCATGGTGATCTCGTCCTTGACAAGAGCGGCCTCGTCATAAGTCGGCCACGGCTGGGCGGTAAGGCTGGTCTCGTGTCCCATGGCCTGCCACAATTCCTCACAGATATGCGGGGCGACGGGAGACAGCAGAGTAACGGCAGTGGCAATGGCAGAAGACATCGCCTTGGGATCGGCATCAGCCAATTCAACACGCAGACCGTACATCTCGTTGACCAGCTCCATGACCGCAGCAATGGCGGTGTTGAACTGGAACTCGTTCTCGATGTCGCGAGTCACGCGGCGAACAGTGTCATGTTCCTTGAAACGCAGTTTCTTGGCGGCCTCGACCTGCGGATCCTTGAAGGAAGTCGGAGCAACAGCTTCGAGACGGTCTTCCAACCCTTCAACCAATCGCCAGAGACGATTGAGGAATCGAAAGCCACCTTCAAGTCCCTGATCAGACCACTCCAGTTCCTTGACAGGCGGAGAAGCGAACAGAATGAAAAGACGGGTAGCGTCCGCGCCGTATTCATTGATCATGGCGTTGGGATCGACCACATTGCCCTTGGACTTGGACATCTTGCCGCCGTCCTTGAGCACCATGCCCTGCGTCAACAGGTTGGCGAAAGGTTCGGCCGTCTTGATGAACCCGGTATCACGCAAAGCCTTTGTGAAGAAGCGGGAATACAGCAGGTGCAGAATGGCGTGCTCGATACCGCCGATGTACTGATCGACATTCATCCAGTAATCGGTTTCCTCGCCTCCCAGAGCTTCGCTCTCATTGCGGGGATCGCAATAGCGCAGGTAGTACCAGGAGGATTCGAAAAAGGTGTCGAACGTATCGGTTTCGCGTCGGGCAGCCTTGCCGCACTTGGGGCAGGTGCAGTTCACGAACTCTTCCATCTCGGGCAGCGGCGACTTGCCGTCCTTACGGACCTGCGCGTTCTCCGGCAGCAGCACGGGAAGCTGGTCTTCCGGCACCGGCACCACGCCGCAATCGTCGCAGTAGATGACCGGGATGGGAGCACCCCAGAAACGCTGACGGGAGACGTTCCAGTCACGAAGGCGGTAATTGACCGCCATTTCACCGAGACCGGACTTATCGAGGTGTTCGACAATGGCCTTTTTGGCGGCCTCGTTTTCCATGCCGTCGAAATCACCGGAATTCACGAGAATACCGGGAGCGGTATATGCTTCTTCCATCTCGGACTCGGCAAGTACCTTGCCCTCTTGATGCAGAGCCGGAGGATTGATGACCGTCTTGAGCGACAGGTCGTACTTGCGGGCAAATTCGAAATCGCGCTGATCGTGAGCCGGAACGGCCATGACTGCACCGGTACCGTAGCCCATGAGTACGAAGTTGGCGACAAAGATGGGCACTTCCTCGCCATTGACGGGGTTGATGCAGTACTTGCCGGTGAAGATGCCTTCCTTCTCAAGATCGTCTGCACCGCGTTTGATGCGGTCCATATTCTTGATATTGGTGACAAACGCTTCAATCTCGGCCTTGTTATCGACATCGGCGATGAGCTTTCCACCATGGGATGCTCAGCAGCCACGGACATGAAGGTCGCACCGAACAGGGTGTCGGGACGGGTGGTGAAAACCGTGATGGTCTCGTCCATGTCCTTGACCTGGAAAGTCAGTTCCGCACCGTAGCTCTTGCCGATCCAGTTGCGCTGCATGGTCAGCACGCGCTCGGGCCAGCCGCCGTCCAGCATGTCGAGATCCTTGAGCAGCTCGTCGGCGTAATCGGTGATACGCAGGAACCACTGTTCCATATCCTTCTGCTCGACCTCGGAATCACAGCGCCAGCACAAACCTTCCTCGACCTGCTCGTTGGCAAGCACGGTGTTGCAGCTGGGGCACCAGTTCTGGGGAGAGTTCTTGCGGTAGGCAAGCCCCTTCTCCAGGAACTTCAGGAAAAATTTCTGTTCCCACTGATAGTATTCAGGACGGCAGGTCGCGATTTCACGCCGCCAGTCGTAGGAATAACCGAGACGCTGCAATTGCTCGCGCATCTCGCTGATATTCTGGACAGTCCATGTGGCAGGATGGGTCTCATTCTTGATAGCCGCATTTTCCGCGGGCAGACCGAAAGCATCCCAGCCCATGGGATGCAGCACGTTGAAACCCTGCATGGACTTGAAACGCGCCACAACATCGCCGATGGAATAGTTGCGCACATGGCCCATATGGATCTTGCCCGAGGGATACGGGAACATTTCAAGCACGTAGTACTTCGGCTTGTCATGGTCCACTTCGACCTCGAAGCAGCCGGATTCATTCCAGATCTGCTGCCACTTCTTTTCAATTTTTTCCGGATCGTACTTGCCTAAGGCCATGGTCTCATCCTTGTGAAAGGCTGCCCCTCATCAGACCGGGAAACGGGGTCCCCGGTCCGAAAACGGACAGCCGTAAATTGTTCTTCTGGTTATTTTTCCGGCTTTTGGCCACACCGTCGAGGATGCCATTGACAAACCCCCGGGACTTTTCGTCACCGAAGGTCTTGGATAGCTCAATGGCCTCGTTGATGGCAGCCCGGACCGGAATATCTGTGTACAGCATTTCGTAAAGCGACAGCCGGAGGATGGAGAGTTCGACGTTGGCGATACGCTCGATCTTCCAGTGCTGAGAGTTCTTCTCGATGATCTTGTCCAATTCGGCGATCTTGGCGTCCACCCCCATGATAAGGGTATACGCGAAATCAACGGCCGTCTCGGACTCCTGTTCCTGAACCAGAGGATTGGATGCAAACAGGGTTTCCATGTCTGCGGGATTCTCAGCTTCACGAAAATGCGTGGAGTAAAGCACCTGAAAAGCAAGGGTGCGTCCCACCCTGCGGATGCCGGGCCTGTTGCCCTTTTCTTACCTGCCATGAAAGTTACAGCTGCTCCAGGACGCGGATGGTCTCAAGCAGCGCGGAAGCGGCTTCAACACCCTTGTTACCGGCCTTGGAACCGGCGCGCTCAATGGCCTGATCCAGAGAATCACAGGTCAACAGTCCGAAGCCCATGGGGACACCGGTCTCCATGCTGGCCTGAGCCACGCCCTTGGCGCACTCGTTGCAGACGTAATCGAAATGCGGAGTTGCGCCACGGATGACCGCGCCGAGAACCACGATGCCGTCATACTCGCCGGACTTGGCGAGCTTCTGGGCAGCGATGGGCATTTCAAAAGCACCGGGCAGGCGCACCAGGGTCAGGTCTTCCTCACTGCCGCCGTGACGGGTGAGGTAATCGACAGCGCCGGAGATCAGGCGGTCAACGATGAAATCGTTGAAACGGGCAGCGACGATGGCCACCTTGAGGCCTTTGGCGTTCAGCTGTCCTTCGATTGTTTTCAGGGCCATGGGTGTTTCTCCCTTTTATATGTAAATATGCTGTGTACTATGTGACCAGATAGCCGGAAAAGTCAATATCACGGACTTTCCGGCCGTCCGGAAGGCGCTATGCCTTGTCGTCATCGTCCATGTGAAGCATGTGCTCCATCTTGTCCCGCTTGGTCTTGAGGTACTTGAGATTGAGTTCGCAGGCACCCACCTCAATGGGAATGCGTTCAACCACTTCCAGACCATATCCTTCCAGACCGACCATCTTCTTGGGATTGTTGGTCATGAGTTTCATCTTGGAAACGCCGAGCGCCACCAGAATCTGTGCTCCGGTGCCGTACTCGCGAAGATCCGGCGGAAAACCGAGCTTCACGTTGGCCTCGACTGTATCATACCCCATATCCTGAAGATGATACGCCTTGATCTTGTTGCCCAGTCCGATACCGCGTCCTTCCTGACGCATGTAGACGAGCACGCCCTTGCCTTCGTTGCGGATCATGCACATGGCATCCTGCAACTGAGGGCCGCAGTCACAACGCAGGGAACCGAACACGTCGCCGGTCAGGCACTCGGAGTGCACGCGGACCAGAGTCGGGTCGTCGGGGTGAATGTCACCCATGTACAGCGCGATATGGGTCTTGCCATCGGCTTCGGAATGAAAAGCCGCGCTCTTGAACTCACCCCAGCGGGTCGGCAGATCGCTTCGCCAACTTTTTCGATTGGAGTTGCCGCCGAACTTCATGCGGTAGGCAATGAGATCAGCCACAGAGCAGATCTTGAGATCGTGCTTCTTGGCATAAATTTCGAGGTCGGGCATGCGGGCCATGGTGCCGTCCTCGTTCATGATTTCGCAGATTACGGCAGCAGGCTTGAACCGGCAAGACGAGCGATATCGGTACCGCCTTCGGTCTGTCCGGCACGAACCAGAACGCCGCCGTCCTTGGCGCGCAAGGGGAAAATATGCCCCGGCGTGACAATGGACTCGGGCGAAGCATCGTCAGCGACAGCAGCCAGCACCGTGGTGGCGCGGTCAGCAGCCGAGATACCGGTGGTTACGCCTTCACGCGCCTCAATGGAGAGGGTGAAGTTGGTACCGAACCCGGACTCGTTCTTCTTGGTCATGAGTTCAAGACCAAGATCATCGGCCATTTCATTGCTCATGGGCAGGCAGATCAGCCGCGGCCATGGGTCGCCATGAAATTGATGAGTTCAGGGGTGACCGCCTCGGCGGCGCAGACGAGATCGCCTTCGTTCTCGCGGTCCTCGTCGTCCACCATGATGACCATTTTGCCCAGGCGGATATCCTCAATGGCTTCTTCAATCGTGCACAGTGCCATGTTCGCATTACCTCGTTGTTCTTTAGCCCCGAAAAAGCCGCGCAGGACAAAGCCTGCCCCAGACCATGGGGAACCAAATTTCTTATCGCAAAAGCTGTCGGTGGGAAAGGAGAAAATTTTCGCATAAAACGGCTGAAAAATCAGTCAAATACGACAAAACAGCCCCAAGACCATCACAGCACTCGGTTTTCATCCGAAAGAAAATAGTCACTCAAAAGCTGAAAGCAAGGGAGAAAATCAGATCAGAGAGAATTGTTTCTCCCCGCTACTTTCATGAATTCTGACGCGATTGCGTCCGGCTTCCTTGGCCACCGTCAACGCCCGTCCGGCAGCACGGATCATGTCATCTCTGGGTTGCCGTCACGATCCCGCACAGACTCGAAGTCCGCGACACCAACGCTGATGGTCACATTGATCTTCGGCCCTTCAAGCGTCATGTCGTTGACCTCCACCACCACCCGCAGTTTTTCCGCAGCCCGACGTGCCTCATCAGCACCGGTCGACGGCAGCAGAACGACAAATTCCTCGCCGCCGTATCGCGCCGCGGTATCCGATGTCCGCACATTGGCCGACAAAAGACGGGCCACCTCTTTCAGCACCTTGTCTCCCGAGCGATGGCCATATGTATCGTTGACCCGGCTGAAGTGATCTATGTCCACAACCAGCAAAGACAATTCACTGCCATACCGGCTCGCGCGGTCGATCTCACCGTCAAAGCTTTCAAAAAACTGCCGCCGTCCGGGAAGGCCGGTCAATTCATCCGCAGCCGTCAACTGGGATATCAGCTGATGCGCGGTTTCAAGCTGACGCCGGAGACGCGTAATCAATATCAGGGAGACGCCGAGCAGAACCGCGGAAACGAATACGGCCAACCCGATGATAATGGTATGGTCAATTGTCATGTTGTTCCTGTCCGTCTTGATGCAGATTTTCAATCGGCAACCGAAACTGCAGGTCGCCGTTCAGGAGTATGTAAGAAACACAGACGGTATGAAATTATATATTACATCAATATCCAATTACGCAAAATACCGGTTCAAGGCGCAACACCCCGAACCGGCAAAAAAGGATCTTGGGAAAAGAAATTAGAGTCTGGCTGCGTCAACTCCGCCCGAAACCGGCCGGCCAAGGTCGGCCACCTTCACGGAACGTTCATTGGCAAGACGGTCCAGAAGATTCATCTGGCGTCTGGACAACGCGCTGTTATCCAGACTGCGACCGGCATCATATACGCCCACGACCTCTTCGGTCACCGTGACACTGTGCGTCCGACGATACCAATCAAAGATATTGAGGTAATCGGCTTCGTACCTGCCGCAGTGCCTCCACCCGCCGCAACGGTCCACGACCAGACGGCGGGACACGCACAGGCACAACGGATCGATATTCCCCGGCCTCACAAGCGAACCGGAATCGGACACCGGCAGAAACGGCTTGTCAAAAGCCAACTGCGTATCAATACGCCCGATGACCATTTCGGCATCGAAATGTTTGAGATAATTCCGAAGGGTGTACGGCTTGATGACATTGTCGTCATCAAGAAAAATCAGTTTCTCACCGCTTGCGATCTTGAGCAGCGTATTGCGATGCCGTTTCCCCAGTCGTTGTCACTGGCAGATTGAACAGCGCACCGGATACGCGCACTCGGGACACTTCCCCTTGACGCCGTCGAAACCGATGAGAATTTCCAATTGTCCCGTTTCCAGTCCGGCAAACCGGGCCGCCTGCTCGACAGATCGAACCGCCATTTGCAAGGCCTTGGGCCTGTTGCCGGTGGAGGGGGTGATTACCGAGAAAAGTATATCGCCGTCCATGGCCATATCCCGAATCTCCCTCCCCGCATTTCTGCGGGTTTTGAAGGGTCTCCCAACCCTGAATTTCCATCTCCGCGAGCCACCAATATTTCAGCTCGTCATGAATACTATCGGCGACATTTACTGTTTGCTTTAGGGAAAACGAGAAAAAACTCATGAAAATTAAAACCGTCTCCCCCAAAGTTCCAACTACCTCGGTCTGCCGGTAGACCTTTGCAGGGTTTCCACGTATTCTTTTTCGCCAGAATCACCCCGACACGGAGAACTGGATGAAATATTTTCGATATATACTGCTGACACTCCCCCTGCTGCTCGCGGCCTGCGGCTATGGCTTCGGAGAACAGGGCCAATCCGTCCTTTCCGAACAGGACCGCACTCTCGCCATCGCCGAAGTGAAAAACCCGACCACCATCTCATGGCTGGAGCCACGCATCAGAAGAATACTGAGGGACGAACTCACCCGCCGGGGAATAGTCAAATGGGTGGACAGCAAGTCACAGGCAGACGCACTCATCACCATCAACATCGAAAAATTCTACCGCCCGACCACCGTGTCCGGCGAAAAGGACCAGACGCTGCAATCATCGGCCAACTTCGTCTTTTCCGCGGAAATAAAATCCGCAACAGACGGCTCCATAATCTGGAATTCCGGCTCCATCAGCCAGAGCTGGCCGTTTTTTTCCGGCCAGGAAGCCGAGGCCGACAAGGAAGTCACCCTGCTCGGCATCCGCCGACTCGCCGACAGAATGTCACAGAACTACTAGGCAGGGCCGTACTCCATGAACCGTCCTAAATATCTTTTCCTCGTCTGCCCCGACCCGCAGCTCATCAAATCGCACATTGACGAGCGGCTTGGCACATCCGGCCAGCAGGGATGGGAAACAAAAACCTTTTGGGGCGATGACGACGACCCGCTTCCGGCGACATTCTGGACAGACCTGACCATCAAGAGCCTGTTTCCACAGCCCAAGGCACTCGTTGTCCGCCGTGCCCATGCGCTCAAGGCCGAGCAGTGGGACAAACTCGACGCCGGGGTCAAAGGGTTGTCCAATGAGATTTTCCCGATCTTCTGCCTTGAGGGGCAATGGAAAACCAAAAAAGCACCGGTCCCGGCCACGCTGGCCCGCCGCAACCTGTTCAAAAAGGCAAAAAAGGAAAACTGGATATGGGAGTCGCCCGGGCTTGACCAGAACACCCTCGGCGCGTTTGTACGCGACTGGGCCGCACAAAACGGCATCACGTTTGAGCCGGGGGCCGACCGTGCCCTTATCATGGCCCTGCCCACGGACGCCGTGGCCGCACGCCTCGAACTCGGCAAGATGGAACTGGCCGCAGGCGATGCAAGAACCGTCACCCGCGACCATGTGGACCTGATCCCCAACACCGCGAGATGGCCTTTTCGACCTCATGGACGCCCTTGGGAAACCGGGTGCCGAAGCCGCTGTCTGGAAACGGGTCATTGACGACCACTCAAAAAGTTCCAAGGACCAGATGCTGTTCAACCTCATCGGTTTCCTCGCCAGTCAGGCCCGCATGTACGGCCAGATCGTGAGCGGAGAAAAGGTTAAGGGCAACCCGTATGTCATCAAGCGGAAAACCCCCATTGCCAAACGCCTCGGCAGGCAGGGAGTCGCCCGCATGATCGACCTTGCCCTGGACGCGGAATTTTCCATCAAGACCGGCGCGCGAAGGTATGAAGAGGTCATGGACATCCTCATCGCGGGACTCATTGATCTGTTCCAACCGAAACAGCAGGCCCGCCGCTATTGATTTTCACGTTATAAACTCGCTCAAATAATACCCAGGAACTTGACTCCCCCGATATGAAGGAAACCAAGAAGCCCCATTATCTCGGCCACCGCCAGCGCCTCAAGGAAAAGCTGGCGCGGGACAGCCGCAGCCTTGCCGACTACGAGATTCTCGAACTCGCTCTGGCTCTGGTGATCCCCCGCCGGGATACAAAACCGCTCGCCAAGGAACTCATCGAGCGGTTCGGTTCCTTGAAAGACGCGATAATGGCACGCCCGGCCCTGCTTTCCGACATCAAAGGCATCGGTCCGTCGGTTCTTGCCCAGTGGGCACTCATACAGGAAGTCTTTGCACGCGTAGGCGAAGCGTCCACCCGCAGCAAAGCCCCGCTGTCCAATCCGACGGAAGTCGCGAAAGCGGCCATGGCACGTATCGGCAACAAAGGGACGGAAGAATTCTGGGTGGCATTTCTGGACACGAAGAACAGGGTCATCGCATGGGAGCAGGTCAGCAAGGGAACGATTGACGCCACACCGGTTTCCCCGCGAAATCATGGCCGCCGCACTTCGGTTCGAAGCCGCGAGCATCATCCTCGCCCACAACCACCCCGGAGGCGACCCGTCCCCGTCCATGGAGGACATAACGCTCACCGACCGCATTCGGGAAACCGCCACAGGCCTTGACATCCGGGTGCTTGACCACATCGTCGTCACGGACCACGACTATTACAGTTTCAACGACCACGGACGACTCTAACATTTGAATTCAACCCACGGAGGCCCGCCACATGAAGGAAATGCATTGCATCATTCACGGCAAGGTTCAGGGCGTCTGGTATCGTGCATGGGCTGCGGAAACAGCCCGCGAAATGAATCTCGCGGGATGGGTTCGCAACCGTTCCGACGGTTGTGTCGAAGTCACGGCACAGGGAAGCACTACCCAACTGGAAGAGTACCGCGCACGCCTCTACGACGGACCGCCTCTCGCCCGGGTGAGCGACGTCACAACGGACTTCACGGACCCCGACGAGATTTTCAAGGGATTCAAAGCCCGTTATTAAAACCCGATTTTTACATAAAATAATAGCTTGCCAAGCCGAAATGACGACTTATTAGGGGTAGCAGACGTCATTTTCACACAAATCAAAGGATGACACCTTGAGTAAAAAAGAAAAATAAATCGCCGATCAAACCGGCGAAAATCCGGAAAAGAAAACCGGGAATACAGGAAAAGAAACAACCTGAACGCCAACCGGATGCCCCGGGCAAGGACGAAGACCTGCCTGATATCATCGAGGCGCTCACCGGCACGGCCGGCACAGCGGGCATGTTCGGCGACGGCGAGGAACTCCCCGGCGCAAGCCCGACGGACATTCCGCAGGTGCTGCCCGTTCTCGCCGTGCGCGACATCGTTGTTTTCAATTACATGATCCTGCCTCTGTTCGTGGGACGCGAAAAATCCGTACAGGCCGTTGACGCAGCCCTGTCCGGCGACCGCTACATCCTTATCCTCACCCAGAAAGACGAAGCCGTGGAAGACCCCGATCCGGACGAACTCTACATGACCGGAACCGTGGGCATGATCATGCGCATGCTCAAAATGCCCGACGGACGCCTCAAGGTGCTCGTACAGGGTCTCGCCCGCGCCAAGGTCACACGTTTCACGTCCAATGATCCGTATCACATCGCAGAGCTCGAACCGCTCATGGAGCCGGAAACTCCGCCCCTGACCAGCGAGCAGGAAGCTCTTGTCCGCTCTTCCAGGGAACAGTCCGAACGCATCCTTTCCCTGCGCGGCATCTCCTCGCAGGACATCATGAGCGTGCTCAACAACGTCAGCGAACCGGGCCGTCTCGCCGATCTCATCGCGTCCAACCTGCGAATGAAGGTCAGCGCAGCCCAGAAAATTCTCGAATGTCACGACCCCATGGAACGCCTTGAACTGGTCAACAGCCAGTTGCTCAAGGAAGTGGAAGTGGCATCCATGCAGAGCAAGATCCAGACCATGGCCAAGGAAGGCATGGACAAGGCACAGCGCGACTTCTACCTGCGCGAACAGCTCAAGGCCATCAAACGAGAACTCGGCGACGACGCCGACGAAAGCGAAGAGATGGAGGAACTGCGCGAGGGCATCACCAAGTCCGGCATGCCCAAGGAGGTCATGAAAGAGACCTACAAGCAGTTGCGCCGACTTGAGTCCATGCATGCGGAATCCAGTGAAGCCACGGTCATCCGCACCTATCTCGACTGGATGATCGAACTGCCGTGGAAGAAACTCTCCCGCGACCGTCTCGACATCAAGAAGGCCGAAAAAATACTCAACGAGGACCACTATGATCTGGAAAAGGTCAAGGAACGCATCCTCGAATACCTGAGTGTCCGAAAGCTCAACCCGAAGATGAAAGGCCCCATCCTCTGCTTCGCAGGCCCTCCCGGTGTGGGCAAGACCTCGCTGGGCCGGTCCATCGCCCGTTCACTGGGCCGCAAGTTCCACCGCATGTCGCTGGGCGGCATGCGCGACGAAGCTGAAATCCGGGGCCACCGCCGCACTTACATCGGCGCCATGCCGGGTCGCATCATTCAGGCCATCAAGCAGTGCGGAACCCGCAACCCGGTCATCATGCTCGACGAGATCGACAAGCTCGGTTCCGATTTCCGTGGCGATCCGTCGTCCGCGCTTCTCGAAGTGCTCGACCCGGAACAGAACTTCTCGTTCACCGATTACTATCTGAACGTGCCCTTCGACCTGTCGAAAGTCATGTTCATCTGCACCGCCAACATGCTCGACTCCATCCCCGGCCCGCTCCGCGACCGCATGGAGATCATCCGCATCCCCGGATACACCGAGCAGGAAAAGACCGTCATCACCCGGCGCTACATCATTCCGCGCCAGACCACTGAAAACGGTCTCAAGAAGGACGAGATGGTCATCAGCGACAAACTCGTCTCCAAGGTCGTGCGCGAATACACCCGCGAAGCAGGACTCCGCAACGTGGAACGTGAGATCGGCACCCTCTGCCGCAAGATGGCACGCAAAAAGGCCGAAGGCGAAAAAGGACCATTCAAGGTCACTGCCAAAAACCTTTACACGCTTCTCGGTCCGCCGCACTTCCTTGACGATGAAAAGGAAACCACCCTGCCCCCGGGCGTTGCCGTCGGCCTCGCATGGACCCCTGTGGGCGGTGAAATCCTGCACATCGAAGTCACGACCATGCCCGGCAAGGGCAAGCTCACCCTCACCGGCAAGCTCGGCGATGTCATGAAGGAATCGGCTCAGGCCGCCCTGTCCATCGCCCGCGCCCGTGCAGACAAGTACGGCATCGACCCGAAATTCAGCGAGGAACTCGACATCCACGTCCACGTTCCCGCCGGAGCCACGCCCAAGGACGGCCCGTCCGCAGGCGTCACGCTGGTCACCGCGCTTATCTCCGCGCTCACGGACACCCCTATCAGCCCGGACATCGCCATGACCGGTGAAATCAGCCTGCGCGGACGCGTCCTGCCCGTAGGCGGCATCAAGGAAAAGATCCTCGCAGCCGTCTCCCGGGGCATGAAAAAGTGCTCATCCCGGCCCAGAACAAAAAGGATCTGGCCGAGATTCCCGAAGAGCTCCGCAAACGCATCACCATCAAGACCATCGAGAAAGTCGATGAGGTCTGGCCTCTCGCCAAATCGAAATAGCGAATGACAATAAAAAATGAAGTCCCCCGCCGACACTGTCGGCAGGGGACTTTTTTTGCACCCAGAAGAAGGAAACCCTTCCGTTGCTACGGCTGCTGTTTGGTCGGCGCGATCACGATCTCGCGCACGCAGACATTCTGCGGCACGCCGTACGCATAGGCCACGGCATCAGCAATATCCTGCGGGACCATGACGCCGCCCATGTCTTCCTTCCATGCATCATACCCAGCCTTGATGTCATCGGACGTGGTGTGGCTGAGGAGTTCGGTTTCCACCGCACCGGGGGCAATGGTAATGACACGCACGTTGTCGGCCGCCACTTCTTCGCGCACGTTTTCACTGATGGCATGAACCGCAAACTTGCTGCCGCAATATGCGGCATGGTTGGGGAAAGTCTTGCGGCCAGCCACGGAACTGATGTTGATAATGGTACCTGCCTTGCGCTCCTTCATGGAACCGAGCACAGCGTGCATGCCGTTCAGCAGACCGAGCACATTGACGTCATACATGTTCTTCCACTCATCCGGGTTCTGGTCATGAATCAGCCCGAGCAGCATGACGCCCGCATTGTTGACAAGACAATCTGCCGGACCGAACTTTGCTTCAGCCTTGCGGACCGCAAGTTCCAATGCTTCACGGTCGGTAACATCCACCTTTTCACACATGCAATCCGGCAGCCCGAGCGCTTCAAGGCGGTCCACACGACGGGCGAGCAGCAGCAGGGGATGCCCTGCGGCACTGAGCTTGCGGGCGATGGCCTCTCCAATGCCGGAACTGGCTCCGGTGATGACGATAAGTTGTTTGCTCATGGTTTTTCTCCTGATAGTATGGTTTCGGCGACATGAACCGCCTGTGATTTCAATAAGTACAGCCATACACCTCCGCCGCATGCGGAGGAAATATTTATTCGATGGCTCTCCCATAAGCCGAAACTATGGATACATCATGGACCTGAGATTACTGAATTATTTTGTGGCAGTATATGAAGAACGCAATGCAACCAAAGCCGCGGCACGGTGCTACGTTTCCCAGCCATCCCTTTCCAATGCGCTGCGCCAACTCGAAGACGAACTCGGCACCAAGCTGTTTGAACGCGGCTCCAAGGGAATGACGTCCACGGATGAGGCGGACCATCTCTACCCCCGCGCACGGCGTCTGCTGGATGAGTCCCGCGATCTTTCAGCCATGTCCGGGAAGAACGGAAAGGACGCACATCGTCGTCGGCACCTTTCAGGACCTCAGTCCATCCCGGATGTGTGCGGCCTTGGAAAACTGCACCTTGCATACCCGGACCTCAATTTCCGCATGGTCGATCACGAAGCCATTTCGGATGCACGGATCACGCTTGATGTCCTCAAACGCGAGGACGAACTTTTCCTCCCGCTTTGGGAAGAAGAGTATGCCCTCTGCGTCAGGAAAGACCACCCGTTCGCAGGGCGGAACGCATCACGCCGGAAGACCTCAACGGTCAACGCTTTATTGAGTGCCCGCCATGTGAGGCACATCAGCAGACCATCGGCATTCTGGCTGAATCCGTGTACAGGATGGACATTTCCGCACGCGCCGACCACAAGACGCAGGTCATGCATCTGGTACAGGCCGGAATCGACATCTCGTTCCTGCCGACCGGATTGCTGGAGATATCTTCCGAATTGACGACCGTGCCGTTTGACGGGCCGCGCATGTTCCGCAGCGTGGGACTGTGTTATCCGGCCGGTCGAAGCCGCTCGCCCTGATGGAAAAATCGTCAAGGTGTTCGAAGAATAAACGGGACTAGATCACGATCTGGTCGCCCTGAAGGAATCCTATGAAGTCTGCCACCCCTTGCTGCTTGGCAATGACATAATTGGCGATGTACCGGGCAAAAGTCAGTTTCCTTCCATAAACCTGATACAGGGTATCAGGATCGGCAAAGTCCCAGCCGTTGGCCTGCGCCACTTTCGGATTGATAGGCTGCTCGAATTCCGGGAAAGGTTCACCCATTGCCTCCAGCACAGCTTCATCAGCCGATTGCAAATCGAGTTGTTCCAGCACTCCCCGCGCCGCGATGTTCATAAGTATTGAACCGGGGTGGTTCACGGTATTGAACAGCCGCTGTCTGCCGTAATTTTCAACAATGAAATCTAGATATTTGACTGGAGTATGCTTCTCTCGTTCGCGCTCCTGCTGAATGGAAGCCTTCATACGGTCAGACAAACCCCTCTTCGTGACATCAGAACGAAGGAACAGCAAAATGGTTTCTTCCGGCGGCAACTCGAGAGCAATGATCTCATCAAGATGGGTACAGCGGTAGTCGAACCCCAATTCACCGCTCCAGAACGGCCAGTACCCCTTGAAAAACATATTCGGCAAACACAGCGACCGGGCACTGTCCGGCAGTTTCCGCAGCAGGTGCTCCGATGCGAACTCGCCCCAATCCGGATTGAGGTACTGATACAAAAACAGCGAACACCGCCCGAACAGCTCATCCGGGATCGGTTCCTTGATATAATTGGTAAACAGCCGACAGTCGTACCTCGCCTCAAATTCCGGGCTGGCCGCCAGCCGATTGAGAAGCGGCTCGCCCTGGCAGTTGGCTTGTACGATGCAGATTTCCTTTTCCATCCCAGTCCCAAAACATTTGAAATTACGGCACATGCGCCTTGGACGAAATACCATGGAAACCCCATGGATTCAACTTTGACACAGGCCCGCAGTTTACACCCAAAACCCAACCGTGTATCTCTGCCAGACACATCACAAACCAAACAAGCAACGAGGATATACATGCAGAATCAGTTCGACGCCGCTGTCGCGTCCATCACACCTGTTGACCGTTCCCTGACCGAAAAAGCGCAGGCCCATCTCGACAACCTGACCAAGCCGCAGGGCAGCCTCGGCCGCCTCGAAGAACTCGCGCTCCAGATGTACCTCATTCAGGAAGGCGCACCCGTTGCCGACCCCATGCGCATCTACACCGTGGCAGGCGATCACGGCGTCAATGACGAAGGCGTTTCCATCTTCCCGCAGGAAGTCACCCGCCAGATGATTCTCAATTTCCTCAACAACGGCGCAGGCATCAACGTCCTCGCCAAGACCGCCGGAGCACAGCTCTACGTAGTGGACGCAGGTTCCTGCGGCGGTGGATACGACGAGCATCCCAACCTGATTCAGGAAAAGATCGCCCCCGGCACCGCCAACCTCGCCAAAGGCCCTGCCATGACCCGCGAGCAATGCCTCAAGGCCCTGCTCCTCGGCATCTCCCTTGCCGACCGCGCCCACGACGATGGCGTCAAAGTACTCGGCACAGGCGACATGGGTATTTCCAACACCACCCCGTCCACCGCGCTCTATAGCGCCTATCTCGGACTTGACCCCGAGACCATCACCGGTCCCGGCACCGGACTCGACAAGGGCGGCGTCGTCAGCAAGGCACTCGTCATCCGCAAAGGTCTCACCGCCAACAAGGATGCCGTGGAATCCGGCGATCCCGTCGAAATCCTCGCAGCTCTCGGCGGCCTCGAAATCGCCACCCTCGCCGGTCTCATCCTCGGCGGAGCAAGAACCGCCAGCTCGTCAGCGTGGACGGATTCATCTCAACCGCAGCATACACTGCCGCATCCAGAATCTGCCTCGCCGTCAAAGACTACTGCATCATCAGCCACGCCTCCGCCGAACCCGGACACGCCGCCGCAGTCCAGTCACTCGGCATGAAACCCTATCTCGATCTCGGCTTCAGGCTCGGTGAAGGCACCGGCGCGGCCTGCGCCATGTATCTCGTCCGAAGCGCAGCCGACATGTACAACAACATGGCAACCTTCGCCGACGCAGGCGTGGACGAAGCCACGAGCTAGAGGAAGACGAGGAGAAGAATGCCTCCGGCGGCTCAAGAACCCTTCGTGAAGGGTTCTTGAGAATCTCCTAAGCTTTTTGGTACGCCTTCGGCGGGTATGTGCGGACGCGGGAAGGCGTGCATGAAGAGAGGAAACAAGGGGTTGAGGACTCAATTTTATCCAACTCCAGCACTATATTTTTTAAATAAAAAAGCCAATTAGTTTAACAGGCTAGACGGTCCTTTTGGGTATAATAAACCTGCTGATCAACTGATTGTTGGTCAATGTCTTTAAGAGCATGCGTTGAGCTATATTTGAGGCTGTATGGGGTGGGATGGAGATAGCCAGCGCTTTGATTAAAACTCTTATATTCCAATAAGAATCTGTATGATTAACAAAAATTGATTGCATTAATTTTTTGCAACGAAAATTGTTTGATTCCAAAACTTTGCAAGACTTTTGATAAATAACCTTTCGACTCTTCTTCATAATATGAGACAATCCATGGGATATCTCGCGTAAACGTGGCTATTTTATCAAAATACGGTTTGTCCACCTCAGACATTGAATGTCCAAGAACAAAGACTTTTGAGGCGTATTGCAAGTCCTTGAAATAATCTGCATTTCTTTCGATAATATTTTGTGACGGTTTTAATGTCCTATTGAAATATTCTTGAATCAGATGATATCCATCGGCAACTCTTACGTCAGTTTCCTCGTCTATTTGTCCAGTAAATTCGTCTGGTGCAATTTCATAAGCGTGACCAAGGACTATGCCCCCGTGGGAACATGATCCATGAATGTGTTTAATCTGTTCTGCTGAAATATTGAATATTTTTGTTAAGGTACTCGTGTAGTTGAAAGTCAAATAATGTGCGTCAGGGTTGATTAGGACTTTTGACGTAAGGCAGGGCGAACACGAAATTTGACTGTCAACAATAGTAATCCACTCGGTGAAAGCTTGAATCAAATTTGTTGATAAATCATTGGTAATTTGCTCGATTTCATACTGATAGTTGTGGTGATAACTATCACTCCAGTCCTTGGCGCCATAGGAATAAAGAAAGCTTGAGGCTTCGTCTTCAATTGTGTCATAATCTATGTATGAAAAGCAATTTTCAAATTCATTCCAAAGGTTTGTATCTTCTCCCATTAAATACTTTGAACATCTGTCATATAGTGGTGATTTATTTTCTTTGAGCCAGTCGGCAAATGCCCCATAGCTTGTATTTAACTTATGATGCAGATCAAAACCATTCCCAATAATATATAAACCATTTTGCAGTACTGCTTTTCGCATCGTTCTCATTCATTCGTTCCCAATACTTCCCGTCCACAACTTCGATGTGTGCATAACCCGCAACACATTAACGGCATTCTGCTGCACCTGATAAACCAGAAAATACGGAATATGAGGGATAACTAGTTCTCTCATATCTTTCAGCAGCCCAACCCGACCTGCGTGAGGAAAAGTGCGCAGTGTGCCAGTCGCTTTGTAAATTTTGGCAACCAACATTTTTCCGACATCTGGTTCCCCCTGATTTTGGAAATAACTTAATAAATTTGTCAGATCTTCATATGCAGATTCGGTCCAGTTAATCGAGTTCAACGCCGAGTCCTTTAAGTTTATCGGCGACTTCTTCATGGGAAAAGGCTCGACCTGCTTTAACGTCATCAAGCCCCTTTTGGACCTCGACAGAGTACCAAGTCAAATATTCCAAATAATGATTCACTGCGTTTTAATCAAACCGGACCGGGTTTGGCCTAACGCGTTCACTGCTTCATCCAACCGCTCAAGAGTGGCGGTATCAAATCGTGTGCTAACCATTGAAGGCATATTGCTTCCTCCTGTATGACATAATGTATGTCGGCATTACAAAAATGTCCAGTGTGAGGGAAAATATTCTGCGCCGAAGAGACGAAGGCGCCAAAATTCCGGTCAACCAACCGCATTCAACACACCTCCAACACCACTGATATTCTGCTGACGAAGCCCCCCCTCTAACTTTACCTCTTCTTTCCTAAA
>LQAJ01000237.1_pt1 | contig 17929 bp, 28 predicted proteins | sample 1535811 | NCBI WGS metagenome assembly LQAJ01 (sample SAMN04331587, study PRJNA305678) | bioreactor metagenome | isolation source: bioreactor_6 inoculated with Wadden Sea sediment 2nd replicate of a... | place: Germany: Wadden Sea, Janssand Flat
CCACCTTACCAGTGTAAGATGGTTTAAAAATCCAGTCTCTATTCTATATTCTATAATCTATAATCTAGTTGCCAATAAACCTTACCATTTGATACTCATCGGCATAAGTTCCATCAGCATATTTCATTGCATGTTTTTTGTACCCTGAAGCTGAAATCCAAGTTTTTCATACATGGCCTTAGCACGGGCGTTGCTTGTAACCACTTCAAGTTCCAACTGCTCAATACCATTGTTTTGACACCAATCTATACAGGCTTCCATGAGCTTGCGTCCTATGCCTCTACCCCAATACTTTTTTTGCACTGATAGGCCCATAGAAGCTCTATGTGAAAATCGTTTGTTATTAGAAATCCGCCCGACTGAACAGTTTCCAGCAATTTCACCCTCAATTTCGCAAACTAGAAACTCCATATTTTTATTGTCTTGGGCTTTTTTTTATAAAGTCTATTTCCTGATCCACTGTCAGGGTGAACTCACCTGGTTCGCGAGCTAAAAAATTTCGTTTCACTGTCCACAAGTTTCATATACTCAATAAGCTTTTGAGCATCATCAATATGTGGCTTTCTTAGTATAAAGTCTTGATTTTTTTTGGTCTGTACATGCATTTTTGCTGGCTACACATTTTTCAAATCTCCTTTTTACGATTGCTTTCGTGATTGATTTATCCACACCCGCCTTGCTAATATGAGAAATGTCGCTAATGTCGCAAATCATGTAACCACCTCCTGCAATTCATATTTTTTTGAATATTATACACATTTTAATACTTTTCCATAAGACACACAATAGTTTTTCTTGCCTCACTTGACAGTATTGAAACCAATTAAATCCGCTAAATAATCTCGATCTTTCTCTGACATGATTTCTAGTAAATCGGACGTTCGACTTAGTTCCTGTCTACTTGTTTTTTTTAATAAACTCATAAACGAATCCCTGCCCATGAAAGCTTCCAGTTGACTCAAAACGAAAGGGCCTTTCATGTACCATACCTCAAAATGATTTTCATTTTCTGCACCACATCCCACAATCGGACCAAGGGCTTCGCTCTCATTCTTATATTTTTCCAGTGCAACATTGTAGTCACCTTCCCCTTTAAGGCTCTTAGGGCAATAAGGCTGGCATACTCTGCAAAAGATTCATTCAACCAGTTTTCCCACGTGTTAACTGGTGCCTTGTTCCACCATAAATGACCAAGTTCATGAGAAAGATACTTGAACAAATACTGGTCTTGACACACTGTATATTTTACAGATTGGGCTTCATTGCTTCCGCAAGGGATAACAATAAGGCCTGGTCTACAATAGCCGCCCCCATTATCCGTGTTTTCCTAGAGGACAGATAAATATCCACATTCTCTATTTCAGTTGTACCAAAGGATTCCACGTACAAGTCTATAATACTTTCAATTTCATTATATAAATCATTTGAGACCTCTTGATCGACTCCATGTGAATGTATCAATCTAATTTGCGATGATTTCATACGGATATACCGGATGTTCTTTTCAAAAGCACTTGATCCTATAATTGGAAAACCCACTGTGGCTTTGGGTGATTTAAGCCTCCAACCGCCTTCAAGGCGCTGTGTGTCTGACCCAATATAGAAAAGCGAATGGTCTTCTATAAATATATCAAACTTAGATAAGGGAAAATGAGGCTGTAAAGGGAACCATGGCGTATATATCCCCAGTTCAATGAGGTCATCTGTCCACTGATTCATCCCCCCATCCGGTAAATCTTGAAGATATGATGTGTAATGGAGTTCCAATGAATTGTCCTTTTGCTCGGTCTTTGAAAATGTAAGATTTAGTCTTTTACTCCCTAGAATGAAAGGACTCCATTCCTCGTCTGTTTGCACACTATAATCTAGCAAGACATCAGACACAACCTTATGTACAGTGGTCTCAGTTGGAAGGTACAATACAGCCTGATTATTCTCACTAATATCCAAACCACACACTTGTATTTTTGCATCTAGTTTCCGATGCCTGCTGTCTATGGTCACTGTGCCCCTATATTGCGTCATCATTTTCACCTGCTTTTATAGTATTTAGGCGCTTGCAAAATTACAGATCTATACCCTTCTATACCAAATATAGAATTTTTGATTTCTTAAATCTCTATATGTGGTATAGCAAGGGTGCTTGAATGATATTTTGCAAGTCGCTCAGTATTAAAATAGTCCCGAAGGCGTTTAGAATACTTTTTTCTCTGATCTGCACTGGAATCCATTCTTGTGCAAGCATATAGATTGTCATTGTCATAACGCGGAAAAACATGAAGATGATAATGCCATACGTCTTGATCCCCTGCCGGTTCATTGTGTTGTCTGGATGATACACCATCGCACTGATACACTTTTTTTAGGGCAATGGCAATCTGCTTCTCCAGTCTATGTATTTGATAAATATACTCATCGAGCAATTCATAGATGTTTTCAAAATGTTCATTGGGAACAATAAGGACATGTCCCTTATTATTTGGCCACCAAGATGAGGCTATAAAGGCTGTAACATAATCATTTCTGTGTACAATGTCGTCTTGCCTGGTCTCGAGCTTATCACCTTCTATGCCCTTGACGACTTGGCAAAATGGACAATTATAATCACTTGGTTTATGAGAAACCATGAGGCCTTCCTTCCTATTCAACATGTTCAAGTATGATTTTATGATCAAAACCTCCACGTTCACTTTTCTTGGTTTTTTGAGCCGCTTCAACATCGCTTATATCGAAGTCAAAATGTTTAATGATGGCCTGCATAACTTCATATATGTCAGCAAGTTCTTCAGTACACGGCGCCTCTACAAACTCATTCACTTCTTCTAATAGCTTACGTTTTAGCATGGTCTCATACTCTTCAAAGTCTGCTATATGGGACTTGTACTTTCTACCACTACTGGCTATAATCTCAGGAATTTTATCTCTTACAAGCTTATTGTGACTAATCATATTCGCCTTCCAGGTTCTAAAGTGAGTCAATAATTTGGGTTACAGTGTCATGAACGTTTAGATCACTTGTATCTATTTTGATGGTATCCATAAGTCTATAGGCTTCAAGACGACGAATGCTGTCTTCAATTTGATCGACCGATCGCCCATCATACATCATTCTTTCCCCAAGTCTTTTTTCACTGCACATTAAAGTGAATTTATAGATCCTTATATCTGAAAGGGGTAATCTATCTATAATTCTCTCCATAAGCTCATCATGGGGAATGACCCAGCTGAAAACCACATTTTCAAAGGTGACATTGTTCAAAAAGTTGGTGAGCAAGCAATTGATGTTGTCTTCGACCATTCTCTTGTTACCTTTTGTGACCTTAAAGGGATGCATCATCCAGCACCAGTCACCGTCTAGCCAAACTGAGTTATTCAGATTCTTGTAAAGTTCTTGACTCACAGATGTCTTGCCAACACCAGGGCTGCCATTTATGATAATTAATTTTCTCATACATGCTCCATTCATGGTATTTTCTAGTTTAATCCCCTTCAATTGGCTTTACAAAACATACTATTCTATTGGCTTCATGAAATCCAATCCGCTTGTGAAAATCAATACTGGCTTTGTTTTCAATTTCACAGTCTGAAGCCATTTCTATGCACCCCATCGACTGACCCCAAGACTTTGCATACTCAACAAGTTCATTTGCGACACCTGTTTTTCTATGGGCCGCCTCCACATATAGGCCTTCAATGTAGGCGACCGGTGATGATGTTGTTCCCTCTACATAGTCATTCCTAATGGACAACTGAATAAATCCAATGTGGTCTCCGCTTTCTTTTTTATACATAAAGATAGGCGCGGTTCTTGAGTTTATTGCGTTTTCAATCTCTTCCAAAAACTCTATTTTGTCCATATCTGGCCATAAGTTGAGCCCCATCTTGAGACAGGCATCTATATTTTCATGATTAATTTGTACGATCATACTTATCGTCCCTTCTAGTATCTGTTTTGAGAATTTCGATAAACTCACTTAGGTTTATAAAGTTCTATCTTTCGTCGCTGTACAAACTGAAGAAGTCAATTGCCATCCAGTTCTCATCGATCCATTTTTTATTCAGTCCGTTATAATATAAGAATCTCTTACTTTTATATTTATTTTCTTGAATATCTAGAACAAGACCAAGTGAATTGGTATTCATCCCATAAACCTCAATTGACTCTTTTTCTAGTTTTGGTGCCACTTTATCCTCAATGTGTCTTTTGAGCGTTTCTATTGTTTTTTCATTGTCTACGCTCTCTACTTGAACTTCAAACATATAAACATAGGGTTTAAATGGCTTGACCACCTTTATAGACTTGATGCTTGGATCAATAGGCATCATTGAAGATATCAAAGGTGCAAACTTCTCGCCATTCATCTTCCTATCTGTCATGTCTAAAGCCATGTTCTCATAAAAATCAGTTTCGTGGTCTATAAAGTCAAAACTCCAATATATAAGTAAGGTTTCTTCTGAAAAAATTCGAACAGTGACCCGACTAAGATCATATTGTCCATATAAGATTTCTTGATATGGCATAGCTGTCATTTTTAATCCACTTTGTAATGTAAGGATTGTAAAATAGTCTAGTGACCGTCTTACATTAGAACGGCTGACATCCTCACCAAATTTCAAATTGATGCAAAATTCGTTTTCTACATAATATGCTTCGTGATGCTCCAAGTCCTTTATTTCAAAAGTTTCAATAAATAATTCAGATGCTGCCTTATCGATTATATAGTGACGTTCATCGATGGGACTGGTATCTAAATACTTTTGCATTTCTTCATTTGGTTTTGTGCAAGCTGATAAGAAAATCAGTGAAAATATAAGCAGTATAAGATTGACTTTTATTCCTCTCATCTATGCCTCCTCGGTTCCATTTGAAAAAATATATGTATTCTATTCATACTTCAAAAACAAATCCAGAGTCTCGTCTTGACCATAATCCCCTTGACCGTACAGATCCATATTTTCTTCTGAATAGTAGTCCTCAATTTTGCTATGACTTGATTCATGAAAACCAAGCTTTTTATATGCTTTTATGGCATTTAGGTTTTTTGTCCATGGACGAATAATGAAATCCCTGATTTTATATGTTGTATTTAAAAACTGAACCAGAGTTTGTATTGCCTGTATAATAAGACGCCCCCTCTGAAAGAAATTCTTCCCAGGTTGGTGCTGGATGGTCCTTATCAAACATATACTCATAAACGTCTTGCGAAAGAAGCATGTCAAAAATTTTCTTGCGGTCTTTCAGTTCTGCAAATGTCAATTGAATCCGCCTGGATTTAATACTTTTCACAAGTTCCCTCCCTTAGTCATGCCTTAAACAGCCTATTAGATAGCATGACTTAACACCATGACACCCATAGAAAACATCTTTGACTTTGACCTTTAAGGTCTTACTCATAATAGCCTCAAAGCTCTGATGTAAGGCTTCTATGAAGGCATTGTTCTCTTGAATATATGCCACTTTTTCCTCTTGTGTGAAATCATCATCGTTTTGGATGCTTGAACTATCTTCTTCTATTTCACTGATTTTGTCTCGAAGGACGCTTTCAGCTCTTTTCAAATGTCCCAGTTTATTGAGTGCAAATAATAACATTTCCATGTTTTCTGTGTTTAGATGTATCATGCCCCAATCTTTTTCGTAAATTTCCACAACCTTGTCGTATTCTTCTAGCAAAAAATACAAATGTACCAGCTCAAAAAGTGGATATTACTGTATCTTCCCCTCCTATATACTTGTTATAAAGTCTATCTGCAATTTTCGCTAATATTTCTATTGATGATCAAAACATCATATTCTTCTGTATCTAAGTTGGCCAGTTGATCCAGACTTACTTTTTTCATTTCAATGTTGTTCCCGATTTTATAGGGAAAGCTGCCTGAATGTGCAATCATGAGTTTTTTTTCTGACTGAAGAACAAGATCACTTCTTTTGTACTTAATGAAGTCCTCTATACTCTTATCTGTCCACTCTATAACTTCGATATCTGTATCCGTACCAATAATCGATACTCTATGTTTGATTTCACCGACAACTATTTTCTTAGACTGTGGTAAGGGGAAAACAACCTGATTGGGCTCACTTTCTATATTAAAGGCATCTAATGTCCCGTCATTTATATATGCGACAATTAAGTCTTTACTCTCTACAAACTCTTTTGCCTTTAATACTCTATACTGATAAGAATAATCAACCATAAAATCTGGTTTTGAAAAGTCTACCTTACTCAGCAATGCATGATTTTTAACACTGTACACGCCTAACATTTTTTCAAGATAGGCCACACCAACCATTTTTTTTATTCTCAATCGCAACGATTTCACCCTTATGCCACTTATTGCAATTATGTATACGAAATGAGTCCCCTTTATGATAGGTTTGTGATTCAAAATATTTGTTGATTGTATATTCCTTTTGATTTGGTATGAATGCCTTCCAGAAGTATCCTACAAAAAGGAATAAGACTATACCTATAATACCTACTAAAATTTTTATGGTTTTTTTATTCATAATGAACACCTCAGATACAAATATCCCTAGTTCTTATACAGGGCCATCACACAACTGTCCATATACAATTAAACAGTGGCACATCTATGCCAACCAGGAAAGAATAAAATTAACAAGTGCCAAAATAAAGAATATCAAGTTCAGGCTGTCTAGTCCTGGTAGAACATTTTCTTTTCATTGCTTTGGGATTTTTGATCCTATAAATCAGTTCTAAATACAAACCGACACCATGACCAGTTGTACCTTCCCCTGTCCTGCTTATTCCCAAGACGTTGTACAAAAATAAAAAGAAAATAAATAAATCCAAAAAAATGCAAAGAATAAGGCCTTGTCATGTGTTCGAACCATGAACCAGACTTCAAAGGCCAGAAAAAGACCTATAAGGACCATGCTTAACTTGTCGACTTTCAAACATCCGCCTCCTATCTTTTAGGAAATTAAAAATCACTCCATATACTGTATATGACCATTTATCTCAATAAGATGGTTTATAAAAGCTTTCTTATCCTCTGGAGATACTAATATAAATATACCTGGCCCTCGAATTTCAATCCGGTCAAGGGACAAAGCTGGTGCTGACAGAGGGTTATGAGAGTTCCGTATTGTCTCAAATTTTGATATTTCATACTTGCGTTTTATTGGGCACTACGGGTTATTAATGTGCCGTTTTCTATGGTGTAATATGTTGCAAACCAAATCCAGTATACGAAAATTGTTATTAGTAAGACCAAACTGCTTTGGAAACCTATCCCTTCCTGGACAAGCATTGCAGCGGTGGTCATACCTGTTGCTCCAAGCATTAAAGCCCCCAACCAAAAATCTTTTTTCGACCTATAAGACATGCTACACGCCCCTTTCATTTTGATATATCCTTTTTACCCTAAACATATACTACTAAGGACTACAGATCCTTCTTATAACTGCTGCATATAGAGGGTGTTTGGATAGAATCCCATCTTTTTGTAAAAGGCAATTGTGGATTCATTTTCTTGCGAAACTGTCACGCCAATAGATTGACATGCCAATTCTTTCATCCATGACAAATGATGCTTAACAAGTTTTTTCCCGATGCCTTTACCGCGTTTTGAAGCATCCACGTGCATGGATACCAGTTCGCCCACCGACTGACACGCAGATGAAATACAGTATCCAATGATTACTTCATTTTCTTTACAAAGGGTAATTTTTAGTGTATCACCTTCATACGTTTTGAACTTCTTCATACGATCTTCAAAGCAAATCCCCTTGTAAGCATGTCCAAAGTGCTCAGAGCTTACTTCATGGTAGATTCTATTTTCTTCCCAAAGATCTTTTATTAAATGAATATCATTATAGTCAATATCAAAGTATTCCATTAATATCACTCCTTGTTCACAGGGCTCTGAAGTGCTCCTCTTATCAATGATTTTCTCATCAAGATAACAAGCCTTCTTTTACTAATATTGAGTATTTTTCCACGTATTCCGAATAAAAAATGTCCCTTCCTTTAAAAGTGACACCTCTGTAAATAGTGGCAAACGACTTAAAATACCTTTATATCAGGACGTTCTTCTAAGTAATAAGCCAGCCGGTCTTCTTTGTTCTTGTTATGAAATTCGAAAAGATGACCATCATAATCTCTAACATAAACAGACTGGCCCTCTTTTAAGTTTCTTGACCGTCCCAACGTATAATCTACCTGATGGTGGTTGATATGTTTTACAAACTCTATTTGGTCTGCCTCCGACATTGTAAAAGCTATGTGTGTATATGTTCGGTCCCTATCCGGGGCAGGGATTTTTTCTTCCACATTCAAGGCAATCCATATACCTGATATACTAAATTAAGCTAGTTTTTCCCCTTTTGCCAATATTTCACCACCAAAAACCGTTTGATAAAACCAAATGGATTTGTCTAGATTTTCTACAGCAAAAGTTATATGGTTTATTCCGCTTATTGTATATTTCACTTATTCTAACCTCCATTAAGAGTTTGTAGTTCTATTAAATATGCACTTCATACGCTTGCAAAATTACAGACCTAAAGCCTTGTCATACCATATATTTAATTTATTATAGAGTGATGTTTTACAAGTCGTTCATATGTGTATATGCACTTACCACCCCAGAGTTCTACCTACCCTTTAAGAATTAAATATTGTTGAAATCTACTAGTCTTAAATCGAACTCGACAGTTTAGCCTAGTTAATATATCCAAGGTGTTTTCCAAATAAGTCCTAAATTGAATGTCATGATTTCCTCTTTTCTTATATGCTCTGTCACTTATTCTCAAGTTATCTGCTGAACCAAGCAACCTAGATATTTATACGCAAATTACTTTGTCTGTGCTTGCAGCTTTAATTTTGAGTGTAATTTTGACACATTCCCTGACTCAGACTCTTGTCTACAACATAATTATAGACTGGATCATTATTATTTTTATAATCCTCAAGACTATACTCAATTTGAACATCTGGCGCTAGAGTGTTATTGTCATGACCTGGATAAAACTCAAAATACATTGTGGAGCATGTCAAGATTAAACCACTATTCTTTAGCTGGATCATACTTCCATTGCCATAGCTGTTTGGCATTCCACCCGTCTTTTGACCCAGTATGGTTGCACTTGTCCACCTTTTTGTCATTACAGCGGATGCAACCCCTGATGAAAATGTTCTATTACCAACCATAACAAACAAGCGATCTGGAGTGTTAAATTTTTTGTGCTTTAAAAGCCCTGAACGAAAGGCATCAAAAACACTTGACCCGCCTCCCATGTTATAGCGCATATCCACAACAACCTTATCAATGTCATTGTCACCAATGTACTTCCAAACTTCATCATTAAAGTCATTAAAACTGTAGTTTTCAGTATTTGCACATCTATCATAGTTTATCTTAATGATCTTGTTGCTCCTATCATGTTGGTACCAATAATTTTCGCCCTCTAGGACATCAATTGAGCTCACTATATTATTCAAACGATTGTTATAAACAAATGTGTCATGAGGCGATCTTTCACCTGATAGGTTTTTAACCTTGACTTGTTTAAACATGCCCTTATCTTCATAAGTTAATGTGGTATAGGCTGGGTCATCTGATAGCCCCAGTGCCTTATAAAACATTGGTACACGCAGGAGTCCAAGGGCATTTGCATCTTTCCAGTGATCATTTTCTGCTGGGACTAACTCTTTTAGGTCCGAAAACACTGTGTCTATATCATGATTTTCTATCTTTACGATTTTCTTGAATAATAAGTTCTTGTATGTTTCAGTTGCATTCACGCAGTAGATTTGTCCATCAATCTGAACAAATTTCAAAGGCATAATTTCATTGTTGTATTGATACTCCCATTGTAAATAGGTATGTCCATCACCAATCTTAGCAATAAGCCGCATAATTTCCAGCATGATTTCGTCATCATTTAGGGCAGAAATCCTATTTTTCAAAAGTTGAGATTCAGCATCAAAGGCTGTTTGACTCATGTTTTTATATAAATCTTTATGGGTTTCTTTTAAGAACTTTGTCATCTGATCAATGTCACTTGACCACTTTTCCACTCTTTCATTTTCAGTTGTTTGATTGTTCTTAGCATCATTCGTCTTAGCTTCTCCAACACTATCTTCACTTTTTAAAGCCAGCTTAGGAGCCTTTACCGTATTCTCATTCGGTGTATTTGTAGATGGCGCACTTTCCCTAGTCTCTGAAGCACAGCTTGCCAAAAGCACCACCATAACAACTGCACCCATGAGTATTCGTCTGTTTTTCATTGATGTCATTGCCACCTTTCTTAGGTTGGAATATCAGGCAAATGTTTAACCCACTGTGCATTCAGATTCTTTCTCGATCCATATTTTAATGTCATCACGGATATTCTCAAAAGTATCATCAAGGGGGAAACGGAAACCTTCACAGCCACCTTGACAGGGTTCATTTCTTAGCTTTCGATCACAACCATACCCCATATCAATTCTTTCCTGAATGGGCATAGACAATGTCTTTATAAGATCTTGGTACTTGTCGGTCTTTTTACTCCTAACCACTAGGCCATACCCGTGTTTTGCAGATATTGAGACTTCCCAAATTCTTTTCTTATAGACATCACGCTCAGATAATGGCTTTTTACTTCTACCAGTGAAAGCATAGGCAAAATGTACATCAAAAGTTGATGCGTTTTTCACACAAGTCAGTCCCATATCAAGGCATGTCTTGTGAAGGTTTACCAGCATGGTCTGAGTCTCATTTGAAATAGTATTCAGATAGTCTTTAAGCATATTCTCGTAGTTCAGATCACTTGCACATATAAGCCGATAATCACAGGACAAAATGTTGTCATGATTGAAATCGTTCTTGTATCGTTTTTCCCTGAGTTCGATATCTGCTATGGCCATGACCTTAAGACCCAACATCAAATGGGGGGACTCAGTATAAGATACATGGATGGTTTTGGTATCTTCTAGGCTTATTTTTTTATTCTTAATGACATGGCCTTCTATGACAAGGCCCAGTGATTCCAAAAATGCTATACAGTCTGTGAGCAATCGCACAGAGTTTTTTGCACTCTTTTTTCGTCCGTTTTTATCTGTAAAGACTGTAAAAGATGGTAGCTTTGTCACTTTCATGGTCTTATGATCATCAGAAAGCTCTCCAAAATAGCCAATATCTGATAAAAGATCAGCTAGGGCATATAAGAATGGATAGTCTGTCTCACTTTTAGGTTTGTTTTTCAATTTGAAATACGTGTGACCATGAGCGGCAAGTGCCACGAAAAAGGTATGTAAAAAATCTCTGTAAGCTAGCACACCCTTCCATATTTCATCATCACTGGCTATGGCCTTAAATAGTGGCACGATGTTATGTGATTTATTAATCCTTGGTGGCAGGAGTTTATTTAAAAACTCTGCTATTTCTCTTATACTCATTTGGGTCACTGGACCATGTTCTGAACTCATACCTTCACACCTTTCTTGGTTTTTAATGTCTTTTGCACACTTCGTATCATTCACTCATTTACAAATACTTCATTAGAACACTCAGATCAACATAGGCCCTTACCGATCTTCCGGTATCACCCGCTTTAATATATCAATATTAAGTATGGGCACTTTATAGAACTGACACCTAAAGTATGTGGAATCACTGGCAATAACATTCCCGTGCGTATTTTCTTGGTCAGAATACTTCATAGCTGTTATACAGACAATGGTTTCATCATTTTTGTAATCGCCTAAGATAGACAAGCGTGGCTTATCATACCCCTTTTGAATATGTAGGTCCATCAACCGTTTCAAGCCTGGTCCGTATTTGCTCACATCGACCCTCTGAGATGGGGCAGTGACCAATATGTCTTTAAATGCATTCTTAATCTGATAAGGTCTGTCATAATGCCAAATACTCATTAAGATAAGCAAAATGAGTAAGGGGATCATATAAAATTTATTCATTTTATCACCATAAACTTATATTTTTTCAAAACTTATTAATACAAGCCCTAGCCCTAATAATGTCCCATGAAATTCAGAAGATTTCGAACAAGATGGATATAAGTATACTGCGGTTCATAATGCTGCCTTGTACATAAGATTAGATACATGAAAATAGTCATACTTATATAATTATAGATGGCTCTTTCCAAGTGATTTTTTTACATCATTCGGCAAATATTGAAGGGCTATTCTGTTTTCTGGGGTTTTATCAAATAAGTATAGTGTTAGTAAAAATACATACTCAAGTGGCTTCATTAGTAAATATGTCATATCTGCTTTATATTGATTCGTGATCAAATCTGATAAGGGATAACCATACCGGTCATAAAAATACCTGATACCCTTATGCATCTTGGGATAACGTTCTTGAATAAGCTCTTCAAAGGCATTTGCAACCATGAGTTGACGATTCACAACTATCTTGTTGCCTTTTCTCACACCATACCGAAGGGGCTTGACAATTTTTTTATGCCCCCGCAGGGATACAGTGCACAAGTAATGTGCATCCACTTCAACAGGTGGTGGAGCAATATGCTGGGATAGTGTCCAGTCGCTTGTTTGTGTAAAGGCTTGAATTAGGCTGTCTGGTTTCTGTCCAAAAAGTACAAGTAGAGCTGTCAGCAGACCATAGAGGGGAAACAACAATATAAGTGCACTCCGAAAGTATTTATCGCTTTTTATTAAACTTTGATTGATGGTTGCTAAAACAGGATTTTTATAGACCTATCCCTATAGGAAAAATCAGATGTGATATCTCTGATGAGCAGGCCTGATAATATAAAAAATTAGCCGGTAACAAGGACAGAAGTAAAGCCGCTGAAAATATAGTGAAACGCCCTTCTCCATCTATAAAAATATGATTTGACAGCTGGATTATAAAAATGAGATTTAATAGATTAGACAGGATTAATAGACTTATAGAAACAGCAACAAGGATTGGCGATAGTGCCTTATGTTTAAAGCGGAGTAAGAGATAAGCTAAATAGCCAAATGTAAAATAGAGCATGACACTTAACATATGCTCAGAACCTATTGGTGTATGCAGGTGAAACAGATCCACAGAAATTTGTATGGGATCATTATACTCTCTAAACTCACATAGTCCCCAAAATGCAATACTGAAAAGAACTCCAAGAACAATTGTTGCAACGTCCAGATATTTTCTTCTTGTATAGTCATAAAGGCGATTTGACCTTGTAAATGATTCAATGAGTGTGCCTAGATTTATAATTGATAGTAAGGCCGGAATGCCCAGTAGAACCAGTGCATATATTATAATCATAATTACCTCAGTCTCTGTCCTTTGTAAAACACGAAAACACAATTATTTCACAGCCGACCTCATAGGTCGTGAGAGTCGTTACTATTTTCTTAAACATGCTCATCGAGAGGGTCTTCACCATAGTCATTAGAACCATGTGTCCCGTCCTTAAGCAATATGACCCATCCGAATATAATGCCCACTATAGGGATTAAAATAATAAAAAACCAAGCCCCTGACCACCCAATATCATGGAGTCTTTTTATTGCAGCACATATCAGTAGATACATGGCTAACAAGCCCAGTATTGCAGAAATGTATGATAGGGATGAATCCAAGTTCCTATTAATCAATAAATATGTCAATTGGATTGATGTGATTGTGATGAAGTATGGCCACCGATTCATTCGACCATTCCATGATAACAGTTGACTCATTACGAATCTCCTTTTACTTGATGACGCCCAGTTTTTAAAATGTCTCCATATATAAATATATCATTATAATGAATTTATACTATATTTTAACATCTTCATATAGATAAAGCACCTTCTAAAGCCTATTCTAGGGATTAAGTCCCCGTTGAATCCATGTCAATATTTTTGAAAAACTCATAATAGGTTTTAACATGATCTAGCTCAGTCCATGCTTTTATCTCAACTGGTTGACTGTCCAAATCGTAAATTTTTGCCCCTCCAATAGATAAGAGTATTGGAGAATGTGTGGCCATTATGATTTGACAGCCAAAATACCTTGCCGATTCTTCTATAAAGTTTTTCAGTTTTATTTGCATTTTAGGAGACAGGCTGTTTTCAGGCTCATCTAATACAAAAAGTGCATTTTCCGTCACTTTCTCTTGAAAGTACTTAAAGGCATTCTCTCCATTGGAATTTGTTCTAATATTAGATATTAAATTATCCCTTACATATTTTGATTGGGTTTTACCCTTTGCCTGATTCACCTGCTTTAAGCGGTCATAATCTTTAAGTGATCTCATTTGAAATTTTGAATATTTTGCTTCTAAATACTCTTCAAACATTTTTGATCGCTTTAGGTCAATGCCCATATTCATATGTCTTATATTTAGGGCATAATCAAAGACGTCATCACTGGTCACCACAGAACTTTCCTTAGGTATGTCATCTTCAAGCCGGTAATGACAAAGTTCCAGATAGTCTTCAAAAAAACTAGAACGATTAAAAACCGACTCTCTCTTTAACTTTAGCTTTTCAGATATGACATTTTAACGCTGTGGATTTCCCTGAACCATTCCCACCATAGAGTATTGTAATGGGTTCAAAATCTAACTCTAGTTTTTCGTGGTATGCAAAAACTTGAAATGGATAAAAACTCGTATAGCATTTTCTTTTAATTTCCATAAAGAACATGAACTCTTCATCTTTACTTGGGAAGGTGAATTTTTCAAGATAAATCATAATATACTCCATTTAAAATATCGTTATTCTTCTTTATTTAAGTATAAACTATTTTATACTGGAAAAAATTACAGATTAGTATAACTTCTATAGCATAGCGTCTCCTCATCATTCTGGATATAATAAAAACGCCCTATAGATTCAAACTTTAGGACGTTCCTATGTTTTCATAAAACAAATTTTATAACGATTGATTTTCCTTGAGTTTTAATGGAAAGTACCTCTGCATTTGCTTGTAGCCCAGGCCCTTTTCAATATCTTTATAGGATGGGTCCCGACCATCTTCGTATAGATAGGGCATATTAAACATGACATCTCTGCTTTCATCTATCTCGAAATTAGTGTTTTCAATCCACCGGCGAACCTTGCCTTCTACCTTACTTATACTTTCGTTGTCTTCATCTATACTCACAGCCATGGCATAAATGCCCCCAGGAAAATCAATAGGTTCAAATGGAGTGACCTCGTGTGCACAGACATTGTCTTTTAATGCGCAAATCCATTCAGCCTTATCTCCCCTTGAAATAAGAAAATCAAAACAATCAAATATAACAGGATCATAAAGATGGCAGTGCTGCCACAACTGGTACATGTACCCCCCATCACTGAACATATCATCCCATGACTGTTCTTTTGTTGTCACAGCCTTGAAACTTGGAATTTTAACAACCAATATGTCAGGAATTTTTTTGTCGAGTTCATCTGTTACTTTAATCAATCGATTAATTTTTGACGTTTTACCACCATAATCTGCACTTGTTAGCTGAATTTCGAGTTCCTTGGCCTTATTATAGAGAAGTTTAATATCTGAGTTATTTGCGAAATTAACTGACTCTATTTCATGAATAAAATCTAGTACAATATCTTTTAGTTCATGAAGTAGGGCCACTTCATCATCAATGTTTTCTACTTTCTTGCCCAAAACATCCAAAACAACTTCAGTGTCTGATGTTTCAAACACACGCTGAATGTCTTTAATACTGATGTTTAGTTTACGTAGAATGAGAATTTGTTCAAGTCGCCTTACAGCGTTCTCATCATAGAGTCTATATGCATAGTCATCACTTCTTGTACTCGACAAAAGCCCCTTGCTTTCATAATATCTCAGCGTTCGAGCAGTCACATCATACTTGCTGGCTACATCTTTAATCTTGACTAAATCATTCAATAAAGTTCCCCTCCTATTTCCTCGCCGTCATGATACTTATAATATAAACTGTTCCCTAAAGGAAGAGTCAATAGGACTTTTATAATTTGCTCCACATTTCCTAAGGTCCATATATCTGTACAGGTTACTGCTTATTGTATTTATAGACCTTGAGTGCTTTTGATTTGCCTTTCAATTCTACAGAGTCATAATATGCAAAGTCAGACATATAAGCAGTTGATAATCGTTCATAAACGTCTTGAGAAATCAACAGGTCTTGATCTATTTTCTTTGTTAATGCTTCTAAGCGAGAGGCTGTATTCACGACATCGCCTATGACTGTAAACTCTTTTCGGTTTTCCCCTCCAACATTTCCTAGAACCACTTTGCCAGAGTGAATACCAATTCCAATCTTTTCAAAGCTCACTAAGGCGTTCTCGTGAAGCTCTTGATTCAGCCTCTCTAGTGATTTCAGTATTTCTTTAGAACACTCAACAGCTCTACTTTCAGGATTCTCCAAACCATTCAAGCCGAATACGATCATAACCGCATCTCCTATAAACTTGTTGATAACCCCTCCATGCTTGTATGATGTCTTTTCCCATAAAGTAAAATAACGATTCAGGGATTTTATAAGTTTCGATGATTCAGCTTTCTCGGACACTGTCGTAAAATTTCTAATATCACAAAATAATATGCATAGTTCTCTTTTTTCATTGTAGACCCCATCATTTTCGATGAGCGTGTCCCGGATCGAGGTGTCCACATATTTTCCAAATAAATCATGTATTTTATCTTTAAGTCTGATGACCTTAACTTGGCTCATCCCCAACCCGACTCCCAAAACAAGACCAGCCACTGTAATATAAATATGGGCTCGGTCAGACAAAAAATTGATTGTTTCCTTGCCAATATTCTTGACCGATAAGGCACTTGAGTATTCATCGGCCACTTGAGTGCTTAAACTTGCCTGACCTAGTTTAATATCAAAATACATATATATGAAAATAAATATAACAACGTTCATAAAAACAGTTGTAAATTCAAGAGCCAATCTAATTTTCCCCTTACTCTTTATTTTAAGCGCACTGAGAAGACCCACCATAAGGGAAAAATGTCCAAAAAGAAAAAATGGCCAAATGTTTAATATAAAATCACTAAATTCATGTATTTCAAATACAGTGTAAATAAATGGACATGTTAAACTTCCCATAAACCTTACACTCGCACGCTCTCCAAATTTATATAAAATATAGGTCTGGGAAATCAAGGCCAGTATAAGGTACACATGGGCATTATACTCAAAATACTTTATTCCAGAGTTGCTAAAGTTCATAATAATATAAAACAGGGCGTACTGGCCTGAGTATAACAAGAGTTCATTAATAAACGCACTCAGTTTCTTTCTCATAAAAAACCTCCCACTCTTGTGCATTTATACCCACTTAATTTGTAATCTCTTATAGATATATCCTTCATTGAAATTATTTAAACCAGGACACCATTCTTTCTGCCTTTGCTATTCATCAAGAAACACTTCCAAAGTTTTTTATTCTCAATTAATGCATTATTTAATTGATACATTGCTTTATTGATAAAGTGAAGTCTTTAATTTAAAATATGTTTCGCATGTAAAGATAGATTTTATCTGACACCTCTTATATTATTACATTCCAAACTGTTTCTTAGCCTGTTTTTTTCTCTTTCTTTACATAGTCTCGAAAGGAAGTTTCGAGGTCACTTTTTTGAATAATCTCATCATATTTTCTCAACATTTCGGTTTTATATGCTTGACTATAGACATCCCTGTCGTATGGAAAAATGTACTCACTTAGTGTTTTAGGGTCACTATATGAATAATAGTTGACCTTGAATAGGGTCTCGCTATCTTCTATAAAAAATTTTGTTAATATAAGAAAGAATTGCATCCGATACCGATCCATCAGGTATGTCTTTGAGTTGAATAAGACTTTGATAATCTGATTTAGTTAGTGACCGACCTTCCAGCAAGGCGTTTATTGTTATATCTGGACTTTCATTTAAATACTCATAGTAGTTATTCACGCTATCCTGATCCTTTAGAATCAACAGATATAAAGCTAGAAGTTTTTCTCTT
>LQAJ01000238.1_pt1 | contig 17912 bp, 16 predicted proteins | sample 1535811 | NCBI WGS metagenome assembly LQAJ01 (sample SAMN04331587, study PRJNA305678) | bioreactor metagenome | isolation source: bioreactor_6 inoculated with Wadden Sea sediment 2nd replicate of a... | place: Germany: Wadden Sea, Janssand Flat
CCTCCCGGCTGAGGTCTTTCGGCTCAAGGGGATTGTAAAACTGGAAGACAGCGACGAACCAGCGGTCGTGCAGTATGTCGCCGGACGATACGAACTCTCCAGCCTCGGCAGCCCGTTTGACGATGAATCCTTCCTCGTTGCCATCGGCCGGGACATGGACCTGTCCATCCTCGAAAACCTTGAGAGGAGTTGCGCATGAACATCCTGCAGCAGGGCGGTTTCATGATGTGGCCGCTGCTCATCCTTTCCATCGCATCCCTTGCGGTCATTGGAGAGCGTTTCATTGTGTTCACCACACGGACTTTCCCCTCTGCTGAAAAATGTACGCGCATCTTCAGTGAATTCAGTCAGAACGGCAGGCAAGCCGCTCTTGAGCAAGTTGAGAAGATCACTCCGGACTATCGCCGCATCTTCGAAATTATGTTCAATGACCAGCCCCTGAGGCAGAAGGAACAAACCATTCATCTTGCGGGTGAGGAAGCACTCCATTCGCTCAACCACCGCCTCGACTTCCTGTCCACCGTTGCGACCACGGCACCGCTCATGGGCCTTCTGGGAACCGTCCTCGGCATGATCAACGCCTTTTCCCGGCTGTCCGCCGCGGGCGACGTAGACATCTCCATGCTGGCCGGCGGCATCTGGCAGGCACTGCTCACCACTGCGGCGGGACTGTCCATCGCCATCCCGACCCTGCTCGCGCACCGCTGGTTCTGCCGCCAGCAGGACAAGACGGCGTACGCCATGCAGCATACGGCCAACACCTTTCTCGAACAGCAGGAGAATACGGAGCGGGCCTGATGATTTCCTTCACACGCAAGCAATCCCGTCCGGCCTCGCCGGACATCACCCCGCTGCTGGATGTGGTTTTCATCCTGCTCATTTTCTTCGTCATATCCGCCGTGTTCACGGCAAAAGGCATGGACATGGAACTGCCGCCCGCCGAGTCGGCACAAGCCGTTTCCGGAAAATCCATGGAAATCGAACTGCACGCCAACGGCGACCTGTTCTGCGATACCGCTCCAATCACCCTGCTCGACCTCTCCCACATTCTGAAAAACACCGCTGAAAAACCACTCGCCATGCAGCCGCAGCACATCCTGCTCAAAGCCGCGCCCGAAGCAAAGGTGGAATCGTTCCTGCGGGTCGTGGACCTTGTCCGCACGCACGCATTCAGCAACCTGATTATCGCCACCGGCAGCAAAAAGGCAGACCTTGCCGAGTCCACCCGATGACATCCCATCAGCTTTTCGGTCTCTGCATTGCAACTTCAATCTGTATACACTTCCTATTGGTACAGCAGAACTGGTCACCGGAACCGGTCATGGGTTCAGACCAGATAGTGATTCCTGCGGACTTTGACATCGCCGTAAGCACTCCGGGCAACGTCCTCGCCCTTGGACAGGAAGTTAAAGAAGACAATGAAGGAGAAAATGCGGAGGAAGCGGCGCGGCGCCGGAAACGGCTCGCGATAAAGAGCTACCTCAAGCAGGTCAACGAAGCCATCGAACGGCGCAAGTTTCTGCCCGGAAACGGAGACCTGTCCGACCTGATCGGCAACGTGCTCTATACCTTCCATATCCGGCCCGACGATACCTTTCCGACATCCGCCTTGTGCGTTCTTCCGGGAATGCCCGCCTGGATCAGGCAGCCGGATGCGCCATTGCCTCAGCCAGCGGTGTGACCAAGCGGCCCAAAATTCTCCAGGGCAAGCCTTCACCCTCAAAATAACCGTCAAATATCAACACAGCATGTGATCCACGAATCTACAGGCGATATTCCCTCACCTCTTTCGAAAAGAACCAGATAATCATTCACATTACCGTGTTTCTGTTGCATGCTGTCAAATAGGTTCAGCTTTAGACCATATGATCTTCCGCTTTCGTATTTGATTCATTCGCATGGGAATAATATGAAAATTCTGCCTGTCATCTTACTGCTTTCCGGGCTTTTGATCACTCTTATCCTTCCTGCCTATGCCTCGGACACTCTCTCCGTTGAGTATTATACAGTTCAGGAATATCTGGAACTTCACCCTGACGAAGTAAAACTGATGGGGACATTTGACGATCTCGTCACGGCTCCGGGAACCAAAATCGGCATCCAGCAGGAAAGGCCGGTTCAAATAGCCATCGTCTATCCCGGAATTCAGGCTTCCGACTACTGGCGCCGCAGCGTCCTTTCCTTCAAAAAGCGGATGGATGAAATCGGAATTGCCTATGAAATCCATGAATTTTTCAGCAAACCTTCCCTACAGGCCCGCGCTCAGGCCGAGCACATTCGCAAGGCTCTCGCAAGCGATCCAGATTATCTCGTTTTCACTCTTGATGTGGGCAAACACAAAACAATTATTGAAAAAATTCTCACCAGAGACCGCCCAAAACTCATCCTCCAGAACATAACGACCCCTGTTCGCTCATGGGAAGGACGGCAGCCATTCCTGTACGTCGGATTTGACCACCAGATAGGGACCAAACTCCTTGCCCGCTATTTCCTGAGAAAACACGGCTCAACAGGCCCGTACTCGGTTTTGTATTTCTCCCGCGGATACGTCAGCACCATGAGAGGCGACACCTTTATCCAATCCATGAAGCAGGGCTCCTACAGAACCCTCAGGGACGCGTACTATACGGATGGAGACCGGCTCAAAGCAAAAGCGGCAACGCTGGACATATTGGACAAGTCTCCCGTGGACTTCATTTATGCCTGCTCGACCGACATCGCCCTCGGAGCCCTTGACGCACTCAGGGAAAAAGGAATGATCGGCAAGATTCCGGTCAACGGATGGGGCGGCGGCAGCGCCGAGCTTGAAGCGATCCTGCAGGGTGACCTCGACGTAACAGTCATGAGAAACAACGATGACAACGGAGTCGCCATGGCCGAGGCCATCAAGCTTGATCTGGAAGGAAACGAGGGTAAAATTCCGACAATATACTCCGGAAAATTCTTCCTTGTTGAAAAAGGAATAGGACAAGCACGCCTGAATGATCTCATTGTTGAGGCCTTTCGCTATTCAGGAGAGGCGGAGCTGCAGTAGCCCATGCATAAAAAGGAAAAAGTTATAAATTATACACGATTCTAGGTGGTCCTGTCGCGATCCTCATTATCGTCTTCACGGCAACCCTGCTCGCATGGACCTACAGCGAATCCATTGACGCACTCAACAATGAAAACACAATCAGCCTGAAACAGAGACGATCCTCCATCGATTACATTCTGGCAGCCAACATTGCCGGTATAGATCAAGGCCTCCGGGAAATTCGCGACACGTCTTCCCTTGTGGGAAAAGTGATAAAAAAGGATCAAAGAGCGACCAGGGAAGCCCTGACACAACTCGCCGATGCCATGCAATCCCCGTCTCTGGACATTCTTTTCGTCCAGCTCTGGAATGGTGCGATTTTCTCCAGCGTCATTTCTCCCTTCTTTGACCTCTCCGACAACCTTTCCAAGCTGGGGCAAAAAATCACGCCGGCAATGGATCGAGGGGGGCTTATTCATTTCAGTGGATTAACCCTTCTTCTCACCCATGAACCTCTGCTGAACAGCCAGACGGGCCAGGTCGTCGGCCGTATTGTCGGGGCAACCGTGCTGAACGACAACCTCGCCGTTCTTGATACAATCCACGACTTGACACGGTCTGAAACGGTTGTCCTCGTGAGCAACGGAGAACTCATCAGTTCGACAGCCCCGCGAAACTCGGAAATCGTCCAGAAACTGGCAGCAGGAGCTCAGCGGAAAACACACGGCAAACCGTATCTGGAGGCCGACTTCGGTAGCAATCTGGTTGCAGGCTTCATCCCGATTTCATTCTCAGGCAATCCGACCTCCCTTGTCGTTGCAACAGCTGTGGCAGACGACTCCTATACGTTTATTCGCAACTCCTATCGATTCCATCTCTTTGCCCTCCCCGTCTTTTCCATCTTTGTCATCCTTTTCATGATCATGCTTGTTCACAAATCGACGAGCACCCCCTTCAAAGGCTTCTCACATACGCAGGAAAGGCCTCTTCGGAAGAGGCGGAGAGTGCATACCAGTCAGGCAGGATCAAGGAGTTCAACACCGTGGGCCGGGCAATGGAGGTCATGGTTGAAAACTCAATACCCGGACCGAAGAACTGGTCAAGACAACCAACCAGCTGGAATTGGCAATGCATGGAGCGCAATTCGGCATCTGGGACTGGGATATTGAATCCGGCAAGGCAACCTATGACAACATCTGGGAAGAGATACTGCAATTTGAACCTTCTGAAATTCCTGAAGAATACTCTTTCTGGGAAGAGCGAATCCACCCGGACGACAAAAACGGGTTGTTTGCAGCCAAAAGCCGGTGCATGCGCGGAGAAAGCAGCTACTTCGCCAAAGACCACCGCATCAAGACCAAATTCGGCACATGGGTCTGGGTGACGGCGCGCGGGGCTGTTTCCGAAAGGGGAAGCGACAACGCACCGAAACGAATGACCGGAATCATCGTCGACATGACACGACGCAAGCAGGCCGAAGACAAACTGCGGGAAAGCGAACAGCGGCACAGGGTCATTTTTGAAAGCTCGCCGCTGGGCATGGTCCATTATGATAAAGATGGCGTGATTCTGGAGTGCAACGACAGGTTCGTCGATCTCATGGGGTCAACCAGGCACAAATTGATCGGATTCGATACGGCAACCATCAAGGCCGAACAGTTGCGCAAGGCCCTGAAGGCCGCACTCAAGGGCGATCCGTCCATATTCGAAGGCAAATACACGTCCGCTACCGGCAACAAGACAACCTACCTTCGAATCGTCCTCAGTCCTGTAAAGATCGGAGTGTCCCCTACCGAAGTCATAGCGACCCTTGAAGACATCTCGGCCAGAAAGCAGGCGGAGTCAGACCTGAAACGCTCTCAGCACTTGCTTGAAGACGCTCAGGAACTCGGCAACATGGGAGCCTGGGAATATGATATGGACACAAAGGAGACTATGTGGACGGACAATCTCTACCGCCTGTTCGGATACAAGCCCGGAGAGTTGAGAGACAAACACCAATACTTCATGGAGCACATCCTCCATCCTGAAGATCACGGGCGCATGTCGGAACTGTTTGACAGCGTTTTCAGTCTGAGCAGACCGACATCAACTCGATTCAGAATAATACGCAAAGATGGTCAGGAGCGGATACTCGAAGGAAGGGTAGCTCCCCAGCACGATTTTTCAGGAAAAAGAAAACGCATATACGGTGTGAATCAGGATATTACAGACCTGAAAAAGACCAAATAGATATTTCTTGAACAGTCCCGGATTCAGCGCAGCCGCCCTCTCGTAAAACCACATATTCTGATGAATTTCAGAGTATTGCGAACTGCTAAAAACAGTAACATCAGCCATGCTCTTTACGGCGGGCACGGATGGCTTCATACAGCGGGACGAGGATGGAATCAAACGTATCGGGTGCAAGGTCCACGAAACGGTCAGGCTCGGTGGAACAGAGGATGAGCACCACCTGCAACTCGCCGTTTTCATAGAACGGCTTGGCAAAATAGGACCGGAGGCCGCGCGGGATGAACAGGGCCCAGTCAATAGGCTTGATGCTGTCCATGGTGTCATCCACAACCAGGTGGTCGAGATTGAAACGGGCAATGTCCTCGGCAATGGTTCCCCGATAGGAGAACTCCTCTCCCGGAGGCATGTCGGCCAGCGGCGCGCCCGCACCGGTGACGAACACCTTGTTGCTGCGAGTCAGGATGTCCGAAAGCATGACCGCATTACACCGTCTGGCAATGTCGGGCTGCTCCAGAACTCTGGCGAGCATGGCCGCAATGTCGGGAGCACCGCTGAATATCTCCCGGAGCCTGCCGGAGACATCGCGATCAACCGGCTGATGCTCTTCGGAAACGGCTTGCCTGTTCACCTCGGAATGCGGATTCACGGAAACCCGGATCAGGGCGTTCTGCCGCCAGCGTACCCATTGCAGGGTGGCATCGGCCTCGAACGGCTCTCCCTGTGTGGTGCAGAACTCCAAACTGCCGGTCCATTTGCGCTCAAGCGGCAGGTCTTCGAGGATGGCGTTCAGGGGATCTTCTCCTGCCGCCGGACAGAGATCGATGAATTCAGGACGGTTCACACTCAGGGGACGGGGCAGGCCGAAAAGATCACGCGCCGCGGCATTGGCCTGTTTCAGATGGTGGGTTTCATGATCCATGAGCATGACCGGGGTGGGAACATTGCCAATACGCATGCGGGCAGCGGCGTCGGTCTCCTGAATTTCACGGATGACTTCCACAGTGTCCCCGATATCGAGGAGATACCCGTAATAATACTGCGGGTCGGATGAATTGACCGCACCGGTCAGCTTGAGCCACATGATGCTGTCTGCCGGGGTGTGCACCCGGAACACGGTCGCCATGGTCCGCCCTTCCCGGACGGCATCCAGAAACGCATCGAGCAGGTGGGCGTCCTCGGGCAGGAGCATCTGCTTGCGAAACGCCTTGTTCTTCAGAAACAGCCGCGCGCTGTCCCCCAGCGGATGCAGGGAATGATCGTTGAGGAATTCAATCCGTGAACGGGCGATCTCAATACGCCAGAGCAATGCGGGAAAATCATCCACAAAGCTTCTGAGATCTTCCATGGGGATGGCATGTCTTTTCTGTGCGCCTGTATCGTCTTCACCTGTCATAAGTGACTCCTCTTGACGATGTGAGAACTACTGCAATTGACAAGGGCGGTCAATGTGTATCTCAGCCGGAACAAGAGTTCTGAGGTCTGGAATTCCCGGTCTCCAACGGTGACAAAATCCATATAAGTACATTCCTTATGGATGGTTGTGGCTGTTTATGATAGACCACCTGATCGACGGACCAATCAATGCGTCCGTCACCCGTTCTCCCGCCTGCTGCGGGAAGGATATCGTACCTTTTTTTTCATGTGCGAAATACGTCGAAAGGCGTATTTGCGTTGCGGCAAAATGCACATGAAAAATCCCGTGGGCAGTATTGTTGCGGTCCTGTCCAAAGGCTCCTTTCGAGAAGGCGCCATCCTGCGGGTTGTCTGACACAATTCATATTGAAGAGAGTGAAAAATGAGCACACACACTGAGGACAGTGGAAAAGGCAGGAGGATTGGCTTTTTCCTTGGACCGATTGTATTTGCACTGATGCTTCTTCTGCCTGCACCGGAAGGCATGAAAGTGGAAGCATGGCGCGTGGCGGCAGTCACGGTATTCATGGCCATATGGTGGATCACCGAAGCCATTCCCATTCCGGCGACATCGCTGTTGCCCATCGCGCTTTTCCCGCTGCTGGGGATTATGAAATCCAAAGCAGCCACAGCCCCCTATGCAAACCATCTCATCTACCTTTTCATGGGTGGATTCTTTCTCGCGGTGACCATGGAAAGATGGAACCTGCACAAACGAGTGGCGGTCCACACCATCCGACTGGTCGGAACCAGCCCCGGCAGAATGATTCTCGGATTCATGATCGCCACGGCGCTTCTGTCCATGTGGGTCTCCAACACTGCCACGACCATGATGATGGTGCCCATCGGCCTCGCCGTCATCCAGCAGGCCACGGGATTTGATTCCGAAGCCCTGCGCGCCTGCGGCACCACCGGTCCCGAGTCGAACTTCGGCAAATGCCTGATGCTCGGTATTGCGTATGCCGCGTCCATCGGCGGCGTGGCGACCATCATCGGCACCCCGCCCAACACCGTCATGGTCGGCATGGTGGACAAGATGTTCGGCGTGGAAATCGGTTTCGGCCAGTGGATGCTGTTCGGCGTCCCGCTCGCCGTCATCATGCTCGGCATCTCATGGGTATTGCTGACCCGCTTCCTGTTTCCCATGGGAGACATGCAGCTGCCCGGTGGTCGGAAAATCATCGATGAAGAACTCCGCAAACTCGGCCCCATGGCCATTGAAGAGAAGAAAATCGTGGTTGTGGGCTGTTTCGTGGCCTCCTTCTGGCTGGCCCGCGGCTTCATGAAAAAGATGCCCTTTGTCCTCGATCTGATGCCGAACTTCGGCTACATCCACGACGCGACCATCGGCATACTCGGTTCCCTGATACTGTTTGCCATCCCCACCAACTTCAAGAAAGGCGAATTCCTGCTCGACTGGAAAACCGCGGTCAAGATTCCGTGGGACGTCATCCTGCTGTTCGGCGGCGGACTCGCCATTGCCAACGGTTTCGCAAAAACTGGACTGGCAAGCTACATCGCCTCGCAGCTCAGCGGCCTTGAAGGTGCCAGCATCCTCGTCTTCGTGGGAGCTGTCGTCATGATCACCATCTTCCTGACGGAGATCACATCCAATACGGCAACCGCGACACTGCTCGTTCCGATCATGGGCAGCGCGGCCATCGCCATGGGCGTTCCACCCCTACGCGACCATCGTCGCGGCCTGCGTGGCGGCATCCTTTGCCTTCATGCTCCCCGTGGCCACACCGCCCAACGCGGTCGTCTTCGGCAGCGGATGCATGTCCATCAAGCAGATGGCCAGGGCCGGTCTCTGGCTGAACATCGTGGGAACGATACTTATTACCGGATTCGTGGTATACCTGCTTCCGGCCCTGTGGGGTATCGACCTGCACAGCGTGCCGCAGTGGGCCATCATGCCTTAGACAACACAGACACTCAAAAGAGAAGGGAGCACGGAATATTACCGTGCTCCCTTTTTTATTTTCACAGGCAAACCGCGCCACACCAGCCACTCTCCCCCTTCAGAACTCCTCTTTCGATAATTCCGTCACGCTCTGCGCAAAACCGGTTCTACCAGTTTATACTGCGATAATTCTGAATTGGTGCTACCAATTCTAGCATTGGCTCAAGAATAGGCAAAAATCGGTTCATTTTTACAATTTTTTCATTTTTTTTGATTCTCCGATTCAGCAAACGCTAATTGGTAACTCCAATGGAACCTCAAAAAGGTTCAAGTGAGGCGGATTGATCATGACGAAAAAGGCCAAAGCGCTCGAAAAACTCGGACAGGTCATTCAGGACATGGAGCTCAAAGCCGGAGACCGGTTGCCGCCGGAACGCCGACTTGTCGACATGCTCGACGTGAGCCGCAACACCCTTCGCAGCATTCTCCACTCCCTTGAAGCACGAGGCTGGTCTCCATCCGTCCGGGCAGCGGCTGTTACCTGCGCGTAGGCATCTCCGCAGCACACGACAACCCGCTCGACCTCAACCTGAGCCCGGAAAAGACCATGGCCGACCAGCTTGAAGCCGCCTACATGCTGCTGCCCATGGTCGCCGAACACGCGGCAGAGCGCATCGGGGAACGCCATCTCGAAGACCTCAAGAAATGCAGTGTGAACATCTCCCGTTCCATTTTCCAAAAATCCGCCGACCGCGTCTGGAGCGAAAGCCTGACCTTTTTCCGCCTCGTGGCCGTGGGCACGGGCAATGACTTTCTGGTGCGTACCGTGGAGCAGGTCTGCTCTGCCGACATGGCTGCATACGATTTCTTTTTCACCCTGCGGCGGGAGGAACGCGAAGCCATTTTGCAGACCACATCAAACTGCTGCACGCACTGCGGGCGCGGGACGGAGAATGGGCACGGGCCATCACGTCCAACTATTTCCTGCGCATGTGCAACATTCTGGAAGAACGCGAACAGGTCCCCATGACCGATCTGGTCTACCGGTCCTGCGGGAAAGGCGGAGCAGGAACAAAGGACGAGACATGGCGAACATGACGCGCAGACAACTTTCAGGGGGAGTTTCAAGGCCGGGCAGCACGTTGCCGCCGTGGCTGCTGGCGATGAGGAACCCAGAGCACCGGAGCGGCCACCGCTCAACCGGGCCGATCTGGAAGCCATCGCCGGGGATTTCCCCCCGAATTGCTTTCTATGGAAGCAGAACGACTGGGGCTGGACCCGGATTCCCCGGACCGCGATGCCCTGCTGACAGCGGTGTACGAAGCCATGGCAGGAAGCGGTCCGGAGCAACCCGGGAGATAACCGAAAACCGGATAAACGGGGTGGGGCCCGTGATCCGGCAACCCCCTTGAGAGGAGGTTCTCATGGAACGGTTTGGCGAAGGCTACTTGGAAGAGCGGAAACTCGTCAAGCGCTGGTCAGGGCCTATCCCTGCACTGGTAAGCTTGGTTGTAACGCTCGCCGTATTCTATCTGACCTGGTGGATTTTTCAGGACCCACGCGGCATCATGCGCATGTACACCCCTTACGTGGGCTACATGTACTGCCGCTGGTGGCTCATCATGATGATCTGGATGGTCTACATCTTCAACTTCTGGCCCTTCAAGAGGAAGTGGCTGGAAACAACCCATCCGCTGGTGAAAGGCACCATACTGACCGGCGTTTCCGTGGTCATTCTGATCGCGCTCATCAAGGGATTCTTCGAATACCTGCTGGGCAACTACGGACTGGCCTACTTCAACCCGGAACAGCTTGAAAAACTCCCCGGCGTGACAAGCTTCTTCGCCATCGAGTACTCGGCGCTGGCCATCCTGATGTTCGCGGCCATCGCAAGCTGGCTCTCGCCCGCATGGGTCGTGGCCTTTGAAGAAGCACCATGGCAAAAGCTCACGCAGCCTGCCAAGGGCTTCTCCATCCTCATCATGACCTTCTTCCTGTCCATGGTGGTCTACTTCGTGACCATGCACCCGCACATGGGCATTCTTTATCACCCGTGGCAGTACTTCACCTCCATCGCCCCGCCGTACTGGGAACAGTTCGCGGACACCGTATCCGGCAACTTCCACGTCTCGTGGATCATGTGCTGCACGGTCGTGGTCTGGCTGGTGGAAACCATCTGGGAACGCTATCCCTTCAGCCTCATCAAGAACGACTGGGCACGCCGGTTCGCATGCTTCTTCGGCATTATCGGCATCGCCCTTGCCATGCACTTCTTCCTCTACTTCGCTCAGGAACTGACCTGGGGCGAGGCTATCCGGGGAACCCGCCGCGCATTCGCACCTGACTGGCGCTGGCTGCATGTCGGTGAAATGGCAATCTTCTTCCTGGTCCCGGCCCTGTTCGTGACCTTCTACTGCGACAACTGGCCCAAGAAGTACTCCCTGCCCGTGAACGTGCTCATCCGTACCGTGGTCACACTGGTCGGCGCCATTGCACTATACATTGTGTATTACAAGACGTCGCACATGTTCCTCGGCACGCAGAAAGGATTCTCCCATCCGCAGCAGTTCCCCATGATTCCGATGATCTGGCTGGTCAACATCTGGCTGGTCCACCACTGGTTCATGGACAACTGGCCTGCATGGAAGATGGTTCCCAAGACCGCCGAAGAGATTGAGGCCGATCACGCCGCCCACAAGGCCGCCATTGAAGATGTCCGCTGGACACCGAGATTCGGTGCCGGACTGGGCGCAGGCGTGGTCATGGGCGTGGCCTTCTACTTCATCACTGTCTGGGCACTGCCCGCGGTGTATGCATCCATCAACATCATCCCCGGCAAGTAGCCCGGAAAGGAGATTCGCATGTCAGACAACATGAAGAGACGCGACTTCCTGAAGGGAGCCGCCACCGGCGTCGGCGTCGGCCTGCTGGGAGCCATGGGGCTGTACTCATACTCCCCGGCACGCAAGAGCAACTTCACACAGGCTGAAAGAAAGATGACCGATATCGGCGTGTGCAGAAGCGTCAAGGTCACCAACATCACGGAAACCAGCTGGTTTGAAAACGGCGTGCTCATGGGCGACATCAAGGCGCGGGCGGTCTGCTCGTAAACCAGTACGACTTCAACTGGCCCCCGTTCGGCAACGGCAAGGGGCTTGGCAAAGGCTCGTATCAGGAAGGTATCGCCCCAATCAAACACCTGCTGCCCGCCAAACTGGACGAGGCATGGGAGATCATTGAAGGCAATTCCGTGCACCCCGAAAACGCAGGCGGTTACGCCGCGTTGGTGGAAGTCGAGGAAATGAGCGGCAACAAGCGCAAATTCCTCCTCGACGTAGGCTGGTCCTACAAGTGGTGCGACGAATGCTTCAAGCGTGAAGGCATCGACAAGATGCTGGAGAACAAGGAAATCGAAGCCCTGTTCTTCTCACACGAGCACTTCGACCACTTCTGGGGACTTCCTGTCGCACTGAAATACGACCCGGAAATCACCATCTACATCCCCGAGGGCTTCTATCCGGAAGGTTTGCAGTACATCAAGGACTGCGGCCACAAGGGCAAGCTCATCACGGTCAAACCCGGCCTGAACAAGGTCATTCCCGGCATGGCGAGCTACGTCTTCGCCATTCCCATCATCTGCCGCGTCTACGGGGAACAGTCCCTGTACTTCAACGTGGCGGACAAGGGCCTCGTCAGCGTCACCGGCTGCTGCCATCAGGGCATCATCCGCTTTGCCGAGACCGCGTACAACGAGATCAAATATGAAAACGACAAGTGCCACGGCATCTACGGAGGCCTGCATATCTCGCCGTTTGACGACTGGGACCCCAAGTACGACGACCTTGTCATCTCGCTGGGCGACTACGGCTTCGAACGCATCGGCTGCAACCACTGCACCGGCGTGCTCTGCGCCAAGAAGTTCATCGCCGCCGGATACCCGGTGGTCGAGGGAACCGCGCGCTACCGTTCCAAGGACAAGGCATACCTTGGCAACGGTGACGTCATAACCTTTGGATAACCAACCCATCCTCATACCTGTCGGTCGCCCCTTCCCCCGAGAGGGGCGGCCGACACACCGGAGACGTACTATGTCCATAACCCTCAAGACTCTGCTGCCGCCGGCACTGATGCACGACCCGGCACTGGTTGCAACCGAGCTGCCCCGCGCCCTGATGACGCGGGCCAACTTCATCCCCGGCGTCCGCCACCGTCTCGCTGGCGCGGCGTGCGCGACTGCGCCAAGAGCAAAGGCGGGCTGACCGTAAAAATCACGGGCATGGCAGGAGTGTACGGGCTGGAATTCCTGAACAACAATCAGGACAGCGGAACCGGACGGGCCTCATTCAATATTTCCTATTTTCCGGCTCCCGACGAGGAGCTGGTCGAATCCTTCAGCGTGCAGGCAGGCATCGCGGCACAGGCCGACGATTATCTGGACAGAGTACGTGAATTCACCCTGCACGACGACCTGCGCGCCTGTTCTCCATTGCCGTGCTCGACGCATACTTCATGCCCGAATCGCAGGGGATCGCCCTTTCGCTGGCAGCCCCGGAACTCGACACCATCATGGCCATGGACGGCGTGACCGTGGAAACGCCCAACGGTCCGGTACAGGCCGTGGCTCCGGGCAATGCGGACCAAAATTTCCCGGCATGGGACACGGCCCTGCCCCTGTTCAACGCACTGGCCGCCTCGGCGTCCTACTGCCTCGGCATGCCCCCGCAGTCCCTGACCCTGCACACGGAACCAGGCACGCGCCGCTATTACGGTGACCTTGTGGAACTGCACACCAGACTCGCCCCGGACCTGCGGAACACCCGCCTCGGACTGGGCTGGGACACAATGGTTCCAAACGACCCGAACTTCACCACCCCGAACCTCTTCTGGACCGCACCGAACCCGCTGCCCGCCGAATATGCAGACGCCCCGTGGACCACGTCAGACCTTCCGGGTGCAGCCAACAGTCTGGACAAACGCACCATGGGCATCACGGAACGTCCGCGGCTCATCGTGCTCACCGGATTTCTCGGCTCGGGCAAGACCACCTTCCTTGCCCGCTTCATTGAGGAACAGGCCGCCAAAAACGGCTTCGTAGCCGTGGTCCAGAACGAAATCGGACAGAAGGGCCTCGACGGCAAACTACTTGGCCAGAGCTATGCCGTGACCGAAGTGGACGAAGGGTGCGTGTGCTGCACCCTCGCGGGCAGCCTGCGGTCGGCACTTTCCGGCATCCTGTCGGAATTCCAGCCGGATTTCGTGGTCCTTGAAACAACAGGACTCGCCAATCCGGCCAACCTGCTCACCGAAATCGCAGACCTCGACGACATGCTCGACTTCGCCTCGGTGACCACCCTCTTGGATGCCTCCTGCGCCCCCCGCGCCTTGACCGACTACGAAGTGGCCCGCAGTCAGGTGCGCCTTGCCGACATACTCCTGCTCAACAAGACCGACCTTGCCGATGAAAAGGAACTCGACGACCTCGAAACCCGCATCCGGGAACTGAATCCCACAGGCGACCTGCACCGTGTGGTCAACGGCGATATCCCGGCTGCCACGCTCTACGGCGTGAACTTCCGCAAGCCCCTCAACCGTCCGGCCCCGCATCTGGCACCCATGGGCATGAACGCCACTCATGGAGATGACGACATCCAGAGCGCCCTTATCGCGCTGGACACTCCGCTTGACCGCGAGACGTTCCGGCGCGGCGTGGCAGGACTGCCGGATCAGGTGCTTCGCGCCAAAGGCGTGGTCCAGTTCAGCGACACCAACGACCCCGAAATATTCCAATACGTACCAGGGTCGCACGCCCTGACACCTGCTGAAGAACACACCGACGAACGGTTCCTTGTCATCATAGGCAGGAACGCTCCGAGCGCCGCACAGGACTTCCGTTCGGCCATCGGAATATAACCGACCTCACATCCTCACTCGGATTCCGGTAATTAACCGGAACATGCGGGACAGGTCCCCCGGCCTGTCCCGCTTCATTTGACTACACGACGGACAAATTACAGGTCTTCTTTCCTTTCCCCGTTTTTTTGGCACGCTCTTTTGCAAACAGATATCGGATGCCAAATTGGGAGTCCTGCATGAGTCTCATCATCATTTCCTCTATCGCCCTTCAGTTGACCGCCGCCCTTCTGGCGCTTCGCCTCATCCCTGAAACCGGCCACCGCATTTCGTGGAGCCTCATATCCCTCAGTCTGGCCGGAATGGTCTATCGGCGCATCCACACCCTGATGCTGGCAATAGACGGAACAGCACAGCCGGACATGGCGTTTGAACTGATCGGCCTCGGAGTCTCCGCCATCGTACTGGTGGGCATCATCCTGATTCGTCCCATCTTCAGACAGCTCAGAGAAGCAAATGAACAACTGGTCGTCAGCGAAAAGAGGTTTCGGACCGTAGCGGACTTCACTCACGACTGGGAATACTGGCGCGGACAGGACGGCAGTTTTCTGTACATGTCCCCCTCATGCGAGCGCATAACTGGATATACTCGCGAAGAATTTTTCAGTGAACCGGAATTGATGGAACGAATCATACACCCGGAAGATAGAGAGAGAATCACGCCGCATCTGACTCTGGAACGGCGCAAAGGCGACACGGCCACTCTCGATTTCCGCATCATCGCAAAAGACGGCTCCACACACTGGATCGCTCACCGGTGCATGCCGGTGGTGGATGAGCACGGCAATTTCTCCGGAACCCGCGCCAACAACCGGAACATAGACTGCCGCAAAAACGCCGAGGCCATGCTGCGTCAAAGCCGGAGGCTCTACCGCAATCTGGTGGAACAGTCCCACTCCATCATCCTCGAACTGAACATGTCCGGAGAAATCCTGTTCATCAACCGCTTTGGACAGGACTTTTACGGCTATAGCGAACAGGAACTCGCAGGCAAACAGGCCGTAGGTTTCCTGCTGCCGGAAAAAGACAGTGAAGGCCGGGACATGCGTACCAAACTCTCCGAACTCGACAGGGACGAAATGGGCTGCTTCCTCTGCGAGGCCGAAGTGCTGCGCAAAAACGGCAGCAAGGCATACCAGTCGCTGGCCACATCCCTTGTCAGAAACCGCGAAGGCTTCCCCGAAGGCATTCTCTGCGCCGGGGTGGACATCACGGCACGAAAGGCTGCGGAAAAACTGCGCGAGGACGTGGAACGCATCGTTCGGCACGACCTGAAATCCCCGCTCATGGGCATCATCGGCCTGCCGCGCCTGCTGCGAAAAGCCGACAACCTGACCGATAAACAGCGGGAAATGCTCACGGTCATGGAAGGGGCGGGAATGCAGATGATGGACCTCATCAACCAGTCCCTCACCCTGTACAAACTGGAATCCGGCACCTACCGGTATCACCCCGCCGACACCGACTGGCTGGAAATCATCCAGCGCGCCGTCAGGGACCTTCAGGCACAGCGGTCAGGTGATCAGACCGTTGAAATCACATTGGACGGCTCCCCTGCCGACGAGGATGCACACCTCGTCATACCGGGAGACCCGACCCTGCTCTACGGCATGGTCGCCAATCTCCTGAAAAACGCGCTCGAATCCTCGGACAACAAGCCGGTACGGGTGGACCTGACCAGTGACGATCCCTGCACCGTGGAAATCCACAACGCCCTTGCCGTGCCCGAGGAAATCCGCAACACGTTCTTTGATAAGTACGCAACCAGCGGCAAGGGCAACGGGACCGGGCTCGGCACCTACAGCGCACGCCTCGCGGTCAAGGCCCACGGCGGTGAAATAGCCATGCGGACAGATACGGACACAGGCACGGTCGTCCGGGTCGAACTGCCCAAAACGTTCGACACTGTTTGACACAGCATGGTCTCAAAAATCGCAAACTGTCAGCGTGAATACGGCTGCCGCCTTCCTTTTTCCGGTCCATCAGCTACGTTGTGCCATCCTTGAATTCCATCAGAAAGGAGCTCTCATGATATCCAGACATCGCATCCATCTGCCGGTTTCCCTGCTCATCATCGCAATCCTGCTGCTCGCCCCCTCGTTTGCCGCTGCCGAAAAACTGCCCGACGGCTTTGCCTATGTCAGCGAAACCGTCCCCGGCGCGGTGCTTGAAGTACGTTATTACGGAGAAAACAACTTCGTGGGACAGCGGGTCGACGGCTATCTCGCCCCGCGCGTCATCCTGACCACCGAGGCAGCCACTGCGCTGGCACAGGTAGAGTCACAGCTTGCCGTGTTCGGACTCGGCATCAAGGTCTTTGACGGATACCGCCCGCAGCAAGCCGTGGACCACTTCGTGCGCTGGGGAAAGGCCCTCAACGACACCAAAATGAAGGCGCAGTTCTACCCGGACGTGGACAAGAAGAACCTGTTCAGGGACGGGTACATCGCCGAAAAATCGGGCCATTCACGCGGTTCCACCGTAGACCTGACCATCATTGATCTCAAAACCAAGGCCGAGCTGGACATGGGCACGCCGTTTGACTTTTTCGGCCCGAAATCATGGCCCTCCAACAAGGACATGCCCGCCCATGTCCGCGCCAATCGCGCCCTGCTGCAAAACGCCATGCTCCGCAACGGATTCAAGCCGCTGACCGAGGAATGGTGGCACTTCACACTGCGCGACGAGCCATACCCGGACACCTACTTCAATTTCCCGGTCCAGTAGAAGGAAACAGTCCTTACACAAACAGCGCATACATGGTCGCGCCCACCATCACTGTCACGAGCACGCCGTTGATCGCGGTCAGCGCGGCTCGTGACCGCATGGCGCGCATGATCGCCGCCCCGCCCAGCCCCCAGAGGGAATGGAACGTCATCTGAAAAACCATGAATGTCGGGATGAAAATGGCGGCCTGCTCGACCAGCGACATGGACGGTGACGATATCTGGCTAAAGCCCACCACGGACATGGCCCAGCTTTTCGGATTGGCCGGATGCAGGAAAACACCCTCCAGAAACGAGAACCGCCGATCCGTGCGTCGTTCAGACAACTGCATGACCATGATCTTCCACGCCAGATACAGTATATAGCCCATGCCGCCGATCTTCATGGCCCACGCCGTTTTCGGGGAGGCCATGAACACCCCGCCCAGACCAAAGCTCACCAGCGTGTTCAGGCAGATCATGCCCACAGTGGTGCCGAGCAGAAACGGTACGGATGACCGGAACCCGGTCGTCTGCCCGATGGCCATCATGGTCAGGTTGCCCACTCCGGGCGTGCCGGTCATCACGATGGCGAACAGCACGAATGCCGTATATGTTTCAAGCGTCATAGCATCTCTCCTTTCATTGAACTGCATGTACGGGGCACATTTCCATGTTCACCGTGTATTGTTGACATGTATGGTGTCAATGAAAGTATTGTCTGCATGAC
>LQAJ01000239.1_pt1 | contig 17900 bp, 20 predicted proteins | sample 1535811 | NCBI WGS metagenome assembly LQAJ01 (sample SAMN04331587, study PRJNA305678) | bioreactor metagenome | isolation source: bioreactor_6 inoculated with Wadden Sea sediment 2nd replicate of a... | place: Germany: Wadden Sea, Janssand Flat
GTAAATAAATTCTTCACGGGTGCTCTCCTTATAATTCGGTTAGTTTAGTCACCAACCTTTATAATGGGAGTCCCGTGAAAAATCAAACAATGAAGGGGCTGCAAACAAGGAGCTAAGGAGCCAATTGATGGGCCAACTGAGCCATGAGCTCTATTATAAAACACCCGGGAATTGCCCCGGCGTATATATTACCATCCGCCCTTAGCTCCTTGTCTGTGGCCCTTTTCAGAACTTCAGTTCGGTAAAAATGTCTGAAGAAGAGTTTATGGGGTTATGCGACCAGTTCAGATCACCTCATCTGTGGCGCCGTCGTGATGAAAAATGGGAGTTGAAATTTCCTGTATGGGAAAACAGTTAAATCAATTTAAACCGGGCATTCAATGGATGGCAGCAAAACAATGAAAGAGTATTGCATCACACCTGACAAAAGTATTTTGGAATGTTTGAAAGCCATGGATCAGGCCGGGAAGGGTATCCTACTGGGCGTTGATGAATCCTTCCGTCTCATTGGCACGGTTTCCGATGGTGATATCCGGCGAGCGCTGCTCAAAGGAAACAGCCTTGAAAGTCCAATAGGGCCTCATATAAAGGCAGATTGCTACAGCGTTCTGCCAGGGGTAACCCGCAATGACGTATTGGATATCATGCAGGCCCGGTGGCTGGAACATATTCCTATTGTGGATGAATCAGGCAGGGTTCAGGGTCTTCACCTGGTGCATGAATTGATCAGCCCGGGCAAACGGCCTGACTGGGCCGTCATCATGGCAGGCGGGGAAGGCCGGCGTCTTCGGCCATTAACCGAGAAAATACCCAAACCCATGATCAAGGTGGCAGGCCGTCCAATTCTGGAGCGTCTGGTGTTGCTGCTGGTCAGTCATGGCATTCAACGCATATTTCTGGCGGTTAATTACATGGCCGAAGTCATTGAATCTCATTTTGGGGATGGCGCTGATTTTGGTTGCGATATCAACTATCTTCGTGAAAAAGCCCCCCTGGGCTCAGGCGGTGCTTTGTCTCTTTTACCAGAAACACCCAGCCAATCGACGTTGCTGATCAATGGTGATCTGATTGTGGATGTGAACTTGTCTCAAATGCTTGATTTCCACACCAAGCATGATTTTTATGCAACCATTGGCGCATATCCCTATTTTCATGAAGTGCCTTATGGATGTATCCATGAACGGGAAGGAGAGCTGACAAGCCTGGAGGAAAAACCGGTAATCCAAAAAACCATCAATGCCGGCATTTATGTGTTGTCTCCTGCGGCCATAGCAACTGTTCCCCAAAACACGTTTTTCCCGATCACACAGCTTTTTGAGGATGCGTTGAATCAAAAACTGTCTTGTGGTGTGTTCACCATTGACAAAGAGTGGATCGATGTCGGCAGGCCCCAGGAACTGAGCCGGGCCAACGGCAGGGTTTAAATTTCAAAATGCCGTATAAGGAGAAAGAAATGAAATACTGTAAGAAATGCGTTATGCCTGACACCCGCCCGGGAATTCGCTTCAATGAACAGGGCATCTGCCAGGCCTGCGTTAATTATGAAAAAAGAAAACAAATAGACTGGGGCAAAACGCTTAGATGAACTCCGGGAACTCTGTCAAAGGCATAAAAATAATACATCCGGTGGATACGACTGCATGATTGCCGTCAGTGGCGGAAAAGACAGCCATTTTCAGGTCCATATCATGAAAGAAAAAATGGGCATGAATCCATTGCTGGTATCTGTGGAAGATAATTTTCCCATGACCGATGCCGGCAGGCACAACCTGCAAAACATTTCTGAAGCATTCGGCTGCGACATCATCAGCCTGAAACCCAACATTCGGGCGCAGAAAAAAGTGACCCGAATCACCTTTGAAAAACATGGAAAACCCACCTGGTATATTGACCGACTCATTTATACGTATCCCCTCCACATGGCCGTAAACTTTGGTATTCCTTTAGTGGTCTATGGAGAGAATATCAGTTTTGAGTATGGTGGATTGAATGATGAAGAAATCCCTTCTGCCAAAGATCAGATTTACAACGGGGTTGCCTCGGAAATTCCCTTTGAAGAATTGATGTGTGAAGATGTCACAGAGAATGACCTGGCACTCCTTAAGGCCCCTGATGCCGGAGACATGGATGCGCTTTCACTGGAACCGGTTTATCTGAGTTATTATGTCCCCTGGAACAGCTATGCAAATTACGTGTTTGCAAAAAAGAGAGGATTTCATAATTTGTCAAAGGAATGGAAACGAAGCCATCATATTGAAGACTTTGATCAAGTCGACAGCCGGGCTTATTTAGTCCATCCATGGTTGAAATATCCAAAGTTTGGACATGCTTCGGCTACAGATTATGCCTCCCGTTTTATTCGGTATGGGATATTGACACGAGACGAAGCGATTGAGCTGGTTAAAAAACATGACCACAATCTGGATCCCCTGGCTGTGAGGGATTTTATTGAGTTTGCAGGGTATTCTGAGAAAGAATTTTGGGAGATTGTGGATGGATTTTATGGCCCCGAGATCTTTGATAAGGATGATTTCGGCGCTTGGAAATTGCGAGAACCTGCCAAGGCATTATGATATATCAACCTTATGTAAGTTTGGACTATTTTGTCTTCAGCTCACTTCAATAATTGAAGAGGATATTTATTGACTATGGCACGAATTATATTGACCAATAGCAATGAAAAATTCATTAAAGCTATGGAAAGAAATATTAATGCGGGCTTCACTGATTATGTCAAACACTGCGGAGAGGCTTTCAATATAGCTGCACATAAAAAGCGAGTAAAGAAAATTGAGAATATCGTTTTGTACCCGAATGGAGATTTCTGTTCCATCGCGGGAACTTGCATTTATAAAGATCAAGTTGGGAAAGAAGCGATAAACAAAATTTACTCCGATTACATCGGCGATATAAAATCAATCCGAGAAAATGCCATTGGTAACTACGTTATCTGCGTAAAAAAAAACAACCATATTATTGTTTTTGTAGATAAATATCAGATATTGAAGGTTTATTATTATCAAAGAGCTGGGCAGTGGTTTCTGACAAACTCTTTGGCCGATATCGGTTATATCCTTGATAATATTGAAGTTGATGAATTTTCATTACTGCAGGAAACTATGCTCGTTGGCGCAATCGGAACTCAATCGATATTTAAAGGAGTATTCAGGCTTTTCGGACACCAATACATCGATATTGATCTTTCGAAAGCGGATTTTTCGATCAAATACCTCCTGTATAATAGAATGCGAAGAAGTTTTCAAGGGCGAAAGATCACCGATGCAGTTGCCGAATATGCTGCCATAATCAAATCAAAATTTGCTCCTGTGGCAGATCTGTGGGGCGATAATATCCGAATACACCAAACCGGTGGGCTTGACAACCGTACAGTATTTAGCGCCTTTATGAGCGTGGGTTGTAAGCCCAACATTATGTATGGAGTAGGTAATAGTTATATAACGAACACAAAACACGATGACCTCCTGCTAAGCAAGGAATATGCGAAGAAATTCAATGTTGATCTTTATTTAATGAACTGGAAACATGATTGTTTGACGAAAACTTCACATTGGGAGCATTTATTCGACCGGTATGGATTTTATTTTTCTAATTATGGTGGGAATCAATCATTTTGGACTGAATATGAAGGTTTAATTCCAGACTATCCGAATTTTATGGAATGCGGCTATTTTTTGGAAAATCTTAGGCTGAGGGAGTGGGCTAACAACAGTGGAAAAAATTATTTTTCAATTGATGAAATAGTAGAAGGTTATTTGTTAAGCGGCGCTTATGGTAATTTTTTTGCTAATAAAAAATTTTACCATAAGTATGACCTAGTTAGAGAACATATTAAGAATATTTTTGCTGAATTTATCGAAATATATCATATTAATAGTGAAAATGGGATCTCGCTTGACGATTTTGATCAGGTTAGATGGATTCATTCACGCAATTGTGACTCAATAACCGTTAATATACTAAATGAATTCGCTCCCTCTATTGCGATGTTTTCTATTCCAGAACTGCACGAATTTCCTTTTGACGTCCCGGCTGACTGGCGAGCAAACGGCCGTTTCCAAATTATGTTGATAGACTTTCTTTGTCCTGAGGTGTCAGATATCCCGGTATTTTCTCATTGTACTCACCACACCCTTGATAAGGCGACATATACGCTTACCCCTCAATACACTGCTGCCCAAAAAATAAGGAAGAGATTTAAAAAAAATCGGGTTACCTGAGGATATTTTAAAAACGGCTACTAAAATTTATTATAGTATGAAGCGCGATTCTGAAAAGAACAGAAGCCTTTCTGAGCAGAGAAGTCTACAAGAAATGGTGAACTCTCTCATTGAAAATCAAGATGTTTTAAAGGGTATTACGCCAAGATCTTATGCGGGTTCGATTACATGGATCTTGATCCTTGCGCAATATTTGTACGGCATCGAAATCATTAAGGGTCGTCAGATGCAGAGGGTTTGAGTGAATTTTCTTCTATTCAGCGTGCTTTTTAAAAAATCCAATAGATTCAAAAACAATACAAGGACATATTTTTCTGTTAATCATGAAAATCGCGAATGCGTTAATTTTCCAGTTTTTTTAGGGAAAAATCCGTTCTTTGTACACAACACTTCAAATTGATCACACGATAAATGATTGGAATTAGACCCAAAAAGCTTTTCAAGGATGCGATTGTTTATACAGCCACAAGCGGTATCCAGAAAACGATACCTTTTCTGCTTTTGCCAATTCTTACGCGTGTACTGAGTCCACAGGATTACGGGCTGGTTGGGATTTTTCAGGTGCTGGTTCAAATATCCGGTATTCTCGTTGGCCTTAGTGTGCATGGGGCGATTGGTGTAAGTTTTTTCCAACTTGATCAACGGGAGTTCAAGCTATATGTATTCAATGCCTTACTGGTAATTGCAATAGCTTTTGTTGCTGTTTTTCCTGTCGTTTTCTTTACCAAAGGGTTCATTTCCGGTGTTGTGTTGTTCCCGGAAAATTGGCTGCTTCTTGCCTTGGTGGCAGGGCTGTCAACAGGCGTCATCAACGTTACAATGAGCATCTGGCAAACTGAAAGGAAACCTTTTGTTTATGGCATTTTTCAAATCTCACGAACTTTGGTTAACGCAGGATCATCGCTATTTTTTGTCCTGATGTTGGGGATGGCGTGGGAAGGAAGGGCCTTTGGAATTTTATGTTCTGTGGTGTTGTTTTCAATAGTTGGACTTCTAATCCTACTAAAAAATAACAGGTTGATATTAAAATTATCGAAGAAGTACATTAAAGATATCTTCAAATTTAGCATACCGTTGCTGCCGGCCACTTTGGGCTGGTGGGTTGTGTCCGGTATTGATCGGATGTTCTTAAGTTCCATGGTCGATATCACTGAAACAGGGCTTTACACAGTTGGATATCAAATTGGAATGATTGTTAGTATTCTTGTGACAAGTTTTAATGCTGCCTGGTGGCCTTTTCTGTTTTCAATGCTTAAAACCGGGGATTTTGCCACCAAAAAGAAGCTTGTCAAATTTACATACTTGTATGACGTTATTGTGATCTTCATGGCTTTAATGGTGGCTTTTTTGGGCCCGCTACTCTTAAATTATCTGGTTGGAAAGGATTTTTATGCATCAGGGAAGTTTATTTTCTGGATATCAATAGGTTATGCCTTCAACGGTATGCGTTATATGATATTGAACTATATCTATTACGCTAAGAAAACGCATGTAACTTCATTTATTCCTTTTATTATTGCTGGCGTCAATATTGTTCTTAACTATTTTTTGATCAAGATAAATGGCGGGGTAGGTGCTGCTCAGGCGACGGCGGTTTCGTTTTGCATCGGATTTGTTTTAACATGGATTGCAAGTGCCAAAGTGTTTCCTATGCCCTGGTTCAAATTAGGTGTTTTTAGATGAAAACGTCTCCAATTTCCGAAGCTGAATTTGAAAGGATGTTTGCTAAGTTAGAACGGCAACCATTTTTTGAGATTGATTATCGTGGTTATTGCCTTTGGAGCATTGTAAGGTTCCCCGTGTATCTCAGGCTAAGAAGGCTATTATGCGATGTAAATGAGATTTTCAAAACAAAGGCGAATTTATCTACACGAATAATTAATAAAAAAAATTTTATCCGAGGTGTTGACCACTTGTTATCAGCGTTAGAACTTATCAAAAGCCATAAAAAATCTTTTGAAAAACCATTGGTCAGTGTTCATACGTCATCTGCAATGCGTTATAAAACGATAGATGGCGCGTTCAGACATGCTTTTTTGATGATTTATTTGAAAGTAATCTTAGGAAATTTGGCCTGGTTTTGGTTGAAGCGAAGGATACTCCCTATAGTTCAAAAACAAATCCTGAAATAGCTTCGATCAGAGCAGAATTTTTTAAGATCCCCTAACCCTTTCCTATTTCGCTACTTGAGCTGTAACAATAAGTTGAGACGCACGCTGCACGGTCTTTTTTCATAATTTTTGCAATCTCGAATCATTAGAAGAGAATGAGAAAGAAGCACTAAATGGTTTGAAAACTGATTACAAACGGTTTGAATTCAATGTGAAGTATTTTTTCGACGGAATTACCAGAGCCAATAAATTTATTGATAGCGTCGATCCTGATGTCATACTGTTGACAAACTCATTGGGGCACCAACCATTGATTGTAGCAGCGAAGGGTAGAAACATCCCGGTTATTGAGGTTCAACATGGCGAAATTTCACGTTACCATCCTGGTTTTTCCTGGCCAAGTTGGGCAAGACATCTAAAGCCTACTCTGCCGGTTCCAGACTATTTGCTCACATATGGAAAGTATTGGTCTGAGCAAATTATTTTGAATGGATTTTGGAACGAAAAAGAGGTAATTCCGATAGGTAATTGTAAATTAGACATGTTCCTAAAACAAAAGGGTAACGCAGTAGCAGCACATCATACCCATGGAGAATTTAAACGTCCTTTAAAATGCGTTTATACATCCCAAAAGACTACCCTTTATGAAGCCATTCCTTTTTTGTTAAAAGTCTTACGAATGGCCGAATGTATTTCATGTAATGTTTTTCTTTATATACGGATACACCCTCTTGAAGACCAAAAAAGCCTTGATATGTATAAAAGTCTTGAACGAAACTTTCCGAAACATTGTGCTTTAACCACCGAAAAAGATTATCCCCTTTACGAGTTGCTTTGGGATGCAGATATTCACTGTAGCGTCTACTCCACATGTATTTATGAATCGTTGGCTCTTGGAACTCCAACAGCCATTCTAGGTTTGACTGGCTATGATTATGTCGAACGATTGATAGATACTGGTGTAGCTCGTTTCTGTAAGACACCAGAAGATCTTTTATCACTCATAACAGAAGCGGAAATTGGAGGATCGTCCTGGCAGAGTTACGTTAAAGAAACGAAGGAAGCAAGAAAAATAGTCTCCACTGATGCTACTAGTGAAAAATTTGTTGATTTTCTCAACAAAATATCAAAAAATACTGATTTTCAAGCCAAAAAGAAAATATAATATATGTTTGTCCAATTTGCCATTGTATTGTTTATTCTATGTACACTTTCTTGGTATCTGATAAGAAAAAATGAACATTATTTCATTGTTTTTATAATTATTTTAGATTTTAGCCTTGAGCTTATCCTCGCAAAGACGTTCCCTTCACTTGTTCGCATCAGCGGAAGGTTCACAAATGTTCTACTCTTATCTTATCTCGGATATATGGTAATCAAATATCGCTTGAATTTTTTTTAAAAACAGACTTTCTGTTTTATGCTGGTCTGTTCACTTTAATATTGTTCATATATCTTTCTTTGAGTTCTTATTATAAAGGAATTAATCCTTTTGACTATTTTTTATTTTTTCCGGAATTTTTTTATTTCCATTTGTCTTTTTATTTTTTCTTTTCTTAATCTTAAACCCTTTAACAAAAAAGAGGGTGGTTTTGATTATGTAAAATTCTTATTATGGTTTACAATATTTCAATGCATTCTGGGATTTTTTCAACGATTGTTTCCTATAGTTTCTCAGTATTTTTATATCCCGATGTATGAAAAATATACAAGTGATATTTTGATGCATCTTGATGTTTACTATGGTAAAAATCCTATACAAGGAACATTAACGAGTTCAGCCACATTCAACGGAGTCATGAGTCTTGTATTATTGTTTCTCGCGGGACTGTGGTTTTTCAAAGTCTACCAACCAATAAGAAAAATGGATCGGATATATTTTCAAGTATGCTTGTTTTTTTTTGCTTGCGGTTGTCATATTCAGCGGTTTTAGGTTAGGCCTCGGATCTATAGCAATCGGCACATTTTTGCTTATGTTTTTCAAAAAAAAATGGTTGTTTGCCAGTGGAGTAACAACCGGTTATTTTCTAATTCAATATATTGTAATATCATACTCAAGCGTTATTTATACTACGGTGACAAGGCAAATTGGCTTGGAGAATCCACTTATGCGTTTAATGGGAATATTTGCTATATTTGATCCAACGATACCCGATGAATATAAGCTGTCTATGACGCGTAGCATATCACTTTCAGAAGAATTATTTGAAAATCCTTTCTTTGGTAAAGCGACTCAATACCTGGTAGGCCAATACGATAGCATAACCGATGCATATCTCGCACTGCATATTATTGATTTAGGCTTTATTGGCTTTTTTATACTATTGCTACCCTATATCTATACTTTGAAAATTGTTAGGAAGAATTGTATTAGAAAAGCCTTTTTTGTAATGGTTATTTATTTTGTTGTTGCAATAGTACAAATGCTTGTAGATCAGGGACTGTTTTCCCAGAATAAAAGCCATTTGTTTTTTTTTGTTTTCAGGCATTTGTATCTATCAGTTTAGGTCGGACAGATTTAAAAAAACATGAAAAATCCGTAGTCTAATTAATATTTCAAAAAGTGTGCGTTTTGCAATCTTTCAAATCATCAACCGTGGAAAAGTGACATCAGTCTCAATTTCATAAAGTTAACAAGGATGTTGCCGCACTATGAAAACAGCATATTTGATTAATACGCGCACGCGATGGGAAGAGCCTCCCAGAGCAAGACATCAGGTAGCTGAAACACTTGCTATAAGAAATGAGGTCTATTTCGTGGCTGCCAGTAAAATTGGGTTTCCAAGGATAGAAGTAACCAATTTACATAATAATCTATATTTAATTCAACCATATTGGTTTATTGATTATCGGTTGCGGTTTAGGTTGTTTATTGTGAATGAGCTATATCAAACATGGTTGTTTTCAAAAATTTCAACCCACTTTAATTTTGCTGGATTTAGAGTAATAAATTTTGATCATACAGCACATCTAATATTTAATCATTTTCGAGATGTAATATATTACTGCAACGATGAATTTTTAAAACTGTATTTGGCAAAATCAAAATTTGTTTTAAAATATTATAGCGCTTGTGAAAAAAAGGTAATTCGTAAATCCAGGTTTTGTGTGGGTGTTACAAATTACATTGTCTCTAAATTATCAAAAAATAGCAATGAAGTTTTCTATATACCACTTGGGGCACCAAAGATAGATGTGAGATCGCAGAAGAAGTCAAAGGTCGATAACTCTCTGGATCAGGGCTATATAGCATTTGTTGGTTTTATACACGACGGCTTTAATGTTTTATGGGTGAAGAAGTTAGCTGCTGCATTGCCATCAATGAAAATTTTATTGATAGGCCCAGCAGATGCAAAAATAAGAAAAATGTTTTTAGAATTTTCAAATATTCAGTTCGAGGGTTCAATGGTTGGGGAGGATTTGTTTGGCTTGGTTTTAAATGCGAAAGTTTGTATTGCCCCTTATAGACAAACAAGAAATATTAATGACATTGTAGAGATGCCTAACAAATTTTGGTTATATTTGGCGTGTGGTAAACCAATCATATCTTGTATTATTCCAAATATCCAATTAAATGAGCCTTTTGTTTATCAGTGCGAAGACGAAAAAAGACTTCGTAACTAAAGTGATTAGAGCAATAACAGATAATACCGAGATGATAGAGTCACAGAGATCTGAATTCGCCCGGAGCAATACCTGGGAAGTGCGGATTGATACATTGGAAAAAATTTACGCTTCAAAAAAATTGATGACCGTCTTTGATTCAATGTTGTATGCTTCACAATAATAAAGTGTTCAAGATGCAAGGAAAATAGAATGAGTTTGGAAGACTATTTTTATTCATATCTTGGCAATTATAAACAACTGCCCGATTGGGCTAAAATTGCCCTTGTTGCCCCATTCAAGATATTGCCTCGGCGCTTTTATTTGGGGAAATCCTATGATCGCTTTGTTGCCGAAGCTGAGCTGCTGAATACATGGATATGGAAAAAATCCATGAATACCAATTCCAAAAGCTGAAAAGCATACTGGAACATTGCGTAAGATATGTTCCATTCTATAGAACAACTTGGAATGAATATGGCATTGATCTAAAGCGTATTCAATCGTTTGAGGATTTTTCGAATACCATCCCTTTCGTAACTCGGAGAATGGTTCAGGATGCCCCGGATAATTTTATTTCAGAGTGTTTTCCCGCTAGCAGTCGACTGCCTATCAATACAGGCGGTTCGACCGGGGTGCCTCTTGCCTTATATTATTTGAAAGGGGTCTCCAGGTCTGCAGAGCTGGCACACATGCATGTGCAATGGGGTCGGATCGGCTTTGAGCCGGGTGCTCGCCTGGCGAGGCTGAGGGGCGACTACATAGGTAAAGATAGGATATATAGTTTTGATCCATGGCGAAATTTTTTTAATATTGAGTTCATTTAATTTGAACATTAATAATTCCGATGAATATTTATTATGTATGATGAAATACAACATAAAATATATTAATGCCTACCCATCATCGCTGTTCAATCTGATTCAGCTTTCCAAATTTAAATCTTTTGAGATCCCGTCTCTTAAAACGATCCTGCTCGGGTCGGAGAATATTTTTGACTGGCAGTTGAAAAAAATTCGGGATTTTTTTGGCGTTGATAGAATTTATTATTGGTATGGACACGGCGAATTGTGCGGCTTAGGTGGGGGATGTGAAGTGTCCAGTAGTTACCATTTTTTCCCGAGTTATAGTTACGTTGAATTCGTTCCCGACAAGACACTGATAGAAGGTGATAACCAAATTCTATCTGAGATTGTAGGGACCTCGTTTGTCAATCCGTTGATGCCCCTTGTAAGATATCGAACTCAGGACTATGGTGTTGAGGCAGATGGTAACTGCAAATGTGGCCGACATCATAAAATATTAAGTCGAATCATAGGGCGTGAACAGGATATCGCTGTCGGAAAAAAAGGAGAAAAGATTACCCTGACTGCCTTGATATTTGGGCGACATGCAGAATACTTTAATCATGTAACAAAAATTCAGATTGTCAATGAGTCCCCCGGCAAATTGCTTGTTAGGGTTGAGCCGAAGCCTTCATTTGAAAGCCAGCATAAGGATGAAATCATTCGATCCCTATCTCGCAAGGAAGGAATGCCATTCGAAACTGTCGTAGATGAAGTGCAATCAATCGATAGTACGAAAAGAGGCAAACATCGATTCTTTATTAGAACTTTTGATTTTGATTGAATGAAATGACGGTTTTCATTCTTTAGCGAAGGTGTAGAAATATGCAACAACTCACCCAGCAGCTCAAATCCGGTAAAATGGAAATTCTGGAAGTGCCTTTCCCTGCCTTGAACAAAGGCACAATACTGGTGCGCAACTACTATTCCGTGATCAGTGCCGGCACCGAAGGCAAAACAGTATCTGACGCGCGAAAAGGATATGTTGCCAAAGCCAAAACGAGAAAAAAAGAGGTTATGCAGGTCATTGACATGATCAAAACCAAAGGGCTTTTACCAACTTACAAGCTGGTGATGAACAAGCTCGAAGCACCTTCTCCGCTGGGCTACAGCTGCGCTGGTCAGGTGATTGCTGTCGGTGAGGGCGTGACCCGATTCAAAGCCGGTGATCTGGTGGCTTGTGGGGGAAGCGGCGCATATCATGCGGATGTGGTCTGTGTGCCGGTCAATCTGGCTGTCAAGGTGTCCGAACATATTGATATGCGACAGGCCGCTTTTGCCACCATTGCCGCCATAGCCGTGCAGGGTATCCGGCGGGCAGACTTGCAGATGGGGGCCAACTGCCTGATCATTGGTATGGGGTTGATTGGCCAGTTGAGCTACCTGATCCTCAAGGCTTCCGGCATGCATCCGCTGGGGGTGGATGTGTCACAGTCTCAACTGGATCTTTGCCGGGCAACAGATATCGAAAATGTGTACACCAGGGATCAGGAAGGGCTGGAAGAGATTATTCAGGCCCATTCCAATGGGTATGGGGTCGATGCCGTGATTATCACGGCCGGGACGGCAAGCCTGGACCCGGTCGAGTTTGCAGGAAAGGCTGCCAGGCATAAGGCAAAGGTCGTGGTGGTGGGAGCCGTTCCCACGGGATTCAGCCGGGTCAACTATTATAAAAAAGAGCTGGATCTGAGAATGTCCACCTCGTATGGTCCCGGGCGATATGATCCGGACTACGAAGAAAAAGGGCGGGACTATCCCATTGGTTATGTGCGCTGGACGGAAAACCGGAACATGCAGTCTTTTGTCGATTTGCTCGGTACCGGCAGACTGGATATTTCAGGGCTTATCACGCATACCTTTGATCTGGATCAGGCCCCAGACGCCTATGACATGATCCTTTCCAGAAAAGAAGCGTTTTCCGGTATCCTTATCAAATATGCGGAACAGGCGGATCTGAAGCGGTCCATCATGCTCAAAAAAGTCAGTCATTCGATCCAGGAAGTCAATGTGGGGTTTGTGGGAGCAGGGACTTTTGCGCAGGGGTCACTTTTGCCCAACATGAAAGGGTTATGCAATTTTGTGGGCCTGGCAACCGCCCGGGGCAACAGTTCCAGATACGTAGCGGACAAATATGGCTTTGGGTATTGTACGGATGCGGCAGATGATCTTTTCAATGATCAGACGGTCAATACAATTTTGGTCGTTACCCGGCATCATCTGCACGCCCAGAATGTTTTAAATTCGATTGCACACGGCAAACATGCGTTTGTGGAAAAACCCCTTTGCCTGAGAATGGAAGAGCTGGAGGAAATCAGGGCCGCTTATGAAAAAATGGCAGAAAAAGGGGCAAACAAGCATTTGATGGTGGGATTTAATCGGCGGTTTGCCCCACCGGTTCAAAAAATAATGGCAATGTTTTCAAAGGATCAGCCCAAATCGATTGTCATGCGGATCAATTCCGGAGTCATGCCGAAGGAACACTGGGTGAATGATCCGGAAATTGGTGGAGGCCGAATTGTCGGAGAAGCCTGCCATTTTATCGACCTGGCCATGTTTCTGGCCGGAAGCCCCATTGTGTCAGTATCGGCGGATAGTTTGGAAGATGTCCACGATTTGAACAATACGGTGGTGGTTAATCTGAAAATGGCCAATGGCAGTGTGGCATCCATCAGCTATTTTTCCAACGGGAACAAAACTGCTCCCAAGGAGTTCATCGAGGTGTTCTGTGCTGGCACCATTGCCCAGATCAATGATTTTCAGGATCTGGTTGTATTTGGGCAGACAAAAAAGAAAACCAGATACAAGCAGGACAAGGGCCACCTGGCCTGTGTGCAGGCTTTTCTAAAGGCGGTAAAAGACGGCAGCCCCTGCCCGATCTCTTTTAAAGAATCTTACCTGAGCATGCTGGCGACATTCAGGGTAAATCAGAGTATTGTTGAAAACCGGAAAATGGATGTGGATGTGTAAATGGACGTGACTGCCGCCACCCAGTCTTTGCTGACTTATGTTGAAAAGAAAATTTCAAGGGATACGATCCTTACGACACCCTGAATGGCTGGGTGCCGTTTCACTGGCTGGGCAAATGGGGGCCGGCAGTGGCGACCCAGATTCAGAAACGAAACCCCATCAATATCCGCCCGCTCCTTGGCATAAAAAAAGACTATAATCCCAAAGGAATGGGATTGTTCCTCAAAGCTTATTGCAACCTGTACAGAAAAACCGGGGACCAGGTCTATCTGGATAAGGCGGGATGGATCTTTAAATGGTTGATGGCGCAGTATTCCAGGGGATATTCAGGCATGGCCTGGGGGTATAATTTCCCCTGGGCCAGTTCCAGTGAATATAAAGAAGCGTTTCTGCCGTCAGTAGTGGTTACCGGTCACGTCGTTGACGGAATTTTTGCTTATTATGAACTGACAAAAGATGAAAGTGCCCGGCAGGCACTTATCAGTGCGGCCGCATATGTGTCCGGAGATATTCCGGTCACCGAATTTGAAACCGGCATTTCATTTGCCTATACCCATCGGTCAAAAGGGGCCTGCTACAATGCCAGCCTGCACGCAGCTGAAATTATTTTAAGGGCCTGTCTGGTCCAGGGTGTGCAGCCGGATGAGCGCATCGATCAGGCGGTCCGGTTTGTGCTGTCAAAACAGAAAGCAGATGGTTCCTGGTATTACAGTTACAATCCTGAGACCAGTACCGAAAGAAAGCAGATCGATTTTCATCAGGGTTTTGTCCTGGTCTCTCTGCATCATATCAAACAGTACTGTGATTTTTGCAGGATGACATCACCCGGGCCATTGAAAAAGGATTGACGTTTTATAGAAACGAGCAGTTTTTGCCCAGCGGGCAGTCCCTGTGGCGGCTGCCCAAAAAATGGCCGGTGGAAATTCACAATCAAGCCCAGGGCATTATCACTTTTTCCCTGCTCAAGGATTATCACCCAGGCAATTTAGATTTCGCCGATATTATTTCTCGCTGGACCATTGACCATATGCAGGACCCATCCGGCTTTTTTTATTACCGCAAATATCCCTGGTTCACCAATAAAATTCCTTTTATCCGGTGGGGCCAGGCCTGGATGCTGCTGGCATTGAGTGAGCTGGTGCCGGAAGTTACGCGTGATCATGAAGCGAAAGATTCAATACAGAGTCAAGAAATCTTGAAGAACTCAAATTCTTAATAAAAGAGCAATCTCCATGCATTGTGCTATCTATCTGGGGCATCCGGCCCATTTTCATTTATTTAAAAATACCATCAAAAATCTTGAAAAAAATGGACATAAGGTGTCTGTTCTGATCAAGAAAAAAGATATCCTGGAAGACCTGCTGATCCGAAGCAACATTCAATATAAAAATATCCTTCCCGAGGGCCGCAAGGATCACAAGGCAGGGATTGCCCTGGGTATGCTCAAACGCGATTTAAGATTATTTGCTTTCTGTCTTGTAAACCGTCCGGACCTGCTTGTCGGCACATCGATCGAAATCGGGCATGTGGGAACGTTGTTAAGAACCCCTTCAATCAATGTCAATGAGGATGATGCGGCGGCAGTTCCATTGTACAGTAAAATCAGCTACCCTTGGTGTACACATATTTTGGCTCCGCAGGTCTGTAACAACGGCAAGTGGGAAAACAAATCCATTAAGTATGAAGGATACCATGAACTGGCGTATCTGCACCCCAATCACTTCACCCCTTCCAGAGATCTGGTGGAATCCTATTTTTCCACTGAAGAACCCTATTTTTTGATCCGGTTTGCCAAACTGACTGCCCATCATGATGAAGGCATAAAAGGCATCAGTAACGAACTGGCCCGAAAAATTATCGAAATTCTTTCTCCCAGAGGCAGGGTGTATATCACGTCTGAACGGGAATTGTCCCCGGAGTTCGAGCCTTACCGAATGGCGATCAATCCGCTGGATATCCATCATGTCATGGCGTTTGCATCTTTATATATCGGGGACAGTCAGACCATGGCAGCTGAAGCCGGTGTTCTGGGAACGCCATTTGTGCGGTTTAATGATTTTGTCGGCAGGATAGGATATCTGGCAGAACTGGAGAACAAATATAATCTGGGGTTTGGCATAAAACCGGATAATCCTGAAAAGCTGTTGTCAGTGGTTAAGGATCTTGCAGATACTGAAAATTTGAGACAGGAATTTTCCCGGAGAAGGCAGAAAATGCTGGATGAAAAAATTGATACAACACAATTCATGACCTGGTTTATTGAGAATTATTCAAAAAGCGTGGATACCATGAGGGAAAATTCAGATTACCAGTATACGTTCAAATGAATTGGAGAACAGTGGAAAATTTTAAAATATTCAGTGGGTCATTTTTGAAATGAAAATTATTTCTGTGGTGGGAGCCCGGCCCAATTTTATGAAAATCGCGCCGTTCATCCGGGCGGTTGAAGCATATAACAAAACAAATGCTGCCGGAATCGAACACCTGCTGGTTCATACGGGCCAGCATTACGATGATAAAATGTCCAGTGCTTTTTCAAAGCCCTGGACATTCCGGATGCAGATATCAACCTGGACGTTGGGTCCGGGACCCATGCCCAGCAGGTGGGCCAGACCATGATGGCGTTCGAAAAGGTAGTGCAGGCGGAAAAACCGGACTGGGTGGTGGTGGTAGGAGATGTCAACGCTACGTTGGCATGTTCGGTGACCGCCAAAAAAGAGTGGGTGCGCTGCTGTCATATCGAGGCGGGTTTGCGAAGCGGGGATATGACCATGCCCGAAGAGGTTAACCGCCTGGTCACGGACCGGTTGTCCGATCTGCTGCTGACCCCGGATCTGCTGTCTTCTGAAAATTTGCGAAAAGAAGGAGTGGCAGAAGAAAAAATCAAGTTTGTGGGCAACATCATGATCGATACCCTGGAGGCCCAGCGGTCAAGGGCGGAAGAACTGTCCATACAGGCGATTATTCAGAAAAATTTAATCCCGGGACAACCCATCCACTTATCACTCACCGCTCAGGGCTCCCCGCTGTACGCTCTTATGACCCTGCACCGGCCGTCCAATGTGGACCATCCAGATGTGTTTGCCGGTATTTTTGAGTTTCTTCTCAAAGAGGTGGCCGAAGATATGCCCCTTTTCTGGCCGGTTCACCCCCGGGCCAGGCAGAAGATGGAAGAATTCGGGTTGTGGCAGCGGGCTCTGGTCTGTCCGGGACTGGTGCTGTTGGAACCCCTGGGCTATCATGACATGCTGCGGCTGAACATGGATGCCCGGATCATGCTTACGGACAGCGGCGGTTTGCAGGAAGAATGCACGGTTCTTGGTACGCCCTGCCTAACCCTGCGCTGGAACACAGAACGGCCGGTGACGCTCCGGGAACATGGGGGTGCCAGCGTGCTGGTAGGGAACAATGTGGTCCGTATTCGCGAGGAGTACAAAAATACCTTGTCGTCTGAAAGAAGGCCGGTCCGGCCGGAGTTGTGGGATGGGAAAGCGGCGGAAAGGTGTTTGAAGGCGATTTTGGAATATTAGCCGGCTCGTAATGGATTTTACACTGAATACACAGAACGCTCTGCTTGAGATCCTGCTCGGGCAGGTCTCACCTTCCAGCTTTTGCTGTATTTATGCAAACCCCAGCTCCCCGGGTCATCATCCTGCGCCACGAAGTGGACCGGCGCCCGGGCAATGCCCTGAAAACCGCCTGGCTGGAGCATGATCTGGACATCCCGGCATCCTACTATTTCCGGGCCGTGCCGGAAAGCTGGGATGAGGCGGTGATCCGGGAGATCGCCGGCCTGGGCCATGAGATCGGGTATCATTATGAAAACCTGTCTGCCTGCAAGGGCGATGACGGCCGTGCCTGGGAGGATTTTCAGGCCAACCTGTCAAAGCTGCGGGAGCTTTCGCCCGTGACCACCATCTGCATGCACGGCAGCCCCCTGTCCCGCATCAACAACCTGGACCTGTGGCAGACCCGTGATTACAAGGCCCTGGGCATTGTGGGCGAACCCTATCTGGATGTGGATTTTACACAGGTGTTTTACCTGACCGATACCGGGCGCAGGTGGAACCATGCCGGGGCCAGCATCCGGGACCGGGTGGAGTCCGGGTTTGATATCCGGGTGAACAGCACCGGGA
>LQAJ01000240.1_pt1 | contig 17765 bp, 26 predicted proteins | sample 1535811 | NCBI WGS metagenome assembly LQAJ01 (sample SAMN04331587, study PRJNA305678) | bioreactor metagenome | isolation source: bioreactor_6 inoculated with Wadden Sea sediment 2nd replicate of a... | place: Germany: Wadden Sea, Janssand Flat
CCAGCCGGGGGCAATCACTTCAAGAGCCTTGGTATAGTGTACACGAAGGTCTTCCAGCTTGCCGCCGATGACTCTTTCCTGATCACTCAGGCTGCTGGGGCAGGAGCCTTGCATTTGTTCCCCGATAGCTTCTATTTCCTTTACTGTCGATTTGATCAGATTGATCTCATCGGCAAGGTCTCCACTGTTGTCAGACGCCAATACGTCATACAGTCGGGCCTTCCATGTGTTGAGTTCCATTTCCAGACCCTTGCAGTAATGGGCCACGGCCTCTTGCTTCCCTGCTTCGGTAGGACAGCCATCAATTCCCATGCAGCTTGGGCAGGGTCCCGGGTAATCCATGTTAGGCATAGTGAGTCTCCATATGGTTGAGGGTTTACGGTCCTATAAGTCTTATCACATGGAGAGGTTGAAAGGGAGTGGTTGGAGTTATAATTTTCATGTCGCAGGGAGGGCGGCCGGATATATATCGTAATCGTTGACGATTTTTTCTGTTCCCGGCTGGTGTCGGTTACGCCTGAACGGTTAAAAACAGTTCTTTTTCAAATGCGTTCACAGAAGTTGGGCAAACCGCATGGCATATCCTCGCGAAAAGGGAGGTCAGCATCGCTGCTGACCACCCTGCATCCTGCAAATATGGCTGTTTCGGGTTAACCGATCATTTCCAGAAACGCTTCAATGCGAACACGCAACTGTTCAGTATCTGCATCCGAATAGTCGGTCTCGATGTGCAGGTAGGGCATGTCTTTCTCGCCCTGCACGAATTTACGGATGTTTTCCGCCTCAACATTGTACGTATGGCAAGCCTGCCATGTGAGGTCCACCACCGCATCTGCTGCGAAATCGGTGATCATGGTGTCGAGCAGCTTGATCCGGCCGGGATTGGGGGACATGATCGAGCATGGGGTGGCAAGATATTTTTCAGCCAGAGCAGTGATGGGTGCTTTGTCCGTGTCCACCTTCATCGTTTTTTGTAGCCCGTACAGTTCTCAAAGGTCACGACAACACCACCGGCGTCTTCAATGAGCTGGCAAACCTTGTGAGACCCCAAGCCCATGGGGACGCCGGAGATGATGACACGCGGACCCTGCTGAGTCTTTCCTTGGGGCGTTGCCGACTTCATCAATGATTGCCTCAAGATGTTCGATAGATCCTGCTTGTCGGCAAAGAAGCCTGCCTTGAAAACAATCTCCAGCATCTTCATGCCGGAAATCGGGGCCGGAGACTGCTGGTTCAGATCCATCAGTCCTTTGAGCGCGGCGGATTCCCTGTTGGTCAGTTGAATGGCCTCTCTGAGCATGTCGTCAGTGATCTCGATTCCACATTCCTGTTCGACGCGCTCCTTGAAGCGGATAACTTCGCCCTCCCAGAATGGGCCGGTCACATCCAATTCCTGATTGTGTGGCAGGTACATCAGGTGGAGCGGCTTGATTTCAGCCATCTGTTCGAACATTTTCTTTTTCCCGTCACATGTGGAGTCAGCCACGATAAGATCAGCCGCTTTGAAGTACGGGCAGGTATCTTCGATTGCGAATCCGAAACTTGATTTGATCAGGGGGCAGAGATTGCGGGGCAGCGTTTTTTCTGCGGCAGGAATGGGATCATTGCGCGTGCCGCACAGGGTGACTGCAATTCCTCCTGCCGCAAGGGCGACCTCAACAGGGGAGTACAGACAGTAAAATCCGAAAACTTTCTGGCCATTCTCTTTGGCTTCTGCAACCTCCAAAGGATTTTTTTCGGCTCTCGTAGTCAACTTGTCAATGGAAGCGTAGTTCATGGATTCTCCTTCTTCATATGGTAAAAATGAAAGGTCAGGTAATTATTTGGCCGCAATCAGGGCAGCCCTATGGCTCCTGCGAATGGAGCGAGAGGCGGGGCGGTGAGTTGGACATTGAGGGCTTTGGAAAAGCAGTTGGCTAATTCCGCATTCCTTGCAGTGCCTCCGGTAAAGGCGATGTTCGGAGTAAGGGGGATTCGCCCTGCGAGGCTGGTCAGGCGTTTTGCAATGGACATAACTATTCCCGCAGCCAGATCTTCACGGGAAGTGCCGGAGGCCGTGAGTCCGATCACTTCTGACTCCGCGAAAACCGCACACATGCTTGAAATGGGAGCCGGGGTTCCCGACGAGGCAAGCACCCCAAATTCATCGAGGTCGATTCCCAATGCTGTCGCCATATTGGAAATGAATCGGCCTGTGCCGGCAGCGCATTTGTCGTTCATGAGAAAATCACGAACATTGCCATGGTCATCCAGGGCAATCAGCTTGGAATCCTGTCCGCCGATATCGAGCACTGTCATGGCATCAGGCACCAAATGTTTTGCGCCAAGCGCATGACAGGATATTTCCGTTACCCGTTTGTCAGCGCTGGATGCCATGTTGCGTCCATATCCCGTGGCAACCGTCCGGCTTATCACTGCGGTGGGAGAGGCCAATTGTGAGAGGACTTCTTCCAAAGCTTTTTGCGCCGCCTTTTTGGGAGCCCATCCCGTGCTTGTTTCGGCTACAGCGATAACTTCTTTGGAGGTTCCTTCGATAATGGCAGCCTTGGTCGCCGTTGAACCAATATCCAGTCCCGCGAAAAAAAGTGCATTGCTGTTTCTGGAAGGATCATCGGAAGAACCAACCGAGTTTTTCCCACCCATTGTCTCATGTATCGTGCGCATCAAGCCTCCCTGTCTGACGGTCAGCTTTGCCTTATATCAAGATCGTCAATGTTTCCAATTGAAATTATCAATGCGACGAAGTGGCATCAGAGAGGGATGCAAGGGTTCACTGTGAGGGAGGGATGGGGGGGCTGCGATTTGTCCGAAGGAAGTCTATTGGCCGGATTAAATCAGAAATGGTCCAAATTTGCGGTGCAAATTTGGACCATTTCAGAAAATGAAATTTTGATATTCAAGCTAAAAGCTTAAATTTGTGGGGGGATTGGCGGAAGCGTACAGGAGTCGAACCTGCCTACGACATCACTGCCGTACATTGGTTTTGAAGACCAAAAATATGAAATACTGGGTGTTGCTAGTGAGGTTCGTAAGTTGCTGACTTGACAAATTTTGTCAACCATCACAGGTCTATTTTTCTACTTGTTGTTACCGGGGAGTTTTGGCATATATGCGGGGGACTAGTGCGGGGGCCTGTGCGGGGACCTCGCCATCAAAGGAGTCCCGATGGCAAAATACAAGCGGCACAAAACCAAGTACCCTGGTGTCTTCTACATAGAAGGCAAGCATGTCTCGACAGGTAAGCCCGAAAAGGTCTTTTACATCCGGTATCGACGGGATGGAAAAGAAGTTGAAGAAAAGGCTGGCCGACAGCATCAGGACAAAAATGTCTGAAGCCAGAGCAAACAGGCTTAGGACAACCCGCATTGACGGTGATCAGCAGTCCAATGTTGAACGGCGTGAAGCGGAGAGAGCCGCTATCGAAGCCCGAGAAGGGACGTTGGACCATCTCTCGGTTGTGGGAGGAGTATCAAGCTCAAAAAACTGACTACAAGGGTGTGGCTTTCGACGGCAACAGGTTCGACCTATACCTTGAGTCGGATTTCGGCTCCAAGGCTCCAGAAGAGATAATTACACTTGATGTTGATCGGCTGCGTGTCAGCCTCTTGAAAAAGATGGCTCCGCAGTCGGTGAAGAACACAATGGAATTGCTTCGCAGGATTATCAACTTTGGGGTTAAACGAAGCCTCTGTCATCGTCCTGAAAATCTCCATTTTTCTATGCCGAAGACGGACAACACTGTCACGGAAGATTTGTCGTCCGATCAAATTGAAGCCCTGCTAAAAACGATTGGCGAGGAACCGAATCGCCAAGCGGCCAACCTGATGCTCTTGGCATTGTACACAGGCATGAGGAAGGGGGAGTTGTTTCGGCTCCAGTGGCGTGATGTCAATTTTGACACGGGTTTTATTCATATTAGAGAGCCAAAGGGCGGCAAGAGTCAGAAGATTCCGCTAAACAGTGCGGCAAAGGTTGTGCTTGAAGGTCATGAGCGAACCGGAAGTGATTATGTGTTTCCTGGGCCAAGCGGAAACATGAGGACGGACTGCAGGGTCGTCTCCCGTATCCGCGACAAAGCAGGCTTACCGAAGTCGTTCCGTCCTCTCCATGGCCTTCGTCATGTCTACGCCTCCATGCTGGCTTCCAGTGGCGAGGTGGATATGTACACCCTTCAAAAGTTGATGACTCACAAATCGCCCCAGATGACTCAGCGGTATGCCCACCTTCGGGACGAGGCACTGCAGAGGCGTCGCAGACTGCTGGGGACATTTTTAGTAACCTCGGCAAAGAGAAGGGAGAGGGCAAGGTCGTGAATATGGATGAGCATCGGAGAAGTGAGTAGCATGGTAAACGAGAAAGCTCTGCTCAAAGAATTGATTCAGAAGGCAAACGAGACATGTGCCTTCGTAGCTGATGAGAACGCTGACGTCGCTCATCGGCTTGGTGTAGATATAGCTTCCGGCAACATCGACGAGATATTAATGGCATTGACGGCACTGAGGACTACTGACCTTCAAGAGAAGGACAAGATGCCAATCCAATACTTGATCTGGGCGTTAAATGTTCAGCGTCTGCTCGGAGAAGATATTCAATACGACATTGAGAGGTTGCCCACCTCCCCTTTGCTGCAACTATATTATGCAGGGCTATACCGTGGGCTTCTCGGCGGAGCGCAGGAGTTGCTAGAAGGCAAGGGGTTCGACCCTCTCGCTCGGGACATATCCAATAAAGTACACCGTGATGGAAGAGAAAAAAGGTGGTAAAAAAGTCAAGGAAAGATCGATCTGGAATATACAGGGCTATTCAGGAGATGGTCCGCAAGTACCCTGAAAAAACTGCTCCTGAGACATGGGATGTGTTTGCTGGGATTGATTCAAATGATCCATACTATACCAAAGAGGGAGATGTTGTATTCGTGGAAGGGGAGTTGATTTATCAGCGAGATGAAAAGGGTGATAAGCCAATCAAGAAGTCAACATTTCTTGGGAAAGTCGGTTTAGCAAAAAAAAATAAATTGCTCTGAACATAGCTCAGCAAAGCGGGGAAACGCTTCCTAGGGTTCATCTGTGATTACGGATGAACCCTTTTACTTTCTGGAGAATGACATGAATCAGAGAAACCTTCTTAACGAGAAGCAGGCTGCGGAACAGTTGGGTGTATCAGTACGGACCATGCAATGGTGGAGGGCAAACAACAAAGGGCCTGAGTACGTCAAAGTGGAAAAGCTTGTCCGTTACCGCCAAGAAGGTCTTAACGACTACCTCGATGCCAACATCGTTGCCCCCATCCAATAGGAGGTCGAGCCATGAAAAAAGACACTCCGAGTTCTGCTACTCAAAATTGGATGAGCTACGATCCTCGTGACCCGAAAGATTTGGAACCCGTGCCAGGGACAGTTCCATTTTCGTGGAGGCCTACAGTCGGCGAGAGGGCCAGAAAAGACCCTCGCATCGCGCAACTTGTGTCCAGTAGCCTTGAGAAACAGTTTGATTACCATTTGAAGGAGTGGAGCAAGCTCAAGGAGGAGAAAGCTGACATACAGACACGTTTGCGGCCCTTGATTGACAGGCTGTTCGAGCTGGAAGTGCTGCTCGAATATGCTGGGGATTTTGGTAGATATGAAAAGGAGGAGCGTGATCTAAAGGGAAATATTCATCCTCTTGGAACAAGGCTGTCGGAGCTTGATATCTTGATCAGCCATGAAGAGTCTTCATGGCTCGGCTGCCAAAGCGAAGCCATTGACCTGAACGGCGGGGTGATTCCATGATTCTCGACTTCAACGACGCTAAGCCTCAAGAGCCGAAGCTGACGATGAAGGTGGAGTTGCCCCCTTTGGAAGCTCAGCAGGCTTTTGTGGATGCAATGGCGGCTACAGGATGCCAGATGAAGGATTCTGGGCTGTTTGTCCCGTCTGGCAAGCTGGAACGCTTTGAACTCGCCGATGAGGCCAGAGGCAAAGGGTCTGGCTGGTATGTGTACCACGATGGAGAGATCGTAGGTGCCGCCTTCGGATCGTGGCGACTGGATATTAAAGAGAAGTGGTGCAGCCACAAATTGGAGAGCCTCACCCCACAGCAAAGCGCAGATTTCGACGCCAAGATGGAGAGGGCGCGGAAGGAACGTTTGGCGGTCGAGGAGCAGAACAAAGCCGTCGCCCGACTTCGCGCGCAGTCTATCTGGAATAACGCTTCCCCTGCCGATCCGAATCATCCATACCTGCAGAAGAAACGGATTCCTGCATCCGGGTTAAAACAGACCGGCGACGGCAGGTTGGTGGTTCCCATCATGGACATGACTGGGACTATCCATTCGTTGCAGCATATCTCCGCCGATGGGATCAAACGTTACCTCAAGGGCGGGGAGAAGGCCGGACACTTTTGCGGGCTGGTGGGTGAACAGGACATCATCTACATCGTGGAAGGGTATGCCACCGGTGCCAGTGTTAACTTGGCCTCCAACAAACTCGTCTACATCGCCTTCGACACGTCCGGCCTGAAGCCTGTCGCAAAACTGGTCCGAGCCACTCACCCCACCTCCCGCGTCATCATTGCGGCTGACAATGATCAGTTCTCAGATGGCAACCCTGGCGTCACCAAGGCGCAGGAGGCCGCAAGCATCATCGGCGCAGAGGTGGTGGTCCCCAATTTTTCGTCCATGGAAGGCAAGCCCACAGATTCAACGATTTGATGGTCCGAGAAGGGGGGATGTCACCAAGGACCAACTCACGCCAGGTCAGGCCGCTGTGATGGGTGGGGTGCCGCTGATCGCCGATTGGGGCCTCGACGTGTACGTCGGAGAGCCGCCTGAATACGAATGGGTGGTGGAAAAACTGATTCCAAGGGGCGCAGCGACTCTCCTCGCCGCCATGGGCGACACAGGCAAAGGCTATCTGTCTCTCGACCTTGCCCTCAAAGTGTCGGCAGGACCGGACGAGTTGAAGGACTTCAATACGGGGGTAGGCATCGGCTGGATGGGAAACCCCATTTCCGCATATGGCTCTGTCGTGGTGTTCACCGCAGAAGATGACAAAAGCGAAGTACATCGAAGGCTCAACGCGCTGGACCCCGACTTCGTCCGTCGTAAACGAGCCGGGAATAAACTGCATGTTATACCGCTGCCCAACGCTGGCGGGCCGTTCTCACTCATCGTGGACGGCCCGAATGGCCCGCAACGGTCACCTGAGTTTCATCAGATTATGGATCAGTTGCGGCGCATCCCCGATCTCGCATTTGTTAACTTCGATCCTCTCGCCAGTTTTGTTTCCGCCGATATTAATGCCGATCCCGCAGTCGGTGCCAAGACAACCGGCGCACTTTCGTCCATGGCAACAGAATTGAATTGTGCAGTCCTCGTCGCCCACCACATGGGCAAGACGAAATCCAACAATCCGATTCGCAACCCGGAGGATGCGCGCGCAATGATCCGTGGTTCGACCGCCATCGTTGACGGCGTGCGCTGCGCTCTTGCCCTCTGGCCTATCGCCAAGAAGAAGGCTGAGACTGTCTGTAAATCGTTGAACACGGACCTCAAGCCGAACAAGGTTTACGAGGCCTCCATCGTCAAGTGCAACGGCCCCGGTGACCGGAACGTGAAGACCATGGTGCGCCAAGAGAACGGCTTGCTTGTCTCGCGGGAGGCGGAACTCATGAACGAGGCATTGGGCCATGAGGAACTGCTCGACCTGCTCCAAAACGACATCAGGGAAGCCGCTGCTGTAGGTAGACCTTTTACGAAGCAAGGCGGCGACACCGGGACCTACGAGCGACGTGAGGAACTTGATCGCCATGTTCGGGAGTACGGCAGGGACAAGATCAGAGAGTTCGTCCAAGTTCTTTTGGACAATGGTCGTGTGGTCAAGTGTACCCACAGATCGGCTGTTGCCAAGTGGCTGGATGTCCCCGGCGGGCCGTTCGCACTCGGACTTGGCATCATCGAACCGGGGATGTCAAAATTGTTGGAGAAGTAAAATGCGCCTGTCGGAAGAAGGTCCTTTGAAATGTGAACGGGACAACGGGTTAAGGGCTGTGCGCCTGAAATTCGTTGGATTACGCGTCGGTCAGGCGTGACTTCGTGAAACATCGCGCCTGACCACGACATGGGCCCAGGCGCGCGATTTGCCCGCATTCAACAAAAACAAATGGTTACATGTCGGACTCCTGCCTGCCTGAATAAACACGCCTAGCGTCCGACTGCCAACATGTTGAAAAAGCGGAACAATTTGTCCGCTCGCCTGAAACCTCGCGCCGGGCGTGTTTCACGCGGAAAAAGTTAAGCCAGAGCAATAGTTACGGCCCGCGCCTGAAATCCGTGAGGCCCTTATATAAATAAGGGTGTTGGTGTGTATGGACACACCCTTATCCCGGTGAAAAAAAAACAGGCGCGGGCCACAACCCCAAAGGAGAATGACATGATGAAATCGGAACACAACTACATCAAGGATGAGAATGCCCCTGACATGGTCTGCCCCTTCTTCTCCAAGAATGAGGAAGGCGAATTCGAATACTGCATCGCCGGTGGATGCGCGGCTTGGATTTGGAAAGATTACGACAACTGGGATCTTGGCGGATATGGCAGGTGTGGGAGAACTAACCTGTTGCCCCAAGAAGTGTAGTCGTCACCGGAATACGAAACTCAACCATCGCATCGCGCAGGAGACAACAATGAAAATGGACATGGAAATCGGACTCGCGAATTTGAAACTGACGGACAAGCAGATGAACGCTCTGGAAGAATACCGACAGGGCAGTACCTTGGTGGAGTCCTGCAGATCAGCAGGCTACAGTCGGCCCAACACCGCCGCGTCTCAGCTCCGACAGAGCGCAGAGTTCGCAAAAGCACTCCAACTGGTAGATAATTCAATACGTCTCGATCTTCGCAACCTCGGGCTGACCCGGCTCCGGGAGATGCTTACGTCGGAAACTGCGTCCGACAAAGTCCGCCTCGATGCCGCCAAGTATGCCCTCTACCTCTCCGGGGCAGAGGAAGAGATCAAGAATGGCAACGGGCTGAACAAGTCGCCCAGCGAGATGACCATGGAAGAGCTGACTCAGAAGGTCATGGAGCTGCCAGAGAAGGACGGCCCTGAGACTCTCAAGAAAGTGTCCTCTCTGCGTAGCAAGAACTCGCAGAAAAGTGTCGCCATGATGGTCATGGGGAAACAGGGGCCCAGCTCCGATACGGTGCAGTAATTGTCACAAATCCAACTATAGATGGGTATTTGTCTGGTCGATGCAATAAACAGCAGCGATCCCGACAGGCTGGAGGCAAGGTTTACATAATGGCCATTATCTGACCGACTCTCGACCTATAGACACCCTCTATATCGTCGTATTCGGCCTTCTGCGGCATTCTTTCGGATCGTGTTACCCGAAGGCCGCTGGAGGCGTCCTGCCCCTGTGGGGGAGGTCTGCGGCGTGAACCGACGACCGCGTCGGGGGCCTCGGAAAAAATCAGCAGATTTTGAAACTTCGGCAACCAGTTGACCTCTGCTCATGGAGATGCATGTAATCGCCATGCCTGAAGAGCAGAAAGTCGGCTGACTGTGGTAGGCCGTACCCCCTTGAACACCTCTTCAAAAGCTGCTATGGAATAGCATGGCTCCCATCAAGGAGGTGAGCGATGCAGGTTCTTTCTCACTGCCCACATTGTGGTTACGTTCTGAATGTGAAGTCTGGCGATAGTGGGTTGATTTTTCGTCTATTCGACAGGCTCTTCGGTGACGTTCTGGGAAAGCCCAATCTTGTCCAGTGTTCCAACTCCGTTTGTCTGAAGGTGCTCAATATTTATGGAATCGAGTGGGTTGATTTCGACGAGACGGCAAAGACCAAGTATTTGGTAACAGCGGCTCTCGCTTCCGCACTAAACGCACTCATGGGTGGCTATCTAGGGTTATTAGCTATTCTGGGGCTCTGTGCAGCCTTCGGCAAGAAAGACACTCATTGGATGTATTACGGGGCAGTGGTCGGAGTTTTGATGTGTTTAGCTTTCACCGTCAAATCGCGAATGCAAAGTGTAGCCAACTCCAAGAAGAGAAAGCCACTGCCTGATGTGATCTCGATGTCTGAATGATCGGCGGCAGGATTTACTTGCCATACTCTTGCAGTCGATGGATGAAGCCCTTGCGCCTTCTGCTTTCCATCTTCACACCTCCGCGATAGCGCATCCCAACACGGCATCGGTCCCAGTAATCCTTCGAGTACTCGAGGTTCATCTCCTCCCACATGTCGTATGCGTAGCTCGCTGAAGCGCATGTGAGACGTGTCAGTTCAACAAGGTGTTCCACCTTCCCAACGAGTTCAGACAGGTCTTCATACTTAACGCCGAAGTCGCTGATATTGGTGCGTTTAACTTCTCCATCCCTGATCTTTGCATCAATGTGGGACACAACTTTGTGCCGGATACCTTCCCACTTCTCCGTTGATTCATGCTTTTGGAAATCCTTCAAGGTGGACGCCAACTCCTCGTACTGCTGCTGGAACCGCTCAAGTCTTTCTGCAGCGTCCTTTTCGGCCATCTCCTTCCTGAATTCTTTCTTGTAATCCTCCGGGAAATCATCACCGAAATCCACGTTGACCGGGACAACCTGACTTTCCTTTTTTTCGAAAAGCTCCTTGTGAGTCGCCACGTTCTTGATCAGGTTCACAACCGACACAGACCCCTTCGTACCGTCCGTAACCACGTTGACCAGCCGCTTGATGAGGTCTTCAATGAAGGTTCCGTTTATGAGCCGAAAAGGTGAGCACCGTAGCTGCTGTCAAATCGTCTGACTACGTGCTGCTCTTTGGTGGAGAACATCAAGAAGTCATACTGCCGTTTGGCGGTCAGGTACTCATTCAGTAGGATTTCAGATTTTGCTGCAATGCCATCGAGGATTTTCTGCTGTTTCGGGTGCATGTATAGTAGCTCATGTGGTTATGAATGTCGGATAAGGCTATTACTCTGACGGCTGGGTCTTCTCGTTCTCTGCCGCCATCTCACGGACTTTTTCAATAAACAAAGTCACCTCTTCATCCTTCATCTCTTTGATGGTGGCACTGAAGGTTCCTTGGTTGTCATCCCGACTGGGTTCGAGGGACAAGAACGCCTTCAGACTTTCAAACTCGTCCCGCATCTCTGGCGGCAAATCGTTCTCAGGGGTAATGTGGATCAACTCATACGCACACGCGTCGATGAGCCTGTCCTTGTCCGAGCCATGCTTGCTTTCGAGTATGGACAAGGCCTTCAAGAACTTCTGGAAACCATACGTCCAATCTGCCGTCGCTCTCTCCTCCGTTCTCGTTTCAGTTACAGGTTTACCTTGAAGATCGATTTAAACCAATCGAGTGGGACTGGGGCCTTCAGCCCGGATTCGATGTGAGGCACTATCTGCTTCTTGCGCCAATCATCGAATGTGAAGTCCTTCCACGTTGTGAGCTTGGGGAAGTGCTCCTCTTTCAGCATCAGGAAATATGTGACCTGCTCATCACCGTGACGGTAGAAAGTCTGCTTCCAGAGGTGTTCGTTGATGTCCTCGGTGTCGGGGTGGAAGAAATCCCAAAAGCTCACGTACCCCATTTCAAAGAATAGCGAGTTTGTGGCTCCCGACCACTGACGTTTTATGTCGGCATCAAGGGCAGACAGCACTGCACCACTCTTGCAAATGCTCTTGAAGGTGGGTTCAGGGGTTGAATGAAATACTCTACCTTTCAATATCGGTGCCAAGCCCGCGTCAAAACTCCCACACTCGTCTGAACTAAGCTCCTGTATAATTTCGATCATGTAGCCCTCTATACACCACCATTCAAAATCTTCAGATGCTTTTGATCGGCCATAGGGTTCTATTGCTCCTCATTCCCCATCGCCGCTGTCAGACGATGGAAGCTGTATTCTTTCAAATTAGGGTAGTCTTCCCTAAACCCATTCCACGCTTCGGTAAGCGTCTGGTCCGGGAAGTATTTTACCACCATGTCATGCACGAAATGGACAGACCACATTTGGGTCTTCTGGTCCGGGTGAGCCCGAAGCCATTCCACGATCTTGCGGAAGTTTCTCTTGGGAGGTTTGTTCCACATCGTCAAGATGACATGGATGGCGGTGTATAGTTGGCGGTTGAGTGGATGCCATTGGACTCGCGTCGTGCCTCCGTCTCCACCACCACCGCAGTCCCCATGGCCTCGAGAGGGTTGAACTTGGCAGGGAGGTCAATGTCTGCCAACTCAGCGAATTTGAGGGCACAATGTCTGCCAACAAAGAATCCGCCAGTTTCATCGCCTTCAATCGCTGTGTACTCGAAGAAGTAGTATTCGTCAGTCAGTCGCCCACAGCAACCGTCCTTATCCTGACCGTCCAAAAGGGTCAGGTGGGCTGTGCAAGCCAGGTCATACTTGGCGACGATCTGAGCCTTGAGTTCGTCACCTCGGCAGTTCGTTATGCTCATATGAGATTCCTTTACTCCGTTGGGGAGAATGGTTCCATCATTTCCAGTTTCTGCAAAATGAAGTCTCTGAGAGACACTTTCACTGGTCGATTCTGTGATTGTAAAAGAAAGGATTTTGCAACTCGTGCGGTTATTTCATCTTCGTCGGAACCGCGATATTTTGACTCTAGCTTGTTCCAGTCATCGGTCCGTCCATTGTCCAATAGAGACACATCGTAATCGTTTAAAATGTGGAGTGTCTGCATGATTCCCCCATTTCACTATATGGATTCGTCGCATACTGCGATTGACCACGAACGAACAGCAAGTACTTATCTCGCCATAGCTCTCTGAGAAGTGGGACATAGATATATGGCCTTGGGCATATTGCAGCCGTCTGAGGGATTCTGTTCCAAAGAAGGCTGGCGTGAACGAATATCTTTTCGATGGTTCTCAACGTGAGTTGCAGTTCCTCGGCAATATTTACAAAGGTTTTGAGGAACTGCCTTTCAAAGTCCGGGTTGTTTAAGGCCCCATCTCCCTCGTGAAATTTATACACATCGTCCAGAAGGTGTTCGATGAAGAGCTCTCTAGGGGGCTCCGGTATGACATATTCAATGTCGATGAATCGCTTCAAATAGCCAGATGCTCCGAAGTCTTGTCCGTACACAGCCTTGACCGTGTGGGATAGTTGCTCACGGTCTACTGCCAGCACAAAGACAATGCCAGGGACGTCAAAGAGGTGTTTAATGGTTTCCAAGAGCTCAATTGCATATGTCGGGCGGCAGCGGTCAAGTTCATCCACGAAGAAGTGAAGAGGCTGGCCTGTCGGCCCTTTAAACTTGGCTGCAAATTCCGTGAGCTTCTGCCGGAACTCTTCCATAAGCTGCTTGGTTTCACGCTGTTCCTTGAGCGCGTCCCCTGCGACCTCTTGGCAGCCTTGGCCAAGAGCTTCAACCAGCCTGTCACCATCTTTTACTTTGGTGAGGTCTACAAAGCCGGAGGTCGCCAACTTGAGGAGGATGGGGATGAGCTTCACGAACATTTTTTTGGCAATGCTGGCAATGTCTTCAGCCAGAGCCTTGAGTTCGCCGCTCCCGTCCTTTTCTTTGATGAACTCCTGAATCTCCGCGACAAAGGAAATAAGCGGTTTGTTTGCAAAGTCATTTTTCCAGGCGTTGAACAGGATACAATGGCAGTTCATGGCGTCACTCTCAAGGTGCGCCCTCCACATTCTCAAGAACGTAGTCTTGCCTGTCCCCCATGGAGAGTTGAGGGTCATCACAAAGGGGTGTTCTATCTGATTCGTGATTTCGGCCAGTGTCCGAATGGTGTTTTCACGATTGAGCCGATCTCCTTCAAACGGAGCATCGGAGGTGGGAACGAGCGGGGTATTCTTTTTGAAGATCACAAGTCGCCTCAAGTGGGTTTGGAAGTGTCTAAGAAGTCCTACGGCAAGCTATTGTACTTCATGTATAAGAAGTGCAGTTTTCTTTTTTGGCGGGGACTAACGCGGAGTTTTCTCGAAAAAGTAATGGAGTTGACCAAGACTATTTTGAGTCAAAGACTTTTTTGGGCTTCTCTTCATTTTCTGCAACCACTTCGCCGTAGATTTCTTCTCTAACCGTATTGGTTTGAGTATGCTTGTAGAAATGGGCCATTGGCATCTCAAGGATACCCCCCCAGCTTGTCCAGCGATTCGGTGAGTTGAGCTTTCTTCATCGACTGAGAGTCGTATGCATGCATCAGGTAGTAGAAGGCCGACCAGAAGGTCGCAGCTTGGTCAAAAAAATACATCCTTTATTGGAGCTGTAAGAGAATACATGCCGCCATTTTTCTCAAAAACGGCATCTGCAAAATCCTTCTTTCCCAAGGAGCAGCCAGAAACGAAGAGCCGTCTGTTGTGAAGGTTGGTTTCAAATATTTCAGCGAATCTGGCAAAAGTCGCGTTGCCAATTGTGAATGCCACGGAGTCATCGTTTCCGTGGCAGGATAAATGAAGGTATCGGTATCCAGATTTCCGATAAGTTTGGGCAAGGTGAATGAGCTCCGTCTCCGTCCTGAAGTAATAGTACTTAGGTTCTTTACCCTGGAGCTTGAGTGCTTCGTATAGGATTTTTCCGTCGGAGCGTTTGCTTTCCTCATCGTCGAAGTTGAGTGATTCGAGGATGAAAGTTTGTGGCTCCGTAATCTGAGTTGGGGGCGCGCCTCTGGGAGCTGTCTGTTTCTTTTTTTTCCAAATTCTACTTTTTCTTCCCATCTGGTCAGCCTCCTAATCAAACCTGAATCCGAACAGCCCTCCATCTTCTTCGTCTGTCAGGCGGGTTTCCAGAACGTAGTCGTTAATATCGAAGTTCTCCGAGAAGTCGCTGAGTGTTGAGAAGAAGTCGGAATTCATGGTGACGATGTACTGGAATCCTTCTTTCTCGGCATACTTTGCTGCGGTCTCAAGGGCGATGGATGCCTGCCGTTCGTCAACGCCGTCAAAGAGGTGGCTGTCATGAGCTAGGAACCCGGGACCTCGACCCTGCCGTGTCAGCAGGGTGGTAAGCATGATGTCGAAGGAGAATATGAGCATACTCTTGATGCCTTCGCTCCGGATCCCTTGAATTGTCGGGTCAACAACAAGTCCCTTGGAGGTGCTTTCGATTCTGAGGTTGGCTTGGGCTTTTTCTCCATAGAGTGTGACCGCCAACTCATGGAAAATGTTGATCGCATCATTAATGATGGCGTCCCGTTCGTTGATGTCGTCTTGCAGCCTTTTTTGGAGTTCAATCAAATCGGATTTCAAGTTGAGTTCCGATTTTTCAACCTTTTTCACCACAGCCAGTTTTTCGCGGAGGGATTCTGCATGTGCCTCGGCCTTGCCAAGTTCCGCCTGCAGGCTGGTGAGTTGTTCCAGCGCCCCGCCGTTGTGGAGCGTGAACAGAATATTGGTACGGCGCTGGTCTTCTTCGTTCATTTTGTTTGAACGGCCTGCGAGGCGTTCACGGATAGAGTCGATTTCCGATTGCAGGTGGATCTTTCGGTTCCGTACGACGGCTTTGTGAAATTCCTGGACCTCTTCAAAGCGGTGTTTGATGTTGTCTTCAAGGATGACGCCAGCCTGCGCGTAGAGATCGAACAAGGACTCGGCGTCAGGCGGAGCCTCACTCGCCAAGGCATCGAGGAGTTGGTCCTTGAGAATGCGGTCAGTCGTGTTGTCGTCACTGAGCTTGTCGAGCAGGCGTTTGGTTTTTGATGCTTCCCGTTCAAGCTGGCGGTACTGAGGGACGACTTTGAACTCTGCAACAGACTTTTTCAGACGAGAAAGCTGGCTTTCCGCCCGGGCCACTTTGGGGCGAAGCTCCGCAGCAGTACCTATCACTTCTGACAACTCACCATCCTTGGCGAGTTTGCGGAGTTGTTTCATCTCAGCATCATGTCCCCGCCAATCTTCGAAGTCTCTTGATATCTCCCAATCCAACCCTAGTAAGGCTGAGAGTGAAACTTGTTTGAGCCACGCCCGCTGTTTCGGCCTTGTTTCGAATGCCTCGCGAAACCCCCCATCAGCCGTTGTTCCTGAACAAAGAACGGGAAGAGCATTCTGAAAGTGGGAGAGTATGAGGGGAGGCCCACGGGAATGCCAAAAATGACATTTCCAAGGACTGTGCGCCAATCTTCAACAGAAAGGGAAATCCTCTTTTCGTCATCCGGAGCTGGAAGTTTAGACGGCCACTGGGGAATCTTCCCTTGCATGGTTACATTTGTTGCGTTTTCGCCTTTTCGGCTTACCAAGATGCGACCTTCGCCGAGGTCCATGTCGATGGAGAAATCGAATTTCTCCAAAGTTTTCAATCTGAAAATACTCTTCTTGGGGCTGGCTTTTCCACCCATGAGAAAGTGTATGACATCCAACAGGCTGGACTTCCCTGCACCGTTTCTGCTGTGCTGTTTTTCTCTTCACCGGGAGTTCTTTCGGCCAAGAGAATATTCATGCCCGGGGAAAATTTGATCCTCTTGAACGTCTCTAGTGTGCTGGCGATTTCGTGTATCAAGATGCACTCCTTTTCAAAACGCCCTTCTTCATCTCAACGGCTCCAAGAATGAACAGCAGGTCGAGGGTTAGAACGAACCAGTCGTAATCAACGGGGGCTAGGCCGGGTGTGGAGGACCGCTTTTGCGGAACAAATCCCACAGAGCAGAAACTGTTTTGGGGTACTTAGATGTGGCAGTAAATCAGCCCCAATACCCATCAAGCATCGGCTTGGATGTATGTGCTTGGTCGGAAGGATCATGCTGCCTGCTCCTCGTCGGGATCTTCGAAAATATCGCAACGCTCAAATAGGTACGCCAGGACTGCAAGTACAGATGCGGATCTTTTGGGAGAACCGACGTCCAAGCCTCCAGCATACTGCTGTAATTCCTGGAAGATGTCATCAGGGGTGTGCTTTTATCTCTGAGTTCCACATACAGGTTGTGAAACTCCTGCGCGATTCTTTCGCCAAGAAGTGGGTCAGGGTGGTTGTCGAGGAAGCGTGCTACCAGTTGTTCACGTTGCCTTCCGGTGGCCAAGAAAAGTGTGACATCGTCTGAGAGATCGTTCTTCTTTATTTTTTTTTGGGAAGGGGCTTTGATTGGAGCGTTGAAGTCATATTTCAACGGGGCGGTTTCGATTGCCTGCACGACGTGCCGCAGATCCTCAAAGCCAATTGAGTGTAGGTCGGCAATGGTCGGAACTGGGCCAAATAATCCCTCCAGGTCGGTCAGGGACAAACCGAGTGTAATGCCTCGGAGCCGAGATTCGTTCATGGTCGAAATCTTCGGTTCATATTCATTTTTTAACTTTTCCAAGACTTCGACAGCACCCGGTGGAAGCCCGTCTTTGTCATTATGCACGAAGGTCCATTCGTTGATTTGGGTGTCCCATTTTTTGATGGCCCCAGAAAAATCAGAGCTGATTTTGTTGACTAATTCTCTTTGCTTCATTGCTCTCGGAGCGTAAACTGCGAAGAATTGGCCGGTGGAGAGAATGTAGCCGTCACAACTCCTGTCCCCTTCGTTTCCGTATGGGCGAACCCTTTGGAAGTCGCCAGGGTAAACTCTTTCCATGATGGCTGAAAAGAAGTTTTGAAATCCCATCCCTTCGTTTCTGAGGAAGGTGTTTTCAAAGTTCAGGCCGTAGAAATATCGTTGGACCGGATCGAGAGTCATTCGCATTCCCCAAATGAGGTATAAGTGAACGTTTGCATATGTGTCGAAACGAATGCAGCCCACTATACGCCTTTGTCTAATCTTGTGAAGAAAAATATCCGGAGGCGGGGACTAGCGCGGGGACCATTGAAAAAAGAATAAAGGGACAACATTGCTGTTATCCCTTTTTGTTCAATAA
>LQAJ01000241.1_pt1 | contig 17731 bp, 21 predicted proteins | sample 1535811 | NCBI WGS metagenome assembly LQAJ01 (sample SAMN04331587, study PRJNA305678) | bioreactor metagenome | isolation source: bioreactor_6 inoculated with Wadden Sea sediment 2nd replicate of a... | place: Germany: Wadden Sea, Janssand Flat
GTCAAAGGACGTAACAATTAATAATCATTTTCATAGACTGACTGGAGAAAACAAATGGACATTGACATCATCAACTCAGATTCCCCCGTCCCCACACAATACGCCCACACGCTGTCCATGGTCATCAAGAGCTTCAAGGGCCGCCGCGACGTCGAGGTTCACCTTTTCCGAGGCACCTGGACCACCGAAGACGAAAAAGGCGAAGACTGGACCGCCCTTTTGTCATCGTCGGACTCCTCAGACAACAAGGCGGACAGCCGTCGTGTCGTCATGGAAGCCTTCACGGAAACAGAACGTGACCGAATTGTAAGCTACCTGAAAGAACAGTATTCCACAAGGCTTACAGCCATCCGTTCCCGCCCGCTCTCCTTTCCAGTCCCTGAAGGAATGCCGGGACTGTCGCAACTGGAAGCAGGTAAAAACGTCGGGTTCATAGAATTTGAAAAAATTCCGAGCTACAGTCTGGATATCCCACTCAGAGGCCTCTACGACCTGAGCCAGCATCTCCCCATAGTTCAGGAATAGCAACTATGCGCCGAAACAGAATTCCATCCCTTTTCAAGATGGTTCTGTTCGGCCTGTTTGCCACTCTTGCTACAGGAATCATGGTCATCGCAGGCGGCAATGACTTTTGGGGTAAGACAATCCTTGCCGAAGCTTCACTTCCCAACGGCAGAGCCATATTCAAAACCGGCAAATTCGAAAACGGAATCCACGTCCCGATTCAGGGCGGTCCACATTGGATACACTCCGATGGCGGCGGCTGTGCAACCTGCCATGGCCCCAGTGGGCTGGGCGGCATTGAACCCGAATTCTGTTCCATCGCCACCCCGCCCATCAGCTACCGCTATCTGGTCGGTAACGGCTACCACTTCACTCAACGACAAAACGGCACACACCCGCCCTACACCTTGAGAACTCTCAAGATTGCCCTGCAAAGCGGTATCAATTCAAGAGATTACGAAATGGATTACTGTATGCCAAGATGGCGCATGAACGACAGTGCGCTCCGGGACCTTGCCGGTTATCTGACCCACCTCGATACAATCAGAAAATAGGCTTATACCTGCCAATCAAGCTCCCAAGGACCTTCCTTGGTCGGGACATTCATGGCTTCCCGCAGCATGGCAAGAAATCTGAATCGAGGAACCTCCCGTGCACCGAAACGCAGCAGGTGATCCGTGGTCTGTTGGCAGTCAATCAGAGAAAAATTCCATTGAGCCAACTGCTGAACCAACACGGCAAACGCCGCCTTGGAAGCGTCCGGCTCGCAATAAAACATGGACTCACCAAAGAAAACGGAACCGAGAGAAACGCCATAGAGCCCGCCGACCAACTTGCCATCCTTCCACGCCTCGACACTGTGGGCGTAGCCCAGTTCGTGCAACAGGGTGTAGGCCTCAAACATGTCTTCAACGATCCACGTCCCCTCCTGCTCAGGACGACAGGCATGGGCGCAACCTCGGATAACTCCTTCAAAGTCTTTATCCAGCGTAAAGGAAAAGGTCCCGCGTTTCAGCACTCGGCGCAGACTGCGCGGCATGTGGAATTCCTCGGGCAGCAAAATGAGTCGAGGGTTGGTTGACCACCAGAGAATCGGTGAATCTTCGGAATACCAGGGAAAAATACCGTTGGCATAGGCAGTCAGCAGACGCTGCGGCGAAAGATCGCCACCGACTGCAAGCAGGCCGTCCGGGTCAGCCTCTTCCGGGTCCGGGAATATGGGATCATCAAAAAGCCTGTAAATGGTCATTCAGATGTCTCAATAAATGAGGCGGCTCTCGCCGCCTCGTTATTAATATTCAAAACTACTGTTTTTTCCCAACGGTATCGAATGCAAAACTAAATTCACCGGATTCACTGACAATCGGTACCTTCTTACCCTTCCGGCTCTTTCCGGCCAGATCAACGGTAACCACGCCGCCCTTCATGAGTTCACCGAAAAGCAGTTCATCCGCGATCTGGTCCTTGATCTCGGTCTGAAGAACCCGTCCCATGGGACGTGCACCCATAGCCGGGTCATGACCGAGTTCAGCCAGACGCCCACGGGCCTTATCCGTCAACACGACCACCACTCGACGGTCCTGCAACTGGTCATTCAGTTCCTTGATGAACTTATCCACAATCAATTCCATGACCGATTGTTCGAGAGACTTGAATGTCACGATGGAATCCAGACGATTTCGGAATTCCGGACTGAACAGCTTCTCAAGAGCCTTCAAAGCACCACCCTGGCGGTCAGACGCCTCATCGCGCTGGAACCCGATTGCGCCCTTGGCCATCTCGCGCGCTCCCGCATTGGAAGTCATCAACAGGATGACATGACGAAAATCTGCCTTGCGGCCGTTGTTATCGGTGAGCGTGGCATAGTCCATCACCTGAAGAAGGATATTGAACACATCGGGATGCGCTTTTTCAATTTCATCAAAGAGCACCACGCAATGCGGCTTCTTGCGAACACCTTCGGTCAGCAGGCCGCCCTGATCAAATCCCACGTAACCGGGAGGCGCACCGATGAGACGAGCGACTGCATGCTTTTCCATGTATTCACTCATATCAAACCGAAGGAAGCCGATACCCAGCACCTGTGCCAATTGTCGAGCCAGTTCGGTTTTGCCGACACCGGTCGGGCCGGTCAACAGGAAGCTGCCCACGGGACGTCCCACCTGCCGCATTCCCGCACGGGACGCTTGATGGATTGGGCCAAAGCCTGAACAGCCTCGTCCTGTCCGAAAACAACGCTCTTGAGCTCGTCTTCCAGATTCTGCAAACGCACGCGGTCGGAAACCGTCAAACGGCGGGCCGGAATACGTGCCATGCGGGCCACGACTTTTTCCATGTCACCGACTTTGATACGGTCACCCTTCCGTGACCTGCCAGAGAGCTTGTACAGCGCACCGGCCTCGTCCATCACGTCAATGGCCTTGTCTGGCAGATAACGGTCCGTGATATGCCGCTCTGACAATTCCGCAGCTGCCTTCAAGGCAAAATGCGTATAATTGACGCCGTGGAATTCCTCATAATGCGGTTTGAGGCCCTTGAGGATCGCAATAGTCTCTTCCACGGAGGGTTCACTTATTTCAATCTTCTGGAATCGGCGCGACAGAGCCCGGTCCTTCTCAAAATGATTCTTGTATTCTTCAAAAGTAGTTGAACCGATGCACCGGATTTCACCGGACTGCAGCAACGGCTTGAGAATATTTGATGCATCCATGCTTCCGCCGCTCACAGATCCTGCGCCGACGATGGTATGGATTTCATCCACGAACAGGATGGCGTCCCTGTTCAGTTTCAACTCAGCCAGTACACCTTTGAGACGTGCCTCAAAATCGCCGCGATACTTGGTTCCGGCAAGCAGAGAGCCCATGTCGAGAGAATAGACTTCGGCATTGATAAATTCCTTGGGCACGTTGCCTTCGACAATCATCCAGCGCCAGCCCCTCGGCCATGGCGGTCTTGCCGACACCGGGGTCACCGACAAAAATCGGATTATTCTTACGACGACGAGACAGGACCTGCACAGTCCGCTCAAGCTCGGCTCCACGCCCGATAAGCGGATCAATGAGACCTTCGGCAGCACGGTCAGTCAGGTTGACCGTGTATTCCTCCAGCGGACTTTTCTTTTCACCGGGTTTACTATCAAACGGATCGGGCTTGGACACAGGGTCAGTCCCTCCGAGATCAGCCCAGTCATCGCCGGTGGACATTCCGTGCGAAATAAACTCAAGAATATCAAGGCGTGAAACATCGTGTGTACGCAAAAAATACACGGCGTAGGAATCTTCCTCATCAAACATGGCAGCGAGGACGTCACCGACCTCGACAACGTTCTTGCCGGAAGCTTTCTTCTGCCAGACAGCACGTTGCAACACCCTCCGTACACCGAGAGTCTGAATGACTTCGGTCTCGGTTCCCTCGGGCAGGGCTTCCATGTTTTCCACAAAGAAACGCCCAAGCTGGTCACGAAGCTTTTCCATTTCAGCTCCGCAAGCCTCAAGAATCTCCTCGCCCTGCTCCTCAACGGAAATGGCATACAGGAGATGTTCAAGCGTCAGGAATTCATGGTTCCGACGCTTCACTTCGTTGACAGCGGCAGTAAGCGCGCTTTCAAGTTCCTTACTGAGCATCGTCATAAATTATTCACCTTCCATGCTGCACTTGAGCGGGAAACCCGCGCTTTTGCCAGACGGTGTACCAAGTCGACTTTTGTTTCAGCCACTTCCGCAGTGTAAACACCACAGACACCGTACCCCTGGTTGTGCACGGACAACATGATCGCGGTGGCCTGCGCTTCTGTCTTCCGAAAGATGCGCACCAACACCTCAACCACAAAGTCCATGGTTGTATAATCGTCATTATGCAGCAAGACCTTATATTTCCGAGGTTCTCTGACTTCCTGTTCGTCAAGAAGTTCGGAATCATACCGGTCGCCGGTAACAGGGTCGCTCATACGTGTTTTTCTCCAACGTTCCTCTTTTAATGCCTATACACCAATATAAATTCCTTTTAACCGCCTGTCGAGTCACGAATTCATTCTTTCTCCAAATCATTCTGAATCCGATGCTTTTCATCTTCGCTGAAAACAAAGCTTTCTTCCGAAGGCAAGCCTTTTTCAGATCGATATTCAATGTTCAAAGCATGATACGTCTTCTTGTGGTCGCATTCGAGTCCAGCCCAGCTTGACAGCGCAAACCGGCACGGTAGCTTCAGTCCCTTCAATTTCAGCATAATCACCAAAGGAAGATGATCCAGACAGACTGCACACTCCATGAACCGCCATTTCTCACGAACTTTTTCATAAGAAAAAGCAACCACAAATCCCAGGACTTCAAGCGCCCCCTTGACGGCATCAAAATCATCCACCCCACTCTCGATCTCTTCAAACACCTTCAAAGCCGAGGGAATTGGTTTTTCGGGCGGGCGTTTGACAGTCAGAACTGCCTTGCCCTGTTTCTCTCTGAGACGCAAAAGGACGCCAGCCGCCTTGAGAGACCTGTCCGGTAAATCAAACACGATATTCGACTCGAAATAACGACCAAGGCATTCACCGCCCGCAGCCTTGAGCCTGTTACTCAATTCCGCAAGATCGGCATCCAGATATTTCAGTTCACATTCCAGAGTCATTGGCTTTCTCCTATCAAATTGCTATGAAGCGGCAAGGATAACGCAATGTTTATAAAAATTCTCTATCTCTCACTCGGCGGTGCCGCCGGGACCCTCTCCCGCTATTGGCTCTCAGGCGTGGCGCAACGCTTGGCCGGAGGCTCCTTCCCGCTGGGAACCATGACAGTCAACCTGCTCGGCTGTCTGCTTTTCGGTGCCGTCTGGGATTATTCGAAATCGTCTGCTACCGGGCAGCGAAGTCCGATTGCTGGTGCTCACGGGATTCATGGGTGCATTCACGACCTTCTCCACATACATGTTCGAGACTGCCGAACTGGTCAAGTATGGCCAAATGCTGATCGCATTGGTCAACGTCGTCGGTCAAAGCATTCTCGGACTTGTCTTTGTATTGGCTGGCATAGCACTTGGCCGCCTGCTCTAAAAAATCGAGGTATCAACATGAAATTACTCGAAAAAGCCGAACGAATCAGAATTTATATCGGAGAAGACGACAAATACAAAGGCCGTCCATTGGCAGATGTCATCGTTGAACAAAGCCGCAAACTCGGGCTGGCCGGGGCCACGGTTTCCGCGGAATGAGCGGCTTCGGCGCAAACAGCCGCATCCACACAAACAAGATTCTCCGTTTATCCGAAGACATGCCGGTAGTCGTTGAAATCGTCGAACATCCGGAAAGACTGGAAGCCCTTCTTGAAACACTTGATGGAATGCTGAAAGAAGGCATGATTACAAAAGAGCCGGTAGACGTCATCGCCTACCGGCACGGTGGAAAACAGAAACTTCCTTGATGTCTATCCGCAAGCGCGGACAATTTCTCCGGCAATTCCCTGCAGCGGCATGACTTTTTGCACACCGCCCAGCTTGATGGCTTCCTGCGGCATACCGAAAACGACACAGGTCTTTTCATCCTGAGCAATGGTGTACGCACCGACCTCGTGCAATTCCTTCATGCCCTTGGCACCGTCATCACCCATACCGGTCATAATGGCGGCAACCACATTACCACCACCATACCGCGCACCTGAGCGGAACAGCACATCCACCGACGGCCTATGCCGGGAAACCAAAGGCCCAGCCTTTACCTCGACATAATATCTGGCACCGCTTCGCTTGAGCAGCATATGCTTATCACCGGGAGCAATAAGCGCCTGACCACGCAACATGGAATCGCCATCCCGCGCTTCCTTGATGTTGATCCGGCAGATACTGTTAAGCCGGTTGGCAAACGCCGCCGTAAAATGCTCAGGCATATGCTGCACAATGGCAATAGGCGGGCAATTCGGAGGTTGGGATTCAAGAAAAACCCTCAAGGCTTCGGTTCCGCCGGTAGAAGCACCGACGAGACAAATCTTCTCCGTAGTTGTCAATGACTGAGGCTTACCCATGGGAATCACCGCATCTGCGTCCAGTTTGGGGCTGACCTTGATGGGTGCGATCGTCTTAATGGGCTTCGCACGGACCATGGCAGCCGCCTTGACCTTGTCAATAAGTCGAATACTCGACTCCTCAAGAAATTTCTTTGTACCAATTTTCGGTTTGCTGATGATCTCTACAGCACCATACTCAAGAGCCTTGAGCGCATTCGCCGTCCCCTGCTCCGCGACAGATGAACAGATGACGACCGGAATGGGGTGCTGTTTCATCAACTTTTGCAAAAGGTAATGCCATCCATACGAGGCATTTCGATATCGAGCGTGATGACATCCGGCACTTCTTTTTTCATGCGCTCGGCCGCGACATAGGGGTCCACCGCAGTTCCAATGACCTCGATTCCCGGATCGGAAGAGAGGATGTCCTCAAGAGTCTGGCGAACAACCGCCGAGTCATCAACTATCAGTACACGAATCTTTTTCATACTAACCATGCCTTACTCAAATAAACACAACTCGACGACTACTTGGATTCAGCAACAACTCGACGAACAAGACTCGGCACATCGAGAATGAGAGCGATGGAACCGTCTCCCTTGATTGTTGCTCCGGAAAGTCCTTCCACATCCTTGTACACACGGCTCAAACTCTTGATAACAGTCTGATGCTCCCCAATAACAGTATCGACAACAATGCCTACGCGACTACCTTCCACGCCTGTTATGACGATCTGCTCGATGGGCGGGCTGTCCCCTTCAAGACCAAACCAATCCCGTAAGTGAATATACGGAACAATCTCTCCACGCAGATGAAGAATCCGTTGCCCGCTTTCATCATCAACATCATCGTTCGCCAATTCGACGCACTCTTCGACCAGTGAAAGCGGAATAACATAAAAGCCGTCAGCAACCTGAACCTGCAGGCCATCGATAATAGCCAATGTCAGCGGCAATCTGATGGTAATCGTCGTTCCCTTGCCAGGGACACTGTCAATATCGATAGTACCACGCAGGGAATCAATGGCCCGCTTGACCACATCCATGCCGACACCGCGCCCGGACACGCTGGTCACTTCCTTGGCCGTGGAAAATCCCGGCTCGAAAATGAGTTTCAGTAATTCTTTTTCAGTCTTTTCGGAATCCTTGGAAATAAGCCCACGCTCAATGGCCTTCTCACGGATGGCTTCAGCAGCCATTCCCCGACCATCATCAGTGATACGAATCAGCACTTCGCCACCGGAGTGTTCGGCCGCAAGGAGAATCATGCCCTGACGCGGCTTGCCGTTGGCCTCGCGCTCATCAGGCTGTTCAATGCCATGATCAATACTGTTTCTGAGCAAGTGAACCAACGGATCGCCAAGCCGTTCAATGACCGTCTTGTCGAGTTCCGTATCCTCACCGCTGGTGGACAGGCCGATCTCCTTTCCGAGCTCACCGGAAAGATCTCGAACCAATCTTCTGAACTTACTGAAAGATGTCCCGATAGGCAGCATGCGAATGCCGAGTGTTGAATCCCGCAATTCGTCACTGAGCCGCTCAAGTTCTTCGGCAAGAGCCGTCATGGCAGGATCGCTCCGCTCACTGACAACCTGTGTAATCTGAGCCTGAACAATCACCAGTTCGCCGACGAGATCAACCAGATAATCAAGCTTGTCCGCGGCAACGCGGATACTCGACAACGCTTCCTGCCGACGCTTTGTGGCTTCCTGCTCCTTAACCTTGGACTGCCTTTTCACAGCCTTTTCAACCTTGTCTGGAGCAATCTTGCCTTCCTCGGCCAGGATCTGTCCAAGCGGCTTCTGCTTTTTCAGCGCCTCCTGAATATCCTTTTCGGAAACTTCCCCGCTTTCAACAAGAATTTCACCCAGCTTGGGAGACGGTTCTTCTGAAAGCCCGGTACTCGCAGCGGACACTTTCTTGGGAGCTGCCCCGGTTGCAGGCTCGGCAGCAGCAGTCTCGACTGGCGGCACATCACCAACTGCTGGCTCTTCTCCCTCTTCAGTGACTTTCACATCGAGGTCTGCATCGGCAAAAAAGAAAACATCACGCACATTATCATGATCTATTTCAGAAACGAGACTCAATTCCCACTGAGCTGCCTCCGTTTCACTGACGCCCTGAGGACGCGAAACAACCTGAAATTCACCGAGCTTCACCAACTCGTCAAAAAGGGACTCAAGCATGGACTCATCAACTTCCATACCCGGCTTTGCTGTCAGCACAATCTGATAATTATGTTCAGAGGCTTCCACCGCTTCCTCGTCGGCAGCTTGAACAGTTTCTTCCTCTAAAGTCTCGGGGGCATCTTCAACAACCGGTTCCTCGGTCGCAGCTTCTTCCGTCGCCTCCTCTGATTCCCCCGAAGCAAGTGCCTGCAATCCGACAAGAATTTCCTGCATTTCTTCAGGATCAACCACATTGGCATCATCAGTGCTGTCGAGCATGCTCCTGATGTAGTCCCGCGACTTGAGGGCCAGATTGCACAATGTCTGTGAAACCGGAAGATTGCCATTTCTGACCATATCGAAAACGGTCTCAACCTCATGGGTAAATTCCGCTATATCCTCAAACCCGAACATGGCACCAGAGCCCTTGATGGTATGCAGGGCTCTGAATATCTGATTCACCACATCCATATCATCAGGATTTTCCTCAAGCTCAAGGAGCGCACCTTCCAACTCTCCCAGAAGGTCGTAAGCTTCTTCCTTGAATATCTGTCTATTGAGATCGTCCGACATTCATCATGCTCCTAACTGGCACTCTTCATTCCGTATGGGATCAGGAGTCAACACGAACTCCTTCTCTTTGCCTGCAATATCACAAAAAACGTATCAGTAGCCCATTATAAATTACATTTTCATCCAAAGAGCCATCAAACCTTACCGTGGAAAACAATTTCCGCCCGGGCCGTGGTCTCATCAAAAGGCTTCACTTTAACTGTTACGGCTTCTCCCTTGAATTCCGCTGCTCCAAGAAGAATGCCTTCGAAATAGTCAAACAATCCCCGGCTTGACCGATAATTCATAAACAGATCATCCCCCTTGTCCTCATAGGTAAAATTCGGCGGATGAATACCTGGATGATCCTTGGTAAGCTGTGCATGCACCTCGTTCATACGCAGATAAAACTCTTTCAAACTCTCATTCTTGAAATGAGCCGGGTACATTTCATTAAAGCGCCCAACCGTAAAGCGTCCGAGTTCAAGGAAAAAATTTCGACTGGAAGTACCCACGGAAGAATACACGGATTCGGCCATCTGCATGAGCACCTGATCGGGATAACTGTCCGTTGGCAAAAAGACCGGATTCCCCAAATCAGTCTGCATGCCTCATAGACAGCATCACCATATTTCTGCTGCACAAACTCTTGTGTCAGCTTGGGGAGAATCCCTTTCATCTCCCCAGTGGATTCACGTAGGCGAAGCTCTCCGTCACCATCTCTGAACTCTTTGGAAACATTCAGAAGATCCTGCGCCAGTCCAGCCAGATCCCGTGTGGCACTGGCCGCCTGACCGGCAGCCTCATCGGCATCACTGGCGATTTCCGCAATCTCCTCGATACTCCTGTTGATCTCTTCGGCGGCAGAGGACTGCTGCTCGGCAGCCGTGGCAATCTGGGAAACCCTGCCAACCATGTCCTTGATGCTTTCCATGATCAACTGCAACGCTTCACCGGCCTGATTAGACAGCTCCGTACTCTCCTGAACCTGCCCTTCGGTCTGCCGCATGGAACGAGAGGCATGCTGCGAACGGTCCTGAATGGTCCCGATAGCGTCCTCTACTTCACGCGTTGCGGTAACGGTCTTCTCAGCCAGCTTCCTGACTTCATCTGCGACAACGGCAAACCGCGCCCCGCTTCCCCTGCGCGGGCGGCTTCAATGGCTGCATTCAAAGCCAACAAATTGGTCTGATCGGCAATATCGTTGATAACACTGATAATCCGGCCGATTTCTCCTGCCTGAACATCCAGTTCACCAACTTCACGTCCAAGCTGTTCCGCGGATTCGGCGACCTCATTGATGGCGGCAACGGCCTTGGTCACCATGGATACACCCTCTGACGCGGAATTATACGCGACATCAGCGGCGTCACTGGTCCCGGCAGCATTCTGGGCAACTTCGATAACCGTGGCGGTCATCTCCTCCATGGCTGTGGCCACGGAAGATGTCTGACCACGCTGCTTCTGCGCTCCCTGCGCCTGATCATCAGCCGCAGCCGACAACAACTCAGTAGCGGAAGCGACATGCTCGGCCAGTTCACTTATCTGGCTACCGGCCTGCGCCATACGTTCCTGCTGACTTTCAATTTCACGCTGCTGCGCCAGCATTTCATCAAGGGAAATATAGGAAGTCACAACCCCAGAGACGTCACCGGATTCATCATACACAGGGTTGGCAAATAACCGAACGGACGCATTTCTGCCGTCCCACAAATTCAGCTCAACGGTATCTTCAAGCTCGCGGTGCGTCTCAAGCACCTGTTCAGCGATGGATTTTCTTTCCGTGCCATAAAAAGCCTTGCTGACCTTGTGCCCAACCACCTGATCTGCCGGTTTTTCAAAAGGACAGCAGCGACTGCGTAGCCGAAACAATACGTCCTTCCCGGTCACAGACAAGAACAGGATTCCCGACTTCCTTGATCGCACTGGAAAAATAAACTTTTTCCCGCCGAGTCTCAGCCAAGTCAGACTTCATTTCATCCACAAGCGCCCGCTGTGCAGCTTCAACACGCCCCTGCATGAAAACCAAACCCATAATCAAGATGATCGAGATCCGGCAGCAACTCCAAAGGCAAACCACCCACCCAGAAACGAAGATACGGCAAAAGCACAACACAAGAAAAACCAGCAAAACAATCGAGACACGGCACCACCGGGCATTTCTACTCTCCATTGTCGGAATAACTTGTTCACTTCAGACCAATTTCAATAAAATACATAGCTTACCACGACATGGGTACGCGGTATCCTTGAAAAATGCAATTGTGAGACAAAGAATAGGTAGAAAAAATAATGCGTTCAATCTGAAGAAAAAAGCAGGTGCTCAAGCGCCGGTTCGCCGCCTCAAAAGACGCAGGGCACGACGTTGGCGATAACGTCGAATAAGGAAAAGAGACAGGAAATAAGTCACAATCGTGGCAGGGATTCCAAAAGCAAGGCCGCCTGCAAACATGACCACGAACACTTCCCATCCGGCGTGGATGAGTTGTTCCATCTCCAACTGGCTGGGATCGAACTGAACATTGTGAAACGGTGTAACAACAATGCCGATCTTATAAAGAAAATAATAGAAAGGAACCATGGTTGCTGCATTGGAATAACACGTCGCAAGCCATGCCGCGAGTTGTTGACCCGAAAGACAAAGGCTAACGCAATCACCACGACAGACTGAAACGGAATGATGGGCATGGCACCGATAAACATGCCAAGAGCCATGGCGGCAGCGAGATTCGAGGCGATGAGTTCTGACGCATCAGGCGAAGATACCAGTATCTCAGCCAACGCTTGCTACCGGTCCACCTGTCTGTCTTCTTCCGTAATATTTTTTTGGCCGGGGTATGTCGGCTGAGATCAGTCACATGTTACTCCAGAACATCAAACCGGGAAAATTTCATGACAAAGCCGGCGCGCCCTGAGTCGCCGAACGCAGTCCGTGGAAACCAAGAGTTCCCAAGCGGGCAGCCCTGTACACTTCTGCCGGACCGGTCCAGCATATTTTCTATCTTGGCTCCCTTGGAACCGAGCAAACCCACAACTTCGCCTACAAAATCTTCGGGAACACCAATCTCCACCCACATGATAGGTTCCATCAAGCAGGAGTCAGCCTGTCCAAGGGCTTCCTTCAACGCCATGGCCGATGCCATGCGGTAGCCGACGGGACTGGACTCTCCGTCCCTACGGTCAAGCTCCAGCACACGCACACGCACGTCCTGCACGGGATATCCTTTGACCACACCACTTTGCAGTCCATCAGATATCCCATCCTCAACAGCTTCCAGCCATGCTGCAGGCCACACTTCCGGATCCACTTCAAAAGATATCTTTCGCCCTTCTCCACGGCCCATAGGCTCTACGGACAACCGAACACTGCCAAAATGCACATCATCACCAAGTTCTCGATTGAACTCGGCCCGACCGGCCCCCTTGGCACCAATGGTTTCCTGATACACAACCTGCGGCCTTCCAGCCCTCGGCTCAAGCTTGTACTCACGCTTCAAGCGCTCCAGAATGACCTCAAGGTGCAATTCTCCCATACCGGACAAAATAACCTGCCCAGTATCTTCATCCTGCTTCAAATCAAGGGTCGGGTCCTCCATCAGATACTTTTCAAGGACCTCGTCAAGCTTCTCGGCCTCCTCTGAATTTCGAGGCTCAATGGCAAGTGAAATAACAGGCTTGTAGTCAGTAATCTGTTCCAGAAGGATCGGCGCCTCACGCTCGCACAGCGTGTCACCGGTGCGGGCGAACTTCATGCCAGCCGCCGCGACCATATCCCCGGCATACGCCGTATCAAGCTTTTCCTTGCGTCCGGCATGCAGCCTGAAAAGCCGCGCCACACGCTCATTCTGCCCCTGCGTAATATTATACACGGTGTCTCCACCGCTCAATTTACCCGAATAAATCCGCATCATTGCCAACTTCCGACCTGAATCCATGGCAACCTTGAAAACCAGAGCGGAGAGAGGTTCCTTATGAGAAACCTCATACGAAATCTTGCTTTTACTTTCCGGTTCCACGCCAACAGCCGTCGGCACTTCGAGCGGACTCGGCAGATAATCACAGACAGCATCCATAACGGGTTGCACGCCGATATTCCTGAGCGCCGAACCAACAAGCACTGGAACAACCTTTTGTGCGAGCGTCGCAATACGTATCGCGGCACGAATCCTGTCTGCCGGGACCTCTTCGCCAGACAAATACAGATCCAGTATTTCCTCGTCCTCGTCAGAAGCGGTCTCAATGAGCTTTTCCCGCCAAGGCGACAGGAGTTCAAGCTCCGCCTCGTTCAGATCAAACGACGCGAACTCTTCACCATCTGTTTTCTGGTCAAACTCAAGGCGCTTCATTTCGACAAGGTCGTAAACTCCCTTGAATTCATCCCCCTCGCCCTGAGGATACTGGATAGGAAGCGGATTGGCACCAAGCTTGGAGCTGATGGATTCCACAACCTTTTCGAAATCCGCACCCAATCGATCCATCTTGTTGACAAAAGCCAGCTTCGGAACCGAATATGTCTCGCTCTGCCGCCAGACCGTCTCGGACTGCGGCTCAACGCCACTCACACCACAGAACACGCCCACCGCACCGTCAAGCACGCGCAGGGACCGCTCGACCTCAATGGTGAAATCCACATGGCCGGGCGTGTCGATAATGTTGATCATGCAGGGTGACCAACTGCACGAAGTCACCGCAGAAGTGATCGTGATACCTCTCTCCTGCTCCTCCGGCATATAATCCATGGTAGCGGTCCCTTCATGGACCTCGCCAATACGATGAATTTTCCCGGAATAATAAAGAATGCGCTCTGTTAAAGTCGTTTTTCCGGCGTCAATGTGTGCGATAATTCCGATATTGCGAAGATTGCCGAGAATCTTCGCCGAAGGGGCATTAGACTTGCTCACGTCAGTCTCCGATGGTCCAGGATGTGCTGTGATGTTGAAAATGTACAGGATGAAGATCCGGCCAGAGCCAACAGCCCTCCTGCCCCGGTCCAAGAACCAGTCTCGCCTTCGCAAGCGCCTGATCCAAACGATCAGCCGGAGCATAGACCACGTCGCCAACGGCCTTGATAAACGACTCAAAGGCATCGCCTTCGTACGAAAAGTTATCCGTCGGTAACGGCACTTTCATTCCAAACACGCTAAACGCAATGTCGGGATGAACAAACGCCAAGGCCTCAAGATCAAATGTCGACTCGTCTTCCATCCATATTACGGCTGTCCGCGTAAAACGGGGACGCCAGAAAGAAAGCCGCGAAGCAGCCTGCAACTCTGCCGTCTGTACGCTGGCCGCCTTTGGCCCGAGGACGGTAACAGCACCGGTCGTGCCGGAGTCACGCAGTTCACCAAGAAGCCGCCTTGCCTGCGTTTCGGTCATTTCCGCAACCAACTCCTGTCCAGCCAGTTCCAATCCGGTCAGGACCGATTCTGGCCAAGAAGATTTACCATCAACTCGGACGGCAAGCACACTCCGTACACCGCAGGCGATGGCAGGAACAAGGGCCGCGAGCACCCGGGCAGGCGACAATAAGCTGTCATCAAAAAGAAGTATTGAAAAATCGGCAAGATCGGTAACCGTCTTTGAACGAAGCCCACTTGCCCAGTGGCGAGCGACTTCGGAACCGTCGATCTTGTTCGGTCCGTACCAATCGTACAAACGGGCGATACCGGTCTTCAGCAATGCCCGGTTTGCATCAGGGATGCTTTCGTAGGCACGGGCAAAGACCTCGTCATCCGGGACGAACTCATCTATCCAATCGGGAAATGAAAACGATGTCTGCGTCATAGGCAAAAAAAGCGGCCCGAAGACCGCTTGTTTAATTTACAACCATTTTTTAAGCCACAGCTTCCAGCTACCCTGAATGCGTTGGCGTTCATCTTCCGACAATGTCTTCTGGTACTCGAAATACGAATACTCTGCCCGCTTACGAGCATAGTCACGCAAATCAGGTACGTCGGAAAAGTTCTCGACCACATATTGATATCGATGCCATGCGGGACCATACTGTTCTGTTCGCCAGAAGAAATCCGCCATGTACACTTCGTGTTCCGCGAGAATTCTACGGCTTTTGACAATCAGATCTCGCGCACCTTCGGCATATTGGGAATTCGGATATGTCTCTTCCAGGCGATAGAAGTATTCAAGGCCTTCCTTGATATTTTCCTGCCTTCGATCAATGGACTGGAACATGTGATAGTTCGTGTTCCCGATCTGGAAGATAATATAGGGAATCTCCTCGCTGCTGGGATGCAACGCCTCAAATTCCTTATATGCGTCAAGAGCCAAAAGGTAATCACCGTCAAGAAAGTAGGCATCACCAAGAGCCAGTTCCGCCTTGAGCGCGAACGGACTGAAGGGGAAACGATCCTTGAGCTTGTTGAAATACCCCTGAGCATCATAGTATTCCTTCTCACCCATGGCATCCATACCGGCCTCATACAGTTCCTCCGCCGTATCTTCCGGCGGTGGCAGGAAATACCTGTCAATCAGAGCGCAGCCGGATGCCAGCCAAAGGGCAACAAAGGCAGCAAGGACGAAAGGTGACCGCATACGGACTCCTAAGCGTCGAGCTGTTCAAGATAGGTGAATGCAGAGTTGGCGGCAGTCGCACCGTCTCCGACGGCAGATGCAACCTGACGACACATCTTGGAACGGATGTCGCCAGCAGCAAAAACACCGGGAACATTGGTCCGCATTTCAACATCGGTAATAATGCCGTTGCGATCCTGTTCCACCTTGTCGGAAACAAAATCCATGATGGGTTCAAACCCTACAAAGATAAAAGTACCGTCAACCTTGAGGTCACTCGTTTCTCCGCTTTCAACATTACGCAAAGCCAGAGATTCAAGATCATCAGCTCCCTGAATCTCATCCACAATGGTGTTGCGGATGACCTCGATTTTTTCATGAGTGAAGCACTTGTCCTGATAACAGGCAAGCCCGCGGAAATCCTGGCGTCGATGAATCAGATAAACCTTGTTCACCAGGCGGGCAAGATACAACGCCTCTTCAAGCGCCGAGTTGCCGCCGCCGATAACGGCCACATCCCGATCCCGAAAGAAATTACCGTCACACAGAGCGCAGTAAGACACTCCGCGTCCGAGCAAACGCTCTTCACCTGGGATACCGAGTTTGCGGTACCGGGAACCGGTAGCCAAAATAATAGACTTGGTCTGGACAGCTTCATCCCCGACCATGATCGTGTGGACAGGTGAACCGAACTCGATATCGCGCACTTCATCGCCGATACGGTCCAGTGAATAATTCTCGAGATGAGCCGAAAATTTATCCGCAAGTTCCATCCCTGAAGTCCTTTGGGAAATCCAGGATAGTTTTCTATCTCACTCGTCATGAGTACCTGGCCGCCCGGAGACAGCTTCTCAATCATGGCGGTCTTCACACCCGACCGCAAAAGATAAAGGGCAGCCGTCATTCCTGCCGGGCCGCCCCCTATGACTACGGCGTCATAAGATTTCATTTATTACAGTGCCTTCTTGGTAATCATTTCCTTGATGCTGCTCTTGGAGACAGCGCCGGTGCTCTGGTCCACGACTTCTCCGCCCTTGAAAAGAATCAGGGTAGGGATGGCACGGATTCCGTACTTGCCGGGAGTGGCAGAATTTTCATCGACGTTCATTTTCACGATTTTCACCTGACCGTCGTACTCTTCTGCAAGCTCGTCGATAACCGGACCCATCGCACGACAGGGACCGCACCAGGGAGCCCAGAAATCAATAAGGACAGGGACATCGCTCTGGAGCACTTCCTGCTCAAAATTACCGTCAGTGATCTGATTCGCCATAGATTTCTCCTTTTTTTCCCGGAATCCGGGCAACTGATTATCAGGCTCAGGCGCGTTCGATTAACTCGAATGCGACATGTGTTCAAACAAGTATCTTAAAATAGAACCCACATACTGTACTGTCAAGAAGCTCTCAGGAAAATATCATTCATTCGCACTTTTGTCACCGTTTACTGTCCAGTCAAGCGGTACCACTCTTCCTCGCGGTATGGCCTCCAGACCCAAGTCATGGTTGTAGCCGGACTTGCCGAACAGCCAGCCGGCATACGCGATCATGGCACCGTTGTCGGTACACAGTGAAAGTCCGGGCAGCGTCAACGTCAGTTTGTTCTCTGCGGCCACCCGTCCCATATATTCACGGACCATGCTGTTTGCGGCCACGCCACCAGCGACAATAAGGCTTTTCACCCCGCCCGCCTTCTTGAGAGCACGCTCTACCTTGATACGCAATGTGTCAGCCACACTCCAATTGAAGGATGCACACACACGGCACAGCGCCTCACGACGTTCACCGGACAAGGCGTTGATGGCGTCAACATCCGCCATCTCTTCAAACACAAGCTCCGGATGCGAGGCCACATAATTGGCCACCGCCGTCTTGACGCCGCTGAAACTGAAATCAAGACTCTGATTTCAATGAATGCACGTGGAAACAATTTGGTATCCGGCTCGGACTCCTGTGACAACTGGTCGATGTAACGACCTCCAGGATACGGGAAA
>LQAJ01000242.1_pt1 | contig 17697 bp, 19 predicted proteins | sample 1535811 | NCBI WGS metagenome assembly LQAJ01 (sample SAMN04331587, study PRJNA305678) | bioreactor metagenome | isolation source: bioreactor_6 inoculated with Wadden Sea sediment 2nd replicate of a... | place: Germany: Wadden Sea, Janssand Flat
TGTTGTTACGACATGGTGACGGGTTGACTGATTTTTGTGTAAAAAAAAGGCAGTCGCATGAATGCGACTGCCTTTTAATGATTTTGGAATTGTTATCTAACGGTAATAGAGATTCCTACCACCGATAGTCAGGAATGCCTGATGCAGATTCTTGCGGATATCCTTGCGGCTCCAGACACCTTGAATGTGTCCGCGAGAAAGCGCTTTGAAGCAGTTGTGGTAATCCGGCGGTATCTCAATGCCTGTGGTTTCCTTGATGACGCCGGGACCGGCAAAGCCGAGACGCGAGGAACGCACTGCGTACTGATACGGAGAGCAGCCGAGGAAGGATGCTACCGGGCCAGCGTAGGAGTTGGTGTCGTACAGGACAATGTACAGGCCACCTTCTTCAATGTACTTGCGGACTGCCATGGTGCAGCGAGGCATCTGGATGAGGCCGTTGACGCCTTCCTGAATGCGGATACCAGCGGTTCCGTGGACGTATGCCAGAAACGGCTGGTGCTTGGTCTGGGCAAGTTCCAGGGCACGAATGAATTTTTCGCCTTCCGCAGCTCCTACCGAGCCGCCTCGGAAATTGGCAATCAACGTTGCGCAGGTCAGGCGTATACCGTCCAGCGCCGCATTGAAGGTCATGCAACTGCTCTGAAGTCCTGTTTTTTCCTTGGCTGCCTGAACGCGATCTTCGAAGTTAGGGAAGTCGGTGGGGTTGCCGGAGGCGATGTCCCTGTTGAATTCCCGAATTGATCCCTTGTCAAAGAGATTGTGGAGATACCATTGGTATTCCATGGGGAAGTTGTAACCACAGTGGGGCAGACGCCTGCGAAATCGGTGAAAAGGTCACGTGCCAGATGTCGAGGCAGCCACGCTTGTCAGCATTCGGACAAGTGATTTCCCGGTCAAGGTGAGCCTGCGGGCTGACGTAGTTTGAGTCGGTCGGGATAATCTTCTGTTCCGGTTCCGACTGGGACAGCCCGGTAAGTTCGATTTCTGCCTGACTCTTTCCGTTGGATTTGCCGCTGACTTTTTTGAGAACCTTGCTGAACACTGATTCGAACCGGCCTGTGACGACGTGGATTTCGTCAGTTGCCTCTTCGATGATTCGAGTGATTTTCTGCTTGAACGGTTTGATCAGGCCATACTGGACGGCCGAAGTAGTGGTTGAAACGATTCCGGTTCGAGTCGCGTTGAGTTTCTCAAGCAGCGAGCGATTGTCCTGATAGGCATGTTGTGCAAGCTTGCGGTATTTTTTGAAACGACGCGCGATCAGACGTTCGCGTGCCTTTTCACTGAGTGACCAGCGAACGATGATGTCGGCGTGTTTCCTGAAATGCCGCATGGCAAAGGCCCTGAACAGGCTCATGCCGCGAATGGACAGTGCGACTTCATCTGTGGCGCGAACGACCTGTTCACGCATCTGTTTGTAAAAATCGAAATGATCCGGGCGGGCACCGAGAGATGGTTCTTGGATGATCTCGTCAATATAACCATTTCTGAGATTGTCCTGTGCCGTGATGCGCTGGGAGATAGCGCAGGATTCGATCAGTTCGACCGGGGCACGTTCCGATCCCTTGATACGTCCTTCAATAGCAGCAGCTCCTTCCGGAGAAATGACTGAATAATACCCATGAGAAAGCATGAGACGTTTGTCAGCCATGCCGATGGCTTCTGCGCCACCTGAACCGCCTTCGGAGAAGATGGCGACGATGGGAACGGGCAGTCCGGCCATTTCATAGATATTTTCAGCGATCTGCTGTGCTGCTCCGGGGAAATCCTCGACAGGGTAGGAGCCGGGAGTGTTGACGTAGGCATGAATGGGAATCTGCTCGCGTGCGGCAACTTCCATGTATTTCAATGCCTTGCTGTTTCCCCATGGTTTGATGGAACCGCCGTTGCGAAATTCCTGACCATGACCTTTTTCCTGTCCAACGACCATGACCGGCTGGTTGATGATCTTCTTGCCTTTGCGTCGGGTAATATACGCGCGGGCGATCAGCATGCCGGGGTCGATGGAGTGTTCGTCTTTGCCGCCGATTTCCGTGTAATTGTCGTAGACATTTTCAAGGATGTCTTTGAGACAGATACGCTGCGGATGGCGAACAATGCGGACTTTGTCCATGGCTGTCAGCTGTGCGTCAATTGCGGCTTCCATTGTGGACAAGCGTTTATCGAGAGATTCAAGTGCTCGAATTGCACGGTCTTCGGACCTGTTCTGGAATTTGACGGGAAGCTCTCCGATTTCCTTGGAAAAGGCATCCAGCTCAGGGCGTGATTTGTTTCCGAGAATCTCACGGGCGTAGTTGACCCGTTCCAGAAGCTCTGTAGTTTTTTGTCTATATTCATATCGTACCTGTTTAAAATTCAAGCAGGTTTTCAGTTTTTTCGATGAGGAAGGGAATGTTTGACTTCATGGGAGAGCCGCTGGAGTCAGCACCTTTCAACTTGAGGTCGTTCAGGAAGGCGAGTCCTCGTGATTTGGCCTCTGCGAGGTCCTTGCCCCAAATGATCGCCAGAGCGAGGTTGGGATCGTATTCCGTAGGAATCTGGTATGGCCTGTCGAGAGGGACATGGGTGTGAAACGACAACCAGTCCTGCTTCGTCCAATTGAGTTCGTTGATTTTTCCGACCCAAGGGGTAAAGCCGCTTTCGGTATCTTCAGCGATCAATCGGTACTCAATGCTGACGCCGTCAAAGGAAACATCTTTCTGAGTGTAACCGAGATCTTCACCAAGACCGATGCGAATCTGTTCACGGACGAGATTGACATTGCTGTCACCATTGACGGAGGCAATGTCGGCGGAGACGCCGTTTTCAACCTGAATCCGTGTATTGACTTCCATGAGGAACGGTTCACCGTTCGGGGTTACGATCCATTCCCACGTGCCGACGTTGTCATATTTGATTTCACGGGCGATGGAGAGTGAATATTCGGTTATATCATTTAAGAGTTTTTGTGCATCAAAGGTATATGCGAGGTTTTCCGGCCAGAAACCGGGTGCGACTTCAATACGTTTTTGAAGGCCAGGACTCTGAACAGAACAGTTGCGGGTACCAAAGTGAACCGGATTAACGCCGGTACGGTCAGATGCGATCTGGACTTCAAGGTGGTTGAAGTTGAAAACACGTTGCTCAATAAGGACGCCTTCGTCATTGAACGTACGCAGGGAGTAGTTGCGGATACGGCGGTAGGTCTGCCGGAATCGGGCCATGTCTTCGACTTCGTCGATTCCCATTCCGCCACCACCGGCAGAAGCCTTGACCAGAACAACTGGACGGGAAATGCCCATTTTAGTCTGGAATTCAAATAGGCTTTCAGCAATGGCTTCAGCCTCGAGTTCGTCATAGATGGCGCGGTCGGATCCGGGGACGGTGGGCACACCGAGCTTGCGGGCGAGGCGTTTGGTATTGATTTTGTCGCCGAGGTCGCGAATCACATCCCATGACGGTCCAATAAAAGTCATTGGGCGATCACGGTCAGTGACGCGTCGGGCAAATCGGTAGTTTTCAGAAAAGAAACCGTAACCGGGATGAATTGCGGTTGCGCCGGATTCATCAGCAACGGACAGGATATCGCCCGCATCCAAATAATTCTGGATACGGTAAAGTGAATCGTTGCCGCCGAGTCTGCGAGCCACGTCAACATGGCCGGAATACTCATCTTCTTTAGTGTACAAGGCGACAAATGGAAGGCCAAGATCAGCGCAGGCTTCCATGATTCTAACGGCGATTTCGCCTCTGTTTGCTATTAATACTTTATTTCCTTCGATACTCACGGAATCATTATCTCCTGAGATTGCGTTGTGAAGGTGCCTTAATTAGCTGTCTTTTCTTCTTCTTGCAAACTCTTTGCTTTGTGCCTTTTGTCAACAATCACGATGTGTTAATGTGAAACTGGTGTTTGAATTTATATTTATGGATTTTTTAATGAAAAATAGGTAGACAATCATTCTTCTTGTTTTGCCGAGTGTGAATTGGCAAAATTGGCAATATGTCAAAAAATGATCGAAGGGAGATTGGATATGGATTACGTAATTGTCGGAAATGGCGTTTCCGCCATCGGAGCCATCGAAGGAATTCGTCAACATGATAAAACAGGCAAAATTTTGATTGTCAGTGACGAAGAAGTGCCGACGTATGGTCGCCCTCTGATTTCCTATTATCTCTCGGATAAGATTAAATTTGAGACGCTGCCTTTCAGGCCGGAAGAGTTTTACAAGACTAATAATGTTGAAATGAAGCTCGGAGCCAGAGTTTTGTCCATTGATTCCGAAAAAAAGGAATTGCTTTTGGATAGCGGTGAGAAAGTCGTTTACGGCAAGTTGCTTCTTGCTACAGGTGGATCTCCCGTGAATCCGGGCATTCCCGGTATTGAGACCCGGGATTCATAATTTTACTACCGTGGCGCATGCCGAGGCTTTGCGTGAACTCGTTGACCGAGTGAAAAAGGTTGTCGTCATCGGAGCCGGATTGATCGCTTTGAAGGCCGCGGAAGGATTTGCCGAAAAGGGCGTGGATGTCACTATTGTTGTCCGTTCTCGCATTATGCGTACCTATTTTGATGAAGTGGCAGGCGAGATGATTGTCGATCATCTTGAAAAAAACGGCATCAATTTCATGCAGGGAACGGGCACCAAGGAAATTGTTCGTCATGGTGATGGGACAATCAAGGGCGTTGAAACCGATAAAGGGTTCATTGAAGCCGATGTCGTCATCGTGGCTGCCGGTGTCCGGCCGAATATGGGACTTGCGGCTCAGGCCGGTATCAAGACAGAGCAGGGAATTCGCGTTGATGACTACATGTCGACAAGCAACCCGGAGGTGTTTGCCGCTGGAGATGTGGCTGAAGCCAAGGATTTGCTTACCGGTGAATATACTGTTCGCCCCATTTGGCCCAATGCATATTCTCAGGGCAGATATGCCGGACTGAATATGGCCGGTGCGGACAAGCCGTATACGGGCGGGCTTTCCATGAACTCCATTACCTATTATGGACTTGCTACCATTTCCGTAGGTGAGACAAATCTTGCCGATGAGGAAGGGTATGAGATTGATGTAACGCTCGACCGGGAAAACAGTGTTTACCGTAAGTTGATTTTCAAGGATGATGTGCTTGTTGGCTGTATTCTTATCGGTGAAATTGATGCTGCGGGTTTTTATACCAGTTTTATCAAGAATGGTTTCAAGCTGGACGCTGAGGCGAAAAAACGGCTTATGGAGGGTGATCCTTCCCCTGCATTGTGGCCTGACGAGTTTATCGAAGGGATGATGAATAATCCCTAAGTACTATGTGATATTAAAAGAAAAAGGGGCCGCAGATGCGGCCCCTTTTTTTTATTTGGTCTTGTGAGTGAATACGCCGTCCCACCCCTCGCCCGGATGTTCTTCCTTGAGGTGCTCGCAACGTTCTATGTATAAATCATAAAGCAAGGGTTCGACTTCAAGTGCTTTGAGTTGTTCGAACAGTTTTCGCGCTTCATCGAATTTCATTTCCAGATACAATGTGTGCGCCTTTTCATATTTGTCGAGTTCCTCTTTTCTTTTGCGGCAGCTTCAAGAGTGTAAGCAGTGTAGATCGTTACAGGTTTTTTCTTTCCCTTGACGCGGACACTGTCGATAATTCGGAAATAATACTTCCCTTGGCAGGCATCAACGATGGTTTGGCTGACGACGAGTTTTTGGCCGTAGAATTTTGTCAAACCTTCCAAACGAGAAGCAAGGTTCACGTTGTCGCCGATCAGTGTGTAGTCGAACAAATCGGCTGATCCCATGTTGCCGACTCGGACCGATCCGGAGTGGATCCCTGTTCCGACTGCAATGGTAAATCCGTATTTTTCAATAAAGAGTTCATTGAGTTCTTCCAGTTTGCCCTGCTGTGCAAGCGCTGCTTCCAGCGATTTTTCCTGATGGTTTTCTACATCAAGCGGGGCATTCCAAAATGCCATGACAGCATCACCGATGAATTTGTCCAATGTTCCCTGATGTTCCGTAATAATGCGCGTCATGGGGGTCAGATAGTCATGGAGCAGGTTGGTCACCTGTGTCGGAGTCAGTTTTTCGGACAGAGAAGTAAAACTGCGAACATCGGAAAACTGGATGGTAATATCTTTTTCCTGCCCTTCAAGGGAAAGTGAATCCGGGTCATCCATGATTTGTGAAATGACCGACGGGGCCAGATAATGTGCGAATGCGCCGTGAATAAATTTCTTGGCATGTTCTTCTCGCCAGAACTTGATCACGGTAAGCAGGATGAATGTCAGCCCGAGGTTCAGGAAAGAATAGAGGGGTGAAATGTAGTATCTGTAATCAGTATATAAATATACTGATCCGAACCAGACAGCATATCCCATGCCGAGTAGTGGCAGGACCAGCCAGGCTGCTCTGGCCCACATGAGGAGCAGAGTAGTGATGAGCCCGAGAAGAAGCATCGTGGCGAACTCCACGCCCTTGGCCCAGTCCGGTATGTTGAGAAACTGTTTTGAGATAATGTTGTCCACAATGGTGGCGTGTGCTTCAACGCCCGGATAGCCGGGGTCCAGCGGAGTTGCGCGGATATCCTTGAGTCCTGCAGCAGAAGTGCCAATGAATGCAATTTTGCCGCGCAAGGCTCCTGGCTTCAGTTTTTGCAAAATATCGGCAGCGCTGATGTACTCGAATGTTTTCATCGGGCCACGGTAGTTGATCAGCATTCTTCCCCGTTTATCCGTGGGAATGACTGTTTTGCCGAGGCGAACGGATTCTACCCCAATATTCGACATTTTTGAGTACCATTGATTTCATGCCTGTAGCCTGCATGAGGGCCGACAAGGCCAGACTGGGATAGAATTTTTCATTCCAGCTGAAAAGGAGGGGAACGCGGCGGTATACGCTGTCCTGATCCGGAGCGATAGTGATGAATCCGGTTTTGGGTGCAGCCATGGCAAGATCAGGGAGTGGGCAAATTGCTTCCTCTGCCTTGAAAAGTACCTTGTGAGGGGAAGGGGCTCCTTTTGGAGCAAGCACTGCGACTTTTGCCGGTTTGACGAAACAGTCTCCTGTCTTCTCGACGAGTTCCGCTTCTCCTAGAAGGCTTTCCGTAATGAAGTCGAGTCCCAGTACAAAGGGGCCGGTTTTGATGTTGTGAGCGAGAAGTTTGTCATTGTCTGTAAGAGCTGGCGGCAATCCCTCGATTTTTATGTCGATCTTCATTTCTTTTTTCAGTTGCCGCTGTAACACAGCTGGGGATGTTCTGTCCGGTTCGACAAAATGATATCAGTTGCAACTGAAGCTGCGCCGTAAGCCTGAATGTATTTCAGGAGCATGGCCACGCGATATCTGGGCCATGGCCATTGCCCGAGTTCAGCAAGGCTTTTTTCATCAATATCAATAACAACGGGGATGTTGGTGGCGTTTGAGCTGTGGTGTTTTTGGAGAAATTGATCATAGAGTTTGTAGTCAAGAAAACGGAGAAAAGCGGGGTGGGCAATAAAGAGAGCCGCCATGAGCATGGATGCCGCAAAGCCGGTCACAAAAAGTATCAATTGATCTTTTTGAAGTGTTTTTTCAGCCTGCCGAACATGAAGTGTCTCCTCGTTTTGATGGCATACTATATCTATAACTATGGTAATAAGGCTATATCGCTAACGAAAATATATTTTTTATTGCCAAATTTCTTGATATTTTATAGAGTACTAACGATTAATTATATTGTTTATTTTTAACTGGTTAACTTTGCTGTGTTTTCTTGGAAGAACACCCTTTATATACATGCGGGAGTTGATTTTGAAAAGTCTGATTAATTTTTGGCAGTGAGTTTTGTGCTGATTGTTTTTGTTGTCTTTTCAGTGAGCGGGGCTTCCGCGCAGGACGACAGAAATCTTAATCTTGATGCTCTGTTGGAAAATTTAGTTAAAAATCATGACAGGATTAAGGCTTCCGAGGCTCAACTGCAATCCGTCAAGCACCAATATGAAGGCGCGAAGGGCGGTTGGCTTCCGCGTGTGGATGCCACAGCTGAGGGGGGCAGGGAGAATTTGAGCAAGCCCGGATCTGCTGAAACACAAAAAAATCGTAATGAAGAAACGCTTTCCGCGACACAGTTGCTTTACGATTTTGGTGGTGTTTCCGGTACGGTTGATTCGGCTGCCGGTCGAATCAAGGAATTTGATTCCATTCTTCTGCAAACAAAGCAGGAAATTGTATCTCTTGGCATAACTGCATATCTTCGCGTGATCCGTTCTCGTGAGCTGCTTAAATATGCACGCCGTTCGGAAGAAAGCATTATGGAGCTTTCCGGCATGCAGGAAGTGCTTGTTGAACGCGGGGCCGGTTATTCATATGAAGAACTGCAGGTTAAGGGACAGCTTGCCGGTGCTCAGTCATATCGCGTCACTCAGGAGCGTGAGTTGCAGACGTCCATTAATAATTTCAAATCCGTTTTCGGTTTTGCGCCGACCATGGAAGAAGTTCGTCAGATGGCAACCGTTCCCGTTCCGCGTAAGTACCTGCCAGGTAATGTGGATGAAGCGGTAACCATTGCATATGAAAAGAACCCGCTGCTGCTCGAGACTAAATATTCTCTCGAAAGATTGCAGGGCGATTTGTCCTCCGGTGAATCCAAGTATTATCCTCGATTTGATGCAGTGCTTGAGCATGAGCGCAAGGAAAATGATCAGGGAACTCCCGGTGTCCGTACTGAACAGCGTGCGTCCCTTCAGATGACCTACAATCTCTTCTCGGGTTTTCAGGATAAAGAGAATATTCAGTCCGTCAAATCTGAAATGACCAGTGCAAAACGCACGTTACTTGATCGTCGTCGGACGGTTGAGGAGAGTGTGCGTAATGCGTGGCTTGAATTGACAACGCTTCGCCAGAACTCCGAGTTGTATGAAAATCAGGCAAATATCACTTGGGAATTTCTCGGTCTCGTCAAGAAAAAGAAGGCTACAGGTGAAGAAGTACGCCTGTTGGACATTCTCGTTGGCGAGCGTGATTACATCTCCGCAATCAGCGCAAAAGTGGCTACAGACATTGATATCATCATTGCCGGTTACACCCTGCTTTATCAAATGGGGTTGATTACCGAGGATATTACTGAAAGCTAGCCTGCGGGATACCGTTTCAGCATTTATCGTGAATTCAAGCACGTAGAGGGGAGATTATGAACGAGCTTCTTCGACGGCTGTTCCGCTCCAAACCTCTTGCCGTGGAAGTTATTATTGCTTCCTTCTTTGTTAACATCCTTTTTCTTGCTTCTCCTATTTTTGTCATCCAGATTTTAAGTCGATACATCGGCTATGGATTTGACGGCACACTCTATACTCTTACTGCGGGGATGATGATCGCCCTTATACTTGGTTTGGCATTTACGATGATCCGGACCAAGATGTGTTCCGTTATTAGCGCAGAACCGGACAGACAGTTGCAGACTGTGGTGTTAGATGCGCTTTCTCATTTAAAAACAGCCGCTCTTGAGCGTATTCCACAGGCCAAGATTCAGGAAGTCATGGCCGGTCCGCAGACCATTCAGGCTGCTTACGAAGCTTCTCGTATTGCGTCCGTACTCGACATGCCGTTTTTTTTGTTGTTCATTCTTGCTGTAATGATGTTGAGTCCGACTCTTGCAGTCATTACTTTGCTTGCTGTCGGCTCGACGGTCCTTGCCGGCAAAATGAACATGAACGCATCCCGAAAGTCAGATAGTACATTTAGGGAAGAGGTTGTTCGTCATCGTGGCGGGGTGAACTCGGCTATTCATGGAGCAGAAACCGTACGAGCTTTTCATGGTGGCGGATTTCTTCGTTCCATGTGGGAGGAGCAGGTTGAGCGTGTCATGGTGCTTAAACAACGCATCGTTCATCATAAAAGCTGGTCCCTTGCCGTTGTGCAGGGACTCAGTTCCCTGCTCAAGGTCGCGATTTATGCGGTGGGTGCAAAGCAGGTGGTCATGGGTGAACTGACCGTCGGGGCCTTGATCGGTGCGAGCATTCTTTCTGCAAAAGCCCTCCAGATTTCAACAAGTTTCATGCAGACTGTCCTCTTGATGGCAAAGGCGGACGACACCATGCACATGATAAATGAATTTATCAGTCTGCCACGTGAGTCGTCTGGTGGCACCGCGATGCGGCAGTTTTCCGGTCGTCTCGAGTTCAAAGATGTCGCCATTGCATTTCCCGGAGCGACGGGGCCGCTTTTCGAGTCGTTGTCGTATACGATCGAACCGGGAACCGTCGTTGGAATAGTCGGGGCCAATGGAGCTGGTAAAACAACGTTGTCCAAGCTGGTCGTAGGGCTTTTGGAGCCCGGACGCGGGCAGATATTTGCTGACGGTGTCGATTTGCGTCAACTTGCGCCTGAATGGTGGCGCAGGCAGGTCATGTACCTCCCGCAGGAGCCGACTTTTCTCAACGGCACTTATAAAGAAAACATCGTCATGCTGAATCCTGATATTGAGGATGCAGCTTTGAATGAAATCGTGCGTATGGCTGATTTGCGTCGATTCCTCGACAGTACTTCTACGGGAATGGATACACCTCTCAATGATGGTGGTCGGAGCCTTCCTCTTGGTATCAGGAAGCGTCTGGCTTTGGCGCGTGCCTTGGTCGGGCAAGGGCGACTGGCTGTTTTTGACGAACCCACCGAAGGACTGGATGTCGAAGGATGTGAGGCAGTTTTCCAGATAATGAATGTGCTTGCAAAGCGCGGCGTGACCTTGATTCTCGTTTCTCGTGATCCTAACGTGGTCAAGGGGTTTGGTGCTGTTATCGATTTAAATGTGAAGCCGGTTCCGAAAATCGGTCTTGTGCAAAAGAAAACCACGGGAGGGGCATCTGGTTCGCCCCTGAAATCGTAGGGATTCAACATGACTGAGCAAAAGAAAAAAACTGAAGTTGATAAGACGACAAAAGTATTTTTTTATCTTTGTGCTGGCTTTTGCATCAGTTTTTTCATCTGGGCGGCAGTCAGTCCTCTTGATATTGTCAGTGATGCCATAGGCGAAGTCATCCCAAGTTCCAGAGTGAAAAAAATTCAGCACCTTGAGGGCGGCATTGTTCGTGAAATCAAGGTGCGCGAAGGAGATCTGGTCAAGGTTGGGCAACCTCTTATAGAACTTGAGGCGACAGCTAGCGATTCTACGGTGGAAGAACTGAACGTCCGTGTTTCATCTTTGGAGATGGAAGTTGCGCGACTTGAGGCTGAAGCTAAGTGGTTTGCTGATCCTGATAAAGTCAAATCCGTTGACGATGATACCAAGTGGCAGACTGCGGGGAAATTTTATTTTAATCCTTATGGTGCTTCTTTCTCCGTACCTGAAAATTGGCAGCCGACGCCCCAGACTTGGTGGAACAGGCCAGCCAACTGTATATGGCCAGACGGGAGCGACTTGTAAATGATATCAACTCACAGCGCGAGAAGATTAAGCAGCGTGAGCAGGATATTCAGGAAATTTCCGTCCGTATCAGGAACCAGCGTCAAAGTCTGAAATATGTCCGTGAACAAATTGGAATCAGTGAAGAGTTACTCAAGGACAAGCTGACATCCCGTTACAAGCATTTGGGCTTCTTGAAGGAAGAATCGAGTCTTCTCAGCAAGATCCAGGAAGATAAGGCTGCGTTGGAGCGGGCCAAATCGGCACTTGTTGCAGCCAAGGAACATCTCGATCAGATTTCCAACACATTTCATGAAGAAGTTCAGGAGTCTCTGCGACAATCTCAACGGGAGCTTCTCGAGTTTTCGCAACGTTTGCGTAAGATGTCAGACAGCCTTCAGCGTACAATTATTCGTTCTCCGGCGAATGGAATTGTCAAATCCATATACATCATGGGCGAAGGCGAAGTCGTTCAACCGGGGATGACCGTACTGGATATTGTTCCTGCGGGTGACAAACTTGTTGTCGAGGCTCACCTCGCTCTCGGTGATATTGGTTACGTACAGGTAGGTCAGCCTGCGACAGTGAAGCTGGCGACTGGAGATGCCCGCATGTTTGGCAATCTGGATGGTACGGTCAAGCAAATCAGTCCCGATGCGATCACCCATCCGGAAGAGGGGATGTATTACAAAGTCCTTGTCGAAACCGAGCATGATCGATTTGAAAAGGATGGACGTAACTATCAGCTTTATCCGGGAATGCGAGTTCTGGTGGGAATCAAGACGGGAGAGCGGACGGTCATGGAGTACTTGCTTTATCCATATTTCGATACCCTGTATCACGGTCTGCACGAAAGATAATTCTGTTAACTTGATAAAAACAGTTGCAAGTAAAATAGCACACGGGCTATAGTTTCTTGAAAAATTGATTTATGTAATTAATTTAATCTAATTATTCAGGAGGCTTACCTATGGCTATAGTCATTGATCCCGATGAATGTATCGGTTGCGAATCTTGTGTGGAAATCTGTCCTGATGTTTTTGAAATGGACGATGACGGCGAAAAAGCCATTGTGATTGCGCCTGATTCAACAGCCGACTGTGTAGACGAGGCTATTGAAACCTGTCCCAATGAGGCTATTACCAAAGAATAAAAGGTTTACGTTTGAATAATAAAAGCGACCACACTGAGTGTGGTCGCTTTTATTTTTTTGAGGTTGTCGATTTCTTGTTTTTTTGTTTCTAGGGCTACCAATTGATAAAACGGACGTTTAGCAGTCCTCCTACGACCAGATAGATGCCAAGAGCCACTGCGCTGAGTCCAATAGCGTAGGATACAACGATTCTTATTACGGGGGCATCTGCAATTGTTCGACTTTTTAGCGCCTCATTGGTTCGTAGTCGAGCTATCCATGCTGGGCGTTCTTCTGCTGTTATTTCAAGGTCCGAGTCTCCGGCGAACATGGCACGGTCCATGGGGAAATTGTGCCGTCGCAGATGGGCGACCGTGAAGTGGATGACGAATACGTGCAGCATGGCGAGACAGGCTTCGATACGATGAACCCATAGGGCGACATTCAAACTCCATCCTTTGAAGTACCGTGTGGTTTCCAAAGGCGAGTAGAGCATGAGTCCTGTAATACCCATGACCATCATTCCCCAGAATACAGCCCAGTAGTCGAATTTTTCCCAATATACCCAGCGCTCGAAACGTGGAGCTTTGCCTCCGAACATCCAACGGAGATGGGCAAAGAATTGTTTCACGTCTCTTATACCTGGCCACAGGGCGTCTTCCGTTCCAACTTTTCTGACAAATACGACAAACAGTGCGTATATAAGATGACATAAGAAAAGCGCTATCATGAATAGTCCGACGATCTTATGCACCTCAAGGCAACCGTCGTAGCCGCCGAATGGTTGTGCAATGAGCTGTCCCCATTGTGTTTCAATATACATTCTGGCCGTCCCTGTGACAGCCTGAATCAGGAAGGAGAGCATCAGAAACGCATGGAATATTTTTTGAACCGGGGTGAATCGTTTCAGTCTCATGCGTCACCTCCTTCCTTTTTGCGAGCAAACAGTTCGCGCAGCACCCAAAGTCCGGTATGCGGCAGGAAGAGGGCAAAGGTTCCTATGGCAATGCCGAGCATAATCCATACCGCCCAGTACAGCACGGGGAAGCTTTTTGCCGTTCCGGCCTTCAGTGGAGCTGGTTCATGTACTACATACATGGCGAATGAACCGCTCGCTCCCTGATGGCATTTGGCACAGACTGTGGCATGCCTGCGTATAGGGTTGAGAGGTGAGAAGTAATGGTTGATTCCGGCAATCGGTTCCAATCCATGACATTGGCGGCAAGCGATGTTTTTTCGCGTTGCATGCCGATTGTTGTATGCCTCGACCTTGTGGCAACTTTCGCACCGTTGATGCCGATAGTTCTGCACCAAGGCATGTGCGTCTGCCTGATACGTCGCAGCTGGTGCGCGGCCACCGGTCGTCACAGTCTCGGCGGGCGCATTCCATTGCACAAAAGGACTGCCTCGACTGGGCAAGACTTCGTATTGTTCGTAATAGCCCGTGCTTGCTTCCCGAAGTTTGTATCGGTCGGCTCCGGCGACTTCTTCCTGCGCCGCGCATGGCAACGTCAGAACAAGGCCTGCCAGGAACAGGGCCGTATAAATGATTCGTAACATGATCGCCTCCTACTTGTAGGCGTTCACAGATTCCACGGTCTTTCCCTGTGGGGCAGGCATCAAGGCGAGAGCCTCGAACTGCTTTTGCAGTTGTGCCAAGTCGGCATCCTTATGCTTGTGGCAATTCTGACAGGAATTCGGGATTTCCGGGTTTTAAGCGTTCCAGACGGCAGTAACGTCTTGAAAACGTGACTGTGAATATCTTGCGATTCCGCACTTTTGGCAATGCGCGGCATATGACAACCAACACAGTTTGCAAATGAGTGAATGGAATGTGCCATGTTGGTATTCACCTGTTCATGACAGTTCAGGCAGGACTTTGAACCGCTTCCCTTGGTCTGGAAGCGCGTGGCAGGCATGCCAAGCTGATGCACGGAATGGCAGGATGTACAGGTTACGCCTTCCCTGCGGTGTTCGGATTTGATCCAGTCGATATATTGCTGGTGGTGACCCTTGGAAAACTCGTTGGCGTACATATGTTTCTTGTCTCCTGCAGCGTATGAAGTAGAAACATAGTATGGTTCCAGCGCCTTGCCCGGGGTGTAACCGACAGGCCAGCTTGCGCCTTTGACCATGGTGGACTTGCCTCTGTTGTGACAGCTGCCGCAAACCTGAACCGATGTTCCGCGAGGCATTTTCGCCGGATTGAGGATGGTTTCACGCTTTTTCAAATAGCGCGGTCTTGGGCAGGGCCACATGCCATGATCCGGCTCCGTGACACGCTTCACAGCCAACGCCCGGTTCCGTGAAAGAGGATTTTGACATGTCTTCAAGGTCCAGCTTTGTGCCGGTGGTATGACAGCCACCGCATTTGAGCAGCCATGGACGTTTCTTCCAGTCGTGTTCGTGATAGTTCACCCAGCGTCCTGTTTCGGTGTTGAACTGGATCGGGGAAATGTAGAGCACGCCTTCTTTTTCAATGATGTAGCGCTGTTTCCATTCATTGCCGAGCGTGTATTTGATTTCATCCTTTGCGGGAAATAGATTTCGTTGAGCGGCATTTTGAGTTTGCCCTTGGCTTCAAGTTTGGCAAAGTCCGCCTTGATGACCTTTTCGTTAATATCAACGATGAATGCGTCTGCATTCTTGGTTACGTCCTGAGCCATGCGGCTGTGGTTGGTGACCTTCCATGAATCATAATGTTCAAGATGACAGGTTTTACAGGTTTCCGATCCAACGAATTCCTTCGGTTGAGAAGTCATTTTGGCCAAGTCAACAACAGGCTCACTCGATGTGCAGCCGCTAAACAGCAAAGTCGCAAGAGCGACGCCGACCAGCATTCCGATTCCTCTTTTCATCTCATCCCCCTAATTGGTATGCGATAAAGAATTTTCCATCTTTACTGTGTAACAAGCCGAAAGAGGGTGGGGTATTATATTTAAACTGATTGTTGGATGAGGGGAGGCTTACCGGCAAGATGAAAATATAGCCCTTGTGGGCTGACTGTTGGCAATAAAAAATTCTAGGACTTTCCACTATTCATGATCTTCTGTTTCTGGTTGGGAATGTGGCTTGTTTAATCGCCGTATTCTGGTTAAGTGTCATCATATTGATAAGTTGGAAAAATAGGAGTTATTTGTGGGCAAACTGTCTTCTGTTCTTTTGGTGATATTGATTTTTACAATGTTCTTTGTCCTTGGTGGGTGCACAGAAAGTGTTGACCTTAATGCAATGCAGCAAGAGATAGACAAAGTGGAAACTCAACTCAGAGAAAAGAATTTGAAACTAAAAGCTGAAGAACAAAGGCATGAAGAGCAAAATGGTCAACTGATGGCCTTTTTTGATGATAGTCCGGAAATAGATAGATTACAGAAAGAGATTGAACAGCTAAAAAATGATTTAGAGATCAAACAAGATGCTTTTGTACAAGCGCAAGAAAAAGCAGAAGAAGGGATTTTGGGGGGCTGGAAGTGGCCAATAATCATTGGCTTCATCTCGTCTCTAGCTATTTCTTCTTATCTTTTGTTTAAAATGGGATTAATGGATGGGGCTGCTAACGCTAGGCGTACGGAAAGCTCTTTTTTGTTTTTTGTATCATCTTTTATCATGCTAATACTTTTTTTACTAATTACTTCCGGGCTTAAGTCTTTATTTTTCTAGAGATATTAATTGTTCTTATGTGGAGGGAGGAGGCGATGTCTTCTCCCTCCATTTTTTTGATTTGTTGTCAGCTTGTTAATCTTCGGACTCAACTTTTATTGTGATCGTCTTGTTGATGGTCAGTTTCGGCAACACCAAAGTCAACACGCCGCCTTTGCATGTGGCGCTGATCTTTTCCTCATCAACGTCCGAGGTGAGCGTTACCACTCTTTGAAAACTGCCATAGCTTCTTTCGATGCGGTGATAGTCGTCCTTTTGCTCTTCGTTCTCGAACTTCTTCTCTCCCTTGATCGTCAAACGTCTCTGACTCACGGTGATCTCAATGTCGTTCGGATCGACACCGGGCAGTTCGGCTGAAACCGTAATGGCTTCGTCATTTTCACTGATATCCAGAGAAGGATACTCTTCCGTGATGAAGGGGAAATGGTCGAATCCTCCTTCAAAGGGAAAGTATCTCAGTGCCCCGAGCGGGTGTCTCCAGAAATTGTGCAGGGCTTCAAAGGAACTTCCCGTACGATGTCGAACAGTGTTGTCATGCTTTGACTTCGACTGAATGTCTTTCATCTCCTTATCCTCCTGATATTATGAGGTGAATATTATCCTGCTTACAAATATCTGCCTGCTGAAATTCAAAGTCAAGGATTACAGCTGCCAATTTTAAATCGGCCTGCATGTACTGTGTGCGCGTAAGAATCGTGTGGCGCCAAACAAGTGAAAGATAGATGGGATAGTGATTGAATCTTGGTAGGGTATTTCATTCCCCTGTCTCAAGGATTTTGATATGCCTGTGGCAAGGAGATAATAATGATATTGTATATAGTTATCGCAGCGGCGGTTTTTTTCTATTACACGAATACCCGCAATGTGGCCCTTGGTGAAAGGATTGGACTGGCGCTTCTCTGGCCTCTGACGTTCTTCATGTATCTTTTCAACAGGGTGACAGGACGTCCTCATCAAAGCTTTTTTATCAGGCATGGGCAATCGGCAGGGCGGTCGGGGGAAGAGGAAGGGGCCGGAGAAGATGATGGGGGGCAGTATCATTTATCCGTTTCGAGGCTCTGTTCTTTGTCTGCTGTGTACCCTGACGTTACTTTTCTCCCTCGGCGGGTGCGGCCACGATGATTCCGGCGGTGAAAAGCATGTTGAAACCGATCAACACGGATTCCCCGTGAGCGTGAATGAGCCAGTGGGCCAGATGACCGAAAAGAACGGCATGCGCTCCATGATTGTCAAAGCATCGGCGTATACCCTCCGTCCTCAGGAAACCAAGAACTACGCACTTGGTGTAGCGGCATGGGGCGACAAGCTCGAACCCGGCATGAAAGCCATTGCCGTATCCCGCGACCTCATCCCGCTCGGCCTTGGGCACAACACCGAAGTCACAATCCACGGCCTGTCCGGCACATACCGCGTCCTCGACAAAATGAACAAACGCTGGACCAACAAGATCGACATCTTCTTCGGCGATGACGTTGCATTAGCCAGGAAGTGGGGCAAGCGAAGGTAGTTATTACTTGGGGCGGGCGTAAAGGGTGAGTTGGAAGAAATAACGAAAATTTCGTGC
>LQAJ01000243.1_pt1 | contig 17462 bp, 20 predicted proteins | sample 1535811 | NCBI WGS metagenome assembly LQAJ01 (sample SAMN04331587, study PRJNA305678) | bioreactor metagenome | isolation source: bioreactor_6 inoculated with Wadden Sea sediment 2nd replicate of a... | place: Germany: Wadden Sea, Janssand Flat
GATACGTAGAAACCAGTACATTCTAGTACAACGTCAACGTCTAGTTCGCCCCAAGGAAGATTCTTAGCATCTCTCTCAGCGTAAATTTTGATTTCTTTACCATCAACTGTGATAGAACCTTCACCAGCAGTGATTGCATCTTGCTTGTATCCACCTTGAGCAGTGTCATACTTTAGTAGGTATGCAAGGTCTTCAGCGTTTGTAAGATCGTTGATTGCAACAATTTCAAATTCCTCAGTACCGAACATAAGTCTGAATGCCAGTCTACCAATTCTACCAAACCCGTTGATTGCAACTTTAGTTTTCATTCTAAATTGTCCTCCTTAAGTGTGTTTATCCAAAATAATTTTAGCCACATTTTCATCGGTCACCAGGACCAAATTACGATTGAGTTTACAGATAGAAATTATAGCTTCCGCTTTTTCCTGTCCACTCGCTACGGCAATTAAATCTTCAATTGCCTTAAATTTATCGAGATCAATACCTATTGTACTGATTTCGTGCACGATTTCACCGGCTTCATTGAAGTAGTAACCAAAGGCTTCTGAAACTGCGCCCTTATCGATAATCTTACCAATTTCAACATCATCTAAACTTCTTCTTTCAGCCATTTTCTGAGCTTTCCCTATGCCAAAGGCCAAGATGCTCATGTTATCAAGGACTTGAATGATCTCCTTAATTTCTGGTTCTTTCTTTAGACTCTCAATCGCCGAAGCAGAAAGATTATCTGGTGTGTAAAGCATTCTATAATTTGAACCCAGCTTTTCAGCTAGTTTTTCAACAAGTGTGTTTGCCTGGTACTCTGTTTTCTTACCCAAACCACCACGTGCTGGAACAACTATTGCATTTTCCAGCGGGGTTTTTTCTTTTTTATAACCCTCAATAATGCTATAAACAGACGTACCACCAGTGATACCAATTACAGAGCCATCTCTAATAATAGATCTTAAATAATTAGAAGCGCTTCGGCCAAGTTCTTGAAGTGTCAATTCTTCATTCATAAGACCAGAGGACCCAATTATGACTTTCTTGATCTGAAGTTTTCAGCAAGTTGAATTTCTAGGTCTCTCAGACCTCGTAAGTCATGGAAGAACATGGTCAACATTTCTAGCGCCAACTGTCCCTCTTGCGTAATGGCCATACCTTCCAGTGAAAACTCGACCAATCCTTGATCTTTTAGACGGTTGGCTTCCTTCCGGATCACACGTTCTGTCATATTCAGTTTTGTCGATAGACTGCGACGACCAACTGGTTGTAAGAAACTAACCATTTTCAATATGCTATATCTGTCTTCAAGAAGATCGACAGCCTCAGGCGCAACCATTCTTAGCACAGTTGATATTTCGTTGATTTTTACACAGTCAATGCACAATGGATTCTTTTGCATTGGAAGCCTCCTGGGACAATATTTGTCCGGGCGTATCTTTTTCGTCCCATCTGAAGTAAAAAAAATTTCTCCGTCAAATTAATCATACCATACCCCGTAGATGATTCCAAGTTTGAAGCTTATTTTTGATAACGTTTTCCTGTATTATCACTGTAAAATTTATATTAAGCCTTAGATTCTATGTCCTAGATCATTCTCTTAAATCAAGTGACCAGCTTCAGGAAAAAGCGACGTGTCCCTTGTCTTTAAATGAATAAAGCTATCTCAATAATGAGATAGCCTAGTCTTATCAATTTGGTCTTTTTATTTTCATGGTTATATGATCAATGCCAGCTTCTTTGAATATGTGTCCTTCACTGACAAATCCCAAGTTTTCATAAAAGGGAACGGCATCTTTTGAGCATGCAACTCAACATCTAGAGCCTTTTCTTCCCAAGCCTTTTCTAATAGTGCTTTCATGATAACTTGCCCTAGTCCTTTACGCCGAAGATCCTTTAAAACGGCCACACGTCCAATGACATAATGACCTTTTTCTAGTTCGAACAGTCGTCCTGTGCCAACAGCGTCCTCCTTATGAAAGACCACAATGTGCCAAGCTGATTGGTCATAGCTATCTCTTTCAATATCTTTAGGAACATTTTGTTCATACACAAATACACATTCCCTGACCTTCCATGCTTTTTGTAGCGGACCACTTTCTCCGTGGAATACACAACACTTTAAATCTGTCATATCAAACCTCTTAAGACATCAAAATCATTATGACTTTTCTAGAATCTTTTACGCTTTGATGTTGCTGGTATATTGAGTTCATCCCTATACTTGGCTATAGTTCTTCTTGACACCTTTATTCCGGCCTTACCCAGTTCATTGGATATTTTTTGATCAGATAATGGCTTTTTAGGATTTTCAGATTGAACCAAGTCTTTTTATAAGGACCTTGATGCTTTCCGCAGAAAACGCCTTCGCCAAAGGCTCCTGTAACACCACTTTGGAAAAAGTGTTTCATTTCAAATAGCCCTTGACCACACTGAAGATATTTTCCATTGACAGCACGACTCACGGTGGACTCATGAACACCAATCTCATCTGCCACATCTTTCAAATTAAGTGGTTTTAAATACATAGGCCCTTTTTCAAAAAAGTCATATTGAAATTCAACAATAGACTCCACCACACGATAAATAGTGTTTCGTCTTTGTTCAATGCTCTTGATGAGTTTTAAGGCTGATGTCAACTTTTTATTTATATATCCTATAGCACTTTCATTCACAGACTCTTGTCTAAGCAAGCTTCTATAGTAAGAATTGATATAAAGTTTTGGCGCTGAGTTTTCGCTCACACGAATGATATACTTGCCATCCACCTTGTCCACATAGACATCTGGTGTAACATATCTTACATCTCTAAGGGAAGCGAACTCGCGTCCAGGCTTTGGTTCCAGTTTCCTAATTCGGTCACACGCCTTTTGAGTTTCTTCAAGAGGCACGTTTAAGACTTTCGCAATTTTTTGAATTCGATTCGAAGCCAAGTCATCTAAATAGGAAGCAACAATTCTACACTCCAAGGAAACATCATCATCAAAATGCGTCAACTGAATCAAGAGACATTCCTCAAGTGATCTGGCTCCCACACCAGGTGGATCAAATGTCTGAATGGTCTGTATTACAGTTTCGGCACTATCTGGATCAAGGCCTGAATATCTTGACACTTCGTCATAATCCACTTCTAAATATCCATTCTCATTGATGTTTTCAATAGCATATAAAGCAGCTTTTATTTCTTTTTCACTCAAGGTTGTCATTTGAAGCTGGAACTCAAGATGTTCGGATAAAGATTCTTCTGATGCAACAAAATTATCGTAGTTGACATCCTCTTTTGTTCATAGCTCGTTTGGCGACCTCGACCATCTTCAAATTCTCCAGCGACCTCTTTCCAGTCAATTTTGTCGTAAACATCTTCTTCATCAGATGATGTTTTCTCAGACTCGGCTTCCTTATTTGACACATCATCTGCATCTTCAGAAGTGTTTTGAAGCACTGGATTGCTAAGCAATTCGTCTTGAATGAACTCATTTAGTTCGAGTGAATTGTATTGTAGTATTTCTATCGCCTGTTTTAGTTCAGGCGTCATTATTAGTTTTTGCGTTTGAATCAAGTTCAAATTAAAGTTCATCTTCATCGCAAAACCCAACCCCATTCTTCTGCTGCGAATACCTGATCTGTATATAAATAATATTTTACAGGTTAACTATAGTATGAACACATATTCATTATAACAGCAAACCACCAGCATAGAAAGTTTTACATGCACTCAAAAAGTCTGATTTCACCAATCATTTTGAATGCGACACCAGACTTGAGCTAAAAATATCCAATTATACATCCTTCTTTTAAACTTATATTTCTAAAATAGATTGTTTAATGTAAATAAAGTGCACAAAGTATGATCCGCATTTTAAGAAAGTGGCCAAAACCCTTGTCCACCTATTGTTTTTAAACTAGTCTTCTATACGTAAGCCACCAGACAAGTTTAGATAGGCCTCTAGTACAGATCCCCCCAGGCCCTTGCCTTATCTGAAATAGAATAGCATGCTTCTACATTTGCCCTTGGATCAATGTCCCCTATTTTCATATTCTCGAAAACTTCAACTTTCGGGTGAATGAAACCCCTGATAACACCTGAAATTTCAGCATATATATCAATATTGTTCACTTGCCCTATGCACTGACCCTTTTCTACAAGATCACCAATACCACAAGAATGAGCCACATATCCAGCCCCAGGTGAACGAATAATTCTTTCCTCAGTGTAACCATCAATATTACCAGGAATACCTGTGTTTGCCTTGCCTGCGCCCCTATAAATAATACGTCCAAGATCATGTCCCCGACTGGTTTCAATAACTGCATGGCAGTCCTGACCAGCAAAAAAACCTGGCCCAAGAGCTATAACATATGGGGCTAAATCTTTTGAGAGTCCCATATTTTTCTTTGCCAAAGTGGCATCAACAAGCAGATCTGGTGTTAATGCGATCATGCTGTCCATATTTGGATCAACCAAAACCGGCACATTGCCCTCTTGAAGAATTTTATCAATAGCCTGAACGCTCTTAACATGTATGTAGTTTACTGCCTCAACCTGACATTCCCCATCAAACACCGCTGATGCAGCAGAAACAGCACGTCGAATGACTGTGGGTTTGCCAATTTCCAAAACAACAACTTTGAATCCTGCATGAAACAACCTATTGCATGTTCCTGTTGCTATATCTCCTCCACCACGTATAACGACAAGTGGTTTCTCACTGATCATTCACCCAGTCTTTCATACAAGTCCCTGTCTTATTGTTTAAAAAAGCAATTATCTCACTCATGATGCTAACACCTATTTCCATAGGCGTTTCAGCGCCTATATCCAGTCCCACTGGTGCATGCACCTCGTTTAGAATGTCTTGTGACACGCCCTCATCCATGAGCGTCTCGAATATTTTTTTTACCTTGCGTTTACTCCCTATCATACCAAGATACCTTGGTCGGTATTTTAAGGCCTCTCTCAAAGCCTCCAAATCACAATCTTTTGTTGCTATAACACATATATCTTCGTCCGTCACACCCACACATTCCACCGCTTTTTCAATGGACTTGTCTGTGTATATGTCATTTGCCCTATCTAATAAATCCTTTGTGGCATATTCGGGACGGTCATCAGCCACAACGATTGACCAATTGAGCTGATTGGCAATTTTCATAACGGCTTGATTCACATGGCCTGCTCCAATGAGAACAATTCTTTTCTTCTTTGGAAAAACTTCAATCAGAACTTTCATTGCGCCACCACAATGCGTTGGAAGTCCACCTTCTACATTCTTATCAAATATGTACTCCTGTATTGAGTTGCTTTCCATTTTCAGTGCCTTTAATCCATCTTGAATAACCTTGTATTCAGCGGGTCCACCACCAATTGTTCCAGAAAGTTGTCCATCCTCACGTACAAGCATTTTTGCATTATGACGCGGCGTAGACCCTTAGATTCAATTATGGTTGCCATAATGAACCCATACCCTTGCCCCTGCCATTTGTCTGCTGTGCTAAATATATTCATAATATCACCTCTCAAATCTTACATTCTATTATATTCGTTCTCTATCCTAATTCCAATTGTACTTTTATACAAGGAATTTCAAATTCGCATAAAGAATCGTTTTCATTATGACTTATGTCATGTTTCATACAGTATTTGGCATGTTATCTTTATATTGAAATATGTTGCCAAAGGAAGATACTCTCGTCGCTTCGCTCTGGGAGTAAGGTATGATGCTCCAAATCATAGATTTGGATCGTTTATGCCTTCGGGCAGGCAGGAAGATACTCTCGTCGCTTCGCTCTGGGAGTAAGGTACGATGCTCCAAATCATAGATTTGGATCGTACCATAAAAAAAAAAAGCGACCTCAATGAGATCGCTTTTGAATGGTTTAAATTTAAGTTTTAACGGTGACCTTTTTCGTATGGTTGACCACTTGCCGCTGGGGCAACTGCTCTACCTACAACGCCTGCTAGTGCAAGGACAGTTGCAATATACGGTACCGCTTGTAGAAACTCTGATGGAATCCAATCAAGACCAAGTGATGAAGCTTGTATTTGAATAGCTTCCATAAGTCCAAAGAATAAACAAGCAAATAGTGCACCAACTGGATGCCACTTACCAAAGATCATTGCCGCTAGGGCGATAAAGCCTTTACCTGATGTCATACCTTCACGGAATAGGTTAACTGTTCCAAGAGATAGGGATGCACCAGAAATACCAGCAAGGGCACCTGAAATCATAACCGCAATGTAACGGATTTTGTAAACATTAATACCCACTGTATCAGCCGCCTTAGGGTGTTCACCAACTGCACGAAGACGAAGACCAAATGGCGTTTTGAATAGGACATAGTATGCCACTGCAACTGCAATGAATGCCATGTACACGAATGGGTTTAGACCGGCAAAAAGTGGTCCTAAGACTGGAATGCCTTCTAGAAATTCAAATGGGTTTCTAGTAAGTGCAAATTCCACAGGATCTGTTTGACCAGAACGATGCCATACCATTTCAAGTAAAAACGCAGCAAGGGCAGCTGTTAGCATGTTAATAGCAACACCCGCAACAACTTGATCTGCTCTTAAGTGAATAGCAAGTACAGCGAGAATTAATGATGTAAGAATACCTGCAACTATTGCTGCAAGAATACCCAACCAAGGTGATGAAGTCACATCTGTCACTAGGATTGCAAAGAACGCACCCATGATCATAATGCCTTCAAGACCAATGTTAACAACACCTGAACGCTCACTAAATGTGCCGCCAAGTGACGAGAAAATCAGTGGCGTTGCCAGACGTAGCGCCGAGGCGATAACGGCCATAAAAAGTACGATAGCTTCCATACCTTACGCCACCTCCTTGTTTTTCTTGCCTGAGAACTTGGCTTTAAGATCAGGCATATACTTAAGGACTGCTTCTGCTGCAATAAATATAATGATTAGACCTTGAATAATATCAACGATTTCCTTTGGAATTCCAGCAATCTGCATTTTACGTGCACCGTTTGAAAGAATACCAAATAGAAGCGCTGAAGCAATAACACCTAATGGATGGTTCTTACCAACAAGCGCAACCGCGATGCCTGTAAAACCATAACCAGGTGAATGTGACGATTGGTCAATCTTATAAGTCAGACCAGCAACAAGTGTTGCACCCGCCAGACCTGCCATCATACCAGAGATTGCAAAAGCTAAAATCATATTTTTAGAAATATTAATACCACCATATTCAGCTGCATATGGGTTATTACCTACTGAACGAATTTCATAACCTAATGTTGTTTTGAATAAGACGTACCAAGTAATAACAGCTATAATCACAGCCAGAATAATACCAGTATTAACACTCGATGTTCCAAAGACAGGGAAGATATCCGATAGTTGCGTCAGTCTTCCGTGGTCTGATACTAGAACTGAATAAGCCTTTTGTTCTGTACCAAGTAGTGTAGAAGGGTTTAAGACAGTACGAATAAAGAAGTTCGCAATGAATAGACCCGTATAGTTCAACATGATTGTTACAATAACTTCGTGGATACCCAATTTGGCCTTAAGGATACCAGGGATCATTGCCCATAAAGCACCACCTAGTGCACCAGAAACAAGAATTGCCGGTACAAGTAAAAATCCAGGTAGTCCTTTAAAAATCCACGCTGCAGATACAGTAAACAAGGCACCCATTACATATTGACCTTCAGCACCGATATTGAATAGACCAGTACGGAATGCAAATGCAACAGAAAGACCTGTAAATATCAGTGGTGTTGTTTTAAGAAGTGTTTCACCAACACGACTCATGCTTCCTAAACTACCACCAAATAGAGCACCATATGCCACTAATGGATTGTTTCCTGTCCAAATAATAAATAGTGAACCCACGAGGAATGACAAGATAATTGCCATGAGTGGAAACTTTACGCCATCTAAGATCAGCTGAAGTTTACTCTCTTTTTTGATGTCCATGTCCTCACCTCGCTATTTTTCATCCTTGCTATCGGCTTTACCGCCGGCCATCATGATACCAAGTTCTTTTTCAGTCGCGCCATTGCCTTCTACAATACCAACAATCTGGCCATCGTATATAACAGCAATACGATCAGCAAGTGCCATAACCTCATCTAGTTCAAGTGAAACTAGAAGAACTGCCTTACCTTGATCTCTCTGCTCAACAAGACGCTTGTGAATAAACTCAATCGCACCAACATCGACACCACGTGTTGGCTGCGAAGCGATCAGAAGCTCAGGATCACGAACGAGTTCTCTGGCAACAATCAGTTTCTGCTGATTACCGCCTGACAATGAACGCGCCTCAACTTTTTCATTTGGAGTCCTAACATCAAATTCTTCAATCAACTCTAAACAGTGCTTGTGAATATGATCATAGTCCAAAATTCCGTTCTTACTGTAAGGCTCCTTCAGGTGGTCACCCAAAACAGAGTTTTCAGCCAGAGTATGATCAAGCACAAGACCACGCTTGTGTCTATCTTCTGGGATGTGAGATACACCTTCATCAATGATATTTCTTGTTTTAGCACCAGTAATATCATTGCCTTTAAGTTGAATCTTACCATCAGTTGCTTTACGGAGACCTGTGATTACTTCGATTAGCTCGGACTGTCCATTGCCATCAACCCCGGCAATAGCAAAAATTTCTCCTCGCTTTACTTCGAAACTTACGCCTTTCAGTGCTGGAATCTGTCGGTTATCAAGTGCCTTCAAATTCTCGACTTTTAGGACCGTATCGCCAGCTTTCATATCGCCTTTTTCAACGACAAGCTTGACCTTACGACCTACCATAAGTTCAGCCAGACCATCAGTGTCTGTAGAATTTGTATCCAACGTGTCGATAACCTTACCACGACGGATAACTGTTACACGATCACTCATTACCATAACCTCTTTAAGTTTATGCGTAATAAGGATGATCGATTTTCCTTGGCTTGCAAGTTCACGTAGAATTGTTCCTAATTCTTCAATTTCCTGTGGTGTTAGTACAGCTGTTGGTTCATCAAGAATTAGGATCTCTGCGCCACGATAAAGAGCTTTAAGAATTTCAACCCTTTGCTGCATGCCTACAGAAATGTCTTGGATCTTAGCGTTTGGATCAACCGCTAGACCGTACTGCTCTGAGATTCTTGTTACATCTTCAACGGCTTTCGCCATGTCAAGCTTCATGCCATTTTTAGGCTCAGTGCCTAGGATAATGTTTTCCGCAACCGTAAAAGGTTCTACAAGCATAAAGTGCTGATGCACCATGCCGACACCTAAACTAATCGCAACATTTGGATCCTTGACTTCCACCAGCTTGCCATTGATGTAAATCTCGCCAGAAGTAGGTTGGTATAGACCGTACAATTGGTTCATAAGCGTTGTTTTACCAGCGCCATTTTCACCTAAAAGTACATGAATTTCGCCTTGTTCAAGGGAGAAATCCACATTGTCATTTGCCACAACTCCTGGAAACGCTTTTGTGATGTTCCGCATCTCTACGACATTTGGCATTACATTTCCCTCCATTACCTAGAGAATAAAATAGAGTCGGATGTCATATGACACCCGACTACTAATTATAACTATTTGTTATGAAATAATCAAGTGCTTATTAAAGTGCAGGTGCTTCGAAAGCTTCAAACTCGTCCATTGTAGCAGGAACTTTGATTGTGCCATCTTTAACAGCATCAGCATACTTGTCAGCAGCAGCTTTTAGTTCATCAGATAGGTTACCAGCATCATCAGAGTAGCCTACACCATTTGCCTTAAGGTCAAATAATGAAACGCCACCTTCAAATGTATCGTTCTGAACCGCTTCGATTGTTTGGAAAACTGCATTATCAACACGCTTGATCATAGAGCAAAGTACATTGCTTGGAGATAAAGCTGATTGATCCTGGTCAACACCGATTGCCCAGAAGCCTTCTTCTTCAGCTGCTTGGATAAGACCAACGCCTACACCACCAGCAGCATGGTAAATTACGTCAGCGCCTTTTTGATGTTGAACTAGAGCGATTTCTTTACCTTTTGCAGCATCTTCGAATGAATCAGCATAGTTTACGAATACTTCTGCTTCAGGGTTAACTGCCTTAACGCCTGCGCGGAATCCATACTCAAACTTTTCGATTAGTGGGAACTTCATACCGCCGATGAAACCAACTTTGTTTGTTTCAGTTTGCATACCAGCGATAACGCCAACTAGGAAAGATCCTTCATTTTCAGCAAATGTGATTGATGCAACGTTATCAGCTTCAACAACTGAATCCACGATTGCGAACTTTTGCTCAGGGAACTTTTCAGCCGCTTGAATCATAGCTTCGTTGAATAGGAAGCCAACACCTACAACTAGGTCAGCATCTTCTTCAGCGAAAGATACTAGGTTAGGGAAATAGTCATCTGCAGTTTCAGATTCTAGAACCTTCTTAGAAATACCAAATTCTTCTTCTGCTCTTGTCATACCTGCCCAAGCAGAGTCATTGAATGATTGGTCACCAAGACCACCTGTATCAGTAATCATACCTACAACAGCGTTTTGCTCTTCAGCAGCACAACCAGCTAGCATAGAACCAACTAGAAGTACAACAAGTAGCAATGAGAGTGCCTTTTTCATTAAACTTCCTCCTCCAAATACTTGTTTTGTTTGGCAATAATATGCTTCTACATGTGTCACTGAATTCCTTTATTCTTTTAAAATTATAGTAGATAGTATACAAATGATAAAACTGGTACCGGTATGTAATCATTTTATATTCTAAAACATGTAATCATACTAAAAATTAAAAGAATACAGCAACAACCTGAAGTTTTATTAACGCCCCCAAAACTTTAATATAATAAGAAACACTAATATTATATCCATATTTGTATAAAAGAATCAATAACCAGTACATTAATTTATGTTTTTTCTACAAACGCTTTCCCTTTTAATTTTCAGTACATTTCGACTTTTTCAACGGGACACATAACGCCACGCTTAGTAAACGTTGATATATTGGGGTTTATAGCTATTTCACGCACTTTTTATACAAACAGAAAAAGAAGCGATTTTTTATAAAATATCGCTTCTTTACACAAACTTAACAAAGGTTCAGTTTCCCTTGACAATTACCAATTTGCAATTTACACATCATATAGCAATTGCCAGGGGCTTCATATAAGAATTTACTCAGCTGCTTCTTCAGTTGTTTCTTCAGCAGCTTCGTCTGTAGACTCTTCATCTGTTGCTTCAGTCGTTTCTTCTTCTGTTGCTTCAGTCGTTTCTTCTTCTGTCGCTTCAGTTGTTTCTTCTTCTGTCGCTTCAGTCGTTTCTTCTTCTGTTGCTTCAGTTGTTTCTTCTTCTGTTGCTTCAGTCGTTTCTTCTTCTGTCGCTTCAGTTGTTTCTTCTGTTGCTTCAGTCGTAGCTGGTTCTTCAGCTGCTGCGTCCTTAGTACATCCTGTTAGCGGCATAACTACAAGAGCAGCTGCCATCATTAGTGCCATAAATTTTCTCATTTGTTGTTCTCCTCCTCATTAACTCCATGTGGTTTGACCACAAGTGATATTATAGAAGTAGAATATGGAAAAATCAATACATTTTTATACATTATGCCGGTATTGTAACCACATTGTAATTAACTGTATTTTTCAAACAAATCACTATATTACTGATCTCGAACATCTTAATTTTCTGAATCTTTCATTTTTTACGAACAACTCACTGTATATATATTAATTTGTTTCTTAATTGTAACTTTTCGCTTGCATGTCCAGCATCAAAAAATAAAAATGAAGCTGTCGATTTCTCAACAGCTTCAATAAATTTTCTATCATAGTGCTATTCCTAGCAAGGAATGGCTTCCTTAGCAACAAAACCAGCTTCTGCTAGTATTTTAAGAGCATCCTGCTCCCTCGCTTCGTTCACCATTACAATTGGACCTGTACAACCCATGCCGCTCTCAGCATAGATGCCAGCTCTCCATAGCTTTTCTACAGCGTCTTCAAGATCCATAATATCAATGCCTGAAATTGAGCCTGTAACGACTTCTTTTGGCGGTGCCACTGCAGGACCTTCATTTGATGATGCTGCTTCTTTCTTAGGCGCAAGACTTGCGGCAACTTCGTCAAAACCATTCGATCTAACCTTCTCGAACTCTGACTTAGTCACTTCATTTAGTTTTCCTTTTGCAAGTGAAGCCGCATATCTTAAAGCGTTTGCAACAACAGGAACACCTGATGCTCTAGAAAGAATTAGAATTGTTCTGTCATAATCAAACCCAATTCCCGGACCATAACCAAAGCCTGTTGCTTCGTATGAGCCACCAGTTGTAAATGACGAGAACATCTTCATAAGTATATTGCCTGTAAGTGTATCAGTCACCATGACGTCTACAGACCCCATCAGAAGGTCGTTCCCTCTCATAACTGATCCGCCGTCTGCACGACCTGATTCACCAAAGTTTATTTTGTATCCATTTTCGTCAAGTTGACGAAGCGCACGTTCAACACCCCGTGCATTATCGACATTCAAAATACCGACAGTTGGCTCTTCAATGCCCATGGCTTTTGCTGTCGCAATACCGTATAGAGCATTCTTAAGCATAGCCTCACCACGAGTTGTCGCTGAAGTGCCTGTCGTTGTTGCCACAAACATTTCACGACCAGTTGCCGGTGTTACAACACGTCCGACTGTAGAAACACCAATTGGGAAATTATAATGCATTGTTACACAGCCTTGAATATAACCACTATCAAGCAGTTCTTCCATTCGCTTGTGCATATCTTCTTCAGTGTTTGCTTCTACGATTTCAAGTGTCGTTTCAACTTTTGGGCCGATAAGAACGATGTCAAAGCTTCCGTCTTTTGCTGCAAGCTCTGCACCTTTAACTAGGTTATCCGTTCCGTGTTCGCTACCTAAAGTTGTTAAACCAACTTTTGTACGGCTGCCGAACTCACCTGTTTCAATCGCATTTGCAATTTCAACAAACGCATTGCCCAGTATTTTCTTTACAGCTGTATTCTCTGACATGGTTTCACCCCTTTATTCGCTCAGCAAATGCTGTGCAAAACCACGCATAGCCTCTGCGATCATTGAATTGATTTCTTCTTTAGAAACTGAGCCAGCTTCTTCTACTTCACCTGGGTTTCTCTCAAGAATAACAGAAACACCATCAAATAGATTCGTCATACGACCTAGGAATAGGGAACCCTTACCTACGATCATTGCTCTATTCATGTCGCCTGTTGAAAGGTCATCAATTGCAAATCCTAGATATGGAACACCTGATGGAATGTGCCCCTGAGTTGGAGCCCATCCTGGCATACCAATTTTTTCTGCAAATGCTTTCATTTCTTTCTTTTCGATGTCTCCACGCTTAACGCCGATAGCACCGATCATTTTATAGTTTGCTTCCGCAACATTACCTGCACCAGCTGGCTTTGTCACGTCAGGGTTTTGCATTTCTACAGAGTACTTGTCAACATCAGTAATCTTTAGACCAGCTTTATCAAGTGGTGCAGTGATTAGAGAGTTGATAACCGCCTGAGGCGATGAACCAGTACCCACAGTATGACGACCCACTAGATCTGTACGAATAATTGGGTTTACGCCATCATTTTGCTGATAAGAACCGCAAATCCACCAAGAACATCTTCAAGAATCGGAAGTTCTTTTTTAATGTGGTCTTTACCATTCATACCTAATTTTGCAGTCGCACCACCTGCAACGATAACAACATTCTCGTATGTGCCAGCCTTTACTAAAGATGCCGCTTGAATAAGGGCATGCGTTGGTGCAGCACAGAAACCACGTGTATCTGAACCTGTCGCATTTACAGCGTCACACATTTCTGCAATAGACTTAGCAAAGTTACCGCCACCACGCTGGTTCATATCACCACAAGCTTCTTCAGAACATTCAATAACATAATCAATGCTTGCTGGATCAATGTCATTGTTTGCTACAAGATGCTTGAACGCAAGTACGCCAGAGGCCTTAACTACAAGGTTTTCGTACATTACGTGCGCATTAAGGTTAACGTCAACGTCATGAGCTCTCTTAACACAACCAACGAGCTTCTCTTCATGGTAAATTGCTTCTGCATGATGATTTTGAACGAGGTCTTCAAGTACTGACTGTTCTACCCGCCTTCGAGCTTCTTCAGCTCAGCCTCTGTTGCTAACTTGTGACCGCTGTAAGCTTCATGAGCTTTCTTGCTGAAACCTTTTTCAAGCTGAACAAGGTCGAATACATCTGACATTTTTAGCAAACCAATGAATTCGATTTGTGGCATAATTTCGCCGAAACGACCGAAACGATCAGCGCCTGGAACATCCTTACCAACCCAAGGCATACCTAACTCATTTAGCTCTGCTGGTGTCATGTTGCCGATATAAGTCTGGTTTGGACCATAGTTAACAACTTCTTCAAATGTTCTTAGATGCTTTGGCACCGCCTGCAGGTACTCTGAACCCGGATTAGTTAGTTTCTCAACAGTTTGTGTTGTACCGTTGTGAAGAATCATGTCCGGCGTGTGTACCAGAACGTAGCCTGCTGCTTTTACAACTGCATGATTCATTCCTTACACCTCCAATAATCTTTTACGAAAGCTCTTGCATATCAAAAGCCCATTAAACTTGTTTTAAAAAAGGGAGAGGCGAATTAACGCCCCTACCCTGTGAATTATCCTTCAAATACAGTTTGTTCGTCTACTTCCGTTTCAAGAGCAACAAGTGCTTTTCAACGATTTCACGACGAAGCTTCTTCTCTTCAACCGCTGTAAGAGCAGGGTTACCAAGTGGGTGAGGAATAGCGATTGCAGGAACAATTCTATTCGCACCAACTGTTAGAGAAATTGGAACAACTGTACAAATGTGAACCACAGGAATACCTGTCGCTTCAATTGCTTTTACCATCGTTGCACCGCAACGAGTACAAGTGCCTCAGGTAGAAGTCAGAATAACAGCGTCCACACCGTCGTTTACCAGGTCAGCAGCAAATTCAGTTGCAAAAGCTTTAGAGCTCTTAACTGATGTACCGTTACCAGTAGTTGTGTAGAAATACTTATATAGTTCGCCAATGCGACCTTCTTTTTCCATGTCACGTAGAACGTCAACAGGAAGAACTCTATCTGAATCTTCATTACAGTAAACAGGATCGTAACCGCCGTGTGCAGTTTCGTAAGTTGCTTCTGTAAGGTCAAGAACACCTTCAATATCGTACTTACCGTACTTTGAAGCTGAAGATGACTCAATGTGATCAGGGTTGTTCTTAGGTACAACACCGCCAGATGTAACAAGGGCAATTTTAGCCTTTGACATATCCTTTACAGCAGCGCCTGGATCAACATTATCAAACTCAGGCATTGGATATTCTGTAACAAACTCTTTGCCAGCCAGTTTAGCAGTTAGCATTTCTACAGCACGCTCACCACCAATTTTGTCAACAAAAAGGTTCTTACGAAGACCACGTGCATGGTATCCGTCTTCTGCAGGTGTTCCAAGTTCTTCGCCTTTGCATACTTTGATAGCAAGCTTAGCTAGCGCTGGAACTGCCTTACGCATTGCTGCTGCAGAGTTACCTGTTTGAACGATGTATAGATCCTTACGGAACATATCTACACCAGGGTTTTCCTCATACATAGCCGTAATTACAGGGATGTTTAGTTCATCTTGAATGTGCTTACAAATAGCACCACAAGCTGCACCATAACGACCTGCGTTGAATGCAGGACCTGCAATAAACATATCTGGCTCGTACTTCTTTACCATCTCAAGGATCTCCGCTTTCGCTTCCTCAAGATTCTCGTTGAAATAAGAGTCACCACAAATGATTGTGCCAACGATCTCCATTTCGCCCTTAAGTGCTTTGTTTAATGCCATACCCGGACCGACGAATCCGTCACGAGCTTCTGGTTTAATGTCAGCCTTTTCTTCGCCACCAATACCTGCAAAGAATTGGTTGATATAATGCACAACTTTATGCTCATATCTAGCCTCTAGCCCTGTGGTTATTACCACGGGCCAACGAGGATCCCTCCCTTCGGACTTAAATTTTTTTCGACTGTCCAATCTTGGACAGGACCGAAGATAATAATATCGAAACGTTTGTGTAATTCTAAATCAAAATGTTACTAGTATTGTTCTGAATTCTAATTGAATTCGATGTTTGCTGATGTCTGGTCAGCACCTAGAGACACGACCCGTGTCTCATAAAGCAATGTCTGGAATTTAAATCTTAATCGAGTTTTAATGCTATTTGTCGCTTTTAAAGCTTAAAGGTATTTACAGAATTCGCTACGGATGTTGTTCATCTCTTCAGCGATTTCGTCGCACTCAAGAACCATTTCCATCATGCCGATTTGATCTTCAAATACGTCAGCATCAACAGCGCTCTTGAATTCTTCTTCTACTGCATGGAATACAGTTAGACCTAGCTCAACGCCAGCTAGTGAACCAGCGAATGTAGGATCGCCAGCAGTAACTGTTTCAGCAGCTAGTCCAGCTGATTCAGCTTCAGCTGCACCAAATAGTACAACTACATTTTCAGCTCCGTGCTCTTCTGTAAGGTTCTTTACTCGATTTTGATTTTCCAGATCCATTGCGCCTGCAGCCGTTCAGACAAAGCACTCTGTAGCAGAGTACACGACTTGAGCAGATGGTACCGTTTTAACGCACTCTTCGATCGCTTGACCAGGTACGCCGTCACGGTCACCAATGATGATGATCTTCTTATTTTCAAGAATATTCATTCGTGACTTCCTCTCTTCTATTCAAATACTGTTCAAATTGTAAAAGTATATTTCAGTTCAGTTCTTACGTTCAATTCGCCTTTGTTCACACACAAAAAGACATTTAGAATGTACGAGCAGTCATCTTATTGAAACCAAGCTCGTTTGTTGCACCAGTAATTACCTGGATTTCTGCTTCGATACTACCGTCTGGTCTAAGGGATCCGTCGAAACCACCAGCAATACGATCAGTGTAGTCTAGCATACCAATGATTTTGTCCATTGGAGGTAGAACGATCACTTCGTTAGCGTTACCGCCTGTAACAACTGCATCTGCAGCTGGATCAGCATCGGCAAGTGATTGAGAAGAACCATCGCGGCCAGCATATTCATCAGTTACAATAACTGTTTTAACGCCTTCGCCTTCGATTTTCTTGCAGTTCATGATAAGGTCAGTATCTGGGTTGCCGAAGCCTTCCTGAGATACGATCACACCATCAAGTCCAAGATACTTAGTAAACTTAGCAGTCCAGTTAGAAGAACGCTCTTTATCAGCTAGGTAGACATTTTCATTTGTAATGATAACGCCCATGAAGTTAATTTCTTTACCATGCTTCGCGTATAGATTTCTAATGATTGGATTGTTAAGGTGGTGGTAAGTTGTGTTCTTATCGCAAGCCGATACACAGTTACCACTTAGGATTGCGCCATCCATTACTTCAGTAGGGTAAAGGATTGTTGGAACAATCTTCTTCGCATCTACACCGTATACGTAAGTATCGTGTAGTAGACCTTGTGTC
>LQAJ01000244.1_pt1 | contig 17410 bp, 15 predicted proteins | sample 1535811 | NCBI WGS metagenome assembly LQAJ01 (sample SAMN04331587, study PRJNA305678) | bioreactor metagenome | isolation source: bioreactor_6 inoculated with Wadden Sea sediment 2nd replicate of a... | place: Germany: Wadden Sea, Janssand Flat
AGCATCTTCGGCAGATCTGCTCCTGAGGAGGGACCTCACGGGTTTCTGAGAAATAAGTTGCAATACCGGTGAGAATGCGTGAAGATAGGTATACCTCAGGTAGCACAGATCATAATGAGACGGAGCAGGGCCATGGATGAACAGTACAGGATGATATTGGTTGACGATGAAGATGAAGTACGGGGACGGATCAATTCGAAGATCACCCCGGAAAGCGGCTTCGTCGTCGTCGGCAGTGCCGGTAACGGATATGATGCGGTAGAACTTATTGAGAAGACCGCTCCTCATATCGTGCTGACGGACATCAAGATGCCCTATATAGACGGTATCGAGCTCACACGGATCATCAAGCGGGACTATCCCACAGTGAAAGTGGCCTTCATCACCGGATATGATGAGTTCGAATATGCACGTGAGGCAGTGGATCTGCATATCGTCAGCTATCTGACCAAGCCGGTCTCTCAGGAAGATATCACCAGTTTCCTCATACGTCTCAAACAGGAACTCGATACCGAATATGAACAGAAGTACGATATCGAGAAGCTCAGATCACGGTATGAGCAGCATATACCGATGATCATTGAGAACTTCTTCAGCTCCTACCTCATCACCGGAAGAAGGTACTACGATGAGGGGCGTGACAACCTGCGTTCCTATGGTGTCACGCTTGATGACACCCGCTATCTGCTGTCCTATGTGAAGATCGAACAGGAGCAGCACACCGATGATGTCAAACAGCGGGAGGAGCGGAAGGTGTCAGTCCGTACCACTATGCAGTCGACCCTTGAGCGCTACGGCTATGGGCACTACAGTTTTCTCTTCCTTGACGGTATCGTCTTCATCATCAAAGAGAGCGGTGAGGAGTTCATGAAGAAGATCGATCAGGTCCTCTATGAGATGGTGAAGATCCTGCAGCGGTTCCTGTCGGTCTCGATCAGCATCGGCGTGAGCCGGCTGCATCGTGAGTTCTCCTCTCTGCAGGATGCCTATCATGAGGCGGAGACCGCATTGGGGTACAGTGCCTTCCTCAATACCGGAAGGATCGTCTATATCAATCAGCTGCAGAAGAACACCACCACCGTTCTCAGCCTTGCTGAACATGATATCCAGAGACTCGAGTACGCTGCAAAGTTCGGTACCGATGATGATGTGAGAACTCACATAGATTCCCTGCGCCGCAGTACCCATAGTGATCAGCAGATCATCACGAACTACCGGCTCTATACGATCAATCTGGTCAATGTCGTGGTCTCCTTCGCTGAATCGATGAAAGTCGACCTGCAGGAGGTGCTCAATGGTGATATTCTGGAGATCATCAGCAGATTCCGTCATGTGGATCAGCTCTATGACTGGGTACTTTCCACGATCCTGCTGCTGCGTGAGCAGAACGAGGCTGCACGAAAGGACAATTCACAACGCTATATCGATGCTGCCGCCGCCTATATGCAGGAGAACTACCAGGACTTCACGATCTCGATGGAGCAGGTCTGTGATGATCTGGGGATCAGCATCTCCTATCTCAGTCTGCTGTTCAGGAAGCATTTGAAGACGACGTTCGTCAAGTACCTCACGCGCATCAGGATGGAGAAGGCTCATGAACTCCTGAGGTTCACCGGTGACCGGATCATAGAGATCGCGCAGTCCTGCGGCTATCGTGACGTCTACTATTTCAGCCACAGCTTCAAAAAGTACTACGGGGTATCACCAAGGAACTATCGTGAAACGATTGATACATGATCTTACGATACGACAGAGCATACTTGCCGCATTCCTCGGGATCGTCTTATCGATCCTCTCTCTGACCGGACTGATCTTCTATACCTCCTTCTCTCAGCAGACTGACCTCATGATCGAGGATCACTCCCGTGAGATCAACAAACAGATCGTCTACAACTATGAGAACTATATCAACAGTGTCATAGAGACGGCGAACTACATCCAATACATCACCTCCGGCTTCGATGTGCGGGACTCCTATGACTACCTGCAGGATAAGTACCTGATCAATACCGAGATCAAGAAGGATGTCGTCTCGGTCTACCTGTTCGACACGGAAGGACGCAGGGTCCTGGGCAACGAGGTCTCGGAGAACTCAGCGCACACGATCACCGCGCAGCGATGGTTCACCGCCGCACTGCAGGAACGCCTTATCTTCCACTTCTCTGCCGAGGACAGGCAGAGCCTGCTGCCGAAGAACGAGGAACACGTGATCTCTGTCTCACGATACGCCGAATACATCGAAGGCGGGCAGCAGAAGAGGGGAGTCCTGCTCATCGAACTGAACTCCAATACCATCAACGAACTGGCAGAGAAGACCAACCTCGGTCCAACCGGACATATCATCATCATCGATGATGATGACAGCCTGATCAACACCCTGGGCTCTTACGAACTGGACCAGCTCGATATGAGCATGGCGATCGCCGTAGAGTCCTACTACGGGGGGTTCATGACCGAGATCGATCACAAGACGATGTATATGAACATCACTCCGCTGTCCAATACCCGCTGGAGGATCGTCAATGTCATCGATGTGGATCATACGGCACAGGTCAAACGCCAGATGCTGCTGACTCTGCTGATGATCTTCGTCGGGTCGATCTTCGTGGCAGCTGTGGTCTCTGTAGCCATGTCCCGCAGGATATCGAACCCGCTCAATACCCTCAAAGAGAGCATGAGGAGTATCGAACAGGGCAGCTTTCACTCCAAGGTCGTGGTGACCGGGCAGCGGGAGGTCGTACATCTCTCCGAGACGTTCAACAGTATGATCGATACCATCCAGTCGTTGATGGAGCGGATCCTCAACGAACAGCGGGAGAAGCGAAAGACCGAACTTCGTGCCCTGCAGAACCAGATCAATCCGCACTTTCTCTATAACACCCTCGATTCGATCATCTGGCTGGCTGAGAATGACCGTTCAGAGGATGTCATCACCACCGTGAGTGCCCTTGCCCGCTTCTTCCGTATCAGCATCTCAGGCGGAGAGAACTTCATCACCGTCGAGGATGAGATCCAGCATGTCAGGAATTACCTGACGATCCAGAAGGTCAGGTACCAGAAGAAGTTCGAGTACCGATTCGAGGTGGATCGGGAGGTGGTGGGACTGAAGGTCATGAAACTGATCCTGCAGCCGCTCGTGGAGAATGCGATCAACTACGGCATCGGGGATGAGCAGGAGACCATCACCCTCCGATGCTTCAGGCGCGAGGACTCTCTCATCCTCGAAGTCGAGAATACCGGATACGGGATCACCGATGAACGGATCAGGGAGATCTACAGGATCATCAACGGTACGGACAAGACGACCAGTGTAGGCTTGAGGAACGTCTATCTTCGGTTGAAACTCTACTACGGCGCTGCAGCTGACCTGATCATCAGCAGCAGTCTCGATGTCAGTACGACCATGCAGGTAGTCATCCCCGTACGGGAGCCAGTCCAGGCCATAGAGAATCAGGAGGAGGTCACCTGATGTTAGAACAACACCCGAAGGATCCTGCCGAAAGATATCTGATCATCATCCTGACGTTCATCCTGCTCCTCTTCAGTCTCAGCTCCTGCAGCGACACGCAGACCCGCGTCGGCCTGGTGCTCTACAACGAGAGTGATCCATTCGTCTATAACTATGCTCGTTCTATCGAAGAACATGCGCAGGGGGTCTTCTCTCTGAGCAGAGCCGATTCGGGGAACTCCCAGATCCTGCAGAACGAGCAGATCGCACAGATGCTCGATCAGAAGCTGGATCTGCTGATCATCAATCCGGTCGACCGGTTGAGTGTCTATTCCATCATCAAGCGTCAGCGTGAGATGGACATCCCTGTGATCTTCTTCAACCGTGAACCGCTGCTCAAGGACCTTGATCTCTGGGAGGATGCCTACTATGTGGGAGCGAAAGCAGAACAGTCGGGACGGCTGCAGGCTGAACTGATCATGGAGCTCTTCGGTAATGATCCCAGGCAGCTCAATCGGTTCGATAAGAACGGCGACAACGTGATCCAGGCTATCATCCTCAAAGGAGAGCAGGGACATCAGGATGCTGAGATACGCACCAGTGAGGTGCTGAGGATCTTTCACGATCAGGCTATGCCATGGAGGCTGTGATCGAAGTGGCCAACTGGGAGAGTACCCAGGCCTATGAGAAGATGGAACAGATCGCGAAGACCTTCGGGACGGACTTCGAGGTGATTATCTCCAACAATGATGCTATGGCTATTGGGGCTATAAAACGCATGAAAGAGGCTGGGTTCTTCACCGATACGAACGGCAACGGCAGGATCGACCCGCTCGATGAGCTGTGGGTCCCGATCGTCGGAATTGACGGGATCAGTGAAGCTGTGGAGCTTATCGAGTACGGGTATCTCTATGGCACGGTCCTGAACGATTCGAACTCTCAGGCACAGGCTGTGGTCGAACTCAGTGAGTACCTGCTCGGTCTGCGAAAGGAGCAGGAGATGACCTATAGGATCCTGGATGATACCTATGTCTGGATCGATTATAAAGTGTTCACTCTTGATTAGCCATGATAGAGGTCTCAGGCTCATTGTGTAGGATCTTATAACAATTGTAGAGGATATTACATTGTGTGATCTCCAATCGGTGGTACCCTTCTTGTAACGCAGCGATGCGAAAAAACAAAAGAGGTAGAGAATGAAAAAGATTTTACTCACAGCATTGGCTCTTATGATGATACTCCCCCTTACCGGTGTGTTCGCCGGAGGACAGACTGAAGACGGTGCTATAACCGTAGGTGCCAACATCTACAGCTTCCAGGATAACTTCATGAACGGTGTCATCAAACCCGAGCTGGACAGATATGCCGAAGAACTCGGTCTGGAACTTGATGTGGTCGACTCAGAAGGCCAGCAGGCCAAGCTGAACGATCAGGTAGACATCTTCATCACCAAAGGTGTTGACGTGCTTGCCATCAACCTGGTAGATCCTGCTTCTGCCTCCTCGATCATCGAGAAAGCAAAGAAAGCCGGGATCCCTCTGATCCTGTTCAACAAGGAAGCTACTGAAGCTGGAGTCATGAACACCTACGACAAAGTATGGTATGTGGGAACCAACTCAGCTGAATCAGGGATCATTCAGGGAGAGATGATGGTTGCTGACTGGAAAGCCAATGCAGACTGGGACAGGAACGGAGACGGTGCTGTACAGTACGTACTGCTCAAAGGCGAACCCGGACATCCTGATGCAGAAGCACGAACCAAATACTCAGTGAAGGCCTTCACCGATGCCGGCATCCCCGCAGATCAGCTTGCTCTTGAAGCAGACCCCAACTGGTCAACGACCCATGGTAATGACAAGATGGCAGCATGGCTGACCTCAGGTTTCGGGAATGATATCGAACTGGTCATCTGTAACAACGACGGTATGGCTTTCGGAGCTATCAACGCATTGAAGGCAGCTAATGTACAGCTTCCTCTCTATGGAGTAGATGCTCTTTCACAGGCACTCCAGCACATCGCTGACGGCGAGATGAACGGAACTGTCCTGAATGACGGAGTCAACCAGGCCCGAGCTACCCTCGATCTTGCAAAGAACGCAGCAATGGGAAAGACCGTGACCGAAGGGACCAACTGGACACTGGATACTGACGGGACCAAAGCAGTCCGAGTACCCTACGTGGCTGTGACACCTGAGAATTACAAGTCATTCCAGTAGTAGAGAACGAATATCGTATCTGATGAAAGATACACAACAGTAAGATATCAGGGCATCCGGGTCTGCCCGGAGCCCTGATATCACATCATGACCTGGATCTGGATCGATCGACCACCGGGAGCTCTCAGTATCGTGCCGGGCAGCCCCGAACAGTCAGGATCCGGAACTCTGTTACGAGAAACATGAAGAGGTGTGAAAGTGCAGAATGAATTTATGCTTCAGATCAAAGACGTCTGCAAGTCCTTCTCAGGCGTGCAGGTACTCAATGACGTCAGTCTCAATGTCCGTCCGGGGACCGTCCATACCCTGATGGGGGAGAATGGAGCAGGAAAATCAACACTGATGAAGTGCCTGTTCGGGATCTATCTCCAGGACTCAGGCGAGTTCTTTCTCGAAGGACGACCCTACAACTTCACCGATCCGAAACATGCCCTTGAGAATGGGGTCTCCATGGTACATCAGGAGCTCAATCAGGTGACCAAGAGGACCATCATCGATAACATATGGCTGGGAAGATACCCGAAGAAACGAGGTTTTGTCGATGAGAAGAAGATGCTTGTCGACACGATAGATCTCTTTTCACGGCTCAACATACATCTGGATCCGAAGACGCGCCTCGATAAACTGTCAGTCTCACAGAGGCAGATGGTAGAGATCGCAAAAGCCGTCTCCTATAATGCGAAGATCATTGTACTTGATGAACCTACCTCCTCCCTGACTGAGAACGAAGTCAATCTCCTGTTCGACATCATCCGGGTACTCAAGACTAACGGCGTGGGGATCGTCTACATCTCACACAAGATGGATGAGATCTTCGCCATATCCGATGAGGTCACGGTCCTCAGGGACGGGACCTACATCGGTACTGAGAGCATCAAGACCCTGACGATGGAGCGGATCATCAACATGATGGTCGGAAGAGATCTCGAGGAGCGATTTCCTCCCAAGGAGAACATCCCCGGTGATGTCCATATGTCGGTCAGGAACCTGAGTACCCGCTATGCCCCGAAGGTCTATGATGTGAACTTCGATCTGCGAAAAGGTGAGATCCTCGGAGTCGCGGGACTCGTCGGTGCAGGAAGGACGGAGATGCTCGAGGCATTGTTCGGCAACCGTACAAAACTCTCAGGGGAGATCATGATCGACGGCTCAGTGATCGCGAACACCTCTCCTCAGAAAGCCATACGGAACCGATTCGCTCTGCTGACCGAAGAGCGGCGTGAGACCGGTATCTACCCTGTAGCAGATATCACCTTCAACTCGACGATCGCGAACATCTCGGCGTATAGGAACAAGTCGGGATTCCTCGTCGACAGGAAGATGAGGACCGATACCGACCTGCAGATCAGGAACATGAGGATCAAGACTCCCCATCGCAGAGAGAAGATACGTGCATTGAGCGGAGGGAATCAGCAGAAGGTGATCATCGGCAGGTGGCTGCTGACCAACCCCGATATCCTGCTGCTTGATGAACCGACACGCGGTATCGATGTCGGAGCCAAGTTCGAGATCTACCAGTTGATCATCAATCTGGCGAAGAGCGGGAAATCAGTGATCATGGTCTCCTCGGAGATGCCTGAACTGCTGGGAGTGACCAACAGGATCCTTGTCATGAGCAATGGACACCTGTCCGGGATCGTTGAATCAGAGAAGACCACTCAGGCAGAGATATTTACTCTGGCTACGAAATATCTAAAGAACAACAAAGAGGTAGAAGTATGATTAAGGCATTGACTAGTAAGTACTTGAATAAAACTCAAGAAGAGTGGAAAGACCTGCTGATCAACAATGCGATCTATATCGTCATTTTCTCGATCATCATCTTCATCATCGCCTATGAGCCGAAGTTCGTCTCTGCAGCGGTATTCAAGAATATTCTCACCCAGTCATCAGTCAGATTGATCCTTGCCTACGGGGTCGCAGGGATCATCATCCTCCAGGGGACAGACCTGTCTCTCGGTCGATCGGTCGGGTTCGCGGCGGTGATCTCTGCCTCTCTGCTGCAGCGTCCTGATTATGCTGCGCGATTCTATACGGATATGGGTCAGCTGCCGCTCTTCCTTCCGATGGTAGCCGCTATCCTGGTCTGTGCCTTCTTCAGTGCGATCAACGGCTATGTGGTAGCAAAATTCCTCATCCATCCATTCCTGGCCACCATGGGGATGATGATCACCCTCTACGGCGTCCTCTCGATCTATTTCGCCTCCGGAGACCCCGGTCCGCAGCCGATCGGCGGATTCGACACACGGTACACCGAACTGGTGATCGGATCGACCATGGGTATCCCGAATCTTGTCATATTCGCAGCGGTGACCAGCGTCCTGGTATGGATCCTCTGGAACAAGACGGTGTTCGGTAAGAACATGTATGCCGTTGGCGGTAATCCTGAGGCTGCGACTGTCTCGGGAGTGAACGTGCTCAAGACTACCGTCCTGGTCTATATCCTCGCGGGAGTCCTCTACGGAGTAGGCGGCTATCTGGAAGCAGCACGAATCGGAAGTGCCAACAACGGTACGGGCTTCGGGTATGAGCTTGATGCTATTGCAGCCTGTGTCGTCGGAGGTATCTCCTTCAGCGGAGGTGTGGGTAAAGTATCAGGAGCTATCGCAGGAGTCCTGATGTTCACCATCATCAGCTATGGTATGACCTTCATCGGTATGGATATGAACTATCAGTACATCCTCAAGGGTGTCATCATCGTGGCTGCAGTCGCTCTTGATACCAAGAAGTATCTGAAGAAGTCCTGACAGCAGGGTTCAACGGAACACACAGGGCCCGATGGACGGTACATGGATTTCTTCATGTACCGGCCATCCGGCCCTTGTTCGTACTGCGGGTAAGCGGTCAGATCTTCGAAGGACAGAGGCGGGCCCATGGTCCTTATCCCGCCGAGTACGGACAGACAGCGGGCAGTTGATGATCACCCCCTGCAGGATCAATGCAGCAGGGTTCGTCACGGAACTGCGGCTGCATACATCCCCTTCCTGACCGTTTGCTGCGCATCCTGTTCGAGTACAGGGTACCGACCCTGGGAGGTCCCCATACGGAAGCGGTGCGTTTCAGCCTCTAAGGCACGCTTGCCCGATGCACATCACTTGATGTGTTTGTGCGTCACTCCAGTCGGTGTTTCAGGAGATAGACAGCCTCCCGGGTGGCCGAGTGTCTTCGCCACACACAGCGGAAACGGTATATTCGGACTTCCCGAACCCTTGAGGAAGATCACCATGAGGGGGATGGGATTCCAGAATAGCAAGGAGGATCTGCCGGAAGAGATCAGGAATTTATCGCTATGATCGAACGGTATCTGAACATAGGGGTTGATTTATTCGAAAGAATGGAACAATTATATACAGATAAGAAGCACAAAACATTAGCGATAAGGAGTCCTGCCGATGAGATGTTCCGTTCCGTTCCGTACCGATTCAGTAGCGATAGAACTTCCCGATGAGACCACGGTGCTCGAACCCCGTGATGTACCCGCACTCGATGAGCAGCAGGTGCTCAAAGATGCCTTTGCCCACCCGTTCGGGTCTCCGGGGATCGCATCCTTCCTTCAGGGCGGTAAGAAGGTACTGATCATCGTCAATGACGGGACCAGACCGACACCCACAGGAGCTGTCCTGGAATCACTGCTGCCGATGCTCGAAGGCAAAGAGCTGACCGTGATGATCGCAACCGGTGTACACCGCGGAGCGACCGATGCGGAACTGGTAAGGATCCTCGGCCCGGCCTATGACCAGCTGCACGGCTGTGTGGTCTCACATGATGCGCGAAAAGATGAGGATATGGTCTTTCTGGGAACCAGCGGTAACGGGACAGAACTCTCGGTGAACAAAGCAGTCATCGAATCTGATCGTATCATAGCCATAGGCTCGGTCGAGCCCCACTACTTCGCCGGTTACACCGGCGGCAGGAAGGCGATCATGCCGGGAGTCGCTTCCTATCGGTCGATAGAGATGAATCACAAACTGGCTCTCGACCCGAGAGCCAGAGCACTCGCCCTTGAAGGGAATCCGGTGCATGAGGACATGATCGATGTCCTGAAGCTTCTCGGAGATAAGCCGATCTTTGCCATCATGACGGTCATGAACAAACATCACAAGGTCTACGGTGCCACTACCGGCGATATCACGGCATCGTTCTATGCAGCGATCGAGCAGGCGAACGAGGTCTTCTCTGTGGAGATCTCGCAGAAAGCCGATATCGTGGTGACGGTCGCAAAACCTCCGATGGATATCGATCTGTATCAGTCACAGAAGGCTATCGACAATGCCAAACTCGCACTCAAGGAGAACGGGATCATGATCCTCGTCTCCTCCTGTCGCGACGGGGTAGGGGAACAGTCCTTCTATGACCTGCTGAGCTCTTCGAAGAGCCCTGCAGAAGTACTCGAACGGATCGAAGAAGGGTACAAGCTCGGCTATCACAAAGCCGGCAAGATGGCTGAGATCAGTCAGTGGGCCAGCATCTGGGTGATAAGTGACCTCGACGACAAGACCTGGGAGGACATCTTCATCAGACAGTTCCCCACGGTACAGCAGGCTATCGATGAAGCGCTCAGGCTCAAGGGAGCTGATGCTCAGGTCATACTGATGACCGATGGCTGCGTCACCGTACCCCGACTGTCCTCCTGAACCTCCGAACGTTGACAGGGACGGGCCCCTCAGATGTATAGCTGCATCAGAGGGGCCCTTCTTGATCTGTTCGATCCATCATCGGCCATAGGTACACACGCATCTTCGAGCATATTGATCATTTTTTTATTGACAGATCAAGAATACTCGTCTAGTATGCTCAAAAGCCATATGAAGATGATTTCGTAGTCACATGCAATCTTACTGTCCTGCACCAGGATAATCAATCCACGGTACATACTGTGTGACCGCCGGGGTCTTTATCCCTGCACTGCTTATGCCCATCATCATCATCATCATCCTCGGCGGTATCTATGGCGGTATTTTCACCCCCACAGAGGCAGCTGCGGTAGCGGTGATGTACGGCTTTATCGTGAGTCTCTTCTATTACCGTGAGATCATCTGGAGAGATATCTCAGATATCGTACTCAAGTCGGCCCTGATGACCTCAGTGATCCTGGTGATCATCGGCACCTCGGCTGGATTCGGCAGGATCCTGGCGCTCGAGCGTATCCCGCAGCTCATCACGGCAGCGATCGTAGGATTCTCCTCGAATAAGATCGTGATCCTGCTGATCCTCAATCTGCTGCTGCTGTTCGTAGGGACTTTCATGGAGACCCTTGCCGCGGTCATCATACTCACACCCATCCTGCTCCCGGTCGTGACAAATCTTGGCATGAGCCCGGTACACTTCGGGGTCATGATGGTCATCAACCTGGCAATCGGGTTCGTCACACCACCACTGGGGGCGAATCTCTTCGTCACCACCCAGATCATGGACATCTCCTTCGAAGAGATCGCAAAAGCTATCATACCGTTCATCATCACCATGGTCATCGCACTGCTGTTCATCACGTTCATCCCCGCGATCTCCATGACCCTCCCGACGTTGTTCGGTTTCTGATCCGTATAAGTTATCCAATCGTTCTTTCCCGAATGGCCCTGCATCACATACGTGGTGCAGGGCCATTCACCGGTATGGACCGCGGCAGGGTTGAACAGCAGAGCTGTCAAGATATGAAGATGTGGAGAAAATAAAAAAAAACCATAGACAGCAGGATGGTCTGTATGTATAATAAGACTACGTAATCATTTTTGTGTGAGAGGTTATTAGCCTCACTCACAGATAAAGGAATATCTATGAAAGACAAGCAACCGAGCGTATCGCATGATAGACTTCTGCACTATCTCCAGGAGCTCTACCAAGCTGCGGGACTTTCTGCAGCAGATGCTGATGTCTGTGCACAGTGCACGGTGAAGACCAACCTCTGGGGAGTCGATTCTCATGGGGTGCTGAGGACACCGGTCTATATCGAACGGATCCTGAAGAAGGCGATCAATCCCACACCGGAGATCACCTATGAAGCCAACGCTGAAGGACCGTTCTCGCTGATGAACGGGGATGGCGGCATGGGGTATGTGGTAGCGAACCGTGCCATGGAAGCCGCTATCGAGAAGGCACGGCGATTCGGTATCGGTATCGTCCTGGTGAAGAACAGTAACCACTTCGGTGCAGCTTCGCTGTTCACCCGGATGGCCAGTGATGTCGGGATGCTCGGTGCAGCCGTGACCAATGTGAAGCCGAACATCGGCATGCCCGGTGCGAAAGCTCCGGTGACCGGGAACAATCCGCTGGCACTTGCCGCCCCTATCGGGCAGCCGTATCCGTTCTCCCTCGATATCTCCATGAGTGCAGTCTCAGGAGGGAAGATCCTGCTCGCACAGAAGAAAGGTGAGAAGATCCCTGACACCTGGGCTATCGATGCAGACGGGAATCCCACTGATGACCCATTCAAAGGGTTTGCCGGGATCCTCCTTCCTACCGGTATGCACAAAGGTCTGGGCCTCTCCTTCTTTATCGACATCATCACCGGCGTGATGAGTGGCGGTCCGTTCCTGCAGGACCTGAAGAGCATGTACAAGCATGCCGATGAGCCGAGTCTCACCTCCCATCTGCTGATGGCCATTGATCCTGCCATGTTCCAGAGCAGGGAGAGCTACGAAGAACGTATCGCAGCATGGGCTGCCATGATCAAAGCGACCCCGATGACTGATCCGTCCAAAAAACAGATCATTCCCGGTGAGATCGAATACATGATCGAGCAGACACGGAAGACAGAAGGGATTCCCATCCCTCCAGAACTCATAGTGGATTTGACGGCACTGGAAGAACGACTTGGTCTTTCCGAACATCTGCCGGTGAACGAATAGTAATAACATATCATACATAACGAGGTAAAAAGAGATGAAAAAACAGACCGAATTCAAACTGAACAAACGAGATTCCGTATGGTTCCAGGAGAACAGCGCTCATGTGAACATAGCCTATGCAAAAGAAGTATGTGACATCGCGATCCTTCCGATCGGTGCGATCGAACAGCATGCAGCACATGCACCTACGGGAATGGATACCTACAATGCCATCGGTATCGCTGAGAAAGTCGGTGAGGCTACCGGTGCGATGGTTCTTCCCTGTCCCATGTACGGATCACATCCCCATCACCACTGGGGCATGCCCGGTACGATCCCCCTGACCTATGAGACTCACATCGGACTGCTCACCGACATCATCCGAGGGGCAGCTGTGGCAGGGTTCAACAAGTTCCTGATCATCTCCGCACACGGACAGGTCTCCTCTACCATCGTCGCCACCCATAAACTCGGCATCGAAGGCCTGTTTACCATCTCTTCGACCTGGTACGACTTCCTCCGTGATGACAAGAACGTGCTGGAAGACTACATGTGGCACGCAGATGAAGCTGAGACCTCTGTAGGACTCTATCTCTATCCTCAGTTCATCAAGATGGACCTTGCAGAGGCCGGCGGCGGTACGCCGCTGATCGACAGCTCCTGGAAGATCGCACCGGGACAGGCTGCAGGACCCGGGATGCTCTATCACTTCGAGGGTACCTTCGGACTGCCTGAGAAGGACGATCTGGAGAACGGTGTCATCGGAGACCCGACCAAAGCTACACTCGAGAAGGGTGAGAAGTGTGTCGAAGGAGTGGTATCCCACTATGCACGACTGGTGAACGAACTGAAAGAGAACTTCCCTGTCGGTATCAATCCCCTTGGATTCAGGAATCCCGGTGGGTATGCTACAGCAGCGGAGATCGTGTATGACAAGGATCACGACCAGAAAGGACAACTGAAAAAATGAAACTCGAAGGTAAAGTCGCGCTCATAACCGGAGGTACCAAAGGTATCGGACTGGGAATAGCTGTGGAGTTTGCCCGAGAAGGAGCGTCCGTCGTGATCGGCGGGCGTAATCCTCAGACCGGGCAGGAGGGCCTTCAGGAACTGGAAGCTCTCGGTGCCCGGGCTCTGTACGTTCCCTGTGATGTGGGGATCTCGAAAGCCTGCAGAACATCGTGGACAAGACCGTTGAGGCCTTCGGGAAGCTCGATATCTACGTATCGAACGCCGGTATCAATGACTCTGATAAGACTCCCTATCTCGATATCACCCCGGAGCAGTATGACCGCATCATGGACGTGAATCTCCGTGGGATGTTCTTCGGTGATCAGTATGCTGCACGCCAGATGGTGAAGCAGGGAACCGGTGGAGCTATCATAAACATGTCATCGGTCAATGCATACCTTGCACTCAACTCCCAGATGGTCTATACGACCAGCAAGGGCGGGGTGCAGCAGCTTACCAAGGTGCAGGCTGTTGACCTTGCTCCCTACGGGATCAAGGTCAACGCCATGGCCCCGGGCCCGATCGAGACCGACCTCATGAGACGGGTGGGTTCTGATCGACAGCTGATGGATACCATCCTCTCAAGGACTCCCATGGGACGGATCGGCACCACCAGAGAGTGCGGAAGACTGGCAGTCTTCCTGGCATGTGATGATTCAGATTTCATCATGGGGCAGTCGATCTTCAACGACGGCGGCCGTGGGTTTCAGGCATTCCCGAACCCGGGATACAAAACAATCACTGATCAGGAGTACGACCTGCTCAGGAGTATACAGGAAGGCAGATAACAATGGATTATCCAAAAGTAGGGATCATGACCTTCGGCGACCACCGAGGGCCGGAATGGGATACGGTATTCAGCACCATGACCATCCCGAGACATGCAAAAGCTGTGGAGCTGCTCACATCACTTCCTCTTGAAGTCATATCCTTTCCCGAGGTCGCTCGGACACGGGATCAGATCGATGAACAGGTAGATGCGCTCAAACATGCAGGTATCGAGCTGTTCATCGTTCATACTCCCTGCTGGACATCTCCCAATCTGGTGGTGCACGGTGTGCAGCGCATGGGCGCCTACACGATCATCATCGGCAACAGGGACATGGGTACCCATGGCTGTGTAGGACTGTTCGGGGCTGCAGGAGCACTCTCCCAGATCGGCAGCGATCACCGGCGTATCCGTATGGACTACGACCTGGCGATGTATGAGAAGAAGCTGCTTCCCCTCATACGGGCGGCTTCGACGGCTCATCGGCTCAAAGGTTCGGTGCTCGGGTATTTCGGCGGCAGATCGATCGGGATCGACACGGCGACCTTCGACCCCATGGGTTGGAAGAAACAGTTCGGTGTCGATGTCGAACACATAGACCAGATCGAGATCGTCAGGATCGCAGAGACGATCTCTCAGGACCGTATAGACCGCATGAGGGTCTGGATCGAAGAGAACGCCAAAGAGGTCCTCTATAACGACGGGAAGTTCACCAAAGAGAAGTTCGACTTCCAGATCGCCTGCTATATTGCGACCAAGGATATCTGCAGGGATCAGGGACTTGACTTCACGGCGATCAAATGCATGCCGGAACTTTCGAACAGTTATGTGCCCCAATGCATGACCGCAGCCTTCCTGCCGAACAACTTCGATGGGGAAGAGGGCGAGAAGGACGCGATGGTCATGGCCTGTGAGGCAGATGGCGACGGCGCACTTACCCAGCAGATGCTCAAGCTGATCTCCGGTGGCATGCCCACCTTCTTCGCAGATGTCAGTCATATCGACGATGCCCGAAAGACCCTCTACTGTGTCAACTGCGGCGCCGTCTGCGCCTGGTATGCCGGAAGGGATGAGGACCCGGGTAAGAACCTCAACCGCATCACCATAAAGCAGTCGATCAGACCCGGAGGTGGAGCGATCACCGGATTCTTCGCAGCCCCGGGAGCGATGCAGCTCGCACGGCTCTACCGAGTTGACGGGAAGTATCGCATGGCGATCATTCCCTGTACTGCAGTGACCCCGAGTGAAGAGATCCTCGAGGAATTCGTCGCTGCACGTGGACCCCATCAGCTTCCGGCCCTCTTTGCTGAAGTCGACTTCGACCTTGAGGCATTTGTGGATGAATACGGTTCGAACCATATATCAGGAGTGGCAGGGGAGTATGTACAGGAGCTCGTAGAGCTGTGCAAGATGCTGGGGATCGAACCTGTGGTCTTCACATAAACTCTCTGGAGTGTACTACAAGCGATACGAGGAGGGCTGTGAGCCCTTCTCCGATCGCTGCTCAGAACGAGAGGAGATGGGGATATCTGTGATCAGGTAGCGGTTTCTGTCGATAGACAGGACGACACCGGGTACCGGACTCCTGAAGAGCTTCATAGAGAGATCGATGTTCGATCAGGTGATCTAGGGATCAGGAAGGGGATGTACCATTACCTCCTGATGCAATGGAAGGATATGAGATGCATACAGAGGACAGCAGAAGCCTGATACAGGCTGAGCGGGAGTTCTTATCATATCCGCTGAAACGACTGCAGATAAAGGATCGGAAGCATGGAAATTACACATACCAACCGCGTAAAACAACTGCTGAACGCAGGGAAACGGGTGACCGGTGCCTGGGCTCAGGCAGCGAGCAACATCACCACCGAGATCATGGCGGATGCAGGGTTCGACCTGATCATGGTCGATATGGAACATGGCCCCGGTGACATCCTCACCCTGATCGGGCAGATACAGGGCATGAAAGGACAGCCTGCGGTGCCCTTCGTCAGAGCACCCTGGAATGACTTCGTTCAGATCAAGAAGATCCTTGATGCAGGGACCTATGGTCTGCTGGTCCCCTATGTCAATACCGCTGAAGAGGCTGAGGCAGCCGTGCGGGCAGTGAAGTATCCGCTGCAGGGAATCAGGGGAGTCTCCGGCAGTCCAAGAGCCCCGCACTTCGGGAATGACTCCATGGAGTACCTCAAGAGTGCCAATGATGAGATCTTTCTCATGACAGCCATCGAGACGATGGATGCGGTGAACCATATCGATGACCTGCTGAAAGTCAAAGGGCTTGACGGGATCTTCATCGGACCGATGGATCTGGCGACGAGCATGGGGCATTTCGGTAACTCGGCACACCCGGAAGTACAGGCTGTGATCAGGACCATAGAAGAGAAGGTGTTCGCAAGTGATAAGATCCTGGCAACCGTAGGCGGCAGCTGGGAACAGGCCTGTGAGAAGTTCGACAAAGGGTATCAGATACTGCTGCTCATGTCAGACACCGTATCACTGGGAGCACATGCGAAAGGCATCGTGAGCAAATTCAACGAACGGTACCCCCAGCGGTAGCTGAGAGGGACACGAATAGAGACCAGAAGGAAAGGAGTGAGATCCATGAAGAAGATACGAGTAGGAGTAGCAGGATACGGAGTGATCGGGCAGCGACTGGCAGACGGAGTGGCACTGCAGGATGACATGGAACTGGTAGGGGTGGCCGATGTGGCACCGACACTGCCGGTGATGGCGCTGTACGAGAAGGGGATGCCCTACAAGCTGTATACGGCAGTGCCTGAGAAGAGGCACCTGCTGACCGACCGCGGGATCCCGGTGAGCGGGACGCTCGAAGAGCTGGTGCAGAGTGTGGACATCATGCTCGATGCGACCAGTGCAGGGATCGGAGCGAAGAACAAGGAACTGTATACGAAGCACGGAGTGAAGGCGATCTTCCAGGGAGGAGAGAGCAACGCGGTAGCGGATGTGTTCTTCCACGGGTATGCGAACTATGAGAAGGGACTGGGAGCAGACTACCTGAAACTGACGAGCTGCAACACGACCGGACTGATCCGAGCGATCGACTGCATAGACCGAGCCGTGGGCGTGAGCAAGACGGCGATGACGATCATCAGGCGTGTAGCGGACCCCGGGGACTACC
>LQAJ01000245.1_pt1 | contig 17251 bp, 20 predicted proteins | sample 1535811 | NCBI WGS metagenome assembly LQAJ01 (sample SAMN04331587, study PRJNA305678) | bioreactor metagenome | isolation source: bioreactor_6 inoculated with Wadden Sea sediment 2nd replicate of a... | place: Germany: Wadden Sea, Janssand Flat
GTGGACTGCAAGAAGCTGCTCATGGAGTCCATGGAGGAGTTCCTCACCCCGCTGCACGAACGCCGTGCCGCCTGCACTGACGAACGCGTTCAGGAAATCCTTGAAGCTGGCAACGAGAAAGCCCGCATCGCAGCACAGCAGACCATGGAAGAAATCCGCGAAGTCATGAACTTCAATTTCTAAATATTTCCGGGGGAAACTAATCAGGCGTTTCCCCCGAATTTCCCGAAGCCGCTCCTCAAGGCATGCTTCCCCGAAATATTTTGTAATAAATCGCAATACGCGATACGAAACAAAACAACTAACGGCCTCACCCGCTGTCTCTTATCGACAGCACACCCTTCCCTCCCGCACAGATTCGCGCGAATGCGCACCAAAAAGTTACGGGAGAAAGGATAGGGGGATGGGAGTCCAGAGGAAGGGGGAAGGGAAACCTCTCTTGAAAGTGGGGTTTTCCCTTCCCCCCCTTCCTTTGGCCACCGGAGGCAAAACAAGGAGTCATTATGACAGCTCAGAAAGGCAGCACTGTTAAGGTTCACTACACCGGCACCCTCAAGGAAGACGGCAGCCAGTTCGATTCAAGCGAAGGCCGCGATCCGTTGGAGTTCAAGCTGGGCGAAGGCATGGTCATCGCCGGTTTGAAAAGGCCGTTATCGGCAAATCCGCAGGCGACGCCGTCACCGTCGAAATTCCGCCCGCAGAAGCCTACGGCGAACCCAACGACCAGCTCGTATTTCAGGTCCGCAAAGAACAGCTGCCCCCGAACGTGGAACTGGAAGAAGGCATCATGCTCGAAATCCGTACCGAAGACGGCAGCCCCGCCTACGTCCGCGTCACCGCATTTGACGACGAAATGGTCACCCTCGACGGCAACCACCCGCTCGCAGGCCAGACCCTCATCTTTGACATCAAGGTCGTCGAACTCGCTTAATTGATTGACGATTGATTCATTGACACACAACTCCCGCTCTTTGCCGACACAGGCGGGGAGCGGGAGTTTTTTCGTACAGCACCTCATGCACATCAAGGGAGAGAGATGAGCATTTCAAACCGCTGCAATGACATGACCCCGTTTCTGGTCATGGAGATACTGGAGACCGCACAGGCCATGGAGAGGGCCGGTGAATCCGTCATCCATCTGGAAATAGGCGAACCGGATTCGACACGCCGGAATGCATCCGGAAGGCATCCTGCCGCGCCCTTGAAAACGGGCACACGCACTATACACATTCGCTCGGCATCATCGAACTGCGTGAAGCCATCACAGAAGACTACAAAAAGAACTACGGCGTGGAAGTGGACCCGGCCAATATCGTGGTGACACAGGGAACCAGTCCGGCCATGCTCGCGCTCTTTTCCGCCCTGTTCAATCCGGGCGACAAGGTAATCACATCGGACCCGTGTTACGCCTGCTACGACAATTTCATCACCTTTGCCGGAGCCGAACCGGTCAAGGTCACGGTCAGCGAAGAGGATTCGTTCCAGTACCGCGTCGCCGCCATCCGTGAAACGCTTGATGCCAACCCCGAAGTCAAAGCCATCCTCATCAATTCTCCGGCAAACCCCACCGGAACCCTGCTCTCGCCCGAGCGAATGCAGGCCATCGCCGACCTTGCCGAGGAAAAGGGCATCTGGATCATCTCGGATGAGATCTACCACGGACTTGTTTATGGGGAGCAGGAGCACTCCATTCTCGAATTCACTGACCGCGCTTTCGTACTTAACGGTTTTTCCAAGCTCTACGCCATGACAGGCTGGCGGCTGGGCTACATCATCGCCCCGCCCGAGTTCATGCGTACGCTTCAGATCATGTGCCAGAACTTCTTCATCTCAGCCAATGCCATGGCCCAGTGGAGCGGCGTGGCCGCGCTCAAGGAAGCCGAAAGCGACGTCGCACGAATGAAAGAAACGTACAATGAACGGCGCATCTACATACTCGACCGCCTCAAGGGTATGGGGTTCAACATCAAACACGACCCGACCGGCGCGTTTTACGTACTCGTCAACATGAGTACGCTTGCCGAAAGATTCGGTGGATCATCGCTCAAGCTCGCCTATGACATTCTGGAGAATGCCAAGATAGGCGTCACGCCCGGTATCGACTTCGGTGAAGGAGCCGAAGGATACATCCGCCTTCCTACGCCAACTCCATTGAGAACATCCGCGAAGGCATGGACCGGTTGGAAGCGTATGTGCGGGAAAGATCGTAACCAGATCGTTTAACGAGCCTACACGACAACAAATAAACCCCTCGCATACATCATGTACGCGAGGGGTGAACTTTTTTTGAAACCGCGAAGCAGACGGAATCTTTCAGCTGTCAGCTAAACCTTGAGATTCAATCCGGAATATGCTGCCTGTGTGTTGCTCATCAGCCGACCACCGCCTTTGAACCAGGACGTCGGGTCGGAATTGTCCTCGTACCACCACGCGACAGATTCCTGCTGAATGCTCTTCTGCAACTGCTGCGGCGTCAGCTTCTGCTCATGCGTGCGAGTCATTTTCCCGAGCTGAACAATTTTCTGAAATTCTTCAACCTTTTCCGGGTTTGATTCAAAATACTTGTCGATCAATTCCTTGTCAGGATGTTCTTTGCTGACGGTCAGTTTGCCAGTGCTTGCATCCCAGCTGAGCGGGAATTCATTTTCCACGTCCACGCCGAGCTTCTTGAGATCGGCTTTGACGGATTCATCCCATTCCTTGCCCAACTTTTCGCGATAATCATCGATATCCTTGAAGGACAGCTTGCCGTCAGACCCTTTGGGAACATCCTTAAGCAGATCGTCGATCTGGGCACGAATCTGTGACCGCAAGTTTTTCCCGGACTGGAATGGACTCGTCTTACCCGCCTGCTGCGTCCCGTTCTGACCGGACATGTTCAGCAGGGAGTTTGCTCCGCTGTAAGAGAATGAACCAATAGATTGTGTCGCCATGATGCTGCTTCCGTTTTTTCATGTTGGGCAGAAAATTCCTACCCAAGGACGAAAGCATGAGACGTGCCAAAGGAATAAACAACCAAGGCCGTTAAATCCGGTAAGTCTTACGATCACCTCGACTAATCGTGTTATTAAAACAAGCATAAGCACACCTTCTGCGTTAAAAGAATAAATTAAAATGCTGCGTTGACATACTTTTTCTGAAAAGATAGCACACAAAGAATTAAATCATTCGGAGGTTGATATGAAAAATCGAATTTTCAGTTGTGTAATGGCTCTTTGTGCCTTGCTGGTTGCTGCATCGGCAGCCACGGCCCATGAATTTATCGTCAAACCGGTGCAGTTGACCGCTGAAAAGGATGCCGTGATCCCATTCAGCGTGGTTTCCGCGCACGTATTCATGATCAGTGAAGAGATGGAACCCATCGAGTCGGTGGAAGTCGGGCTTGTTCAGGCCGGTAAGAAGGAAGCCGTGAAACTGACCCCCAACGAACCGCTCATGACCTTGGACGGCCGTATCATCCCCACCAAAAAGGGAACGGCAATTGTTGCAGGCCATCGCAAGGGTGTTATCTGGACACAGACCACTTCCGGCTGGAAGCAGGCTTCCAAGAAAGGGCTGAAGGGTGTGATCTCCAGCGGTAAATACGAAAAATTCTGCAAGACGCTGCTCACAGTGGGCAAAGGCGACGACGGCTGGAAGACCGTACTCGGCGATCGTCTCGAAATCGTTCCCACGACCGACCCGGCACAGGCCAAGACCGGTGACGAATTGACCTTCAAGGTGCTGTTTGACGGCAAACCGGCAACCCCGGAAAACGTCACCGCCACTTACGACGGTTTTCCATGACCCCAACACCTGGGCATACATGAGCGAGCCGTACGGCAACGGCATGGCAAAGGTGAAAATTTCCCATCCCGGTACATGGATGGTGCGTGTCCAGCATGTCGTGAACAAGCCGACCGCGGATTATGACAAGCACGTGCTGCGCGCTGTGCTGATTTTCAAGGTACAGTAAAACCGAACCTCCCTTTGGGGAATATCCCGGCAAATCGGTGAATGTCTCCGGTTGACAGAATAGGGCTTCACCGATTTGTTGCGGATAAACGAGGCTGACAAGGCCGCGTTTTGTAACGAATCTTTCAGTTATGCGGATATGGTTGGATATGAAACAGATACAAAAACTGCTTGGCTGCCTGTGCCTTTGCCTCTTGGTATTCCTTGTTGCGAACACGGAATCATCAGCGCATGGCGTGGCATACGATATTCTGGACTCATCACACGGTGTCGGATTTGAAGTCCGGTTCTCCACCGGAGACCCGGCAGCATATGCCGAAGTCCTTGTGTACAGCCCGGAAAAGAACGACGTGGAATTTCAAAATGGACGGACCGATGCCTTGGGCCGCTTCGTCTTTCTCCCCGACACTCCGGGTAAATGGAGAGTGGAAGCCGATGCCGGTTTGGGACACAAGGTCCGATTCAATGTCGACGTGGATGAGTCAGGAATTGCATCGGCTCAACACACGACCATGGAGACCGTTCCCAAAAGTCTCAAGGCCGGACTGGGCGTGAGCCTTTTCCTGAATGTCGGTCTGCTGGGGCTTTATGCACGAAAAAGGTCCGCGATCAAAAAGTCTGCCCCATAATCAGGAAGGGCATGCTCACCAAAGCAGCAACCAAAAAACAAAAGCCGGAAGCCACTAACAGGCTTCCGGCTTTCAATTACCAGAGAAGTTCAAACGCTCCCCGCCCTACATCCCAAGCTCGATCAAATCCTCGATGATGATTTTGGCAGCGCGCAGTGCCGCGCCAGGATTGCCGACCATGGAACGGAGTTCTATCAGTTCCCGTTTCACTCCGGCATACGCGTCGTCATCATCGAGCCACTTTCCGGCGGCATGGGCGAGCACGTCGGCCTGCGCCTTTTCCTGAAGGAACTCGGGATAGACTTCCCGGCCCATGATGAGGTTCGGCAGGGAACAGAAATCGACCTTCACCAATGCCTTTGCGACCAGCATGCTGATGGCCGAGACCTGATACGCCACCAGCACCGGAGTGCCGATGAGCGCGGTTTCAAGCGTCACCGTGCCGCTCGCCGCCATGATGAATTTGCAGGAGCGAAACACGGCATACCGGTCAGCAGGCTCCACGATCTCCACTGGAATGTCTTCCGGCCAAAGAGAAAGCAGCCGCTCCTTTTCCATGCCCGGAGCGCGGACGATCACATAATGCAGGTCCGGGTGCGTTTTCTGGAGGATACGGGCCGCACCAGCGAACTCGGGCAGGAGCGAAGACACTTCCTTGCCGCGACTTCCGGGCAGCAGGCCGATGCGGTTCTCCTGCACCGGGATCCTGTCCAGTTCCTCAAACGGCAGCACGTCCATGAGCGGATGGCCGACATACTCGACCTCCATGCCGTACTTTTCGTAAAATGCCTTTTCGAACGGCAAAATGCAAATGACCTTGCGGACATGCTCCCGCAGGAAATTGGCACGACCGGAGCGCCATGCCCAGATCTGCGGTGAAATATAGTAATAGACCGGGATGCCGAGTTTCTTGGCTATCTTGGCAACACGGAAATTGAATTCCGGGCAATCGATGAGAATAATGGCGCGGGGCCTCACTTCCGCAAGTGTCCGCTTGATCTTGCCGAGCAATGCGAGAATACGCGGCAGGCCGCCGAGAATTTCCGTGATGCCCACCAGTGAAATGAGCTTCATGGAATAGCGCACGTCCATGCCCTCGGCTTCCATGGCCGAGCCGCCCATGCCGGTAAACTCGGCATCAGGGTGAATTTCCTTGAGACTCTTCATGAGCTCGGCACCGTGCAGGTCGCCGGAGGCTTCGCCGACATTGAGCCAGATCGGGCCGTGTGAATTTCCTTTTTGCATGGGTAGTTGGTACCGTATGTAGAGTACGCCCGCAAGCCGCGAAGCAAAATGCGCCGCCGAAGTTGCACAACACACAGGAAGTGCGTAGAAAGGCTCACGCGAAAGAAACATTCAAGCGAGGATGACATAATGATAAAAGTCGGAGTCGTCGGTTTGGGCTGGATGGGCCGTGTCCATCTGCGCAACTATACTGAGATGGCAGATGTGGAAGTGGTCGGCGTCGTGGACGTGGACCCCAAGGCCCGTGAAGAAGTCACGGAACAGTTCGGCGTGAAGGCATATGCCTCCCTCGAAGAACTGCTGGAGCATGATCTGGACGCAATGAGCGTCTGCGTGCCGACCAGCCTGCACCATGAGACCGGTCTCAAGATCATTGAGAAGAAAATCAACCTGATCATCGAGAAGCCGCTGGCCTCCACCGCTGTTGAAGGCGAGGAGCTGGTCAAGAAGGCCGAAGCCATGGGCGTCGCCTGATGGTCGGCCATGTGGAACGGTTCAACCCGGCCGTGGAACGCGTCAAGGAACTCATCGGCGACGATGTGATCTCCATCCAGATCGAACGTGTCGGCCCGTATCCGCCGCGCATTCAAGACGTCGGCGTCATCAAGGACCTCGGTTCCCATGATATCGATCTCATCCGTTACCTGACCGGTTCGGAATTCAAGTCGCTGTATGCGTTCCTCCACTTCCCTCGGCAAGCACGAGGACAGTGCGCTCATCACCGCGGAGATGGAAACGGCGTGCTCGCCAACATCAGCACCAACTGGGTCACCCCGTACAAGGGCCGCAAAATCAACGTGGCCTGCGAATCCAAGTACATCCAGGCCAACCTGATTACGCAAGAAGTCAAGGAATACTCGGCCTTCTCTACCTATGAGAAAAGCTACTCCGTACGCGAATGGCCCCTCATGTTCCGCGAACCCGTCAAGGAAGAACTCACCCAGTTCCTTGCCGCACTTCGCAACAAGACCGAAGTGCCCATCACCGGCAGGGACGGTCTTGAGGTGCTCAAGGCATTTGACCGCATCTTCGAATGCGCCAAGTAGACGCACCAGACAGTTACAAAAAAACGGCCCTGGCTCAGCAATGAGCCGGGGCGTCTTCATTTGATGGAATCAAGACAAAATCGACAGGAATATCCCTTCCGCAAAAACACACCCTGTCACTTCAAGCCACTCGGAAAAGGCTGACCAATTCGAATTTGAGGAAGTGCTGTAGAATTGTTTGCTGGCAAGGCGCAAGAAAACATCAAGGCCGACGCGTACTTCCTGTACGCTAGGATTTGAGTTTTTTGAAGCAATGACGCCAGCGGGCAATTATGCAGTGCTTCCCTAGCTTCGGACAAATTCCCACGCCTTATCAAGTTCGGACTTGTCAAAATAGGATTCAACACGCTCCCTCTCCTTGCTGCCGAGAATCGCGTTGTCCAGCTTGATCAACCCCTTGAGAATCTTACTCTGCCCGACAATGGCAATATGACGAAGCTGGGACAGATGCTTCAAAGCGTAAACGGAATCCTGCCACAAAGCCTTAAAATCACTCTTCATGATACTCAGTTCATCAACCACGGCCAGGATGTTCACCTTGTCATGCCCCTGAGCCAGAACATCCTCAAAGGCATCTGTAAACGCTTTCACGTCATCCGTTGTATAGCCCTGACTGATCTCCACACCAAGCACATCCCCGGAAGAACCTTCAAGTACACGAAACATTTTGGCCCCCTGTAGACTAAAAAAAGATATTTTCACACAATAGAATGAAAGCACTCTTTCCTACACGAGTCAATATTTCTCGGCGTCAAAGAAAAGGAAGGGAAAGGGAAAAGATTTTGTCAGCTACTTCCGGGCGACTTTCTCGCCGTCTGCTTCGGGAGCGGGGGTAACCGTAATGTAATCCACGACCTCGCGCACGCCGCCGACTTCGGAGGCGATGGCCACGGCGGCTGTTTTCTGGTCGTAATTTCCGGCCTTGCCTATGAGAATGGCATTGGCGCTGATGACCTCGACACGCAGGTCGATATCCTTGAGGCGCGGCGTTTCGCCGAGACGGCGGGTCAGTTTACGCAGGAGGCGGGTATCATTGCGGGCTTCGCGATAATCCGATTTCGGGTAGAACTTGACGGTGACTGTTTTGAGCCCCTGCACGGTGAGGGCCGTATCCACGGCATATTTGGCCCGGTTACGGTCTGACAGCTGACCGACAAGGTACGCCTTGCGTCCGATGACATGAGCGGAAACAGCGCCCAAACTGTTGAGCTTGAGCCGTTCACGCAACCGCCGTTCAAGCATCCTGTCCGTATTGCCGCACAACTCCCCGCCCTTTACGCTGTCTCGCGGCAGGTATTCATCAGCCAGCATGGCTGCGTCATATCCGGTCATGGCACCGCCAGCCACCTGTACGGCAGGATAAGCCGCACAACCGGACAACAGCAGACCGAGTGCAAGGGTAAAAAGGTATGGCGAAGAGACTGCTTCATCACGGACCTCGAAAGATGGAACGATATCTAGACTTTGTCTAACTATCTATTTGCACCAATTCCGTCCGCAAGGTCAAGTCAATCCTTGATAACCATGAGATAGTCCATTCCGGCGACGTTCTGCCCATCCACGATCTTGAGATGTGCGGGACGGTCCTGCCACTCATTCCAATGGCGTTTCCGGATGGCGAGCACGACCTTTTCGTGACTGTCGAGCAATGCGGGAAGCTTTTCCCATTTGCCGGTTTCCTCGTAGTCATGCCCCGCATAATAGGTGAAAATACCGGCGTACACCTTAAAGGCGACTGGCGCATAGCCTTTGTCGATGAAGGACTTCATGGTCAGCGACAGTTCCTTCGGACTCATGGCGTCGTCGAGGGACGGCGCAACCATCAGGCCGATGGGATACAGCCAGACCGTCAGGGCGAGAGCCGAACAGAGCAGTCCCGCCTTCCAGCCTGATTTGCGCACTGCGAACAACGCGACCGCCGCAGACAAGCATGGTGCAGGCCGCGATTCCCATGCCGCGCACCGGCACCGGGAACGGCAGCAGATCACCCACGACGACAAGTCCGACCCCGAACAGGCACCACAGTCCGGCGACGAGCGTCCAGAAACGAACGGTCCGCGACTCATCAAGCCGGGTCATGGCGTCGGCTGTCAGCAGTGCGAGAGGCGCAAACATAGGCAGAATGTAAATAAGCACCTTGCCGCTCAGGCTTGAAAGAAACACAAACGTCGCACCGAACATGATCCACAGAAAGGTTCGTGATCCGGCATCACGGCGTGCAGCCCAGAGCGCACCCCAGTTCTCAAGAGACAACGCCTTGCGAACCGGCGCGGCAAAGGCGAACAGCGTCCACGGCAGCCACGCGAGCGGGAAGGCGATAAGATAATACTGGATCGGTTCACGATGGTGGAACGTCTTGGTAGCCCGCTGGATGACATGCTTACCGATAACCGTATCGATAAGGAAAGACGGCCCTTCCACCAGCATCACGCCGACAATCCACGCGGCGATCACGCCGAGCATGGCGAGCAGTCCCACCGCCATCTGCCGGGTGAAAAACCTACGAATCTCGCCCTTCCACAACAGATAGACCGCGCAGGTCAGCAACGGAAAAATAAACCCGAGCGGCCCTTTGACGAGGGTTGCCACACCACCGATCAGAAACCCGTACAACGGCCATCTGCCCTGCTGCTCACTGCTGAATGCCTTGAAAAAACAGGCATGGCTGAGAACGATAAGTGCCGCGAACATGAGGTCCATGCGCGAATAATGAAACAGGGCGGCAAGGAAAAACGTCGAAAGCAGAATCAGTACGCCGCCGAGGCTGACGGTACGGTCAAATCCGAGAGTCCGGGCAAGATAATACGCCGCCGCCAGAAACATCAGTCCGGAAAGCGCGGCACCGAGAAAAAACACCGTGGGCATGTCCGCCGGGGTGATCGTGTCAATCAGCCACAGGAACCAAAAGTAGACCGGGGGCTTGTCCGGGTACGCCTGCCCGTTGAGAGCAAGGACCATCCACTTCCCGTTCACGGCAAGATTCTGGTAGGCGTTGGCGTAACGCACTTCATCCGAAAACCATAGCGCGCGGTTGCTCAGGGAAAACCAAGTCTGCGCGAACACGCCGAAGAGCATGGTCAGCCACGGGTGGTCTTCAAGGACATTCCATATATGGGAGGCAATCTTTTTCACGATGAGCCTTTATGTTTAAAAACCTTTTTTCCGAAACAGCGAGGAACCGGCAACGGTCCATGCGGCATACGCCGTGAAGCTGCCAAGCAGCCATCCGAAAAACACGTCGGACGGGTGATGCCAGTTCAGGTAGATACGCGAAAACCCGACGGCCCCGGTGAACAGACCGATCAGCAGTGTAAACCAAATCCGGTTCAGACGGAACGTCAACGGCAGGGACCAGCCGAAAATCTCGGTGGTATGCCCAGACGGCAGCGAGTGATATGTGCCGCGTGTGGTCATGGGATCGAAATACCACCTGGCCGGGACGCGGGCGGCCTATCATGTGCTTGAGAATATTGACAGTCACCAACCTATCAGCACCTGCATGACGATCAGGACAATCACGAACCGCTTGCGTTCATGATTGTGCGACCTGATGGCCGTCAGGAGCATGACGGCATACGTCACGTAAAAGACGGGATTGCTCCAGTCGGTCAGGACCTTGAACCAGAAGGCGGTGCCGGGATGTGCGGCAGCGTGGTCTGCGAAGAACAGGGCCACCTCGACCTCGGAACTGAAAGAAAAAAAGATGCGCCAAGGATGGCGAGCAGAGGCGCTGATGCGAGCGCCCAATGTGTCATGGGAGTAATGCGCATGCGGGTCTTGTAGGCCAATCAGCCGGTTCGGGCAAGGGAGAGAGAGGGCTGCTTCAGGGAAAAAGGCTATTCTTCAGACGTTCCGCCGCCGTTTTCCGGGTATTTTTCGTGCGTATATTTGGCCCACACCGTCTCGTCCACGCCAAGCTCCTCAAGAATTTCGCGCATCTCCTTGCCTTCCTGTTTCCAGTATTTGTAGGAATGATCGCTGCACTCGAACGGAATGACGAGGGTGCCGTCTTCGGTAAAATAGGGTTTGGTCTTGTCGTCCATAGCCGGGGACTTTTTCACGTTTTCCCATGAAACTCAAGAGGCCAAAAATGAAAAAGCCCGCCGATAAAACCAGCGGGCTTCCTGTTTTCGAAAACGAAACTACGCGACTTCCCGTTTCTGATTCGGAATCTCACAGACATTCCGGTCAATTTCGCGAACCTTTTTCATCACGCATTTGGCGATACGCTTGAATTCCGGGAAATCCTTTCTTTCATGGAAGTGCTTGGCACGGGTCAAACCGGCAAGATCAATGGTCTCGTTGAAGATATACGGCATGTACAGCGGGTCCTGCTTGAGGAACAGCTCGATCTTGTTGAAGACTTCGTGAATTTCCTTCTGGTTGGCCTTCACGTTCTTGAACAGCTTGCCGAGCAGTTTTTCGGCATTACGCAGGGAGCTTGACCACATGGGGCCACGCGGCTCAAAACGAACAACGACCTTATCCTCGCGACAGACCATGAGATTCGTCATGAACCGATCCACACTTCCAGGAGCCGAGGCGAGAATGCCGTCCTTGTAGGCGGCCTCGATATCCACGGCACGAGTGCCCTTGATCTCCACACCACCACCGTAAATATTGTAAATCGGGAACGCGGACTGACGGAGGTCATTCTCCAGTTCGCGCTTGGCTGTCATGTACTGAATGGTGGTGAGAATTTCCTCGCCTTCCATATTCTTCGTGTACTGGTGATAGCTCTGCAATTTCATATTGGTGGTGTGGTTATGGTGCCCACCGGCATGAGACTGGTTGTTGAGCCATGCATAATCCTGTCCCACCAGAAGCATGTGGCTCACGCCGCACCACCGCAGCAGACGTGAAAGCGTGACGGAGACATTACCGCCCGCATCAAGCACGAGGTCGTGTTCCTTCATGACAAAGGTTCCCATGCCGCCCACGGTCCACAGGGGAATGGTCGGTCCGGCATACCGCTTGACGGTCTGCGGATTGACCTTGGTGGAATAAATGAGCGGGATGTCCTGCACGAAGTCGGGATCGAGCCGGTTGAAGATTTTCAGCATGGAATCGTCATAATCGATGGCCACGCAGAAGTGCGGCTTGATGCCGAGACTCTGGAGTGTGGGCAAGGTCTGCAGAGCGCAGGTATACAATACGTGGCTGCGATTCTTCAGCAGTTCAGGCGCATGTTTTTCAAGGCTCGGTCCGGCACCGAGGATCACGCCGCCAACACCACCTGCTTTCCCTTCAAGGCTTCGCAGACTGCCATGCTCACGGGCCAGCTTGAAATTATTGATCTCATTGCCGACCATGACGTCCTGACGAAAACGAAGGGTGGCGAGTTCAAGAGAGAAGTTCTCCAGCTTGTCGCGAACGACCTTCGTCCACCGGGCATACTCGGGACCGAGCTGCTGGCTGGGCATGTCGGCTTTGAGATGAATCTTGCCGTACACGTACTGAAGGTCCAGATTACGGATGACTTCCCAGATGTAATCCTCATCCGGCACGAGGATATGAAATTTCTTCGCCTCGAAAACGGGCGGTAATCGGTCTGCCCGAGACAGGCGAGCAGCATTTCGGCACGCGGTTCGAGAAGCATAACCTTATGGGATTCCGGCGTTTCCTGCAGGACATGATTCACACCGTATCCGAGATTGGAACCGACAATCATCGTAGCCGAGCAGGACGCCTTTTCCTCATGCACCCATGATTGGTACAATCCCACAGGAGGCAGAGCTTCGAACATTCCCTGTCCGCTTTCCATGCGCCAGTCGTGCAGGCCGAATTCGTTGATGAAAATGTTGTTCACCAAGGCTTCTTCCTTAAAATCCTGTATGGAAAGCCACTGATAGGCAGGATGGCCTATACGCTGCAAATACTCGATGTTGTCTTTCAGAAACGGATACGCGGTCATTGCCAGATCCTTTTTGCGTTATTGACGGGTAAATCGCCCTCGGTTGTCGTCAGGCAGAAAATGCATGATGCGTGCCAGTTGCACAGCGTTTCAATTTGGCCTAATGTGCAAACACACTTTGACAATTCTTCTTCCATGATTTCAGGGAAATGCCATGAATAAAGACCTTCTCGCGCTTATCGGCGACACACCGCTGGTGGAGATTCGCCATCTCAATCCAAATTCGAACGTCAAGATTTTGGCAAAACTCGAATGCGGCAACCCCGGCGGTCCATCAAGGACCGTGTGGCAGCCGCCATGATTGCAGCGGCCGAAAAGTCGGGAGAGCTCACGAAGGACAAAATCATTATCGAGCCGACGTCCGGCAATACCGGCGTGGGACTCGCCATGGTGGCTGCGGTCAAGGGATACCGCATCAAGCTCATCATGCCTGAGACCGCCAGTGAAGAGCGCAAAATGATCATGGCCGCCTACGGCGCGGAACTGGAACTCACCCCCGGCCACCTCGCCACGGACGGAGCCATCGAACTTGCGTATCGTTACGCACGCGAGGAACCTGAGACCTACGTTCTCATGGACCAGTACAACAACCCGGCGTCCATCAAGGCCCATTACAATGGAACAGGGCGCGAAATCTGGGAACAGACAAACGGCACGGTCACCCATTGCGTCATGACGCTCGGCACATCCGGCACGGCCATGGGCATCGCCAAACGCCTGCATGAAGAGGGCAACGTCCACATCGCCGCGGTGGAGCCATACGCAGGCCACAGGATTCAGGGGCTCAAGAACATGCTCGAATCCTACCCGCCCGGTATCTACGACAAGACGCAGCTCGATGAAATTCTGCATGTGGATGATGAAACCGCGTTCAACAACTGCCGCCGTCTCGCCCGCAAGGAAGGCATTTTCGCGGGCATGAGCTCCGGTGCAGCCCTTGGAGGAGCGCTGCAGCTCGCCGAGCGCATCGATTCCGGCGTCATCGTCACGATTTTCCCGGACAGCGGCGAACGCTATCTGTCCACCATCTCTACCGACAGCAGGCAGGCAGCGGCATCACGGTCTTTGACATGGCATCCGGTGAGGACAAGCACCTGAACACAGCCACGGGCCTCGGCATCTATTCCATGGGGCCGAGCCTCGACAACATAGACGGTCTGGACGCATGGCGACGCGTCATCATGCTCGACGTGTTCACCCGCCACCTCACATCACGTGGAGTGGAACCACGGTCCGCCGTAGGCCTGACAGACATGGATGACCGCACGCTGGCCGCAGCCCGCGATGAGAACTCATCCCGTCCTGAATTTGCCGCAAAAACGCGTGACGCGATCCTGGCCCGGGCCAGAGACCTGGGCGTCAGCGATTCCATCAATTTCCCGCTCTCATCCGAAGGCGAAAACACGTCACTGGAACTGTGCCGCAAACTGCTCGGCAAGGGACTGGCCTACGAGAAGCTCCGCAGTGTCTACTTCGATGTCTTCCGCGACAAACGATACGGCGAGATCGGAGCCATGGACATGGACAAGGTATCCGGCGGACGCACCGTGGACCTCGACGCCTACGTCAAGGACAACCCGCTCGATTTTACCCTGCTGAAACGGGCCTCCCTGCTCGACCTCAAACGAGGCGAAGTCCTTGAAACGGAATGGGGCAACGTCCGCCCAAGCTGGTTCCTGCAGCACGCCGCGACCGCCCTCTCCGCCATGGACCGTACCGACGTCATGATCGGCAGCGAAAAGCACCGTTTCCCGCACCTTGAAAACCTGCGGGCCATCTGGTCCACCGCAGGCCGGGAGTTGCAGGCATGGATGGTGAGCCATCAGGCCACGGACAGCGGCGACCACACCCTCGTCACGGTGGCGGACAACTCGGCGGTTTCCGTGCAGCCCGTTTCTGGCTGCTCTCAGCCGCATGCCGCAAACCGCTGTGCGCAAGCGATGAAAACCTATCCATGTGGGCGCGCAACTGGCGTCGCGTACAGGAAGCCGCCGCCGTGCTGACCCTTGCGAAGGACCGCACCGGCGACACTATCCCCAGCGACACGGATCAGGCGGTCTTCGACCTCAAGGCAGCCTTCAAGACAGCCATGGATGAGGACCTCTCCCTGCACCGTTTCTGGCCGACACTGTTCCGGTTCACCAAACTCGTGAACGGCTGGGCCACGGACAAATCCTTTTCCGGAGCGGCAGCACTGATCTGCCTTGAGGAGCTTCTCGCCGTGGACGAGATCCTCGGCATCCTTGACCAATCACAGATGCCCGTCCCGCTTTCCGACCTTCCCGCCGAAGTTCAAGGCATGCTCGCTGACCGCCAGAAGGCCCGCGAGGCAAAGGATTTCGCCGCGTCAGACGCACTGAGAGACAGCATAGTCCAAGCCGGATTCCGCCTTGAAGACACAGGCGGCGTCCCCAGAGTGTTCAAGGGATAGCGAAAACCGTCGGAATCAACCGTTACCGCTTGATGTCCAGCTCGCGTTTCTTGGTGTAGATGAACCGGATCATTTCGTACTCAAAGGGTGATCCGGTGGAGTGATACCGGAACGGCGTGTCGGCTCGCCTGTTCAGACCGCGGATAATCAGTTCGGTGATGGCCACGGTCTGGGTGTTCTTCACGCCGATGGCCCTGTACACGTACTTCATCTGCATGAGCAGCAGCAGGAAGTCGCCGCCAAAGCCGAAGGTATCGCGCACGTTGGACGGGCCGAGAATGGGCATGACGAAATACGGTCCGCTGCCGAAGCCCCAGACTCCGAGCGTCTGGCCCACATCCTCTTCCTGCTTTTGCAGCCCCTCGGACGATGAGGCCACATCCATGAGACCACCAATGCCGAAAATGCTGTTGATGAAGAAGCGCGAGGTCGTGATGAAGCTCTTCTCCAACCGTCCCTGAAGCAGGCAGTTCACCAGCACCGGTGCCTCGTTGAGGTTCTGGATAACGTTGTGGACGCCCTTTTCCGCAGGGTCAGGCAGCACGGTTTCATAGGCCTTCGTGGCAGGATAAATAATCGCCTCATCCACCACGGCATTGAAATTGTAGATATTGCGGTTCATGGGTTCCCACGGATCATAGACTTCCATGACATCCAGATCATGATCTCCGGGTTCCGGCCAATGATTCACTTCAGTATGAAATGATGTCGGCGCAAGATTCAGGGCCGGATCGATGCGTGTGGATTTGGCTATCCCGCCACATGCCCCAAGGACAACGCTACAGGCAAACAGCAGAAGATATGACAGGACGGTGCGCTTCATCATGGCTTCACCATCTTGACCATGGCTTCCACAAACGGTCCGTAGGCCATGTTGCCGCAATGCCCGCCATGCGGGAACAGCCGGGCCCGGTCTCCGAATACCGATTCGATATAACCAACGTCATCCTTATCAAGAATCACGTCGTCCCGATTACCTATGACCATGATCTTGTCCGTCTCCCTGAGGTAGGGAGTGATCCCGCGCAGACTGCATTGATTCAGCAGGGTGGCCCGATCAACAGTCGGATAGAGATACCGGAGGTACGGCAGAAGGTATTCATCCAGATACATCTCGAAAGTGATTTCAAAGGAAGACTCGGCATACGGCATGAGCGGATCGCCGTCACCCAATGGATAGGCGTCGGGCGGCACGATGTACCCGGCGCGCTTGCACACGTCCGAGGAAAAAATCATGGAAGAGGACGACACCCGGAAGTCAACGCCGATGAGCGCCTTCAAATCCTTTTCCTCAAGATCAATGTGCGTCACCAGCTCATACAGAAAGTTGTCATCCAGGTCGGTAACGTCGGCATGCTCGTAAAAGACGGAGAACTGATTGATGAAATGCTCCAGCTCCTCATGCACGGTCCTGCCGTCAAGGCTCTTGCTCGTCAGCCATCCATCAAGGCGGCGCACTGAATCATAGAGGCTTACCGGCGGATTTATCATCAGCACATGCTCGAAATTGAAGTCTTTTTTCTCGCTGTCCATATGGGCGAGGAACGCGGAGTGCAGTGCGCCGAGACTGTATCCTGTCACGGAGTACCCGCTGATCTCGCAGCGTTTCTCCATATCCTGCTTGATCCACAGCATGACCCGGTACAGGTCGGCAACGTCATGCGGCACATATCCGGGCACGGCATGCTCGGACACGCTGACCACGAAATTCATGTGTGTCGGGGATGACAGCGCCACCACGTGGAATCCGGCCTGATAAAAGACCTGCACCAAAAACTGCATCTTGGCTGAATCATGCTCCGCACCGGTTCCTGCCACTATGAAAATGAGAGGAGCCTCGCGGCGTTGCAGGGCCGTGGTGTAAAACATCTGGTCGCTGTAGGAAAAGATATCCGGGACATTGCGCCCCTTGATGCGGATGGAACGTTCTTGGGCGTCACCGGGTCTTCGATTGATGCTTCACTCCGGCGGAGTGCCATAGACGGTGGCACGGTAGGCGTTTGTATACGGATACGGCCTGTCTGCCGCCCCT
>LQAJ01000246.1_pt1 | contig 17231 bp, 20 predicted proteins | sample 1535811 | NCBI WGS metagenome assembly LQAJ01 (sample SAMN04331587, study PRJNA305678) | bioreactor metagenome | isolation source: bioreactor_6 inoculated with Wadden Sea sediment 2nd replicate of a... | place: Germany: Wadden Sea, Janssand Flat
CTTGGCAGTCTCAGCCATGGCGCAGTGTTCGGGACGCGTTGTCATTACCGGCGTGGGCAAATCAGGACTTGTAGGCCGAAAAATCGCGGCCACCCTGTCCAGCACGGGAACGCCGTCCTTCTTCCTTCACCCGGTGGAAGGCGCACACGGCGATATGGGCATGATCCGCAAGGAAGACGTGGTGCTCGCCATCTCCAATTCCGGCGGAACTGACGAACTCAATGCCATCATCCCCACCCTGCGCTCTCTCGGCACCACGGTCATTGCCATGACAGGCAATCCGGCCTCGGCCATGTCCGAACTGAGTGACATGACCATCAAGGTCAAGATTCCGCGTGAGGCATGCCGAATGGGACTGGCTCCCACATCAAGCACGACCGCGCAACTGGCCGTGGGTGATGCTCTGGCTGTCTGCCTCATGGAATGGAAGTCCTTTGATAAAGAGGATTTCAAGAAATTCCATCCCGGCGGCTCGCTCGGACAACGCCTTGCCACCTGCGTCGATCAACTCATGCACACCGAAGGACTTCCGGTCGTCCGGGATGACGTCGCGCTGAAAACAGCACTTGAGACACTCAATTCCGGAGGCCTCGGATTGGTCGGCATCGTAAGCGAAGACTCCGTACTCAAAGGCGTTTCACAGACGGCGACGTACGACGCGAAGTCTGCTGCGGCCCGTTCGATCTTGATCGCCCCGTCGCCGAAGTCATGACTGCCTCACCCCGGCGTGCGACAGTAGGCGAATCCTCTGCCCATGTGCTCGACATCATGGAACAACACGAAATCACCGTGCTTCCTGTGGTGAACGACAACAGCGAACTGGTGGGCATGGTTCATCTGCACGACCTGCTCGGCAAAGGCTCGCTGCGATTCTCCAATGGCCTCGGTAAAAGGAGCGCCGGATAACCGGCGACAGCGTCAATGTCCCTTACCCAGACCGGCGATTCCGATATCTGTAGACGGTGTTCCCTCCAGGGACCGACGTGCTGCCGCATTGCTCATGGACAGGAAGAGTACTGTTTCCCGCTATCGCAGGTCGAAAAGGAACGGATTCAGGAACATGTTCCCTACACCGGGGGGTTTGAACTGTCCCCCAACTCCGCCGCCTTCATAGACAACGCCTGCCGTTTGTTTCCGGGGGAAGAAGATACAGTCCGTAAACTGTTCCCCGAAGGCAAGGACCACTTCCGTCTCGCGGTGGACTCCATGGGGGCCTGCCGCTTTCTCGGTCCCGAAGGATGCGAAATCCCGCAGGAAGCCAGACCATACTACTGCCGCCTCTTCCCGTTCTGGATGGCAGGACATGAAGTAATATTTTTCGATTCTCCCATCTGCCTCGCACGACGGGAGGAAAAGACCCTGACACGAATGCTGAGAGGTCTTGATATGAACAAGGCCACAGTCAAAGACCTCTACGGACGACTCCGATTGGTCTGGGACTGCCGCCCGCACGAGGCGCCTCAAAGGTAAAAAAAGGTTTCTGATTTCCATGAAAACATTGAAAATACTGCTCGTCATCTTTCTGATCTGCCTTGTCGCCGGCATCGGTGCAGCCTTCGGCCTCTACAACTGGGCCGCCAAGGACCTGCCCGGATTCAAAAAAATCACCGACTACAATCCGCCGCTCGTCACCACGGTCTATGCAAAAGACAATCAGGTACTCGGTTATTTTTACAAGGAAAAACGTTTTCTCGTAACCCTTGATCAAATGTCCGAGTGGCTGCCCAAGGCATTCCTTGCCGCCGAGGACGCGAGCTTCTACCAGCATGACGGAGTTGATCTCACCGCCATTGCCCGCGCGTTCGTGGCAAACATGAAAGCCGGACGCACCAAACAGGGCGGGTCGACCATCACACAGCAGATCATCAAACGACTGCTCCTGACTTCCGAAAAAAGCTACCAACGAAAGCTCAAGGAAGCCATTCTTGCGTTCCGTCTGGAAAACTATCTGACCAAGGAAGAAATCCTTACCATCTATCTGAACCAGATTTTCCTTGGAGCACACTCGTATGGCATCGAGGCCGCGGCCCGCACCTATTTTGCCAAGCATGCCAAGGACCTGTCCATCGCACAGGCGGCCATGCTTGCAGGTTTGCCTCAGGCTCCAAGTCGTTATAATCCCTACAAGAATTTCAATTTGGCTAAACAGCGCCAGCGCTACGTGCTTGAGCAGATGCACCATCTGAACTGGATTTCCACTGCCCAATACAAGGAAGCATTGGCAGAAGAGATCGTGCTCGCAAGCATGCCTGACCCGTCATGGAAAACCGGCGCGTACTACCTTGAAGAGGTTCGTCGCTGGCTCATTAATGAATACGGCGAGGACGCGGTGTACAAAGGCGGTCTGACAGTCACCACCTCCTGCGACATAAAGCATCAGGCACTTGCTGAAAAGGCACTCCGTCGCGGGTTGCTCAACTCGGCAAAGAGAAGAGGCTGGCTCGGCCCGATAGAAAACATCAATCCGGGTGACGTGTCCCGTATTCTGGAAGAAGGCCCTCAGAATAACTGAATAAAATAATGGAAAAGACCACCCGTTCAAAAGCGTGGGTCGCCAAGGTGGAAAAGACAAGGCCTTTGTCCGCTTCGGCAAATATCAGGGCATCATTCCACTCAAGGCAGTCTGGTGGGTGCGTGAGCCCGACATCAAAAAAAGCCATGAGGACGCTCCGAATCCCAAGGATGTTCGAAAGGTACTCAAACGCGGCGACGTGATATGGGTCACTGTCAACAAGGCTCCGGAAGCCGAGGAAGGCGTCTGGGAACTCGACCTAGAACGTGAACCGCTCGTGGAAGGCGCATTGGTTTCCATCAAACCGGACACTGGTGAAGTTCCGGCTCTCGTGGGCGGCTACTCTTTCAACAAGAGCCAGTTCAACCGTGCCACACAGGCGAAACGCCAGCCAGGTTCGGCCTTCAAGCCCATTGTCTATTCCACAGCCATCGACAACGGGTATACTCCGTCATCCATCATTCTGGACGCCCCGATCGTTTATGCCAACGACGAACAGGGCAAGCTCTGGCGTCCCCAGAACTTTGAGGGAACGTTCGAAGGCCCCACCCTGCTGCGAACCGCGCTGGTCAAATCCAAAAACCTCGTGACCATCCGCATTGCCCAAAAGCTCGGCATCAGAAAAATCATCGAACGCGCCAAGGCATTGGGACTGCGCACCGAATTCCCGGCAGACCTGTCAGTCTCCCTCGGTTCGGCAGTTGTCTCGCTCGTCAACCTGTGCGAAGCCTACACCGCATTTGCCCGCGGCGGCTCCTACATCAAGCCTCGCATCGTGCTTTCCGTCAACTCCGCGTGGGGTGAGGAATTATACAGTTCGGTTCCGGAAGCAGTGGATGCCATCAGCCCGCAGACAGCGTACATCATGGCATCTCTCATGAAGCAGGTTGTCCAGAACGGTACCGGCTGGCGCGCCAAAGTGCTCAAGCGCCCCATTGCAGGCAAGACCGGAACATCAAACAACGAACAAGATGCATGGTTCATGGGCTATACTCCCTACCTGCTCACCGGCGTGTATGTCGGATTCGATGAACTCAAGCCCATGGGCAAGTGGGAAACCGGTTCTCGTGCGGCAAGTCCCATCTGGGTATCCTACCGCAAAGGCGTGGAAGAAGATTATCCATATCAGGACTTCACCCAGCCGCCGGGAATTGTTATGGTCAGAGTGGATGCCAATTCCGGCAAACTCGCTTCGTCCGGCTCATCAAAGGAATTTTTCCTGCCGTTCAAGGAAGGCACTCAGCCTACGGAGAGAGCAGGAAGCGGCGGCGCAGGCTCCGACACCCCGGCATCGGCGGACGATCTGTTCAAACAGACATTCTAGGAGCCGATGAACATATAAAAAAGGATTCGACATGGAACTCGATCTCTATCAGGTAGATGCGTTTGCGGAAAATGTTTTCAGCGGCAACCCTGCGGCGATCGTCCCACTGTTCGAATGGTTAAGCGACGATCTCATGCAGAGCATCGCTGCGGAGAACAATCTGTCCGAAACCGCCTTTTTTGTTCGCAAGGGAGAATACTTCGAACTCCGCTGGTTTACCACGGAGTCCGAAGTCGACCTCTGCGGTCATGCCACCCTTGCCAGTGCGCATGTTCTCTATGAACATCTGGACTATGCCGATCCGGCCGTGGTTTTCGAGACCCAGAGCGGCAGGTTGTTCGTGGACCGCGAGGACAGCAAGTATTCACTTGATGTCCCGGCATGGGTGTTCGCGAAATTCAGGTAACCGAACGTGTTGCCAAAGCGCTTGGTGTACGTCCCGTCGAGCTCTACATGGGCGAACGAGATATGATGGCCGTCTTTGACAATGAAAGAACTGTCCGAGAACTCACTCCGGACTTCCGCCTTGTCTCACAACTTGATGGTATGTGCATGATTTGCACCGCGCCCGCCCTCGATTTCGATTTCGTCTCGCGCACCTTTGTTCCCGAAGAAGGAATTCCGGAAGATCCGGTCACCGGCTCCGCACATTGCACGCTTGTCCCATTCTGGGCTGACCGCCTCGGCAAATCCGAACTCTCGGCCTTTCAAGCCTCCAAGCGAAGCGGCAGACTGGACTGCGAACACCTCAGTGACCGCGTCAAAATCGCCGGGAAATGCGTCACCTATCTGAAAGGACAAATCATCCTGTAGGAGTTCACATGCCATTCATCAAAGTTGAAACGAACGTTGTCATTGATGAGGCGGATATCCCTTCCGTCACAAAAAAATGTCCGAACTCGCGGCTTCCATGCTTGGCAAGCCCGAAACCTATGTCCTTGCCACTCTCGAACCGGAAAAACCGCTGTTTTTTGGCGGAACAGATGCCCCGGCAGCGTACGTCACACTCGACTCGATAGGACTGCCGGAAGACCGCACCACTGATTTTTCAAAAGAGATCTGCGGCTTTCTCGCCTCCAACCTCGGCATTCCCGGCAACCGCGTCTACATCGCGTTCGGCGACATTCAACGCCACCTGTTCGGCTGGGATGGAAAGACGTTCTGAGCTCTCAAATATGCAAATATAAAGGCGCATACTCGGAAGAGCATGCGCCTTTTTTGTTACTGATTCACTAGGAATTCATATGGTTAACTCAATTAGAAGAACGCACTTATCAACATCCTGGTCGCGACCACAAACAACAGAATCGCGAATATCTTCTTGAGCTTTGCCACGGGCAGGCTGTGTGCCAGTTTCGCACCAAGCGGCGCGGTTAACACACTCATGCAGATGATGCCCAAAAAAGCGGGAATGTATACGTAACCGACATGCGGCCCGGGAATACCCTCGACACCAAGACCGTTGATGACGAATCCGGCGGTCCCGGCGAGCGCAATGGGAAGGCCGACAGCCGCAGCCGTGGCAATCGCGGTGTGCATGGTCTGATTGCACCAGCTCAGAAACGGGACGGTCAACGTACCACCACCGATACCGACGAGCGCGGAAAAATACCAATGCCGTTCCCCACGCCGAACATACCGGCCATACCGGGCAGTTCACGGGCGGATTCTGTTTTCTTCCCGGCCAGCATCTTCGTGGCGACATAATAGAGAAACACGCCGAACAATGCCTTCAGGAACATGGTGGACAATATCGAGGCCAGCCATGCACCGAGATACGTGCCGGTTATGATCCCCGGAGCCAAACGCCAGAATGCACTGTAATTGATCGCTCCACGCTTATGGTGGGCACGCATGCTCGACAGCGACGTAAAATGATGGTCGCAAGCGATGTGCCGAGCGCGACATGCTGAATATGGACATCCGGAAAGCCCTGCAACTCAAAGGCTATATTGAGCATCGGCACGATGACCAGCCCACCGCCTATGCCGAGCAGTCCCGCCAGCACGCCCGCAAACGCGCCAAGCACGATGTAAAGAAGATATGTTGTTATCATGATATATCCCGCCGCCTCGATGAGACGGGCCGTTTGGGTAATGATTATTTGAAGAGCACCCGGTCAGTAATGGACTTGATGTCAGCACTGCCGGTCAGAACCATGGCCTGCTTGAGCTGCCCCTTGAGCGTTGCGTAATATTTCTCGACGCCTTCCTGCAAACCGCCCATGGCGGCAACTGATACAGGACGGCCGATCATGACCGCATCGGCACCAAGGGCAACCATCTTGAGGACATCACTGCCGTCACGGACACCACCGTCCACGAGAATGCAGATATCTCCCTTGACCGCCTTGCGATGCCGGACAACACCTCGCAGTACCCGGTGCGTGATCAAGCACACGGCCGCCATGGTTGGACACGACAATGGCATCGGCTCCGACCTCTACCGCGAGTTTCGCCTCATCCGGGGTCATGATTCCCTTGAGAATGAATTTCGCACCCAGCCATGTATTCTGTCAACAATCTCCTTAAGCTGGGCAGGTGTCTTGGGAGCCACAGGCCGCCCCATCTGGCGCAGGGTAATCAATCCGGCGGCGTCAACATCCATGCCGTAGACCGAACAGCCGGTGGCACGAGCCTTTTCGAACTTCTCGTCTATTTCATCCCCTTCCCACGGCTTGATGAACGGAATTCCATGTCCGGCGTTCTCTTCAACAGCCGCGAAACCCGCTTCATGAATAAACGGCGGAACACCGTCCCCCACACCGGCAATAAGTCCTGCAGCCCTGCTTCCGCCGACAACCGCATCCGCATACGCCTCTTCGGAGATAGCTCCACCCATATTGAATGATACGCCGCCGATTGGCGCGGCAATCACAGGCATATCAAGGTCGTAACCAAGGACGGAACACGTCGTGTCCGGGTCAGTGACACCATGCAACAGACGCATGTTGAGCCGGATATTCGCCAGTGCCGAAACATTGTTCTTGAAGGACGCTCCTGTACCGAGACCTCCCATGCCGGGAACATCACCTACACAAGCCCTGCCGTCGCAGACCTTGCAGACACGGCAGAATCCCTTCATCATTTCACGTGCTTTATCCTTGACCTCTTTCATGAAACCTCCAATTGGAACTACCTGTTATTTATTCGAAAAACGATGGCTTCAACTTCATCAAGATGCATGCGCATAGCTCGTTCAGCCTGCATGACATGCCCGCCCTTCACGGCCTCGACAATGCGTCGATGGGCAGCCAGCGATGCCTTCTGGCGCTTTGGCGATTGCAACCCCTCTGCCCTGCTATCGGAAAAATCATCATGCAAAGCCGCAACCATGGCACGCAAGACCTGATTCCCTGAAGCCTCGGCAAGCAACCCGTGCAGCTTCTGGTCATAGGCACGACCGGTTTCACCGGCCTTGACCTGGCGAGCCTGCTCGGTGATGACGGCTTCCATTCGGGTAATCAGATCAGGAGACGCATTGCGTGCCGCCATTGCGGCAATTTCCGGTTCAATGAGTTTGCGAACTTCAAAAATATCACGAAGTTCCGGCTGCATCCTCATGATTGCTCCGGCCAGCGACACAGCGAAATCTTCCGGCTCACTGTCACTGACAAACGTTCCGGCACCCTGACGGCTCTCGACCATTCCCTGCTCGGACAAAGCGCGAATAGCCTCGCGAACAGTGTTGCGCGATACCGAAAAGAGTTCGGCAAGCCGACGTTCCGGCGGCAACCTGTCTCCACGTACCAACTCGCCCCGATCAATCATCCCTCGAATTTGAAGGACAATATCCTCGTAAATCGACTTTCTGCTGACGGGTTTGACATCCATAAAAACCATCTCCTCATATGCACGCAATCACGACCTGACGGCCCTCGAATACAACTGCCACGTTTCCGGAACCAACCAACGCCTCCCTCTGAAGAACAGATTCGTGCTGCATTCGGCTATTGGTTGGACCAATCATCCAGTTAGACCAATCCGCCCAACAGGTCAACAACAACCTGCCAGCGCACCGGAATGCGACGGAAAGAAAAGTCAAATCTGACTGAATATATTGGAATTAATCAGCTACGCGCTTCGCAACGTATGCAGGGTGATTTCCGGGACTGCTCCCAACCTCATGGGCGGCCCCCAATAGCCGGTACCTACATTGACATACAGCAATGTGTTTTCATGCAGGTGCAGCCCTCGAATATATGGCTGAAAGAAATGAATGGCGAGAGTCCACGGAAAATACTGACCGCCATGAGTATGACCGGAAAGCTGGATATCGAAACCTGCACGGCTCGCTTCAAACACCGAACGCGGCTGATGTGCCAAAAGAATGGAAACATCATGCTCAGGAGCGTCAGCCATGGCCTTTGCCGGAGAAGAATCATGCGGGGGATAGATACGGCCGCCCCTAAAATCGGTCACGCCGCCAAGAAGAATCTTTCCTTTGCCCGTCTCTATGAGAGCATGCTCATTGTTGAGCGGTTTCATGCCAAGTTCTTTCAGCTTGCGCGTCCACCGCTCCACGCCGGAATAGTATTCATGGTTCCCGGTACAGAACCAGACACCATGCGGAGCCGCGAGGCTGCCGAAGGGACTGACCGCACCGTTGAGTGCCGAAACAGAACCGTCAACGACATCGCCGGTATGCACGATCATGTCAGCACCGAGTGAATTGACCTCATCCACCACCATACGAGCCCAGTCACCACGAATGGTCGGTCCGATATGCGTATCTGAAATCTGGGCAATCGTGAAACCGTCGAGTCCTTCCGGAAGTCCCGCAACAGGCAACTCGTTGAGGACTACCGAAGGCTTACGTCGAGCTTCATATACGGCATACCCCGCCATGGGCATTGAAACAGCGAGAATCCCCGCATTGGTGACATTGAGCAGAAAACGCCGACGCTCCCGGTCCGGCCCGATAAAGTATGGTCGTCTGCTTCGCCGAATGTAGAATTTTCTCGCAAAATCAACGGTCCTGCGCACCAGAATGGGAAAATCCCTGAGGAGCATGAAAACCACGACAATCGATACCAGCCCAAGGAAGCTGTAACCAATCCAGTCGATCACATTGAAAGCTCACTGCCATCCGATTCTCGCCGGATGAACCACAAACGCGCTGTCCATAGAGCAGAACGGCAATGCACAACCACGCAGCCAGTTTTCGGCCACGGCTTATCGACATGGGCTCGACAAGACGCCAGCAAGATAGGCAATCAGAAAGGTTGCGACAGTAAGAACGATAACAAGCCACATAAGCATTCCCGGAAGTTTCTCCTTTTCCCCTTCTGCCCCACATGGGATACAATTCAATATTTGTCAAATAGCTGCACAACCGGCCATCTCCACCAAAGACTCTCCCGAATCCTTTTTTTGCTAAAACTCAAAGGCAAAAGACATGCCAAAAAAAAGCAAAAAACAAGGCGCTCAACTATTGACAATCCGTCAGCTGTTGCAGCCGTTGCCCTTCCCGCAAACCGGGAAAAGTCACATTTTTACGGCTCTCCCCCTGTGGAATCCGGCCAAAAAGAGTTCCCAACCGGGAGCCCTTGTGGTAAGTCAGTTTCATCTTGGCGACATGCTTATTTTCAAAGTCGCAACATCCTTCGCCTGTCGAAAACCGCCCCCTTTGAATGAGGGATTTTTTTTCTAAACTTCATCTAGAAAAAAGTTAAATATATTCGCGTTTACTGATTCGACAATCTGTTGAAAACTTTTTCATACTGGCGATAATCGACGACAACTGCCGAAAACAGCGACTACACACCTGACTAGGCTATTTTTAGACTGGAACCCCCTGTACAAAAAACTTTTCCTGGGTTAGACAAAGAAACACGCGCCAACAGCTTCCAATACGTGCAAAATAGCTGTTGGCTGACCGAAAAGATGAGGCTTCACGCAACGTCTTAAAAGAACACACACGGTCACTTACTGTTTCCGGGGAAAGGGAGAAAACAAGAATGAATGAACCCAATGAGGTTTGGAAATACGTGCGCGGTTTCGAGAAGCTGAGCTTCTGCGACTGGCCGGGCCGCCACACCTGCGTCATCTTTTTGGGTGGATGCAATTTACATTGCCCGACGTGCCACAATTTTCAACTCGCATGGGACATGCAGTCCCTGCCCGTAATCGACCACAGCCGAATCAAGGGTTTCCTGCGTGACCGCGCAGGATGGCTCGACGGGGTGACGGTCACCGGCGGCGAACCCACCACTGTCCCCGGCATTGGCGAACTTCTCTATGAAATAAAGAAATCCGGCCTGCCCGTGAAAATGGACACAAACGGAATGCGTCCCGAAGTCGTCAAGGACCTCATGAAGTATGAACTGGCAGATGTCTTTGCCGTGGACGTCAAAGGACCGTATGCAAAATACCCGTCCCTGACAGGCCACGCTGTGTCCGAAATCGCTGCCAAAGCCAATCTCGAACGCATTTTCGAGTTGGCCGAGACAAAACCCGAAGCATTCTATTTCAGAATCACACGGTTCCCGGCCTCACTGAAAACGATCTCGCCACCGCCCAGAGCTATCTGCCTCTGGAATACGAGCTCACCATTCAAAAATATGTGCCCCCAAGGAGGATGACGGAGCATGCCAAGCCAGATCATGAAGAGAGACGGCCGGTTGGAAACGTGGTCAACTGACCGCATCGCCCAGGCCATTTTCAAAGCGCTTAGCGCCAGCGGGATCAAAGACCCTCTCCTCTCCAAACGCCTTGCAAGGAAGGTCGAAAAGAAACTCGACGGCATCGACATTCCCGAGCAGGAGCACGTCCAGAATACGGTCGAGCAGATTCTCATGGAATCCCGCCAGTTCGAGATCGCCAAGAAATATATACTTTATAGGGAGAAACGCCGCCAACTGCGCTCGCAGAAGGAAGCCTATCTTGATATCAAGGACGTCATTGACACCTACCTTGATCAGGCGGACTGGCGCGTCAATGAAAATGCAAACATGACGCATTCCTTTCAGGGACTCATGCTGCACCTCTCCGGAACGGTTCAGGCTCGTTACGCTCTGGAAAAATATCCCGAAGAAATCCGCCTCGCCCACGAACACGGCTATTTCCACGTTCACGACCTTTCGTTCGGTCTGGCCGGTTATTGCGCGGGTTGGTCCCTGCGCGACCTCTTATTGGAAGGATTCAATCTGGAAGGACGCGCTTCAGCCGGTCCGGCCAAGCATTTCGACACTGCACTCGGACAGATGAACAACTTCCTCGGCACACTCCAAAACGAGTGGGCCGGCGCACAGGCGTTCAATAATGTTGACACCTATCTTGCTCCGTTCATCCGCCATGACGGCCTGACCTATAAGCAGGTCCGCCAGTGCATGCAAAAATTCGTGTTCAACCTGAATACCACGTCCCGCTGGGGCGGACAGTCTCCGTTTACCAACCTTCCTTCGACCTCGTCGCACCGAAGCATATCGCGTCCGAACCAATCATCATCGGTGGCAAGTATGACGACGAGTTGACCTACGGCGACTTTGAAGAAGAAATGGCCATGATCAACAAGGCCTACATCGAGGTCATGCTTGAAGGCGATCACCACGACCGCATCTTCTCGTTCCCGATCCCGACGTACAACGTCACCGAAGATTTCCCATGGGAATCCGAAATCGGCGAACTGCTCATGAAGCTCACCGCCAAATACGGTGTCCCCTACTTCCAGAACTTTATCAGTTCGGACCTCAATCCCGAAGACGTACGCTCCATGTGCTGTCGCCTCCAGATGGACCTGCGCGAACTGCGCACCAAGACCGGCGGACTGTTCGGAGCAGGTGACCTGACCGGCTCCATCGGAGTGGTCACACTCAATCTGCCCAAACTTGCCTACCTGGCTCAGAGTGAAGATGATTTCCTCGACCTCATCACGGAGTACGCGGAGCTCGCCAAGGATTCACTCGAATACAAACGCAAGGTCATCAACAACAACCTTGAATCAGGCATGTTCCCGTGGTCCAAACGCTATCTGAAAAACGGATACAAGGGCCACTTCTCCACCATCGGTCTGCTCGGTGGACACGAAGCTTGTCTCAACCTCATCGGCAAGGGCATCGAAACCGAATCCGGCGTGCGCCTCATGCGTCGCACCCTGAATCATCTGCGTCGCCTGACCTCCCGCTTTCAGGAAGAAACCGGCAGCCTGTACAATCTCGAAGCAACTCCCGCCGAAGGGACCAGCTACCGTCTGGCCAAGATCGACAAGGCGCTCTATGCCGACATCAAGGCACAGGGCAACGGCACTCCGTACTACACCAACTCCACACAGTTGCCTGTGGGTATATCCGAGGATGTGCTTTACGCCCTTGAGCATCAGAACCAGTTGCAGCCGCTCTACACCGGCGGCACGGTCTTCCACACCTTCCTTGGCGAAGCAGTGGCCGATCCGGCATCACTCAAGAACTTCATCCTCAAGGCGTTCTCCAAGACCAAGATTCCGTATGTCTCGGTCACACCGACCTTCTCCATATGCAAAGAACACGGTTACGTTCTCGGCGAACACTTTGAATGCCCCACCTGCGGTCAGGAAGCCGAAGTCTACACACGTATCGTCGGCTACTATCGTCCGGTCTCCCGCTGGAACAAGGGTAAACAGGCGGAATATACCGACCGCGTCGTTTTCAGCGACTGTCTGTGCAATTAATGTAAATATATTTCTCAACCCCTGCTAGAGGAAGCACGGCTTGAGGATACTGGGAATGTGAGGCCTTCGTCGTTCAACGACGAAGGCCTCACACATTTCTACACCTGTCACAGCAGAAAAAACCGACAAATCTGACGCAAAAAAAGCAAAAAAAATATTTCTCTAATTCTTCATTGACACCCCCATAATTGAGACTTATTTTCAATCACACACAGCAACGGTAAAAGGGAAAAATGACTCAAAACCACTCACAGATTATCCTGAAGGAACTATCGTCCGTGTTGCCGATATCAATGGCGGACAACGGGCACGGGCACGCATGCTCGCCATGGGCATGACGCCGGGATGCCCAGTGGAAATTCTTTCAGGAGGCCCCACAGGATGCCGCGTACGCGTGCGCGGTTCAGAAGTCGTCCTGTGTTGCGGGCTGGCCGGAAAGATTCTGGCTGTTGAAAATGACGCCAAGGAAGGACCGCATTGCAAATGCTGTCCAAAGGCACACGCAAAAGCTTCATAATTTTCATTGCATGCACATGCTTGCCAAGCCGCCTTATGGGCGGCTTTTTCATTGATGATGAAAATTCAACGAACTCAACACCTCGGCACATTTTCATGCAACAAATCAGAATTATACTTGTATCACAACGACGCCCGGTGCTAGAGTAAGGCCAAGACTGTGGAGGTCACGCATTACATGTCCGAAAGCATCAGAATTGGTGTCAGTGCCTGTGCCCTCGGCGAACAGGTTCGCCACGACGGCACCCACGCCCAGAATCATTATCTCACTGAAACATTCAGAAAATATGTTGAGTTCATTCCGCTCTGTCCTGAACTGGCATGCGGCATGCGCATCCCGCGTGAACGCGTACGCCAGATCGATTGTGCAGGAGACATCAGGCTCATAGGCGAATTCTCCGGTGAAGACTGGAGTGATCGCATGAACCAATGGGTCAACCGCATTCTGCCAGGACTGGAGGAAGACGAACTCAGCGGCTTTGTATTCAAAAGCCACTCTCCCTCATGCGCCCTGGTTCAGGGAAAAATTCACTCCACAACGGGAAAATCACCTCGTCGCGGCACGGGGTTCTTCGCTCGAAGAATGATCGAGCATTTCCCGCTTCTGCCAATCGAAGCCAGCACCCGACTCCACAATCCATACACACGTGAAAATTTTTTTACGCCGTGTTTTCGTCTATAAACGCTGGCAAAACCTCATTCGGGAAGAAAAGAAGATCGGTCGTCTACTGGATTTTCACGCGCGCCACAAAATGCTCATCCGCGCCCACGACCTGAAGGGATACAGAGAAATGGGGAAACTGCTGGGTGAAAGTTCCGTATCGAACACGGACAAGATATTCGACCAGTATGCCCACCAGCTTTCCAGTCGCTCAAGCTCAAGGCCACTCCGACCAAAAATGCGGATGTGCTCATGCATGTCCTGGGATTTTTCAAAAACAGCTGGGGCATGCCGACAAGGCGGAGCTGCTGGAAATGATTCAAAACTACAAGAACGGCGAACTGCCGCTACTCGTACCCGTGACTGTGCTCAATCACTATGCACGCAAATACGACATCCCGTATCTGATGCAGCAATATTACCTGAACCCGGACAAGACGGAACTGAAGCTTCTCAATCACGTATAGGCAAGGGAAGCTCCGGCCCCTTCCGGGTCAAGCATCAGCCGCACACCTTTGACGTCACCGCCACTCTCAAGCCAGGACTTGAGCAGAGTCCGATTGCGCAGCACAACGGGATGGGGCCAGCCGTACCCTGCCTGATCGAGCAGCCCTGCGGCCATCGTCGGGTAATGCTTGGCAGCACTCAGGCACGCAAGAAGATTGAGGCATAATTCATTCATGGGAAATCGTAGCGTCATGGCCTTGCCAAGCGGCAACATGACTTCACTGAATCTGCGAGCCTTGAAGTATGCCACTGCCAGATCGAATTGAACTGAATGCAGTCCGGGCAGCCGTTCGGCAACAGCTTCACGCTCGGAGACATCATACGTAATCCGGTCCGAGGCATATGGCGTACCGTCCACATTGCAGATGGAAACATCAAATCCGAACTCCCGGGCATGCGCCAACCCACGCTCGGCATTATCCGGAGCAAGCCGCATATCAAGCCGCTGGCATCCGGACAAACGCATTTCCCTAAACAGCTCACGACTCACATCAGCTGTAATGACCGCACTCCACAAGACATTGATACCCATCGTCCGCATTTGAAAACACAGCTCTATCCCTCTTTCCTTGTTGGAAAAAAACTCGGCATCAACAAAAGAGAGCGACGAAAGCTGCTTTTCTTCAATAGTCTTGGCCAATTCTGCGACCGTACCGTCGGCGTCCCACCGCACAACAGCCTGCACTGCTCCAAGCGCCTTCCCGTCTTTCCCAATAGGCAAGGCGTCGATCATTTCAATATGCATAATTCCACCCCGGACCGTCCGTTTTTGTCACTTTGGACGCGTCCAATCAGTGATTTGCAAAGAATTTGCCAAAGCAGAAAAAGGAATAAGGTGGCGATACACTTGATCGACAATCAGAAAGAACAAAAGAAATCCCTGAAAGCCAGTGCTTTCAGGGATTTCATTTTTCTATTTATCCGGAATACGGCGCTTGTCAGAGCCTTCGGAGACAGTTTTTAACTCACCTTGCTGCCGGAAACGACTTCAGCCGTGGTGGTCAGAAGCTGCAAACCGTCACCGGACTTGACCGCGAGGATCATACCCTGCGAAAGCTGCTTGCGAAGCTACGCGGTTTGAGGTTGCAAACAACGACAACCTGCTTGCCGAGCAGATCATCAGGCGAGAAAAAGTCGGCAATACCGGCTACCACCTGACGAAGTTCATCATCTCCCGTGTCCACGCGAACAAGCAGCAGCCGATCAGCGTCAGGGTGCTTGTCCACTTCCTTGACCGTACCGACACGCAGGTCCAACTTCTGGAAATCCTCGAATTCAATGGTAGCGGGAACGTCGGCCTCAGCCTTCTTTTCCTGCTTCTTGCTCTTCTTGGCCTTGCTCTTGCCGTTGCCGTTCTTGTCCTGCGGCTTGGGCTCGGGCACATCAACCCGCGGGAACAGGTTGGAAGTCTTGGAGACAGTCTCTCCAGACTCGAGAAGTCCCCATACCTCAAGTTCCTTGGGCAGGTTCACCTTCTCGGCGTCAAACGCGATACCAAGCTGTTCAAGCATCTTCTCAGCCGAATCAGGCATGACGGGCCAGACATGCACCGCAATCTTGCGCATGTTTTCCAGCAGCACGTAAATCACGGTGGACAGACGTTCAGTGTTCTTTTCCTTGAACAGCGTCCACGGTGCAGTGGCGTCAATATACTTGTTCAGGCCGCGAACCAGTCTCCACAATCCTTCCAGACCACGAGAGAACTTCATGTCATTGAAGTTATCCTGAAACGACTTCATGGCGTCCTGACCAAGCTTCTTGATCTCGGCATCCACGATATCTTCCACGTCGGGACGGGGAATTTCGCCACCGAAGTACTTGTGGGTCATGGACAATGTACGGCTGAACAGGTTGCCAAGGTCATTGGCGAGATCAGCGTTCAGGCGACCGACCAGTGCATCCTCGGAAAAACTGGCGTCCTGTCCGAAAGACATTTCGCGCAGCAGGAAATAACGGAACGGGTCAAGACCGTACGTATCCTTCATGGCCAGCGGCTCAATAACGTTGCCGATGGACTTGGACATTTTGGTGTCCTTGACGAGCCAGTAGCCATGAACATTCAGAGACTGGTAAGGCTCTATGCCCGCCGCCTTCAGCATCGTGGGCCAGAAAATGGCATGCGGCTTGAGGATATCCTTGGCAACCAGATGGTTCGCGTTGGGCCAAAATTCCTCGAACTTGTCACCCTGCGGATACTCAAGCGCCGTCAGGTAATTGATGAGCGCATCAAACCAGACATAAGTGACGTAGTCATTGTCGAAAGGCAACTCGATGCCCCATGTCAGGCGGGATTTGGGCCGTGAGATGCACAGGTCTTCAAGCTCACCGGACTCAAGCAGGCTCAGGACTTCATTCTTGTATCGCTCCGGGCGAATGAAATCGGGATTATTCTGGATGTGTTCCTTCAGCCAGTCCTGATATTTCGACATCTTGAAGAAGTAGTTCTTCTCCGCAATATACTCCGGGACGGTCTGGTGATCCGGGCATTTGCCGTCCACCAATTCCTTTTCAGTATAAAAGCGTTCACAGCCGAAGCAGTAGTGACCACCGTATTCACCGAAATAAATATCTCCGGAATCATAAACCTTTTGCAAAATTTCCTGCACGACTTCCACATGACGGGGCTCCGTGGTGCGAATGAAGTCGTTATTGGAAATATTCATATTCGGCCACATATCCCGAAAGAGTCCGCTGATGGTGTCAACATACTCCTGCGGGGACTGACCATTGGCTTCGGCAGCCTGAACGATCTTGTCGCCATGCTCATCCGTGCCGGTAAGAAAATACGTCTCCTCACCCATCAACCGATGGAAACGACTCAGTGAGTCGGCCACGGTGGTGGTGTACGCATGCCCAGATGGGTTTGGCGTTCACATAGTAGATAGGTGTGGTGATATAAAACGTTTCAAACCATTCTCCTTGTTCTGCGGGATACGCTGCCCGCCCGAACCTTTATTTCTTTGACGGTCTGCGCCTGCGCCGTCTGGGCCTGCGTGATTTTTTCGGCTTGTCCTCAGCGGATGCTGCGCCGGATTCCTTCCGCGCCGGCTTGTCCGGACGACTCG
>LQAJ01000247.1_pt1 | contig 17208 bp, 20 predicted proteins | sample 1535811 | NCBI WGS metagenome assembly LQAJ01 (sample SAMN04331587, study PRJNA305678) | bioreactor metagenome | isolation source: bioreactor_6 inoculated with Wadden Sea sediment 2nd replicate of a... | place: Germany: Wadden Sea, Janssand Flat
CGAGGTAACGTTCGGGGGAGTTGGAGTGGATGCGGGTTGCGAGGTCGGGGTAGTTCAGCGGGAACTCGCGCTTGGACTCAAGGAACAGGTAGGTCAGTTCGTTGGTCGCATCTTCACCTTCCGGGGTCTGGCCGCCGATGGTGACAGCTTCCCAGTGAGCATAGCCTTCGTTGAATTCGTTGCCTGTGGGGTTGATGTACAGGTCAATGAACTGAGCCATTTCGACCCACATGTTTTCCAGAAGTTCCTTTGCCTGCTCGGGGGTCAGGGTACCGGCATTGATGTCCTGCTCGTAGAAGGGGAACAGGTACTGATCCATGCGGCCGTTGGAGATGATGGCGGAAGCCTTCTGCTCAATGCGGGAGAACATCTGCACGAACCACTGGGACTGGATGGCGTCGCGGAAATCCTTTGCAGGTTCGGCGGGCATGCGTTCGCAGCGGTCTGCCATTGCCAGCAGTTCGGCTTTGCGGATCTTGTCGGTCTCGGCTTCAGCCTGCTCGCGGGCGAGATCAGCGTGACGGCGGGCCCAGAGGACGATGGCGTCGCAGATGATGATCATGGCTTCGTAGAAGGGACGCTTTTCCCAAGTCTGGACCGGGCTTTCGGCGTCGAGCTGAGCCATCTTTTCCTGTGCTTCACGCTTGATGTCGTTGAAGCCGCGCTTGAGGACCTTGTCGTAGTCATGCACCCACTGGAGAGCGGAACGGTAGGAGGAGGTCTCGGAGACAACGAACTTGGACTTCAGGCCATGGTCATCGTCGTAGGTTACGCCGCGCAGGTCGTCGGGCATGGCACCGTTCAGGTGCTCGTGGTAGGTCTTGCCTTCCCAGTAAGGAGCGATCTCGGTGACGACGATGTCAACTTCTTCCGGGGTGATCTTGAAGGGGCTCTTTTCGCGCTTGTCCAGATCCTTGAGGATGGAGTAGAAGTCACCGTCGATTTCCGGGTACAGGATGCCGTAGCGTCCCAGCTTGCCGGAGCGACCGGCGATGAGAGATTTGGGAGTGATGTACACGGACATCTTTTCGGCACAATTCTTCAGAGCCTTGGCCCAACGCAGAACCAGCGGCTGGCCTTCGGTCTGCTTCATGGATTCGGTGAAGTAGCGGGCACGCTCGATGTCGATGAACGGGGTGGTCATGTGGAAGGAGTCAAGCATCTCGTATACGCGTTCACGTCCCTCTCGGGTATCAATGCTGTTCGCGATACGTTCTTCCTGTGGGGAAAGACAGCAATCATAATTTGTCATGTTAATTCTCCTGATGGATAAATGAACTTTGTCTTAATTCTTTGAATTTTAAACTGTTTAATCGTGGTGGAGCCTTTGTATATAGCGTGATTCCCCTAAAGCACCTACCGTGCCAAACATGTAACATGTTGATTTTAAACGAGAAAATGGAAAAAGCGGGCTGTCGAATAAGGCTTGCGCAAAAAAGCACATGTGTTGTTTGGGTGCAACATTAGCCTTCTAAAGCTAGTTATTTGAGGTGTTTGTGCGTTTTGTTGCGCTGCTGCCACAACGTGGTTTGTTGCAACAAAATCAATGGGTGGGAAAAACGGAAAGCGTATTTGAGGATAGTTTTTTTTTAAAATAAACCGCAGAGAGCCATGGTTTATGTAATGGCCCGGTAAAGGTCTGTCTGTCGGTGCTGTAATCTTTGAATTCCGTTGGCGAAAACTCTTGTCTGGTGGTGCGAAGTGGCATTCGGCTTGCTATTTAAGGCACAATCTCATGCACACATAAATCCAAGGAGAATATACCGTGCAGATCATTGATTTTCGTTTCCGCCCCAACACGCAGGCCACCATTGACGGTTTTACCAACAGCACCATGTTCAAGGGCATGTTTGCCAAGATAGACTTGACTCACCTGGTAGCTCAGGAGGTTCCTGAAGTCGTTGAAATGATAAAGGAGCATGATGTTGTCAAAGCCGTCATAACCGGTCGTGACTGCTCTATGACGTATGATGCCGCGGCAAACAACGAAGGCGTTATTTCCTTTGTCAAAGATTTCCCCGACATTTTTCTCGGCTTCATGGGCGTTGACCCGCACAAGGGTATGGACGGCATTTATGAATTGACCCGCCAGATCACAGAAGAGGGAATGCACGGTGCAGCCATTGATCCATATTTGGCAAAGATTTTTGTCAATGATGCCAAGTATTATCCCGTCTACAGCAAGTGCTGTGAACTGGGTATTCCCGTTGTGGTATCCACCGGTCCCGGCACGCTGGTTCCCGGAGCGGTGATGGAACACGCGGCTCCTCGCTACATTGATTACGTTGCCCGTGATTTTCCGGAGTTGAAGATCATCATCAGCCACGGCGGTTACCCGTGGGTCGAAGAAGCCATCATGGTCACGGAGCGCAATGAAAACGTGTACATGGAGTTGTCCGAGTATGAACGTCATCCCGGCGGTGAGTCCTACGTAAAGGCCGCTGCCGACTTGATTGGTGACAAACTCCTTTTTGCCAGTGCTCACCCCGGTGCGGATTTCCGCGATGCTATCGCCATGTACAAGGGATTTGGTCTGAGCGAAGAGGTTATGGAGCAAATCATGTTTAAAAATGCAGAAAAGGTTCTCGGCTTGTAATCGCCTGATATAGTACGACAAGAAAAGAGAGGAGCTTCGGCTCCTCTTTTTTTTGGTTGAGTAATTGATGGGTGGGGTTTATCAGAGGGACGTTGCACATGTGCAACTGTTGCCGTTGTGCAACATTGTTATCTTTTCTTTTAAATACAAGTGTTTAGGCAACTCGTTCGCCGGATGTTGTCGGATTGCCACGCCGCTGTGAAAGTTTTCACAGAAATATGTGTGGCAATTAGGCGTAGTCAGTTATTGTTATCAATTGCATTTTCTCATCATAGTGATGATTTTTGCTTCTCTGCCTGTTTTTGTTTTTATTGTTGTTGAAATAATTGAGTTTATTTTGCAGCCAGAGTGTTTCAGTGATTTTTTTTCACATGCAAGGCACACCGTTTGCACAAAGTAGAAAAAGCACATGCGTTTATTCCAGCGAAACAGTGCTTTCTTCCCGGTAAATGGCAATGGAGCCTTTGGAGCCGAAATAAAGCCGGGAAATGACAAAAGACTGGACCTTTCAACAGCCGCAGTGCGTCGGGCCGTGGTTGTGAATATTTTTAACGATGAAAAGATTGGCAAAGAATCACAGTCAGATTGGGCGAATTTCGAGGTGTCGTCAAAGGGCGAAAGGGAGAAAAAAAGCGCCATTGAAACGCAAAACCGTTTCGTGACTGTCATTGGATTTAATAGCGAAATCCGATTGCCGAAATCATATTTCTTAGACCGTGAAACTGGAGTGCAAAATGAAAAAGACATTGATCCTGCTTATGGCCGCAGCTCTAATGATATGTTCTACGTCCGCCTTTGCTGAAGATTATCAGAGAACCATGATAATGGCGGCAACAGCCAACCCTTCCGGAAGTCTCCATGCGGTTGCATTGGAAAAATTCAAGGAAATTGTGGAGAAGGACTCCGATGGCAAAGTTCGGGTCAATCTTCTTTTTGGGTGGCTCCATGGGTTCCGAGCAGGCGAACGTAAAACAGCTTCGCGGTTCTGAAATTCATGTGTCTGTTCTGGCAGCCGGTAACCTGACGCCTTTTGCTCCGTCTGCTACTATTGCTATCCTGCCTTATCTTTTCCCGAAAATTGAAAATGCCTACACACTCCTGAGCAATGAAGAATTCGTTCAGGGACTCGGCGATTCGGTTGCAGCCGAGAGTAAAACCCGTCCTTTGGGTTGGCTCATCGGTGGTTACCGTGTTCTGACCAACTCCAAGCACAGCATCACCAAGCTGGCAGATTTGGAAGGCCTCAAGATTCGTGTGCCTAAAGTTCGCATCCAGCTTGATTCTTTCCGTTCCTGGGGTGTGGAACCGCATCCTCTGGCCTGGTCCGAAACTTTCAATGCCCTGCAGCAGGGTGTCGCAGACGGTCAGGAAAACCCTCATTCCATCAACCAGGATCAGAAGTTCTGGGAAGTGCAGAAGTATATCACCGACCTGCATTACATGCTTTGGGTCGGTCCGCTGCTCGTCTCCGAGAAGTGGTTCCAGCGTCTGCCCGAAAACACTCAGGCTCTCGTGCAGAAGGCTGCCACCGAGGCCTGCAAGTATGAGTGGGAATGGGTTGCCAAGCAGAATCAGGTTGCTCTGAGCAATTGCCTCAAGCACGGCATGGAGATGGATGAGCTTACCGACGAAGCCGAATGGATGAACAAGGCACGCGCTCTGTGGCCTCAGTACTATGATGCCATCGGCGGGAAGGCCAAGATCGATAATGCCCTGAAGATCATGGGACAGAACTAAATCTGTATTAAAAGGGCGGGCTTCGGCCCGCCTATAACCTCCTACCCGCAATAATCAAAGTATGCCTATCATAAAAAAATTCTTTGCAAATTTTGAAGAAGGCGCCTGTATGGCCCTGATGGCAACCATGGTGTTCGCCCTCACGCTACAGGTCTTCATGCGCTTTGTTCTGAGTTCGTCCCTGGCCTGGACCGAGGAGTTGTCCGCTACAGCTTCATCTGGTCTGTTTACATGGGTGGTGTGCTGGCCGTGAAACATAGTCAGCATGTGCGAATTACTGCCCAGTTCCTGATTTTCCCTCCAAAAGTCAGAGTCGCCGTGATCATGTTCACGGATCTGCTCTGGATCGCCGCAAACTTCTTTATCGCTTATCAATCAAGCATTGCCTTGCAGAGCGCGTTTGAATTTCCCGAAGTCTCTCCGACACTGGGTATTGTCAAAGGCTATGTTGAAGCCATGCTGCCTGTCTGTTTTGTGATGATGAATGTGCGGCTGGTAATGAAATACTGGGAGCTTATCAAGAATGGTGAGCTGATGAGCCTTGCCAAAATCGGTGGAGGTGATGCGTAATGTCCACTCTTACCATTACCATCGTGTCCCTGGTTGGCTGTTTCTTCATCGGCATGCCCATCTTCATGTCCCTGATTATTTCAGCGGTCATAGCCATTACGACTTGCGGCTATCTTCCGCTGTCCATCATTCACAACTCCCTGTTCGACGGTGTGAACCTGTTTCCGCTCCTCGCAATTCCCTGTTTCGTCATCGCCGGAACTCTGATGGAGCACGGCAACATCACCAAACAGATCATTGACGTCGTGAAACAACTCGTCGGGCGTCTGCCCGGTGGACTCGGCATCACCACTATTCTGGCGTGTACTTTCTTTGCCGCCATTTCCGGCTCCGGTCCGGGAACCGTTGCCGCAATCGGTACATTGATGATTCCGTCCATGGTGCGTAACGGCTATACTCCATCCTACGCTGCGGCGTCGGCTTCGTCCGGTGGTACCATCGGTATTCTGCTGCCGCCGAGTAACCCCATGATCATCTTCGCCATTCTGGCCAACGTGTCTGTTACGGCCATGTTCACCGCAGGCATCATGCCCGGTCTGATGGTCGCCATATGCATGACCTCCATGGCTATGCTCAAGGCGAAGCTCGAAGGGGTCAAGCCGGATGTGGAACAGCCTCCCTTTGATATGAAAGTCTTCATGAAAAGCCTTTCCAAAGGTGGGTTCGCCCTTGCAACGCCCTTCATCATTCTGGCTCCATTTATTCCGGAATGGCAACGCCTGTAGAGGCTTCCGTTATCGCCATTGTCTGGGCACTGTTTGTGGGCATCGTGATCAACAAGGCTTTGAAGTGGGAACATATCAAGATATCCCTGCTGGAAGGTGCCATGCTTTGCGGTACGGTCCTCTTTATCGTCGGCGCATCCACGCTCTTCGGTAAAATCCTGACCTATGAGCAGGCCCCGCTGCGACTCGCCAATATGGTTTTCGGTGTGTCCAAGAATCCTGAAATCGTCCTTCTGATGATCGTGGGTATCCTGTACTTCCTGGGCATGTTCATGGAGACTCTCTCCACAATGATCATTCTGGCCCCGGTGCTTCTGCCCATGGTGACCAGCCTCGGTATCGATCCCATTCACTTCGGTGTCATCATGGTTATCACCAACGAGGTCGCCATGCTGACTCCGCCTTTGGGTGTGAACCTCTTTGTGGCCTCACGTATTGCGAATCTGTCAGTGGAAAAGATTTCACTCGCGGTTTTGCCATACCTGTTGGTCCTTACGTTATGCATCCTCATCGTTATCTACTGCCCGTTCCTCAGCACATGGCTTCCCAGCGTGCTGGGCGCAGGATTGTAACTACAGTCAATAACAACCATATCCGGCCCCGTCAGTTTCTGGCGGGGCCGTTTCCGTAGGGGGAAATAATGAAGTACCTGACTTTGCCAACTGGTGACAGGATGCCCGCGCTCGGCCTCGGAACATGGCAGGCGGCCAAGGGACAAGTGGCCCAAGCCGTTACCGAAGCGTTGCGTATCGGATATCGCCATATCGACTGTGCACATGTCTACGGCAATGAAGCTGAAATCGGTGAGGCCCTCGCCACTACGGACGTTCCCCGCAACGAGCTGTGGATTACGTCCAAGCTTTGGAACAACTCCCAGATGCCCGAGGACGTTCGACCCGCTTTGAAAGGTTCCCTCAAGGCCTTGGGACTTGAATATCTGGATCTCTATCTTGTGCACTGGCCTGTGCAGATCCGGTCCGGTGTTACTTATCCGCAATCCTCGGCTGATCTTGTTCCATGGACCACGGAGCACATGCTCGAAACATGGGAAGCCTTGGAAGAATGCGTGGACGAAGGCCTTGTTCGCAACATCGGCACATCCAACTTCAGCACCAAAAAGATATTGGCGATACAGGAAAGATGCACTCTCCGGCCCGCAGTGAGTCAGGTGGAGATGCATCCGTATTTTCAGCAGAACAAAATGCGTGCGTTTTGCGCTGCCAATGGGATGGTCGTTACAGGCTTTGCTCCGCTTGGTTCCAAGCACCGCCCCGCACATCAGATCAAGACCGATGAACCGAGTCTGCTGGATCATCCGCACATTCTTTCCATCGCGGAAAAGCATGGCACGACTCCCGCTGCCGTATTGCTTGGCTGGGCCGTGGCACGGGGCACTTCCGTGATTCCCAAGTCCGTGAACCCCGGTCGGTTGCAGCAGAATCTTGCCGCCGCCGATTTGGCGTTGGACGAGGAGGACATGACCGCCATCAATGCCATGGATGCGGGATACCGCTTCCTCGACGGGGCGCACTGGATGATGGACGGCTCGCCTTATACGCCGGAAAATCTGTGGGATGGCGAATAGTACTTTTGTTGTTGGTGTTGAATTGGTCTTTTAATTCAGCTGCATGAGGAGAAGTATGACTATAAGCGCAAAAAACAAAATCGTTCTGAGCGTGTTCCTTTTTTTCGCGATCATTGTTTTGGTTATGACCGTGTTTTCCTATAGGAGTTTCAGTAGTTCTTCCTACAACAGTCACATGAAGGAACTGGATACGGTTTCACAGGCCGTCGGCAAGGCCGTCAAAGAAAAAACAAATACCTATTTCAGTGAACTGGAACTGATATCCAAATTGTATGACGGCGGGTCAGCCTCGGATGAACAGGAGCAACTCGCCTACCGTGTGAACCTGCTCGGCCAGCTTTCGAAACAGGCTGGCGTCAAGGATACCTATTACGGGTTGCAGGATGGTTCCACCTATTCCATCGGTGCCAAGGGCCGGGTGAAGAACTTCAACGCCAAGGCCGCTGGACGTGAATGGTTCAAACGCATTTTCGGTGGAGAAAAGCGGATTGTGACCACGCCGTATGTCTCGTCCATCGGGCAGACGGTCATGGCCGTGGCCGTGCCGATCTCTGTTGCCGGTCAGACTGAAGGTGTTCTCTGCCTCAACCTGCCGTTGACGACGATTACGGAGATTACGCAGACAACACTCAACTTCAAGAATATCTTCCTTTCACGTCCCGATGGTTACATCATGGCGAGCGTGGATCGTGAGCAGATTGGCAAAAGCCTTTGGGAAGTGGTCCCGTCTCTTGCGCAGTTCAAGGACAGCGGTTCCGGAGATCGAGTCCGCTTTGAAATGAATGGTGAGGAATACGAAGGCAGCGTGTACGTTATTGATTCCCTTGGTTGGAAAGTCTGGACGTATCAAAAAATTGAAATAATACGTGCTGATTCCACTGAAAATCTGTTTTTTAACATCATTACGGCGATTGTCGCCCTGCTTCTGTCCGCCCTGATGGTCGCTTTTATGGTCAAGGCGGTTATCTTCAAACCGCTCGTGAAAGTAGATACGGGATTGAGTTGGATTGAACAGGGCAATCTGACGCATATTGTGGAAGAGCGAAAACAGGATGATGAGATCGGAAAGTTGATGCAGTCACTCAGAAACATGGGCCAGCAGCTTTTGGCGGTTGTGAGCGAAGTTCGTTCGACGGTTGCATCCGTAAGCGGTGGAGCTCAGGAACTTTCCTCCACGGCACAGGTGCTGGCGCAGGGGGCGACAGAGCAGGCTGCGAGTATCGAAGAGGTCTCGGCTCATGGAACAGATGTTCCAATATCAGTCAGAATGCCGAGAATGCGCGAGAAACTGAACGCATATCCCGCCAGTCTGCCGAAGAAGCGGAAAAGGGCGGAGAGGCCGTCGGCAAGACTGTCGAGGCCATGCGGGAAATCGCTGACAAAATCTCCGTGATCGAGGAGATTGCCCGTCAGACAAACCTGTTGGCCCTGAATGCGGCTATCGAGCTGCCCGTGCCGGTGAACACGGCAAGGGGTTTGCCGTGGTTGCTGCCGAGGTCCGGAAACTGGCTGAGCGTTCTGGAACCGCGGCTGCCGAAATCAGTGACCTGTCAGCTTCCAGTGTGGCTGTGGCCGAAGAAGCCGGTGACATGCTGGGCAAGATGGTCCCCGATATCAGGCATACATCCGAATTGATTCAGGAGATCGCAGCGGCAAGCGATGAACAAAATGCCGGAGCCGAGACGGTTAACCGGGCCATTCATCAACTGGATCAGGTTATCCAGCAGACGGCCGCGGCTTCGGAGGAAATGTCCTCGACCTCACAGCAGCTCAATTCCCAGGCGGCGCATCTCAGCGAAACAGTCGCCTTTTTCGATATCGGCCATGACAACGGCGGCATTCTTCCCTGCACGGCAACAGTCGTCGGAAGGAATGATGCGCCTTCAGCGCTTCCTGCCGGACACCACGGTGTGGACAGCGATGATTATGAGCGATTCTAGCCGTATCGCTGAAACATTCAATTGGGCCTCGGGGGAAATCTCCCGGGGCCATTTTTGTTCCCATATAGTTCAGGATTCCCTTTTGCCGGACCTTGGCTGCCTGAATGATAATGAATGCCGAGGGGGCATAGTGTGGGAAGTGCCAACAAAAGTGGCTCTTGTAAAAAAACAATGGTATCACCCGTTTCCATGAGCATGAATATCAAACACCCCCGTCGTGAATATGCGAAGATAGAGAAGTATTCGCCTGTAACTCTTGGACTGTTCGTACTGATTTTCTTTGGAATCGTCGGTGCTGTCGGTTGGTATTGGGTGAGGGTTGGGCAATAGCCGTACTGATTTTCGTTTTGTGGAGTGATTGCATACTTCGTTTGGCTGCCGTCAATTTTCGGGGACGTCGGAAAAAGGACAAGGTCATGGCTCCATTGGTCGAAAAGGAATTTTCCGGCCATATGCCTGATCCTATTCTTGGCTGGTCGTTGATTCCCGAAGTTCGAATGACGAATTCATTTGCCATTCCGCGCAAGAAATTGCGTCTTGATTACACTGTCAGCACCGATGCATCAGGACGGCGTATCACGGCTGACACCGATAACGGCGGTAAACCGGTCATCAGTATTTATGGCTGCTCCAATACGTTTGGGTGGGGACTTGACGATAAGGCGACGTATCCGTGGCTTGTGCAGTCGGCCTTGCCTGAACAGACTGTGCTCAACTACGGCGTGTCAGGTTATTCATTGTATCAGGTGTTTCTGAGCATGGAACGCACTCTTGAGCGTGACAAGCCAAAGGTTGTCGTTCTGGGGTTTTCTCCGGGGCTGGAAGCGCGGTCCGTTTCCGATCACCATTATCTGCGAATCCTTTCGGAAGAGGGGGCCATGTCTCCTTCCTGCCAGTCGGTCGTGCGCAGAAACGGTAAACGCACGCTCAAGCGTTTTCCGCTGGAGGCATACAAATACCTGCCGCTGTCCGATTCCAGTCCTCTTATCAAGCTTGCCGAGCGTGGTTTGAACCGATTCTTTTTCAAAAGCCGCGGGCGTGGTGACGCTCGTCGCATGACCACTGAGCATCTGCTCCTGATGATGAGCAACCTCTGCAAAAAGCATGGTGCCGTGTTTCATGTCCAGTACCTTGTTGCCAATACCGGGTATCGTAATTTTCTCCATACCGCAGGGTTCAACTGGGCGCCCGGTCCGGTTGACCTTGATCTGTGCGATGCCGCCGGAACCTATCTGTATCGTCTGTCGCCTTTTGATGGTCACCCCAACGCAACAGCCAACCGAGAATATGCCGATACGCTGACACCCATTCTTCATCAATTGATGGAAAGTGGTTCATACAAGCCGGAACCCGGTGCATTGGGCACCTCCAAACGGGATGATGCGACCGAATCGGCCATTTATCCTGTTTTCTAGCACTGCGCAGTCCACGCTTAGGCAAGAGATAATTCTGTCGCGGGAGTTGTTTAATCAGGAGATGGACCTTGCTGAATCTCGTCCTTTTTGGATGAAACATATATAATGATACGCTTTTTAAGGACTGTACCACGATTTGACACTGGTATTTTCATTTTCTTTGTTATGATGCCGACTGTATCCTAGGTTGTTGTTTTTTCGTGCTTAGTTGATTTCAAGCCTTTCATGGTGCTTTTCTTTGCGGTCAACATTTCCTTTGTTAATCTCCCGTAATTCAAGTGCATATTGTGTATTTAGTGTCAAAACTCCATCAAGTCGGTGCAGGTGTGCATTCGCATGGGCATTTCATAGAGCTTTTATGTCCAGTTGGACATAATGAATTTTATTGAAGGGAAATGCGTAGCGACATGTTCGAGCGCGTTTTCATTCTCAACCTCTCGGGAGGTGGCTCATGTTCAAGGAAAACAACATGCCTGCTGTCGAGTCCGTCACGCCAATGTCTCCGATCATGAGAATGCACCTCTGGTTTGAGACCAAGGAGGGTGTGCTGTTCGGACTTGGAAGGCTTCAGCTTCTGAGGCAGGTGGAACGCTGCGGGTCTCTCAAGGCGGCTGCCGAGACGCTTGGCATGTCGTATCGGGGAGCATGGGGCAAGATAAAGACCACCGAGGAACTGATTGGTGAAAAGCTCATTGAGCGGGCTGAATGTCGACGTGCCGGATACCATCTGACTCCCTTTGGAAGCGGCATCGCAAAAAGCTTTGACCAGTGGTATCAGGAAGTCGAAACCTTTGCTCTATCCAAGAGCCGGGAATTCTTACCTTTTTCTTTGGAAAAGTACGAGTGATCTCTTTCGTGCGTCTTTTAATGTGTTAAATATAACATATTGAAATAATTGTATTTTATGCTAGCTTGGTGGTGCTCGAACATTTCGTTGGAGAAATAACACCGCCGAGCATTGAGCAGCACGGCACAGATTAAGGAGGCCACAGGTATGAAATTTGACCGCCGAAGCTTTATGAAGCTCGCAGGTTCTGGAGCGGCGTGTCTCACCCTCGGGCAGCTCGGAGTGAGTCTGACTCCGATCAAGGCCTATGCCGAAGAGATCAAGATCTCCGGTGCGAAAGAGGTTGTGACAGTCTGTCCGTTCTGTTCCGTGAGTTGTCATGTCATCGGGCATGTCAAGAACGGCAAGCTCGTCAACACTGAGGGTGACCCGGATTATCCCATTAACGAAGGCGCGCTGTGTGCAAAGGGTGCGGCCATGTTCAGCATGACCACCAGTCATCACAGGCTGCAGAAACCCTTGTATCGCGCTCCGTACAGCGACAAGTGGGAAGAGAAGAGCTGGGACTGGATGCTCGACGTATCGCACGGCGCATCAAGGACACTCGCGACAAGGATATTATCCTCAAGAACAAGAAGGGCGATACGGTCAACCGACTTGAGTCCATGTTCCTGCTGGGCACCTCCCATGCAGGCAACGAAGAATGTGCGCTTGCTCATCAGGCAATGCGCAGCCTGGGTGTTGTCCACATGGACCACCAGGCACGTATCTGACACAGCGCAACTGTTGCGGCTCTGGGAGAGTCGTTCGGACGCGGTGCGATGACCAACCATTGGATCGACATCAAGAATGCCGATTCAATCCTTATAATGGGCAGTAATGCTGCCGAACACCATCCGATCTCATTCAAGTGGGTGCTGGAGGCCAAGGACAAGGGTGCCACTGTCATGCATGTGGACCCGAAGTTCTCGCGTACTTCCGCCAGATCGGATTTCCATGTTCCCTTGCGATCCGGTACGGATATCGCCTTCCTCGGGGGCATGATCAAGTACATCCTTGAGAATAATCTGCACTTCCATGAATATGTCGCCGAGTATACCAATGCCTCGCTCATCGTGGGCAAGGATTTCGGTTTCAAGGACGGCCTGTTCACCGGTTATGATGAAAAGTCCCGCACCTATGACAAGAGCAAGTGGGGCTTTGAACTGGATTCCAACGGCGTTCCCAAGCGGGACAAGAGCCTCAAGAATCCCCGTTGCGTGTTCCAGCTGCTCAAGAAGCACTACTCGCGCTACAACATTGATACGGTTTCCTCCACAACCGGCGTGTCCGCCGCAGATCTGCTGAAGGTCTACAAGAACTTCGCGGCCACCGGTAAAAAGGACAAGGCCGGAACCGTCATGTATGCTCTGGGTTGGACCCAGCATACGGTCGGCGTGCAGAACATTCGTTCCGCCGGTATCATTCAGCTGCTGCTGGGCAACATCGGTGTTGCGGGCGGCGGTATCAACGCCCTGCGCGGTGAACCCAATGTTCAGGGGTCCACTGACCACACCCTGTTGTATCACATCATTCCCGGTTACATGGCCATGCCGCATAACGCTGGCAGACCTATGACGAATACATCAAGGCCAATACGCCCAAGAGCGGTGATCCGCAGTCGGCCAACTGGTGGCAGCACAAGCCCAAGTACTTTGCCAGCCTGCTCAAGGCCTGGTACGGCGACAACGCCAGCAAGAAGAACGGCTTCTGTTATGAGTACCTGCCGAAGATCGAGAAGGGTGAGGATTACTCCTACCTCTATCTCTTTGACCGCATGTATAGAAACGAGATTCGAGGCGGTATCATCATCGGCCTGAACCCGATGAACAGTGTGCCGAACTCCAACAAGGTCAGAAAGGCGCTGGACAATCTGGAGTGGCTCGTCACTTCGGAGCTGCACCATTCGGAAACTACTGATAACTGGAAACGTCCCGGCGTTGATCCGAAGAAGATCAAGACCGAGGTCTTCCTGCTGCCTTCAGCCCACAGGCTGGAGAAGGAAGGTTCCGTCACCAACTCGGGCCGCTGGCTGCTTTGGCATTATCAGGCCGTCAAGCCTGCCTACGAGGCCAAGCCGTTCGGTGACATGTTTGTCGGTTTCATGAAGCGTATCCAGAAGCTGTACGCCAAGGAAGGCGGCAAGCTGCCTGAAGCACTGACCAAGCTCAACTATCCGGACAGGTATGATCCTGAAGAGCTGTGTGCCCGGATCAACGGTCACTTTACGCGTGATACCGTCATCAAGGGCAAGACGTACAAGAAGGGCCAGCAGGTTCCGTCTTTCACCGCTCTGGGTGACGATGGCTCTACAGCCTGCCTGAACTGGCTCTATGCCGGTAGCTACACGGAAGAGGAAGGCAACAAGGCCAAGCGCCGCAGCACGTCCCAGACCGCGATGCAGAAGAATATCGGTCTGTATCCCAAGTGGGCATGGTGCTGGCCGGTCAACCGCCGCATCCTGTACAACCGTGCGTCCGTTGATCTCAACGGTAAGCCGTACAACCCGAAGAAGGCCGTCATCGAATGGAAGGGCGGCAAGTGGGTCGGCGATATTCCCGATGGTGGATGGCCGCCCATGGCGACTGGCAAGGGCAAGTATCCGTTTATCATGCACAAGCATGGATTCGGACAGCTTTACGGTCCTGGTCGTGCGGATGGTCCGTTCTCCGAACATTATGAACCGGTCGAGACGCCTGTGAAGAACAACATGTTCTCCAAGCAACTCAACAGCCCGGTCTACAAGTTCGTTGACAGCAACATGGACAAACTGTCCAAACCCGCTGATCCCAAGTATCCCGTCGTGCTCACGACTTACAGTCTGACGGAACACTGGTGTGGCGGCGGTGAAACCAGAAACATCCCCAACCTGCTTGAAGCCGAGCCGATGCTCTATGTGGAAATGAGCCCGGAACTGGCGCAGGAAAAGGGCATCAAAAACGGTGACGGCGTGATTGTGGAGAGCGTTCGTGGTCGGGTCGAGGCCATTGCCATGGTCACGGTGCGCATGCGTCCTCTCAGGGTCCACGGTCGAATCATTCACGAAATCGGCATGCCGTTCTGCTTCGGCTGGACGACTCCGGGAACCGGCGATTCCACCAACAGGCTGACGCCTTCGGTTGGTGATCCGAATACGACTATTCCCGAATTCAAAGCCTGTTGCGTGAACATTCGTAAGGCCGACAAGCTGACCGAGCTTGCAACCTAGCGAAAAAGGAGACCGTCATGCCTAAGACGTTTTTGATTGATACATCCCGATGCACCGCCTGTCGCGGTTGCCAGATCGCCTGCAAGGAGTGGCATGAGCTGCCGGCCAACAAGACCACCCAGTACAAATGGGGCAGCCATCAGAATCCGCAGGATTTGAATGCAAACAACTATAAGCTCGTCCGATTCAATGAGCATCTTGAAGACGGTAAGGTCCGGTGGAACTTTTCCCGGACCAGTGCCGTCACTGTGATATGCCGCCTGCAAGGATACCGGCGATATCTACCATGAAGGTGCCATTCTCAAGGATGAGAAACCGGAGCCGTTCTCTTCACGGACAAGACCAAGGCTTCACCGAAAGCGAGTTCAAGGACGTTCGTGACTCCTGTCCTTATGACATCCCCAGAAGAGATGCGAAGACCGGCCTTCTGTCAAAATGCACCATGTGCAACGACAGGATTCACAACGGCATGCTTCCCGCCTGCGTCAAGGTCTGTCCCACCGGGGCCATGAACTTCGGTGATCGTGCGGACATGCTGAAGCTCGCGGAGAAGCGGCTTGCCGAGGTCAAGAAGGATTGGCCCAAGGCGAGACTTGCCGACCCGGACGACGTGAATGTCATCTATCTGCTCATAGACGAACCCGAGAACTATCATGAGTTCTCGGTGGCACAGGCCAACATCGGTCCCATGTCGAAGAAGCAGTTCCTTGCCACTCTGGCAAGACCCTTCAAGGCAATGAAGGCGTAATCATCAACACCTCTCCATAAGAAAGCCGGGACACCCTCACCTCAGTCTTTGGGGTGTCCCGGCCAATCTTGGAAAGAACGGAGCACACAATGAAATCGGCTTCTGCACGGAAAACGGTTGAATCGACCCTCAAGGCTATCAGGAAACGTGTCCCGGCATATAATGAAATTGCAGACAGGTTCGGCCCTCTCTTTCTTGAAAAAGCAAAGCTGCGTGATGACTTGGCTGCCGCAAAGTTCACTGTCCCCGACTTGGATTTGGCCCGGATCGCAGCCGGGGTTCCCATCCTTGTGGATGCAGACTTTTCGCCGTGGATTGCGGAGATGAAACAGTCGGCAAATGTCCTTTTGCCGATTTTGGCGGATGTGCTTCAATTGGATGAAAAGGCATGCAAAGCCCTGCATGACCATTTGGACGATACTGAAAATATTTCGGGACTTGCCCGGGCGCGGATTGATGGCAATTGGAAACACTTTGAGAATACCTCCGTACAGCTTGGAATCGATCAATCAACGACATTGCTGTATATTTCAGAGACCGTTTTTGCCCCTGTCTTTTGTGCTATGGTGGACAGTCTGGGCAAGTCCCTTACAGATTTGGCGTGGGATCACGGCTACTGTCCCGTCTGCGGTTCCACCCCTTCCATTTCCCATCTGTCTCCTCGTGAAGTGACCGATCTCGACCAGCTTGTCGGTGGCGGCGGCAAGAAATTTCTGCATTGCTCCCTGTGCGGACACGACTGGCGTTTCAAGCGCAACGCCTGTGCGGCCTGCGGCAATGACGACAGCGAGACGCGGGAAGTGTTTTACCTTGACGATGTGAAGTATGAGCGCATCGAGGCTTGTCACAAATGCGGCAAGTACTGTCTGAATGTCGATATGAGGGAATGTGAGCCGCTTCCTCATCTGGACGCAATCCAGATAGGGCTTATTCATCTTGATATCTTTGCACACAAGAACAACCTGACTCCCATTTCTCCGACAATCTGGAACAGCCTCGACGAGGCCGTGGAGTAATAATCATGCAGGCAGCCTATCTGCGGGCATTGGAACGTCCATCCGGTTCGGAACCGAGGGAGCGGTCTACTCAGGGCGCTCCGGTTCAACTGGCGTGTTCTGTGACGTTGCAGAAGTATTCCGGCGGCAAGCTTTCCTTTGTGGAGGACAAGATTGCGGTTGAGTCGGACATGCGGCTTCAGATCAATGGGCAGCATCATGCGATACTGTCCCGTACTCCAGGAGATGATCTGAATCTTGTGGCTGGTTATCTGTTTTCCTGTTCCATGATTCGTGAACCGGAGGATATAAAAAATATCTCGTTCAGTTATCACGGAACCGCGAAAGTGGATGTGACGCTCACAGCGCCCAGTTCCGTTCGGCGGCTGTATCCGTCGCCGTGTCCCATGCATTTGGACCCGGAACGCATATTCGAGTTCAAGGAGACCTTTGAGCGGCGGCAGAACCTGTTCAAGAATACCGGTTCCACCCATGCTGCGGCTCTCTTTTCGGCAGACGGTGAACTGATCGCCTTTGGCGAGGATGTCGGGCGGCACAATGCCTTTGACAAGGCCGTGGGCCGGGCGTTGCTTGAGGGAACCCTTGGGCAGACCGCCATTGCCATGCTTTCCTCCCGGCTTGGACTGGAGCTGACTACCAAGCGTCCAACGCCAATATTCCCATTCTGTGTGGATTTTCCGCTGCGACAAGCTGTGCCGTCAATTATGCCGAGCGATACAATATTACGCTCGTCGGTAGAATTCGGAACGGTGCCTTTTACGTGTATTCAAACGGGTGGCGATTGAGAAAATAAAGGCGGGATAGGGAGACGCCTTCGGCGTGATTTCGGGTGATTTTGCCTC
>LQAJ01000248.1_pt1 | contig 17101 bp, 19 predicted proteins | sample 1535811 | NCBI WGS metagenome assembly LQAJ01 (sample SAMN04331587, study PRJNA305678) | bioreactor metagenome | isolation source: bioreactor_6 inoculated with Wadden Sea sediment 2nd replicate of a... | place: Germany: Wadden Sea, Janssand Flat
TCCACCGGTTCATCCGGCAAGGGTGAGGATGTCGAGAGGGTTACCGAGGCTGTGAAGATCGCAAAGGGATTCATCAAGGAACGTGGACTGGATTTCCCCATCGAGGGACCGATCCAGTACGACGCCGCCGTGGATGCGGAAGTGGCTGCCGTGAAGCTGCCTGATTCCGGAGGTAGCGGGAAAGGCCACGGTCTTCATTTTCCCGGACCTCAATACTGGTAACAACACCTACAAGGCTGTCCAGCGTGCCGCCAATGCCGTGGCCATCGGGCCTGTCCTGCAGGGACTGAACAAGCCGGTCAACGACCTTTCGCGTGGTTGCACCGTGCCGGATATTGTCAATACCATCGCCATTACCGCCATTCAGGCGCAGGCGGAGAAGTAAAACAAGAACACCTTTGGCGGTTGAGAGGAAATGTCTGAATGCGTTTTCTCTCAACTGCCAGCCTTTCGGATTTTGTGTCTGCGCCGTCTGAAAGGAAAACAGGTAAACGATAAAAAGATGGCGGCGCAGGGGGGACGTTCATGACTGAGAGAACGTCTTGAAGAATAATCATTGTGGGGAACATAATATGAAAGTCTTGGTTATCAACTCCGGAAGCTCGTCTATCAAGTACCAGCTTTTCGACATGGGCGATGAGTCCGTGTTGTGTTCCGGTCTTGTTGAGCGCATTGGTGAGGAAGTCGGCAGTTTGACTCATAAGATCGCACCGGACACCGATGCGGCAGACAAGCAGGTGCTGGAACAGCCTATCCCCGATCATGAGGTGGGCATGACCCTTGCCATTGATCTCATTTGCGGAGAACAGGGGGTGGTCAAAGACAAGTCCGAGATCGCGGCCATCGGTCACCGTATCGTTCACGGTGGTGAAAAACTGCACCAGCCCACGCTGGTTGATGACAGCGTCGTTGAAGAACTGGAAAAAATCATTCCATTGGCTCCCCTGCACAATCCCGGACATCTGGCCGGTATCAGTGTGGCCCGCAGCCTCTTCCCGGATGTTCCCCAGGTTGTCGTGATGGACACCGCTTATCATCAGACTCTGCCGCCTGAAGCCTACATGTATGCGCTTCCGTACGAGCTGTATGATGAACTGCGTATCCGCCGCTACGGTTTTCATGGCACCTCTCATTGTTACGTTGCGAAAGAAGCCGCCCGTATTGTGGGCAAGTCTTTCGATGAATTTAATGTCATCACCGTCCATCTCGGAAACGGCTGCTCCATGACCGCGACCAAGAACGGCAAGGCCGTGGACACGTCCATGGGCATTACGCCGCTCGAAGGGCTGGTCATGGGAACCCGCTCCGGTGATGTAGACCCGGCTCTGCACGCGCTGCTGGCCCGGACCAAGGACATGACGTCCGAAGATGTGGATCGGATGCTCAACAAGGAATCCGGCCTCAAGGGACTGTGCGGCATGAACGACATGCGCGATATCCATGCCGCCATTGAAAAGGGTGATGAAAAGGCCAAGCTCGCTCTGGATGTACAGACGTACCGGAACCGGAAGTATATCGGTTCATTCATGGCTGTGCTCGGTACTGTGGACGCTATCGTGTTTACCGCAGGTATTGGTGAAAACGACAACATCGTTCGTCGTGAGTCCGTTAAAGGACTGGAGTGCTTCGGCGTGAAGATCGATGAAGAGATCAACGCCCAGCGAGCCAGTGAGCCTTTGAAGATCAGCACCGATGACAGCTCTGTCGCAGTCTGGGTGATCCCGACTAATGAAGAACTCGCCATTGCGCGTGAAACAAAAGACGTATTGAACGGATAACAACGGGCTTGTTGCGGTGACCGGAAACGGTCATGCAGGCCAATTTAACAATGGAGGTAACCATGTCTTCCAAGGAAGTATTGCAGGAGCAGTTTACGGAAAAAGCCGAACTTGTCTCTGCGGTTGTGACTGAAATCAAGAGTGAGGATGATGCTCTCAAGTACGTCCTTGATTTGTGCGATAAAAAGGAAGCCTGTCAGCTGCTTGCCAGTGGCTGTGAGGCCGACTTGTCCGAAAAAGCGGAAGCGTTGTGTGACGCGAAGCAGCAGAAAGTCATCGCTGCACCGGGGCTGAAGGCCGAGCTATTCAAGAAATTGGCCGCAAAGAGCGAGAAAGCCGGATTCAAGTGCATTGATTCCGGCATGCGTGACCATCTGGCCGGTGTGGATATCGGATTTACCTTTGCCGAATACGGCATTGCTGACACCGGTACCCTGATGATCGACTGTCCCAGTGAGGAATTGCGCCTCGCCACCATGGTCAGCGAATTCCACGTATGCGTGCTGCCGAAATCCAAGATTCGCGCCAACACCTATGCGGTGGAAAAGATGATGCTCACCCGGATGAAGAAGTCGCCTAACTACATGGCGTACGTCACTGGTGCCAGCCGTACTGCGGACATCGAGCGAGTGCTCACCATGGGTGTCCACGGTCCCCTTGAACTCCATATCCTGCTTTTGGAGGACTAATCATGCAGAAAGCAAAAGATTTGAAAGAATATCGCGGAGAACTGCGTGAGTCGCTGGACAACGAATTCCTGCGTACTACGCTTGACAACTTCGCCGTAGCCTACCGCGCCGGACGCGCTAACGCCTTCAAGGGCATGGACGTCAAGAGCTTGATCAAGGATATCGCGGATTGCAAGGACGCCGCTGCTGCCAATCACGAGGAACTGTATCGTGAGTTCAAGGCTAACGCTGAAGCTGCTGGCATTCACGTCCACTACGCCAAGGACGGAGATGAAGCCAACCGCATCATCGCCGAAATCGGCAAGAAGGCCGGTTGCAAGAAGGTCGTCAAGTCCAAGTCCATGACCGCAGAGGAAACTCTCCTGAACCATGATTTGGAAGACGAAGGCTTCGAGGTTGTCGAAACCGACCTCGGCGAATGGATCATCCAGCTTCGTCATGAAGGCCCGTCCCACATGGTCATGCCTGCCATCCACCTGTCCCGTTATCAGGTCGGCGACCTGTTCACCGACGTTACCGGGAAGAAGCAGGACGCCGAGATCGAGAAGCTGGTCAAGGTCGCTCGTCGTGAGCTTCGCCAGAAGTATGTCGATGCTGACATGGGTATCACCGGTGCCAACTTCGCTGTTGCCGAGACCGGTGGTATCGGCCTCGTGACCAACGAAGGCAATGCCCGTCTCGTGTCCACGCTGCCTCGCGTTCATGTCGCACTCATGGGCATTGACAAGCTCCTGCCCAAACTGCACGACGCACTGCGTATTCTCAAGGCGCTGCCGCGTAATGCCACCGGTCAGCAGATCACGTCCTACGTGACCTGGATCACCGGTGCCAACGAATGTCTTTCTGCCGAAGACGGCAAAAAGGAAATCCACTACGTCGTTTTGGACAACGGCCGTTCCGAACTCATCAAGGATCCGCTGTTCTCTCAGGTCAACCGCTGCGTGCGTTGCGGTGCCTGCGCCAACGTCTGTCCCGTATACCGCCTCGTCGGCGGCCACAAGATGGGGCACATCTACATCGGTGCCATCGGCCTGATTCTGACCTACTTCTTCCACGGTAAGGATAAGGCCAAGAACCTCGTCCAGAACTGTATCAACTGTGAAGCGTGCAAGGATATCTGTGCAGGCGGCATTGATCTGCCTCGCCTGATCAAGGAAATTCATGCCCGTATTCAGGAAGAGGACGGCCAGCCGTTGCCGACCATTCTGCTCGGCAAGCTGCTCAAGAATCGCAAGCTGTTCCACACGCTGCTGCGTACTGCCAAGTGGGGCCAGAAGCCTGTGGCAGAGAAGGACGGTTTCATCCGTCACCTGCCCATGATCTTCTCCAAAGAACACAGCTTCCGTGCTCTGCCGACCATCGCTGAAACCCCATTCCGTGACTGGTGGGAGAAAAACCGTCCTCAGGTTGACAAGCCGAAACTTCGCGTAGGCCTTTTCTCGGGCTGCGTGCAGGACTTCGTTTATCCCGAGCAGATGCAGGCTGCCGTCAAGGTCTTTGCTGCCAACAAAGTGGACATGTCCTACCCTGTTGAGCAGTCCTGCTGTGGTCTGCCCGTGCAGATGATGGGCGATTTGAAGGTCTCACGTGACGTAGCCGTCCAGAACCTTCGTGCATTCGAGGCCGGTGCGTATGACTATGTCATCACCCTGTGCGCCTCCTGTGCCTCTCATTTGAAGCACAATTATCCGAAGCTGGTCATGGATAGTCCGAGCCTGAAGCTTAAGGCTGATGAGTTCGCGTCCAAGGTTATCGATTACAGCTCCTTCGTGAATGACGTGCTTAAGGTCAAGAGCGAGGACTTTGTTCAGACTGAAGGCAAGGCGACCTACCATGCGCCGTGTCATCTCTGTCGCGGACTGGATGTCCATGACGCTCCTCGCGAGCTTATCGAGAAGGGCGGCATGGAATATGTCGAATGCAATGAGGAAGAAGTCTGCTGCGGATTCGGCGGAACATTCTCCATGAAGTTCCCGGAACTCTCCGCCGAGCTGTTGAACAAGAAGCTCAACAATGTGGAAGAGACCGGCGCTGACACGTTGCTGACCGATTGTCCCGGCTGCATTATGCAGCTGCGTGGCGGTCTCAAGAAACGCGGCTCCAAGATCAAGGTCCGCCACGTTTCCGAAGTGCTCGCAGACAACAAAAGATAGAAGAGTCGGGCTGCGAAGGAGGATGTGTCAGACCTCCGGCAGCCTGTTAATCTGAATACATGAGGCTCTCAAGGTTGGACCGCAATCCCCTCGAAGCAATGCCACGCTTCCTCCGAGAGACCAAGCCTTCATGTAGGTTCCCCGCCCGCTGCGGGGCGGGGAACCAATATATTTCGCTGCTTCTGGAAAATATGACGGAGCAGTTTACAGACAGCAATACTCCTTTATAAATATTGTTTGTAGGGTGACAATAACGTTGTTTGTGATTATTGTGGTTAATGTAGGCGAATACCATTTGAATAGTGGTTTTGCTAATTGTCTGGAATGGTTGTGAATACGTCTTAGAGAGGTTCGAACGTGGTTAGACATATCGTTATGTGGACTTTGAAAGAGGAAGCCGAAGGAGCGACTGCAAAGGAAAATGCAGTCAAGATGAAGGACATGCTTGAAGCCTTGAACGGGCGGATTGACGGGTTGCAGCGTCTGAATGTCAGTTATGATATTGTTGCAGCTGATCCGGAATGTCACATTCTTCTATGCTCCGACCATGACGATGCTGCTGCGCTCGATCATTATCAGGGACACCCCGACCATCAGGCCTGTGTCGCTTTCGTGAAGAAAGTTGCATCCGGCCGCAAGGTTGTTGATTTTAGTATTTAGGTGTGAACTGGGCAATCCGGGTGGGCCTGGTTCCTCTATGATGCAGATGTCGTGAATCCAGAAATGAATTGGAAAAGTCACGAAGGAGAACGCCATGTCAATGCGTTATGACCCGAACCGGAAACGGATTATTTGTCGATGGGAAGAGCCGACCGAGATTGTGATGAACAAGAAGAAAGGTCGCATTAACCGTTCACGTATGATTACCGTGAAAGTGAATGACAACGGTAAATTGAACAGCAAGGATATTCGAAGGCATGAGAAGCATCCCATGTTTCCGTATATCAATCGGTTCAATAAAATGCTGAACAAGTTGAGTGATTCTTCCCGTGAAGGCGAATACAAGTGCGCTGTCTGCGGTGCAGACCACGGTGTCAGCCCGCACTTTGATCCCAGGACCCAGTCCATTGTTTGGCTTTGCCGTGATCATTTGACTGAATCGCCCAAGGTTGACGCTTAGTCGTATTGATTAATCGAATTTGAAAGCCCCTGCCGACGTTTGCCGGCAGGGGCTTTTGTTTGTGAAGAGGAAAAGAGTGGGCGGGAACAACCGGTTGCGTGTTAAAGGAAGGAGAGTTGCTACCTTCAGGGCTTTCTGTTCAAATTTATTGTAATACTTGTATTTTATGTAATTTTCATTGTTTGTAAGGTTTTTTGACTGCCAGTTAAATGCATTTGACCCAAAGTTTTTATTTGGGTTAGGATTGTGAATATGTGTTCACACATCCAATGGAGGGCGGTTATGGCCGATACGAAGCGGATTGTGGTTTGTTGTGATGGGACTTGGAATTCTCCTGATGAGACTTCGCAAGGGGTGCCGTGCCCTACGAATGTAGTGCGTATGGCTGAAGCTGTTAAATCCAAAGACAAGGGCGGAGTTGAACAGAAATTATTCTATGATCCCGGAATAGGGTCAAGCGGCGGGTGGATTCGGCGGTGTTTTGAAGGGGCTACCGGCACGGGAATGAGCAAGAATATTTTGGATGCCTACCGCTATCTCATCCATAATTATGTGCCGGGAGATGAACTGTATTTCTTTGGCTTCAGTCGCGGAGCTTTTACTGCCCGCAGTCTGGCAGGCCTGATTCGGAATTCCGGCCTGCTCCGTCCTGATTCTATGGATATGGTCGACAAGGCCTATAACTTTATCGTTCCAGACGCAAGGGAGCCCATCCCAAAGAGAAGGAAGCGACTCTGTTTCGAAAGACATACGCTGTGGAGGACATCACGCCGATCAAGTATATCGCGTGTGGGATACGGTTGGTGCCCTCGGTAATCCGGTGTGGCTTTCCAGTCCATTGAGTATGCTGAATTCTTTTCACGACGTCAGTCTCAGTTCCACTATCGAGAATGCGTTTCAGGCCATGGCAGTGGATGAGAAACGGAAGAATTTCAAGGATTGCCTGTGGGTGCAGCCACAGCCTGCTCCCAAAAATCAAACGCTGGAGCAGGTTTGGTTTGCTGGTGTTCATTCGGATATAGGCGGAGGGTATCCCGATGTCGGCCTGTCGGATATCGCCTTGAAGTGGATGGTGGATAAAGCCAAGGGGTGCGGACTGGAGTTCTCTCCATTCAGGCCGGGTCCAAAGCCTGATTACAAGGCATCCTGCCATGAGTCATGGAAGGGTTTCTACAAGATCATTCCGGCCTATCATCGCAAAGTGATGAAGGGAGCCAATACCAATGAATCACTTCACCAATCAGTGAAGAACAAATACAAGCAAGATCCAAGCTACAAGCCTGTGAACTTGAGGGATGTTCTCGGGCCGAAGCAGTAAATAGCCGTACATCAGAAAGCGTAGTATCTTATTTCATAAATAAAGAAAGCCCCGTCAAATGACGGGGCTTTCTTGTTGTGTGTCTGAGTTGGGTTAGAATTCGTAACGGAGGCCGAGCAGGACATCATGAGTGCTGATGTTCTTGACCTTGCTCTGCACGGACTTGGTAGCGCCATTTGCGGTGACAGCCTTGCCGTCGCCGTAGTAGTTGTAACGGTAAGCGAGGTCGAGAATGACGGAATCAGTCATTTCCCAACCAACACCAGCACCGAGGTTGAAGGCGAAATTAGCCTGAGTGTTGCTGCTGGGAGCGTTGATTGCATCGGTCACTGTGCCGGTGCTGAAATCTTCCTGAATCCATGCGACACCCACACCACCGTTGATGTACGGAGTGAAGGAGGTGGAGTTGTAGAAGTCCCAGTATGCGTTCAGCATCAGGGTATGAATATCAATTTTGTTGGTCAGCGTGGAGTTGCTGTCAGAGTACTTGTACTTGAAGTCACCACGATACATGTACTCAAGTTCAGTACGGACGGGCAGGTCGCTGTCCATCCAGTTGTAACCAACGGCACCACCGATGGCGAGGGATGTGTCCTCTTTGAATTTGCTGCTGGCACCGGTTGCCGTAGTGGCGTTGGTGGATGCGGATTTCGAAGCATCGAGGAAAGACCCACCGGCCTTGACCGAAACATAAAAGCCACCGTCACTGGCGATTGCCATACCCGAGACCATCAGGGACAGAGCAAATACGCAAGCGGCGATTTTAAGAAATTTTTTCATGAAGCATTCTCCCGTGTATAGGTTGCACGTAATGAATATAGAATGTGTTCGTGAAAAAATCAACAGCCTTAGCGTTATTTTATTGGTTCGATAATATTTTGAAATTTTTGAGTATTGTTGTTGTGGCTGTCTTTTTGAGCATTATCGGAGTTGCTCGTTTGATATGGATTCCATAAAATCATTGGATCATCTCTCCATTTTGATAAGCTTGTAGACTGGATGATGTGTTGACATTTGTGAGTTGACGGTCCTCGGAGAGGTCTCCATGGATGATGAACTGATTTTTGCGGAAGAAGAGAAGGATCTTCCTGCGGACGAACTGATTGGTGACAGTGATGGCGCGTGGAAAGTCATGATTGTTGACGATCAGGAGGATATGCACGTCATCACGCGGTTGGTGCTGGAGGATTTTACATTTGAAGGCCGGAAAGTGACCTGCCTGAGTGCCTATTCCGGGGCGGAGGCCAAGGAGCTTGTCGAGATGCATCCGGACACGGCGGTTATGCTTCTGGATGTGGTTATGGAGACGCGGCGGGCCGGACTGGAAGTTGCCCGCTTTATCAGGGAAGATATTCGCAATCAGTTCGTGCGTATAATACTTCGGACCGGGCAGCCCGGTGAAGCGCCTGAGCGTGAAGTTGTCACTGAACTTGATATCAACGATTACCGACACAAGACTGACCTTACTGCTGACCGTCTGGTTACTTCAGTGACCACCGCCATACGGTCATACCGAGATCTCAAGATTATCGAGGAAGGGCGGCGCGGACTTCATCTGCTCGCCATGTCCGTGGCCCATCAGGTGCGTAACAGAACCGTTGCCATTGCCGGCTTTGCGAATATTGTCCGTCGTAAGGTGCCGTCTGAGGTTGAAGGGTATCTCGATACTATTTTGCTGGAATCGGCACGGCTTGAAAATATGGTTCGGGATGTGACACAATATGCTTCCATTGAAATAGCTGAACTGACGCTGACCAGTATTCGTGACGTGATAGAGGATGTCATGGTACAGATTGATGCGGGAGTAGCTGCTTCTGGTGGTTCTGTGGAATGGGATGTTTTGTGTCCTGATCAGGTTGTACTGGTCGATCCGAAGCTTTTTGCCATGACCATGCAGGCCATTTTGCAAATGGAGTGGATTTCAGCGGGTCTCATCCCCGTATACGTATTGTCGTGTCACCCGGCAGATTGGCATGCGTAATCAAGGTGACTGATTTTGGGTCGGGAATTGAGGAAGCGCACAGGCCGTTCATTTTTGATCCGTTTTTTCAGTCAAGCCAAAAGGGGCTGGAATGGGACTGTGTGTTGCCAGAAGGGTTGCCATGGAGCATCAGTGGGATCTGGATGTAATCAGTTCGCCCGGAGAGGGGACGACTGTAAGAATTGTGATCCCGCGACGTGAATTGACTGGCTAGATCATGTCTTATGACTGTCTTGGTGCAGTCGTATTCTCTGGTTAGTGAGGCTTGTTATCGTGCGAATGCGTTTTTTACTATTCATTCTACATGCCGTTTTGTGTGTTTCTTTGTCTGTGCCCGTATTTGCTGCGGAGAAGAAAGTCGTTCTGGCATCTTTGAACTGGCCTCCTTACACCGGGGACGAGCTTCCCGGTCAAGGTGCGAGTGCCGAGGTGGTGCGTGCTGCGTTCAAGGCTGTCGGTTATGATGTTGAAATCCGGATATTCCCCTGGGTCAGAGCCTTTAATGAAGCCCGGTACAATCTTGATGTGGCGGGGTATTTTCCTGAATACAAGTCTGTTGAGCGTGGAAAATATTTTTTGTTTTCCGACAGGATCGGCAGGAGTGCTCTGGGGTTGGTTGAGCGTTCATCTGCCTCTGTGCACTGGGATGAAGTTACAGACTTGAAAAAATACTTTATCGGGGTGGTGCGGGGGTATGTTAATACAACCTCCTTTGACAGCATGGTCGAGGCGGGCGAGATTCGAGTTGATGAATCTGTCTCCGATTTGTTTAATCTCCGAAAGGTCCTTGCCGGAAGGGTGGATATGGCTGTCGCTGATATCAATCTTTTCAATTATTGGTCAAATTTTGATGAGCAGCTTTCTTCTCGAAGGGGAGAGTTGAGTGTCAATCCGCATCTTTTAGGGATAAATGATATGCATGTCTGTTTTCGGAATGGGCGAACCGGCGAAAAATTAATGAAGGCATTCAATGCTGGTCTGCAACTTATTGATGTGAGTGGTATTCAGCAGGCATACTTCGAAGATCTCTATAAAAATGTCACCCAGTAACTGGGGTGCATGTGAATAAAAAGGGGCCGCTGATTGTTGTCAGCGGCCCCTTTGTTTTTGTGTGAATATCCCGGACTACATGAAGTAGTAGGTGGCGGCGAGGCCGGTCAGGGACATGGTGATGGTGTAAGGCAGGGCCAGAACGACCATGCGTCCGTAGGACAGTCGGATGACCGGAGCCAGTGCCGAAGTCAGCAGGAACAGGAAGGCTGCCTGGCCGTTCGGGGTTGCCACGGATGGGATGTTGGTACCCGTGTTGATGGAAACTGCGAGCTTGTCGAAGTGGTTCATCATGTCCGTGATCTGAGTCTGCACGCCCTGCGGCAGGGTGGCGATGACGTCGGCACGGTGCAGCATGGGATCGGTCAGCTTTTCCATCAGGGCTGTGCCGGTCATGCCGATATTCGGTATGGCGTCCAGTACCTTGATGAAGTGCATCTTGGTCTCGGAGATGTACACGGTTGCGACGAATACGTTGTCAGAGATCATTGAGAGCACGCCGTTTGCCACATAGTAGGCTGCGAGCTGGGCATGACCGTGCATGCTGAGAACGATATCCATGACAGGAGCGAACAGGTGCTGGTCGTGGATGACACCGACAATGGAGAAGAAGACCACGAGCAGGGCGGTGAAGGGCAGGGCCTCTTCAAATGCCGGACCGAGCTGGTGTTCGTCAATGAATCCGTTGAAGGCGGTCAGCAGGACGATGACAGAAAGGCCGATGATACCGACGGCTGCCAGATGGAGAGCCAGGGCAACGATCAGCCAGATGCCGACGAGAGCCTGAACAATCAGTTTGACTTTGCCGCGTGTGCCGCGTTTTCTTCCATCTTGATGGCAGTTTCCAGCAGATGGGAGCGAATGTTGCCCGGCATCTGTGCGCCGTATGAGAAGATGTGGAGCTTTTCGACGGTCATGCAGGTCAGCAGGCCCACGGCCAGGACCGGCATGGAGACCGGAGCCACCTGCAGGAAGAACGGCACGAAGTGCCAGCCCATCTCGGAGCCGATCAGCAGGTTCTGGGGTTCGCCGACGATGGTGCAGACACCACCCAGAGCGGTACCGACAGCGCCGTGCATCATGAGGTTGCGCAGGAAGGCGCGGAACTGCTGGAGTTCTTCGCGCTGGGTGTCCTTGACTTTCTGGTCGGAGCACAGGTCGTGATCGCACTGCATGCTCATGCCGGATGCGTACCTGTGGTAGACGTTGTAGAAGCCGTAGGCCACTGCAATGATGACAGCGGTAACGGTCAGGGCATCAAGGAATGCGGACAGGAATGCACCTGCAAAGCAGAAGAGCAAAGAGATCACGATTTTGGATCGTACTTTGGTCAGGATGCGGGTGAAGGTGAACTGCAGGAAGTCCTTCATGAAGTAGATGCCCGCGACCATGAAGATCAGCAGCAGGATGACTTCGAAGTTGTTTGCAGCTTCTTCAAAAACCGTGTGAGGGTGGGTCAGTCCGAGAAAGACCGCCTCCATGGCGAGCAGGCCGCCCGCAGGAAGCGGGTAGCATTTGAGTGCCATGGCCAGTGTGAAGATGAATTCTCCGATCAGCACCCAGCCCGCGACAAACGGGCCGACAGTGAAAACCAGAATCGGGTTGAGTATCAGAAAGGCGATGATCGCCATTTTGTACCACTTCGGCGCGTTGCCGAGGAAGTTTTTACCGAAAGCCTGTGTCATTGATTCAGCCATTGTGAGTTTCTCCTAACTCCTGTGTGTATATTCAGTGTGAACAGCCTTATTTGGCATATTCACCGATGCTCATGGTGGGGTACATGCCCATCTCCGGGCCGGATTGGAATGGCTGGAGAATGTTGAAACATGCGGCCTGAGTCTTTTGTGCATGGCCGCGGGTCGTCTCGGTTCCGTTGTAGTAGGCACCGTTTTCTTCGAGAATATGGTCGATGCGATGTCTGAATGCCTGAACGAACGCCTTGCCGTCGCCCTTGAAGGTCATGTTGCCGATTTCGAGGTCAGTGGACTTTGCCAGTTCGTCGAGCGGCATGCAGTGGTTTTCAAGGTCTTTCTGTTTGGTGATGTGTCCCCATATCACGGAACCGGCCGGGATATTGATGGGTTCCTTGGCATTGACGATGGTGTGCGGCATCACGATGGAATCGCGCCCAACGTTGATCTTGTGTTTTCCGTGCCGTGCAGGAAGGAGTTGAAGCCGATGAAGATATTCTTTTCGGCAATGGTATGGACTACTTTGCCGCGTGTGCCGTGACGTTGTTGCCGCGGTAGACGGAGTTCTTGATGTAGCAGTTTCCTGAGCATTGGAGCCGTCGCCGATGTAGGAGTCCTCAATGTGGGCTCGCTGGGCTATCAGGCATTTTTGCCGATAGTGCATTTGCCTTTGATAACGGCATAGGGGCTGACGTAGGCATCGTCCGGGACGCCCTCGACGTCTTCCGGCAGGACCGTGGAGTAGATGGGCACGAAGTCGTCCTTGAATTCATCTACATATTCGATGAATTTGCCGGTCAACTGCCCATTTTCGTCGGTGGAGACGTATTTTCAAGCACGCCGTCGGGAACACATAGTTGAACTCGAACAATCCGTCATATTTGATCCAGACACGGCCCGGTTCAATGGTAAGACGGGACAGGTCGCCTGCCTGAACATAGGAGTAATCGCCTACGATACAGTTATGCAGGATGGAGAGGTCTGCCGTGGCAAAGGAGCCGAGGTAGACACCTTCCGTCGTTGTGCCGTGGATATTGGAAAACGGCATGGCCACGGTGTTCAGAATTTTAAAGACTTCGGGAGTCTCCGGGTTCTTTGACTGGTTGTGGACCAGAGTCTTGACGAGGAAGCTGTTGGTGATGCGGATGACTTCGTCGTAGAAAAGTCGGGTCTTGACGCCATTGAATTCAACCACGTCGCCTTTACGTTTGAGTTCGTCGCCTCGGATGTTGCTCTTGTAGATGACGGAGCGGTCAACGTTGGTTTTTCCGAGCAGATAGGTCCCGGCCAAATTCGAGTTGGTGAATTTGAAGCTCAGGGGATGATCTGTGGTCAGTGCGTAGAATGCGTAATAGAGCAGATGCCGTTCACGGGGGACTGCGTTTTTTAGAATGGGTTCAACATCAATACCTATGGGCTTGAGGTTGACATTGACTCTGGACGTAATGTGGTCGAAAAGCGCTTCTAATTTTTCCATGATCCTAATCTTTGTTTATACGGTTAGTCACAGAAGGCTGCCGTACGCACCTACGTACGGCAGCCTGTATTAACTTATATGCCGTGGGTTGGCTAGCCCCGACGGGCAGAGTGATGGGCATGCCATGATAGGCCAGATAACCGAACCGCGAGGCCGACCACAACCATCAGCAGGATGGATGCAGGAATACCCCAACCGAAGAATTCACCGGTGGTGAACTGTCCGGAATCGTAGGCGATGGCGTTGGGAGCCGCGCCGACCAGCAGCAGGAACGGCATACCGGCCACGACCAGGGATGCGTACAGGATGACTTCGGGAGCCACGCGAGGTACGGTGCGATGACAAGTGCCACCGGCAGCGAGATGGCGATGGCCGCCACGTTCATGATGAAGTTGGTCATCATCATGACGAAGAAGGCGATGGACATGACGAAGATGAACCAGTTGGCATCCTGGAACATGACCAGCCAGTTGACTGCCATCCACTTGGCTGCGCCGGTTTCCCAGAGGCAGAAACCGATGGACATGGCACCTGCGAACAGCAGGATGATGTTCCACGGAATGTCTTCGAGGTCCTTGAGATCAAGGATTTGAACACGAAGAACAGAACCGAGGAGCAAAGGATGATGGCGGTCTGTCCACGGCCTTGAGGGCGGGGACAAAGGAGCGCAGGCTCATGATGAGAATGACGGAGCCGACGATGACTGCGGCGAGGATTTCGTCGCGGGTCAGGCTGCCCATCTTTGCGTTGAGTTCGCGGGCCTTCTCGCAGGCCGGGGATGCGGGCCTTTTCAGGCTTGCAAACGATCATGAAGAAGCCCCAGAGCAGGAAGGTCATTGCCCATCCGATGGGAGCCATGTAGTAGGACAGTTCGAAAAATCCGACGTCCACGTTGACGATTTCCTTGTAGAAACCAAGTGCGACCGCACCGCGTGCTGCGCCGAGCAGGGTGACGATGGAACCGGCACCTGCCACATAGGCCATGCCGATGAACAGGCCCTTACCGAATTTGGTGGGCTTGTCGCCTTCGCCGTACAGGGCGTAAATGGCGAGCAGCAGCGGGTAGATGGTTGCGGCGACTGCGGTATGGGCCATGATGTGTGTCAGGGCGGCTGTGACAACGAAGACCCCGAGATAAATCATGGAAGTGCGTTCGCCCACGACGTCCAGCATCTTGTATGCAAGCCGCTTGGTCAGGCCGGTCTTGGTGAAGACCAGACCGATCATGATGGATGCGAAAATAAACAGGACGGACGGGTCCATGAAGTCCTTGAACGCAACCTTGGCAGGCCGGATCAGGAACATGACCTGCAAAATACCGATCATCAGCGAAGTGACGCCGATGGGGACAACTTCAAATACCCACCATGTTCCGGCCAGCAGAAAGACGGCGATGGCGCCTTTTGCTTCTTTGGGCAGCGGAAAGTGTGCGCCCATGGGGTCGATGGCATCCGGCCACGGCGGTGCGAAGTAGACGACAGAAAAGAGTGTGACGCCCAGCAGCATGAACACTAGGCGTTTCCAGTCAAAAGCGGGCTTTTCAGCTTGAGCCATATCCATTTTTTCCTCCTCGAATTCCCGGAAATATGCCTACAGCTCAGCCGTGCAGGTGAGCATGCGGTTTCTGATTTCTTCAAACAGGTCGGCCAGACGAAGTACGCCGGTGACCGTGCCGTTGCTGCGGACGATGAGTGGTTGGTGCATGCCCGCGATATAGCGGTGAACGCCCTGTTCCAGATCGTCTTCTTCATTGAGAAATTCATTCTCTCCGGGGACGTACATGGCCTCTTGAATGTTGATGTCGAGGCTCTTTTTGCAGAGTTCGGCAAGAGTGTCGCCCCAGAGGCCGTATTCAGCAAACAGGTCGCCGACCAGTCGGTTGGTCAGAATGTCACTGGCAGTGTCCTTGCCCATGATTTTCTTGTAGTTGGGTTCCAGTGCGAGCATGATGTCCGTCATGGTCAGGATGCCCTGACATTTGCCGTTCTCATCGACAACGAAGACATCCCGGTGCTTGCTGTCGGCAAGGGCTGTGACGACATCGCTTAGGGTCGCGTCCATTTTGAGCGTTGTGTATTCGCTCACAGGTGTCATCAGTCTTTGATCTTCATATGTTCCTTCCTTGAAAAAGAGTGTCCAACACATTCCCCTAACGCCGGTCTTCCGAGTCGTTCTTGATGGCTTCGATCTTGCGAACCAATTCTTCAATATCAACCGGAGCGCCGACTTCGTCGCGTGCACCGAGTTTCATGGCCTCAATGGAGAGCGGCACATTGCCTGAATGATTGATGAGGATAACCTTGCTGTCCGGGCATTCGTGCATGATCTTGCGAATGAATGCCAACAAGGCCTGTTTCGGACTGGAAAGTCCGACAAGCACGGCATCGACATGTTCTTCGCAAGCCCAGGCACGTCCCTCACGTGCGTCCCCTGTGGCGTGAACCGTCAGCCCGTTGTGGGCCAATCGGCGTGCCAGTGTGCCGCGGAAAGCTTCATCGGTATCTACAATCAACACATTCATAAGTAATATTTGCCCACCATTAGGGTTTGTTTCATGTCACTACGGCGTAGCGAAACCTATTAGGCAATGTGTGTGCCAATATGTGTTTTATGTTGTTTTTACAGTATGGTAGGTGAAAACTGAGCGTTTGTGCAAAAAAGAACGTTCAGACGTTTTGAAACGTTTTGATACACATGGTGGTATCATGCGTGTTTTATAATGAAACAAAAAGAAACAAGGGGGGCTAGGGAAACGCTGATTAATTTGAATTTGGGGAAGAGCTGTAGACTTGTTCGTTGGCAAGGCGCAAGAAAACATCAAGGCCGACGCATACTTCCTGTGCGCTAGGATTTGAGGTTTTTGAAGCAACGACGCCAGCGGGCAATTATGCAGTGTTTCCCTAGTAGTAACATTGGCCGGATGCGAGCGTACCGGCGAGATATGCTTCAAGCACCAGTTCAACCGGGCCGCAGATATCATCGATGACGGTTGCTCCCTTCCATTGAAGGAAGTCGTGGTACTCGCTTTCTATTCCGGCGCAGATGACGGTCTGGATGTTTTCGCTGATAGCAAGACGGCACAGAGCCTCAGGGGATGCCTGATCCAGTACGATGACCTTTTCCTGTATCTTGCCCATGGCGGTCGTCTCGCGCGAGATGTTCACGATGAGTACGTCCGTTGCGAGGTCAAAGCGTGGAGCCGTATCATTGTCGAGCAGGGGATGAGGATTTTTCCATGACAGTATCCTAGTCTATGCCGAAATGTTTCATCTTGCGCCACAGAGTGCTGCGGCCCCAGCCGAGCATTTTGGCTGCCTGCTGTTTTCTGCCGCCGGTTTTAACCAACGCATCAATGATCATTTGGCGTTGCACGTTTTTCCATTTTTCCGGCTGAGGCGACGGCGCGGGCACTGCCTGCTGCGGGGCGTGGTCGGGTATGGGAGCGTGTTGCTGCTCCACTGGTTGGCTCGACTCCTGAAGCATGTAACCGGGCAGATGACGGAGTCGGATAGTCGACCCCTCACAGAAGTTGACTGCATATTCGATAAGGTTGCGGAGTTCGCGGACGTTGCCGGGGTAGCTATATGACTTGAGAAGGTTGCGGGCGTTCTCTGAAAAGCCGTCCACGGTCTTTCCGAACCGGGCCTGAAACATTTTCATGAAGTGGTCCTGCAGCAGGGCGATATCTTCACCTCGTTCCCGGAGAGGCGGGAGTTGCAGACGGATGACGTGAGTCGGTAGAGTAAATCCTGGCGGAATCGTTTTTCCTGCACCATGGCTTCAAGGTCGCGGTGGGTGGCGACGATGACACGTTACGTCGCATGAAGCCTTGGTGAACGAGTGG
>LQAJ01000249.1_pt1 | contig 17004 bp, 12 predicted proteins | sample 1535811 | NCBI WGS metagenome assembly LQAJ01 (sample SAMN04331587, study PRJNA305678) | bioreactor metagenome | isolation source: bioreactor_6 inoculated with Wadden Sea sediment 2nd replicate of a... | place: Germany: Wadden Sea, Janssand Flat
CCAGCAGTTTCTCCTTTTACGTCAGGGCGCAGGACAACTTCGGCAACGAGTTCTGGTATCCGTCAGCAAGCGAGCCGTTGACTTATACCGTGGACCGCAACGGCCCGACACTCAACGAAGATTCCGTTGATCTGGTTGGCGATGATGACTCCTTCGGTCTTTTCCACGCCACCAATGAAGACAACGTCACTACGGAGACCACACCCCGTATCGAGTTCGGGAGCGAAGAGAATTCCAAGGTTGAACTGTTTCTGGACGGCGAGCTTTTGTTCACGGCCATGCCGCCCGATCCTTCGGTGGATGGTGCCGAGTATACTTATGCTCTGGGCAGTGATCCGCTGGGCAGCGGTCTCCCTGCCGGGGTGACGTACAACGCGGCTACCAGAAGGTATACTTTCACGTCAGATACCCTGACTGATGGCGATTACACGTTTACGCTGCGTGCGACGGACCTTGCGGGCAACAGTCGTTCTCGTGACCTGACTGTCACCGTTGATCGTGTGTATGAAAACGACAGCCTGACCGCCGATTTGTCCAGCGCATCCGACAACGGTATGTTCGGCGACAGTGTCGCGAATCCCGATGACAACCTGTCCAACGAGACCCGACCCGAGCTTTTCGGCAGGGCAGAAGAGGGAAGTGCGGTACGAATCTACCTGAAGCGTTTTGATACCAAGGCGGAACGCCGAGGCCGATACAGATTTCGCTGTCGGGGATGCCGATTGGTACAACGACACGCCGCATCATGAAATCGTACTCGACGACATGGATACATCGTGGTCCTGGAATGCGGAAAATCTTGATCACAGCGAGCTTGATGACGGCTATTACAAGGTCATCGTGGTCTCTGAAGATCAGGCCGGAAACAGGCCGCTTCCCGAGACGTTTGTGTTTGGCAAGGATACCGACGCACCTAGTGAGGTCGGTGACGATCCTCAGCTGAGTTTTCATTTACAGGACAAGATTGAAGGGGCTGATCAGGTCACTGAGGGATCAGAGAGTGACGGAGAAGTTCAGCGTGCCGACGGTGAGCAGGTATGGTTTACCTCCAACTGGATGCCGATGATCGGCGGTAACGCGGAATCGGGTTCGCAGGTGCACGTCGTACTGAGAATCGACAGTGATCTGGATGGCAATCTGGATGATCCCACCGCTATTTACAAGAATCTGATTATTGATGTTACCGATCCCTCGGGCGCATGGTCTTTCGACTTTGCCGGAGAAGCGACCGGAGCCGGACGACTGGCCGATGGGCTGTATACGGCCACGGTTACCTGCACTGATCCGGCTGGCAACTCCACGACCATGGATCCGTCGCCGCAGTTCGAGATTCGCTCAACGCCTCCGAGTCCGCCCACGATCAGGCTGGATCAGGCCGATGACAGTTATGACGACCAGACATCCAATGACGGCATTACCAATCAGCGGACTAATCTGACGATTACCGGTACGGCCGAAGCCGGGGCTGTCGTGCGGCTGTATCGTTCCGAGGCGCGCGCGAATACTTCCGACCTGATCACGAATGCCTACTTGGAAGCGAATATCATCGCCACACTGACGGCCAATGCTTCAGGTGAGTGGTCATACGAGATACCAACCAACGGTACGGACCCTGATACGGGTGATCCCATCGTGACAGACGGCTCCTACCGCTACTTTGTGGCTGGTGACTATTTCAATGGCAACACCTACTATTCAATTCAGGATACCAACGCTGACGGACACGCCATCACCAATGATGACGGTTCGCCTGTCCTTAAGGACAGGACGCCGATTCCAGACAGTGATGAGTTTACCTACCCGGACTATGTTCTGGAGGTGGATACCGAGTTTGATATTCCCACGACGTTCGAGCTGGGACTGACGCTGGATACTGACACGAGTCTTTCCGAGGAGGAACGCCGGGTCAACAGCAGCCGCATGGATTCGGGCATAGACAATGATTGGCGCACGCCTGAAGAGATTCCGGTGTCAATCTTGGTGATCCTGCCGATTTCTGGAAGTCGCCTGACGAGTTTACGGGAGATTCCTCCTACAATGACTGGAGGGTCAAAACGAGCGGCCCGACCATTGAAGGCAAGGTGGAAGCCGGAAGTATCGTTTATATTGAACGCTTCATGCATGTCGACCTGACTGATGACGGGCTCGACAATCCCGAAGATCAATGGGTCACAGTGGGGATCGTGGATCAGGATTCCACCTCCGAGGGGACCTGGCGTTTCGTTTTCCCGGCCGAGCACGAAAATGCCGTGTACACGGTGCGTATCCGGGCTGTGGACAAGGCGGGCAACCATTACCAGAGCGATGAGAAAGAGATCATCATTGATGCGGAAATCAAGGATACGGTTTTCGATCTGACGGATGCTCAGGATACGGAATTGCATTGGGCCGGCGTTGCTGCCGGAACTGATTGGGAGGATATTGCCGCAGACGCCACGCTTGAGGGGCTGGATTATGTGCAGAAGGGCCATCTGCCCACGGCGTTTGAATCCGGCAACGCGGATGACCTGACCACGGAAAACAACCTGCTGCTGTCCGGCGAAGTGGAAGCAGGGTCGCGCTTGTATCTGACGGATACCCGTCAGGGTGTTACCGTGCCCATCACTCCCGTGTTGGTTCTTGATCCCGCGGATATGCTTAATGACGACAGCGCCACCGAGGCCTATTACGTCAAGACCGATGACGCCGGTGATGTGGGGACTTGGGTATGGAAAAGCGCAGCGCAGTTTACCGCCGATCACGGCGCGGACTATGACGGAATATATTTTCACATCAGCAACGACGGCACTTGGGAATACCAGACCGGCGCGCTTGAAGATGTGAAACATGCCTATACCATCGAGAACATCGATCTAGCCGGAAACCGGGCGGTGACGACCCCTCTGGCCGTGGAGATCGACCACGAGTTTTCGAATGCCGCTATTGCCCTGAGCATGTCGAGTGATACCGGGCCTTTTGGCGACAATGATCCGGCGTATGATGATCGCATCACCAGCGACGGGACACCTTCCTTCCGCCTTACGGCGACAGCGGGGCCACCTATCTGGTGTATGCCTACCATGTTAATGAAGACGGCACTCTCGGTGCTAATATCAACGCTGACGGCACGCCTGTGGTCACGGGTATCTACGGCGAAGCAGCCGATACCTACGTCACAGTGCCTTTGGCGGACGGCGGCTATCAGTTCCGACTGGTCAACGTCTCCGAGTCCGGACATGTGAGCGAGGCCATCTACCCGCCGACCGAAGCCGACGATACCTATGTGACGAACGAGCACTGGGACGAGGGCGGCTCAACACATCCGCTGGTTATTGATACGGTTGCTCCGGTGATCCGCAATCTGACGGATGAGGTCGTGCCGGGATACTATGCCCATGTCGAGGATGAGGACCCGGGCGATCCGAACAATGCATGGACCCAGCCTGTCACGAACAACGGCAGACCGCTCCCTATCATCATTTCCGGCGATGCGGTTGACGTTGACGGAAATGGTGTAATCGCAGACCTGATCACCACGGACAACACACCGGAAATTCAGGTTTTCGTGGAGCCGGGCACCATGATCGCTGTCAGCGGTATGGGGTATTCCTCGTACCTGACCGACCACGATAATGACGGAATCATCGTTCTGGACCCGTCCGAGGATCGGAATAGCGGCAATCCGTACGCTAACGGCAGTTATCATTTGAGAATCCGTTTCGGTGACATTGCCGGTAATATTTCGGATTCCGCGCATCCGATGGAATTCGACGTGGTGATCGATTCCAGTGCCCCCAGTGCGAACATCGTTCTGGAATCCGATTCCGGAACTTCGTCTTCGGATAATCTCGTCAATGTGACGGACCCGGTCTTGACCGGGCGTGTGTCCGCGGATGCCATTCGATACGAGATTTCCGTCGGGGGCATGACCATCGACCGGCATATCGGAGATGGGGATTACGGTAATCTGATAACCGTTGATGGGGTAGAGTACTACGAGTGGACGTATCAGCCGACTTTGGCAAACGGCGAATATGATGTGTCCATCACCGCCTGGGACAGGGCTGGAAATGCGCAGAGCGACGGCCTGAATGCGTTCCATCCGGACGATCCCAATACGGTCACGAACGACGTGCCGCTCATCATTCATGAAACAGGTGAGCTGCCCATTTATGCCAGTTGTGAATCCAACCGGTCAGGCACACGTTTCTATCTGGACATCGATTACTCCGTGAGTGATGCCTACAATGATTCAGGCAACGCCTATGCCGGGTCCAACCAACTGATTTTCACCTACCATTACACGGATAACACTTCGTCAACGGAAGTTGTCGAAATGGCACTGGGAGAGACGGATTATTCGAACTCCCTGCGGGCGTCTGACGGATACTCTTCCATTGATTTCAAACTGGTGGACAGCGCCGGAAATGAATCGGCCACCGGGCACGTGGACCTCACGGGTTCTCCGGCCGACGGCGTGTACGAGGTGGAGAACGTCACCGGCACCCTGAGCGAAATTCCCGAAACCGTGGATGTCGGTTTCAGGCTGTCCGGAAGTCTGTCAGACCACTGCCTCACGGACGATGTCGAGCCTTCGGACGTGGCAACCATCCGGGCGACCATCACCGGCGACATTGACGGCGACGGAACCAGTGAATCCATCACCCAGAATGTGGCAGTGGCTGATGACCACTCGTGGGCCTTGAATTTCAGCAGGGAGTTGGCCGCTGATGAGCGGTACGACCTTGATCTGTCCGCCCTTTCAGCGGATGGCACTGAAATCTCGCTGGCTCTGAATGAGGGAGATAAGTGGGACCTGAGCTACGACTTCCAGGTCCTGACCGAGCAGATGGAGGCAGACGCGGGAGCCGCGTCACAGGTGATTTTCGAAGGAGCCGACGAGGCTGAAGCTTCGGCCCCGCCGCCTGAAACCGAAGATTGTGTGACCATTGATATCGGTGAAGTGCATGTCGATGAGTACGGGTTGTAGGGCCTCAGCAGATGTCAAAAAGGAATTTGTCAATGTATAGCCGCAAAATCGAGAGTAGCAGATATGCCCGAAGATAGTGGGCCCCGTGGCCGGGGTTTGTCGACGCCTTGTCGACAGTTTTGATGATGATGGTGTTTTTCACCCTGCTCATGGTGCTGGTGGTGGGAACTCTTTCGTACATGATTGCCTTGAAGGATACGACGCTTGTTCAGGCTGCACCTTCTACCGAAATGACTGAGACCGTATCAGGCAAAGACGGCATGGAATATGACTCCTTTTCTGCGGTCGAACGGTTGCAGCAGGCCTTGACGACGAAAGCGGTTCTCGGTGAGGAGGATCTTGATCCGAACGCCGCGGTTTCCCTGATTGCGCTTGAGAAGCTCGAAATGGAAAAAAAGGCTCTTGAAAAGAAATTGCAGGCGGCATTGGCCGCAGCCAAGGCCAGCAAACCGGCACCCACGGAAGACGCGGATACCAAGGCGGCTCTGGAGAAGGCCTTGGTACGCATTGCGGAATTGGAAGCCTCCCGTGGCAAGGAAGTCGAGCTGAAAGCGGGTGAGGAGAAGACCCCACCGCCGTTTATCACCAAAATCGTCAAGGGACTGGACCCCAGAAATCGGATCATCATTTTATACAACCAGTTGACCAGTACGCTGGAAGACGGCACCAAGGCGGAACTGTTGAAGTGGATCAAGACCAACAAGGGAGCGATCAGCTCCAACGGGCTTGAACTGATCGCCGTCCTGAATTTTGAAGGTGTGTCTTCCAGCACGTCCAATTCCGTCTCATTCAAGCGACTGTACGGTTTAATCCGTGTGATCAATGAAGAAGGCGGTATTCCCAAATCAAGAATCAAGTTCCGCGCTTTGAACGAGGCTGTTCCGGGTACCAATCAGGTGGTGGTCGGCATAGGCAAGGTCGCCCGGTAGGCACTCGGCGAGTTGAGGATATTGTGCTCAAGCAGAAAGAAGAAATCATGACGGAAGAGAAGCAGGCCGAGGTGAATCCCTCTCCTGCCGTGCAGGACGGACCTGCCGCCCCCGAGGCGGAGGAGCCTTTGTCTGCATCGTCTTCCGACTGTGCGGACGAAGAACCGACGGTCAAGCTGGGCACGTCCATAATCACCTGCCTGCAACGGATCGCGGATTCATTCGGTATCCGCATTTCCGAGAAGGCCATGGAACTCGGCAATACGTCGAACCTGAATCACTACCTGCAAATGCAGGCGGACAATATGGGGTTGCAGGCTTCCCTCGGGTTGAGTCCGAGGCGGTATCGCTCAAAGAATCTTCCCGCTCTGGTGCAATATGCGGATGGAAGTTTTGCCGTCATTGAAAAACGGCACGGGCGTATGCTGGAGGTCTGGAACGGTGACACCGTGGCGGTGAAGAACAATCCCTCCGGACTGGAACAGTTCGGGGACTGGAGCTGTTCCTTTGCCTCGGTTTTTGAAACGGATTCAGTTCCGTTCCTGAGCCTGACGTGGTTCACCGGACAGGTCGGGCGCATGTGGCCCATTTACTCTCAGGTGATACTGGCATCCATCCTGATCCACTGTTTTACGCTGGTCATCCCTTTGCTCATGGGTATTTTTTATGACCGCATTCTGCCGAACCTTGCTGAAAGTTCCCTGCGGGTGCTCATTACAGGCGCGATCCTTGTTCTCGGTTTCGATTACCTGCTGAAAAATATCCGTACTGTTCTGGTCGAAAAGTCGGCATTGCAGATCGAGCGGGATGCAGAGCCGCAGCTTTTGCGGGAAATTTTTGATGTCGTTCACGCTGCCTTGCCGCCTTCGGCTGGGCATCTGACCCATGCGGTTCAGGAGTTCTCACGGATCAAGACGCTTTTTACCAGCCAGCTCATCCTGGGAACCATTGATTTTTCCTTCCTGTTCTTCTTCCTTTTCATCATCTATCTGAACAGCGGTCTTCTGGTCCTTGTCCCGGCAACCATTTCCTTTCTGGTGTTGACGGTCTCTTTGGTCTACGGCCTGTTCATCGACCGCACCGTGTCTGCACAAAGCCATCTCCAGTCACGCCGGACGTCGTTCCTGAATGAGATTTTTCAGGGAATGGAATCCATCAAGGTGACCAATGCCGCACGGGTTTTTGTTTCCCGGTGGTCCAACGAGGTCGAGAAGTCCGGAGAAATGAGTTCCAAGTACAGGCTTGCTCAATCCCGCTGCACCATGACCACGGCGTTCCTCGGACAGATGAATTCCGTGGGATTGCTCGTGGTGGCCTTTTCCCTCATCGGCAGCGGGTCCATGAGCAGTGGCGGTTTGCTGACTACCATGGTCCTGTCCGGCCGGTGCGTGGCGGTGTGTGCCAGCGTCGCCAACCTCGTCACCTCGTATCTGTTCGCCCGCCGTTCATACAAAGACCTTTATGATATTTTGCAGCTTGAAAAAGAGTCGAATGAATCAAAGCACTTGCAGATTCAGAACGTGCGCGGTGATCTCGCTTTCGACAATGTGTCATTCCGGTATTACCCCGAAGCCCCGTATGTTCTTGAGAATATTTCTTTTTCCATCAAGGAGGGAGAAAGGGTAGGGATTATCGGCCCCATGGGAAGCGGCAAAACGACGCTCCTCAAGCTGCTGGCGGGACTGGCCCAGCCGTCCGAAGGCGTTCTCCGTCTTGACGATCACAACATGGCCCATCTCAATGTGGAAAATGTCCGGGAACGTATGGGCGTAGTTTCCCAGTCACCGGTACTGTTTCACGGTCCGTTGGAATTCAACCTGCTTATGGGCGCACGCAATGTTTCGCAGGAAGCGCTGGAACGCGCTCTTGTCATTTCCGGAATCGACACCTTTGTTTCCAAGCACCCGTTGGGGTTGAAGATGCCGATCATCGAGGGAGGGAAAAATCTGTCTCGCGGACAGAGGCAATCCGTGGCCATTGCCCGGTCCCTGATCAGCGATCCTCCCATTCTGCTGTTGGATGAACCGACCAGCAGCATGGATTCGACGCAGGAACGGATTTTCATCAACCGTATGAGCCGCGAGATGGAAGGCAAGACCATGCTCATTGTCACGCATAGGCCGCATATATTGAAGATTGTGGACAGGATTCTCGTCATTGATCAGGGCAAGCTGGTGGCGGATGGTTCCAGGGATGCGGTGTTGGCCAAACTGGGACAAGGTCCGGCCTGAGGGGAATGTCGTGAAGCGTGATTCTTGGATATATCAATTCTTTTATGCGTTTGAGCAGAACATGGGGCACCTGATTGTTCTCATGGTCATAACCCTTTTCATGTTCGTTTTTGTCATCTGGTCCTACAACAGCAAAAATTGAGAAAACCGTTCGGGCGCAGGGAATAGTCGAGACCAATCTGACCGACAAGGTCGTGGGCCATTACGAGGGCGGGGTGGTGGAGAAGGTCTTTGTGCGCGAAGGGGATACCGTCGTTGCAGGGCAGGCGATCGTTTCCATCGCCAACACCACGACTACCAAGGAACGCAACAAGTCGGAAATAAAGCAGAAGCAGTGGCAGGCCAAACTGGAAAGACTGATGGCCGAAAGCACGGGGACTGTCGAAGAGTTTTCCCAGAAAGCGCAGACACCGGAAGAACTCAGCGAATTGCAGTTTGCACGGTATAGGGCAGAAGCCTGAAGCAGCGCGTCGAGATTTTGGAGACGCAGATAGCCCAGAGTCAGGCGGCTCTGGAGGCGAGCCAGCAGCACATGGAGAACATGCTTGAAGAGGAGAAAGTCCTCAAGGAGCAGTTTGATCTGCTTGAACCCATGGTAAAAAAGGGCGTCGGCTCCAGACAACTCCTGCTGCAAAGGAAAACCGACCTTGCGAAGATTGCCACGAGTATAGACGAGATTTCCAACAAGAAGGAAGAATACGCTCTGGAAATCCGGGAACTGGAACAGCGTATCAATCGGGAGCAACTGGATTTCAATCGTGATGTGCGGGAAGAAATCAGCACCACTTCCTCCGAGCTTCGGGCCGTGATCGAGGAATTGAACGCCGCCAACGAGCAGATCGTGCGGAGCGTGGTCCGTTCACCCATTGATGGCACCATATACAAGTTGAGCGCCAATACGGTCGGCGGCATTGTCCGGTCCGGTGAGGCCCTTGCCGAAATCGTTCCCAATGATGCGGTTATCCGCATTGAGGGAAAGGTGCAGCCCAGCGACAGGACAAAGATATGGAACGGCATGACGGCGAAAATCCGTCCGTCATCCTATGAATTTTCCCGCAAAACCATGTTGCGGGCCGAGATCGTCAACATCTCGGCAAAAACGTATTTTGATGACCTCACGCGCACCTGGTACTACCGGGTGATCCTCAAGACCGCCAAGGAAGATGCTGATAAAACAAAAGATTTTCTTCCGGGCATGATTGTGGAAGTCAATATCCTTTCGGGTGAGGAAAGCGTGTTGGAATATTTGCTGTCCCCGATTCTGCGCGGTGTGCGCGGCGCTCTTTCTGAGCATAACACCAGATGAGGACCAAGGTCTGAAGGAAGTCTGAGATGAAAGTGATAAAAGGGAGTCCTTCCTGGATAACCACCCTTGTCCTGAGCTGCTTTTTCCTCGTGCTGGGTGTGGGTGCCTGGTATTCCGCCAAGCTGTTTTTGCAGGAAAAGGAAGATCACCAAGTGGCGGAGCTGGAGCAGTATCAGGCCAAGGTGTTGAATGCCCAGTCCGAGGTCCTTTCCGGGCAGCTGGTGACTCCTGTGCTGCGTGCCCGGGAATTGGCAAAATCGCGTATTTTTCGTCGTTCCATCGCCAATTTTGCCAGCATGAAAGACAGGAAGAAAATTCTGGCTCAGGAGGATTTCGAAACTTCATTGATGTTGCAGGATTCAGGGCCGGTCACCTTTTCAGCACGGGTGGCAGCTGCGGGCGACGACCATGGACAAGCTCGATTCGACCGAAAGTGAATACTATGCTCCGGTTCGAAGTGTCGCCGAGACGCGTCAGCCGTATTTTCACCCTTGTATCTGTATAAGGGGGAGCTTGTTTCGGATTTGTTTATTCCTGTCTACCCATCGAACGTATTGTCCGATTCCGCTGATCCTGAATATGTTCTTGCTCTTGTCGTTCCCGTGCATGGGGTGCTGCGAAGTTTTCTGACGTCGATCCGCAATCTTGATTACCAGACCACAGTCCGTCTTATTCAGCAGGATGAGGAAGGGCGGTTTCAGGAAATCGTGGTGGCCTATCCCGACCTGATCAAAGTCATTCCGGTCAAGGCGTCGCTTAAGGGCGTCAAACAGGTTGAGTTTGGCCGGAGAGCGGATCTGAACGGTTTGGGTTCGGTCTATTCTTCGGTGGTCTACCTGCCAGCCGTCCGTTGGTGGATCGCTGCGGAAACGGATGAGGACGTACTAATTGCTCCTGTGCGAGAATGTCAGGGATGGTGATGGTCCTACTGGCCCTCGGTGGAATATTGGCCGTTTTCATCACGACAGCTGTGGTGTTGTTTTTCAGCCGCTATCGTCATTGCCGGATAGAACGTTCTCTCGCTCAGGAGCTGGAGCCGATGAGGGAGATTCTCGCAGTCGGGACGAGCATAAGCAGCGCTTTGCCTACTCCGCTCTTTCTGCTCAACGCGAAAGATGAAAGGGTCATGTTCGCCAACGAAGCATTTGCGAGCATGTGCGGCAAGCCCATGTCAGTGATCCTCGGGCTTTCCATTTCGGAGCTGTTCCTTCCCGTGGAAACGGATTCTCTGCACCATGGACAGCGTATGCTCGCCATGTCCGGCGGTAAATCCTATTCACAGGAGATTGAACTTTTCCGGGGGCCTGTGCCTCTGCTGTATGAAGTCCAGAGTCTGCATTGTGATTCCGAAGACGAATCTTCTCCCAATATCCTGTTCCTGTTCCGTGAAATCACGGAAGAACGGGCAAGCCACATTCAGGATGTCGAGAACCGCCAGCAGATCATTGACGCCTTGGTCAGGGCAGTGGAGCGAGTCCCGTTCCTGGACGGACACACGGCGCTCCTGCGTCAGCTTTCTGTGGAAATAGCCGAGACGTTGCTGCTCAGCGATGCGGATTGTTCCACGGTGGAGGCCGCAGCCATTCTTTCTCAGGTCGGCAAGACGTTTATTCCCAAGGAAATCATGCAGAAGGAAGGCAAGCTGACGCCTGAAGAGATTCAGGAAACCCGTCGCTATGTCGAGCATACATGCCGCATCATCGAAGGCATTGAGTTCCACCTGCCCATCGTTGAAACCATTTGGCAGATGCAGGAAACGCTTGATGGCTCTGGTTACCCTCATGGACTGAAAGGAGACGATGTCTCCATGCTTGCCCGTATTCTTGGAGTGGCCAACACGTTCAGTGCCCTTGTGAAGAAGCGCTCCTACCGCAAGGCAAAAACGGCGAAACAGGCCGTCGAGATTTTACAGCAGTCCACAGGGCGTTATGATGCAACGGTCATCCGGGCCCTTGAGGCCGTGGTGGAATCGACTCACGGTCAAGCCATCATGCGTGAGAATGATATCGATATTGATGCCGAATAAATTGCTGTTGCTTCAAGTCGTTTTTTTTTAAATTCTGCAATTGAATTGCCGGTATTTGCCTCAATTTCGGCATGGTGCGTTGTCTCTGTTGTGAAAATCATGCAGGGTAACGTGATAAAAGCATGTTTTGTCATTGCTTTGTCTTTTTGCTGTTGAGAACATCCTCCTGCCAAGGAACTGGAGAAATAAAATGGGTAACCAGAATTCCAAACAACTCCCCCTTCATTATCTGCTCAACTCCTTTAATTCGTTTTTCAAAATGGAAGCGGCGGGTGGCATCGCGTTGATGGCCTGCACCGTGGCAGCCATGGTCTGGGCCAATTCTCCCTGGGCCGCATCGTATCATTCCCTGTGGCAGACGAAATTGACGGTCGGCATCGGGGATTGGATACTTTCCAAGGCTGCGATCCTGTGGATCAACGACGGCCTCATGGCTATCTTCTTTTTTGTGGTCGGCCTTGAGATTAAGCGGGAAATCATGGTGGGAGGTTTGTCTTCGCCGAGCCAGACCATCATGCCTGTGGCTGCCGCAGTTGGGGGCATGGCCATTCCTGCGATCTGTTTTTTTGCCTTTAACGCCGGAACCGAGTCCGTCGGCGGCTGGGGTATCCCCATGGCCACGGATATCGCTTTTGCCCTTGGCATCATGTCCCTGCTGGGGAGCCGGGTGCCTGTGGGACTCAAGATCTTTCTCACAGCCGTAGCGATTGTGGACGATATCGGAGCCATTCTCGTTATCGCCATATTTTACACGACGTCGCTGGACCTGACCGCTCTCGGAATAGGGGTTTTCGTACTCGGATTGATGGCACTGCTTAATTTCCGCTGGGGAATACGCCATTCAATTCCCTATTTGGTCCTTGGCGTTATCGTCTGGTTTGCGTTCCTCAAGTCCGGCATTCACGCGACCATCGCAGGCGTTTTGGCGGCCATGACCATTCCGGCCAGTACCCGTATGGACTGCACCGGTTTCGTGGAAAAACTGCGCGGTGCTGCCGAGACTTTTGAACTGGCTATCACTCCCGGCAAGTCGGTGCTCACCAACAAGGAGCAGCAGATGGCATTGCATTCCATTGAGCACGCCTACGACGATGCGACGACGCCGCTTCAGAATATCGAACATGCCCTGCATCCATGGGTGGCGTTTTGCATCATGCCGATCTTTGCGCTGGCCAATGCGGGCGTGGCGCTGGAGGCCGACGTGTTTCAGGAACTGGTCACTCCCGTGGCCGTCGGTATCTTTGTCGGTCTGGTTGTGGGTAAACAAATCGGCGTAACCGGAGCCTGCTGGATAGTGAGTAAGCTTGGTTTGGCCTCCTTCCCAGACAAGACCACCATGATGCACCTGTGGGGCGCAAGCTGCCTGTCGGGTGTTGGATTCACCATGTCCATCTTCATCGCCAACCTTGCTTTTGAGGATGCGGCCAGACTGGTGGAGCTTTCCAAGATCGCGATCCTTTTGCCTCTCTGGTTGCCGGAATATCGGGATATATCGTGTTGAAGTATTTCGCTCCGGATGCTTCGAAGTCCGACAGTTAGAGGGGGGGCGATTTCGTCCGTCTGTCAAAAGTCTGTTAACCGCTGCTGCAACTCAAAAAGAAGCCCCGAAGAAATACTCTTCGGGGCTTTTTCTGTTTCTTTATCTGGGGTTAATAAATTCCCCGTTCGTTGAGGAAATGCGTGTATTTTTGGTCGATGCCCTTGATGTGTCCGACAAGCCAGTCCTTGAGAAAGTTCATGACTTCCATTGTCACTGCGGCTTTGCCGGAGAGAAGTTTTTCTTCGAATTCCACAACCGTGTCCACGAACTTTTTGTGTGCTGCGATGTGGTTGAGCATGCCGGAATAGTTGTGTTCCTCGAATAAAGCCTCTTCGGTGGAGAAGTGGAATACCGTGTAGTTTTTGAGTTCTTCAAGGACCGGGGCCACGGCCTCATTTCCCCTGCCTGAGCGCATGGCTTCATGCAGGGAGTTGATGAGATTGAGCAGGCGCAGGTGTTGCTCATCGATTTCGCGGATGTTCACGGACAAATCGTCTGACCACTGCATGACGCCCTTGGGGTTGTCTGCCTTCAGACCGGATCTGTCGGATGTTTTTTGCTTCGGTGTCGATGTGCCGGCCTGTTTCGGACTTGATGCGGGAGTGGACGCCTGGGGCGGTTGCGGCACTTTTTGTCTCGATTACAGCCGGGGTGACCGAGTCGTCGGTCATGTCCCGGATGACGCGGTCAAGATCGCCTGTCATGGCGGCCATGGCTTCAAGTGCCTGTGCCGCCTCGGTCATTCCCTGCGCTGTCTCGGCTGCAATCTGGGTGACATCGGTGATGGCCTGATTGATTTCTTCGCTGGCGGCAGACTGTTCTTCGGAAGCGGTGGCAATGGATTCCACCTGACCGGCGGTTTCGCCGACAATGTCCACAATCTCGGTCATGAACCTGCCTGATTCCTCGGCGGACTCATTGGATTTGATGATGTCTTCGACGGATTTTCCACTGCGGTGATGTTGGATCTGGCCTGACTCTGGATGGTCGAGACGGCGTCTCCCACTTCCTTTGTGGCTTGCATGGTCTTTTCCGCAAGCTTGCGCACCTCGTCAGCGACCACGGCAAATCCGCGTCCTGCCTCGCCTGCGCGGGCGGCTTCGATGGCGGCGTTGAGTGCCAGCAGATTGGTCTGGTCTGCAATGTCCGTGACCACGTTCATGATCTGGCCGATGCCTTCAGCCTGACTGCCCAGCTCTCCCATGCTTTCGTTGAGGTCGAGAATCTGATCCTTGATGGCGTCAATTGACGTGACAGCCTGTCGCACGCCTTCCGCCCCGACCTGGGCATTCTCCCGTGCCCGTGCGGCGGACTCTGCCGCATTGGACGCGTTGTGAGCCACTTCGAGGACCGTGGCGTTCATTTCTTCCATGGCGGTTGCGGTTTCGGTCATGCGATCCCGCTGAACATCGGTGCCCTGATTGACTTCGTCCACCCGTGAGGCCAGTTGGGTGACCGAAGCCGCCACTCCCTGCGAAATACCGGCGGCCTGTTCGGCAGCGCGGCTCATGGTGGAGAGCAGTTCCTTGACTTGTTCCTGCTGAACTTGGGTTTCGGCCATGGCCGAGCGGGCCGCTTCGGCACTGTCTTCAGCCTGCTGCCCCTTGATCTCAACCTCTTTCATATTCTCCTTGAGATTCTCCACCATGGTGACAGTGGCGTTTTTCAGGGCGAGCAGTTCTTCGGTGTAGTTGCCTTTAATATTCGCGTTCAGATCACCGTTTGCGATTTTGCCTGCGAAGTGTTGCAGGTTGGAGAGGGGAGTGGTCAGTTTGGTGGTCAGGTTGTAAAGAACGATCAGAACGATCAGGATTCCGAGGCCCACGCAGATGAGTTGTGAGATGATGAGTGTGGTGACGCGGCCTTCGGATTCAGCCTGCATCATGACCACGGCGGCGTTCATGGCCTTGAGTACCTGAACACTTTCGGTGACGATTCCCGGCGTATCGGTGTTGCCTGAATCAATGCCGTTCTGGATATTGTCTTTGTATTGAGTCCACAGCCTGTTGACTTTTACAAGCTGTGCCCGAATTTCTTTGCTTGCGGCTGGAAGCTGTGCCTTGGGTCCTGTCGGATTGAGTGTGAGGGGGGCTGTACCGGAATTGGTCAATGCCTTGAGCGTTGTTTCAAAGACCTCAATGGTTGTTGCAATCTGCTTTTTCAGTGATTCGCTGGAATTTTCACCATAGGCAAGTGTCTCTTTGGCGAGTTTCTGGCTGAGCATGCGCTGACGACCTGCGAGGTTGATGACGAGGCTGTCATCCTGCTGGCTTGATGTAACAGTCCATGTTGCGGCGAACATGCCGACAACGATGAGAAAAATCAGTGCAACTGATCCGGTAAGGCGAAATTTGATGTTCACGTAAAGGCTCCGATAATGATGTGGGAAATCCTGAAATTTCAGATAACGACCTTGGCTTAGGTCTATAATATTATTGAATGTAACGAAAAGGCAAGGGTAATTATTATTGTTTCATGCGAAAGGCCGCCTGTGTAGGCGGCCTTTCGGTTGGTTGTTAGAATCGCTCGAAGTCTGAATCTTCGGCGTCCATGTCAAGCGCTACCCCTCCGTTGGAAGGAGCTGCCGGTGCGGGTGCAATCGGTTTTGGCTGTGCCCCGGCAGGCTTGCCGGGAGGAGCCTTCTGGACAGTGACTGTTGCTGTCGGACTGGTTCCGTGGGAATCGATTTTGAAGAAGCGGATGGCCTGCTGCAACTGTACGGACTGGCCGGACAGTTCTTCTGCGGTAGACGCGACTTCTTCAGAGGCCGAAGCGTTTTGCTGGATGACCTTGTCGAGCTGCTGAATAGCGGCGTTGACCTGTTCGCCGCCTGTGTGCTGCTCGTTGCTTGTCATCGTGATTTCCTGCACCAGTTCAGCCGTCTTGCGGATGTCCGGTACGATCTTGCCCAGCAGTTCTCCCGCTTCCTCGGCGACCTTGACGCTGGAAACCGAAAGGTCGCTGATTTCGGCTGCGGCAGTACCGCTGCGTTCGGCCAGCTTGCGTACTTCAGCCGCGACAACGGCGAAGCCCTTGCCGTGTTCTCCGGCACGGGCGGCTTCGATGGCCGCGTTCAGCGCGAGCAGGTTGGTCTGGCGGGCGATTTCTTCGACAATGAGAATCTTGTCCGCGATCTGCTTCATGGCATCCACGGTCTTTACAACAGCCTGTCCACCCTGCTCGGTGTCCATTGCAGCCTGATTTGTCATGGTGTTGGTGGTTTGCGCGTTTTCGGCGTTCTGGCCGATGCTTGATGTCATCTCTTCCATGGATGCGGAGACTTCCTCTACGCTGGAAGCCTGTTCCGTCGCACCCTGTGAGAGTTCAATGGCGGATGAGGCGAGTTCTTCACTGCCGGCAGCCACCTGCTCACTCGCTTCGCCGACCTCGCCGACGACTCGGCGCAGTTCCCTGAGCATGTTCGACATGGCCTGTGAAAGCTGCCCGACTTCATCCTTGCTGCGAACCTGAATGTCCTTAGTCAGGTCGCCGTGTGACATGCGGTTGGAAACGTCCACAGCTTCTTGAAGCGGCAGGACCATGCCCCGTACGACAAAGGTCACGAGAAGCATAAGCAGGCCCATGGCGATAAGGGTCGGGATCAGTATCTGCCAACGCAGGGAGGCAACCTGTGCATCCACGTCGTCAACATAAATCCCGCTACCGATGATCCAGCCCCACGGCCGGTACATTTTGACAAATGATACCTTGGGGACGGCAGAGGCCGACCCGGGCTTGGGCCATTCGTAGTTGACGAATCCCTGTCCGGACCGTTTCGCCACCTTGACGAATTCCCGGAAGATGTAGACGCCGTTTTCATCCTTGAGTTCGGAAAGATCCTTGCCCTCAAGTGAAGCCTTGGCTCCATGGACCACAACGACCTGCTTGTCGTCGTTGATCCAGAAGTATTCGCTGCCTTGGTAGCGCATCTTCCGGATTTCTTCCATTGCCAGCTTTTGGGCTTCTTCCTTGCTGACCTTGCCGGCGGAAGCCTCTTCTCCCC